>ENA-UOWO01005042-UOWO01005042.1-activated-sludge-metagenome-genome-assembly--contig:-NODE-5042-length-14210-cov-6.174285_pt1 | contig 14210 bp, 9 predicted proteins | sample MGYA00238148_ERZ761564 | MGnify/ENA primary metagenome ERZ761564 (study PRJEB28885, sample SAMN05720194) | activated sludge metagenome | isolation source: Anaerobic digester | place: USA...
ACCCATAATATTCCGGTATTTGGCAAGGCGGTTTTTTCACGCAAAGCGGGAGGTGCGGAGGCCTTCTATTTGGAGTCGCAAGGTAAGGTGGTATTTCCGGCGGGCGTTGCTGGTGCGGAAACCTTGCCGCCGCAGTGGCGCAATGATCTTGTTCCCGTACCCTTAGGCGCCTTTGCAGTAGTGGCAGGCAATCAACCGATTAGTCTTAAAACGGTGCAAATTGCGCCACTCGTTGCCCAACTTACGTCAGGGATGAATGTTATGTATTCATCGCAGCCAGTAGTAACAGCGTCTTCCAACTCATCGGTTATGCGCGTGGTTTTGAATGCAAAAAACTTTAACGCAGGCTACAAGAGCTATCAACAATGCATCTCGGATATTATTCCTTACAGCTTTGCACAGGTTGAGCGTACTTTTATTAACTATGCGGAAAAGCCTGAAGGATTAACAGCATCCAATAAAGCCGATTTAACCAAGGTGGCGCGCTATGTAAAAGCTGACCCCAAGGTGGTTGGCATATTTGTGGATGGGCATAGCGATAACTCAGGTACGCCAGAAGTCAATGAGGCAATGTCTAAACAAGCAGCGGAATGGGTTTCGGCCTATTTAACCGCGCAAGGTGTTGCTGCAGATAAAATAACCACCCGCTGGCACGGCGATAAATTTGTAATTGCCAATAATAAAATTGCTGCAGGGCGTGCGCAAAATCGCCGCGTGACTGTACGATTGGAAGATGAAGCCGCTCACAAAGAGTTTATGAAAAAGGAAGAAGAGAAACGCAACGCCGATGAAAAAGCCGCTGCCGAAAAAGCGATTGCTGATGCTAAAAGTGCAGAGGCTGGTACCAGCAACAGTTCATCCAGTAAAGCCAAAATGACCCCCGAAGAAATTAGCCGTATGGTTGAAGGTTATGATCTGGCTAAGCCCAAATAGCTAGACTCTATCAGACTCTATCAGACTCTATCAGACTCTATCAGACTCTAAAGGCATAGGTTTGGTTATAAGTCTGCCTGCGGCTATCAACGGTTTTTCGCACAGTATCCACTAACAATTACCTCTAGCATCCGCCAAAACATTTTTTTATAATCGCGCCGCAAAAGTAATTTTTGCTTTTGCGTGGAATTTTTTCAAATCACTTATGTCTTATTCCCCGAGTTGCAGGCTTTAGTTGTTGATGCCTTGCATGGGTTTTTGTCCTAAATGAGGTTATTCATGAAGAAATTTTTGTTGCGCACCGCAAGCTTGATTTTGCTGTCTATTAGTTTAGTGGTTGTGTCGGTTGAGGCCGCGCCACTTCCCGATTTTAGCGAGTTAATTGAAAAATCCTCGCCTGCCGTGGTCAAAATTACTGCTGTTACCAAAGCGCGCCAAGCAAAACAAATGCGCCAAATGCCCAATAATCAAATGCAGGATATTCCAGAAATATTCCGCGAACTCTTGGAGCAGCGCCAAGCTCCACAAAGAGAGCATGGAGCAATAGGTTCGGGTTTTTTTATTTCAAGTGATGGCTATGTGCTTACCAATAATCATGTGGTAAGTGAAGCCGATGAGATAAAAGTTATTTTAAATGATGATCGCGAATTCGATGCAAAATTAATTGGTACCGATGAACGTACCGATATCGCGTTGTTAAAAATCGATGCCAAAAATTTACCGCAATTAACATTGGCTAAAAACGAAAAGCTAAAAGTAGGGCAATGGGTAGTAGCCATAGGTTCACCTTTTGGTTTGGATTATTCTGCGAGCGCAGGCATTGTGAGTGCGATTGGCCGCAATATTCCGTCTGATCGCGGCTACGTACAATTTATTCAAACCGACGTTGCGATTAACCCTGGTAATTCAGGCGGCCCGCTTTTTAATATGGATGGCGAAGTGGTCGGCATTAACTCACAAATTTATACACCATCGGGCGGTTCTGTGGGGCTCTCGTTTGCGATTCCTTCCTCTTTGGCAATTGATGTTGTTAATCAGCTAAAAGATAAAGGGCGTGTTGAGCGCGGTTGGTTGGGTGTTGTGATTAGCAATGTTGATAAAGATTTGGCCAGCGCTTACGGTTTAGACAAAGCTCAAGGCGCAATTGTTTCTGAAGTTACTCCACAAGGCCCCGCTGAGAAAGCCGGCGTGAAAGTAGGTGACTTGATTGTGAAATTTAACGGTCAGGATGTACACAGCCAAGCGGATTTGCCGAGAATCGTCGGTCAAATTGCACCGGGAACTAAGGTGACTTTTGATGTGATTCGGAAGGGTAAGCGCGAGACCTTGACTGGCACGCTGGAGAAATTAAAAGACGATTCTGTGGCCGCAACTCCGGCTGTTGGCGGTGAATCTAAAGCGACTAAAACGGACGCCTTGGGTGTAACCGTGGTTCTGGCAACAGGCGTAGAAAAAGGTGTTCAAATTATGAGTGTAGAGCCAGATAGTGCTGCGCAGCGTGCAGGTTTACAGCGCGGCGATATTATCACTCAGCTGGATTTTGTAGAGCTGGATTCGGTGGCCACTTACACTAGAGTAGTGAGCGGCCTGCCTAAAAATACTGCCAAAGCGATTCGCTTTGTACGCAAGGGAACACCGGTGTTCAGATCAATTACGATTAAATAAAGGAGATTTGATGGCACAGCCAGAGCTAATCACTCTGGCTTTTTTTTATTTCCGAGGTTGGTAAAATAATAATCTTATAAATATTTTTCTATCGCTAGAATTGAACTTATTGTTCATCATATCGGTTATCAATCAAAGTGATGGTGCGTGATTCCGTACAAGGGTTATACTTTTGAACTATGCGCTCTGCCTGCCTGACCAAAGAGCCCCCCATAAAATATTAATAAAAAAACAGGATGCCCCATGAAAAATCTCTCTCTCGGTCTACTGCTGTTATCTTTTTGTATTGCAGTCGGCGCTGCTGCAGAACCTAGACCTAATATTATCTTTATGGTGGGTGATGGTATGGGTGTCGCCTACACGGGTGCTTATCGTTTATATCAAGATGACCTCGCAACCCCCGAGTTAGAAAAGACGATATTTGATGAAATGCTGGTGGGTATGGCGTCCACTTATCCAGATGACCATGGTCTCGTTACTGACTCTGCAGCCGCTGCAACCGCATTGGCGTCGGGTGTAAAAACCTTTAATGGTGCGATAGGCGTTAACTCGCAGCATGCGGTTATTCCCAGTATGTTGGATATGGCTAAGGAGCTGGGTTACTTAACGGGTGTTGCGGTTACCTGTCAGGTTAATCATGCAACACCTGCGGCGTTCATTGCTCATGCCGATAGCCGCCAAAGTTACGAAAAAATTGCCGATCAATATGTAGATTTACGCATTTATGGCAAGCCCAAAGTGGATTTGATATTAGGGGGTGGTAGAGACTACTTTGTTCGCAAAGACCGCAATTTAATTAAAGAATTTAAAGGCTTGGGGTACAGCTATCAAGATGACTTTAAAAATCTTGCCAAGATAAAAAAATTACCCGCTATAGGTTTATTTTCTGAGATGGGGATGGAGCCCGCACTGGATAGCGCCTATCCATTGCGCTTAGCGGAGATGACTGAAAAGGCCTTGAGTTTGCTGCAATCTGAAACGCAAAAAAATGCAACAGCTAAACCTTTTTTCTTACTGCTAGAAGCTAGCCAAGTTGATTGGTGTGGGCACGCGAATGACATCGCCTGTGCCATGGGTGAAATGCGCGATATGGCAGCGGCTATGAAACTTATTAAAGAGTTTATTGATAAAAACCCTAACACTATTTTTGTTGCCACGGCTGACCATTCCACGGGTGGTTTATCGATTGGTGCTAAAAACCAATATCAATGGAATGCGGCTGTGGTGAGACATGTGAAAGCTACTGCGCCAAAAATTGCGCGAAAATTATTGGCCAGCAAAAATAATTGGAAAAATGAATGGCAAGCGTTAACGCAAATTCAATTGGCAGAGGATGAGCAAAAAACCTTGGACGCTTTTATTACACAAGCGGATGAAAGCAACGCTGAAATAGTGGTTAGCCAAGTTACCGCGCAGGTGTTGGCTTATATTGATAAATATTCTTCAACCGGTTGGACTACTAAAGGTCATACCGGTGAGGATGTACAAATTTTCACCTATGGCAAAGAACGCATGGGTTTTAGTGGCGCTATGGATAATACCGATATTGCTAAAAAATTGATGGCTTATTTGAAACCCTAAACCTTGCACACCTATCAGTTGCGCATAAATAAATGCAAAGCTGATAGGTTTTGTTGTTTCTCTGTGTAAAGCTTCAGAGCGATTTATCTTTTTTTATCGCTCACATTTATTACAGAGGAAAACAATAATGAAGTTGTCTTTATCACTGCTGCTAAGCGCCATCTGTTTTCTGTTAGTTTCCTGCCAAACAATAACTGATCCTAAAGCGGTACCTGCTCTTAACGCGGCATCTACCCCTAAAGCGGCAATCGCTCCCAGTGCACGTGTGGAGCAATTAGTTCGCAAAGATTATGTCAGTACTGTAGATAAAGAAAGTCATCAATATTTCGTTTATTTGCCGCGCGGCTATGGCGATGAACCTGCAAAGAAATGGCCAGTCATGTTGTTCTTACATGGCAATGGCGAGCGAGGTAATGGTCGCGATGAATTAGATTATGTTATTTCTCATGGCCCACTTTACGAAGCTTGGGTTCAGAAAAAAGATTTACCTTTTATTATCATTTCACCACAACTTCCCATGCTTGGAATGGAGAAGGTTCCTTACATCGCTAATCGTACACGAGCTCAAATTCCCCAGCGTTTAGAGCAGGGCGTGCCTGCGCGCGAAGCCTTTTTTTCGGTGGTAGGGTCTATGGAGGCAGCGCCTGTTGTGACTCAAGCGGATATGAAAAGTATTCCACCGCTTCTGCCAAAAGGTTGGGAAACTGTCGAGCAAGATTTGTTGGCTATGTTGAGCGATGTTCAAAAAGATTACGCGACTGACGCTTCACGCGTTTATTTAACAGGTTTAAGTTACGGCGGTTTTGGAACCTGGTTTATGGCCAGTAAACACCCCGATAAGTTCGCGGCTATTGCACCGGTAGTAGGTTGGGGGCATCCAGATTTGATGGCTCCCATTGCGCAGCATCAACTACCGGTGTGGGCATTTGCGGGTGGGCGCGATAAATCCGTCAACAAAAAATTCTTTTACCCTGGTTTGAGTAAGTTGGAAGAGCTGGGTAATAAAGAGGTTCGTTTCACGGTGGAGGAAGATATGGCGCATGATGCATGGAAGCGCGTTTACGGTGGCGATGATCTCTATACATGGCTATTGGCGCACCGTAAAAACTAAGGTTTACCTTCTGCTACAAGAGCCCCAATTGAGTTTTACTCGATTGGGGCTTTTTTATCTTTACAGGATTAGTATTTAGTTGTAGATTAAGTCTTAATGATATCTAAATGATATCACTCAATTGGTGTTAACCCGAAGGAGAAATCTATGAATCAAGAAGTTGAAGCCAAAACCAGTTCCGGTTATCTGCTGTTAATCGTCTTATTGGCTGCGCAAATTGGCAGCCTGTTGGCGGCTATATTTTTGGCGCCTATTTTGAAGGTGATTGCCATCATAATGGGCATAGTTGTGTTCGTGTGCTGGTGGGGCTTTTATCTGGTCAACCCCAATCAAGGTAAGGTTCTCCAGCTTTTTGGTCGCTATGTGGGCACCGATAGAACTAATGGGCTGCGCTGGGCTAACCCCTTTTACAGCAAGCAAGCCGTGAGTTTGCGGGTGCGCAACTTTGAAAGTGGCCGCTTAAAGGTGAATGATTCAAACGGCAACCCCATCGAAATTGCGGCGATTATTGTGTGGCGTGTAGTGGATACCGCCGAGGCGGTGTTTGAAGTGGATAACTATGAAAACTACGTGACTATTCAAAGCGAATCAGCTTTGCGCAATTTGGCGACCAGCTATCCCTACGAGCACGATAAAGAAGATGAGCGCCTTTCTCTGCGCAGTGATTCCAATGCGATTGCTAAAAAGCTGTTAACAGAAGTACAAGATCGTCTGCAAAAAGCTGGCGTTGAGGTGATGGAAACTCGCTTAAGTCATTTGGCTTATTCGCCTGAGATTGCGCAAGCCATGCTGCAGCGTCAGCAAGCAAGTGCTGTCTTGTCAGCCCGCCGGATTATTGTGCAAGGTGCAGTCGGTATGGTGTCTGATGCCTTGGAACAATTATCTGAGCTGGGCGTGGTTGAATTAGATAACGAACGCAAAGCGGCTATGGTGAGTAATTTGCTGGTGGTCTTGTGTGGCGATCAACGGGCTCAACCAGTGGTTAATGCGGGTAGTCTTTATTAATTTGATGAGTATTAGCCGTGTCTAAAAAAGCCTATCCATTGCGTATTAACGAACAAGTGCTTGCGGCATTACAGCGCTGGGCCGATGACGATTTGCGCAGTTTGAATGCGCAAATTGAGTATGTATTGCGCGAGGCCTTGGTGAAAAGCGGGCGTGTAAAATTGGTGCAGAAAGTTGTTACTGATGTTGAGCTGCTTGCTAATATTGAGCCTATAAATGGTGACGAGCCTGAAATTGAATAGCTTGCAATCTAATAGTTTAAGGGGTTAGAAAATGCGTTGGGAATATAAAACCATTGAAGTTAAACGCAAATTTTTAACGGGTGGAATTGCTGTTGAAGATTTTCAAACTCAGCTCAATGAGCTGGGACGGGAGGGTTGGGAATTGGTAAGTGTTAACCAAAACCAAATGCATTCCGTGGTTGCGGTACTAAAGCGTTCAAAATAATTGAGAGTTTTTAAATTAAAAACGCAGCGTTGGCTGCGTTTTTTATGGAGTGTAATTGGTGCAAGTAACTACACAAAATATTCTGGGTGCTCCTGCGGAATCACCTTCAAAACATTGTAAACATCTTTTAAGTGTACGCTCATCGCTTTAGCCGCTTTATCGGGTACGCCTGATTTTATGGCTTTAATAATGGCCGTGTGTTGGGCCATTATGCGTTTGTATTGTTCGTCATCTTGCAAGCTCAAGCAGCGCACGCGATCCATATGCGCTTTCTCCGCTTCAATAACCTGCGCAACGCGCGCGTACTCGGTACTGTTAGCAAGCGCTTGATGAAATTCATCGTCTAACTTTTGAAATGCGAGAGGGTCGCCATCATCAGCGGCAATTTTTTGCTCAGCAATAATTTTTTCGCCCTCAAGAATAATATCGTCAGTAACGTGCTCTGCAAGATAAGACACTACCGATACTTCAATCGCCTCACGGATGAAGCGTGCCTCTAAAATTTTATGCATGCTAAATTTAGTTACATAAGTTCCGCGCTGCGGCAGCACTTCTACAAAACCGATATTAGAAAGTTGAATAAGCGCTTCGCGTACTGGTGTACGGCTAACGCCAAATTGATTGGCGAGCGATGTTTCAGAGATCATTTGGCCCGGCAGTAATTCCATGCTGATAATGGCATCGCGCACAAAACTGAATATTTGAACGGCTGTAGGCCGGTCAAACGATAGTCCTTTTGCATTGGTGCTCAAGGTAATGGGTGGCAGTTTGGCCATGCGTGTCTCCGGTGTGTTGTGCGGCTTTAAAGCCTCTGCGACAACTAAAGTATAAAATAGTGAGCTGCCAAATCAGTTGTTATTCAGCGCATAATTGATGCTAATAGGTTCGCATCAGAAAGTATACAAGCGGCATTCTATGAAAATTAATTCATATTGTAAAAGCGAAAGGATTAGCAGAGGTATTTTAACTGGAGCCGAATACCTTTAAACAAATTAGATTGGTGCGCTAGGATTCAAGATGTATGGCGATATTGGTTTGAAAGCATTTGCTATGAATTATCTGCGTTGATTAAAAGTCGATTCGACTATAACTTGTTTGATGTCCGTCAGCGTGTTTAGACTTTTACAGGGGAGGTTCGCTGCCCTATTTTTATAGCTGAAAATAGTGGGATCTACATTATAGGGAGCTTCCACCTCGAGGCAGGTTGAGCCGAGACGATTAAGCTAAATTAAGCTCCGTTAAGTTGGGTAAACCAGTTTTGCAAAAGCGGGGCAGTAAACTAGTATGCAATCAAGCTTTTGCTTGTTAGTGACTCCAAGTTGGAACTGAATAGTTTTCAGTTTTTTAGCCCCGCTTGCGGGGCTTTTTTTTGCCTGCAAGGAAGCTTCTGAAAAATGTTTACGCTGCAGCGCTGGCGAGGCAAATTTATTCGAAAAAGCGGAGTTTATTGAAATAAATGAGCATATTGAGAAGAAATTTAACGACGCCAGAGCAAACAAGTTAATTTTTCAGCGGCTTCCTAGTAGTGTTGTGCGAGCAATATTTGCAGTGGGTGGGGCAGGGTAACGTGATCCATACGCTTGGTTTGGCTGCGACACGAATACCCCGTAGCGGTAAGCTTGCCGGAGTTGGCTGGGTTATTAACAACGGTGCTCCAAGACAACTGATAAATCTTTTTAGAGGTTTCCACGTTGGCCGCTTCATGGCCAAATGTACCAGACATTCCACAGCAGCCGGTTTCAATCACTTTGAGTGTTTGCCCCAATTGTGTAAACACCGTTTGCCAATCTTTCACCGAGCTCACCGCATTGGTTTTTTCAGTGCAGTGCGCGAGTAATGAATAATCACCACTACGGAAGCTGGCTTTTTTCGCCACCAAAAAATCTTTTTGTGTCACTAACCATTCTTGAATTAATTGCACCTTAGGTGCATTCGCGCCCAGCAGTTTCTGATATTCACCGCGATAGGCCAAGGTCATTGCAGGGTCTAAACCAATCAGTGGAATCCCCGATGACGCTAAACCATTTAATAAGGTCGCATTAATATCGGCAGCTTTGGCAAAGGCTTTTAAGAAGCCGTGAACTTGCAGTGGTTTACCGTTGGGTTTGAAAGGCGCGACTAAGGGTGTAAAACCGAGTGTTTGTAAAACTTTCAGCGAATCCAACACAACTGGTGTTTCAAAATAGCTGGTGAAAGCATCTTGCACAAAAATCACGGCGTTGGTTTTTTGCTCTGGCGTTAACTGCGCAATATTTTCCAGTGTTGCCCATTGCACACCCAGCTTGTTGAGTTCGGTTTGCAAACTAATGCCGGTAAGCAGCGGGCTATCCACCATACCCGCTACTTTTGCTAACATTTTTTGCATAAACTTGGGCTTCATGGCCGCGTTATATAACCAAGGCGCGCGCGACAGCGTTGGAATCATAAATTCCAAACCGCCGATGAAATAATCTTTGAGTGGGCGCAAATAGCGGCTGTAATACAACTCTAAAAATTTGCTGCGGAATTCCGGTACATCCACTTTGATTGGGCATTGGCCTGCGCAAGATTTACACGCGAGACAACCCATCATAGAGTTGTGAACTTCGTGGGAGAAATCGTAATCGCCATTGCGTTTACCAAACGTGTTACTAATGCGCGCGGGCAGCGAAAACAGAAATGAAGCTTGCTTCACTTTTTTACTTTCATCCAGCGCATTCACGCCGCGCTCACTCATTTGCTTCAGCCATTCACGCATTAATGACGCGCGGCCTTTGGGCGATTGCACGCGGTCGCGGGTGGCTTTAAACGATGGGCACATAGCATCGTTAGGGTTCCAGTTGTAGCAGAGGCCGTTGCCGTTGCAGTGCATGCCTTCGCTGTAGCCTTCCCAAACTTGCGCGATAATTTTACGATCTGTTTGACCACGCGTTGTCACGCCGTCAATTTTTAACAGTTCGATGTCTTTTGCAGGCGTAGCAATTTTGCCGGGGTTCAATTGATTGTGCGGATCAAACTCAGCTTTGATGCGCTGCAATTGTGGGTAAAGTTCGCCAAAAAATTTGGGCGCATATTCAGAGCGCACACCTTTACCGTGTTCACCCCAGAGTAGGCCGTTATATTTTTGTGTTAACTCCGCAACACGGTCGCTGATCATGCGCACCAATTTTTCTTGCTCGGGGTCTTTCATGTCGATGGCGGGGCGCACGTGCAACACACCTGCATCTACGTGGCCGAACATACCGTAGGCGAGATTATTTTCATCCAAGAGCTGACGGAATTCCAAAATAAAGTCGGCCAAGTTTTCTGGCGGTACTGCAGTGTCTTCCACAAATGGAATAGGGCGGGCTTCACCTGCAGATCCGCCTAACAGACCAACCGCTTTTTTGCGCATGCCCCAAATTTTATTGACGGCTTCATTGCCCCAGGCCACAGAGTAACTAATGCGAACATTGTTTTCGTTTTGGGCATCTGCATCTAGTTGATCAGTAAATTTTTTAACGGCAGCATTTAATTCAGCTTCATCGTGAGCGGTATATTCCACCAAGTTTATACCTTGGATTTTTTCGCCGCTCGCTGGCGCAGGAAAAAACTCCGCCACGCTGTGCCACACAATATCTTTCATCGCCAGATTCAATACTTTTGAATCCACGGTTTCGATGGAGGTTGGGTCGGCTTTCATTAGTTGTGTGGCATCGCGCAACGCAGCGTTGAAATCACGATAGTTGACGTTAATAAGCGCGCTGTATTTTGGAGTAACCAACAGATTTATTTTGGCTTCCACAATAAAACCGAGCGTGCCTTCGCTGCCGCACAAAATATTGTTGAGATTAAAGTGGCCTTGCTCATCGCGAATGTGCGCTAAATCATAGCCTGTTAAACAGCGGTTGAGCTTGGGGAATTTCGCGGCGATTAAATCCGCGTGTTCGCGTTGAATACTGTCAATGGTTTTATGCACTTGGCCGACGCGATCGGCGCGCGCGCTGATGCTTGCAAACTCGTCATCGCTAATGGCCTGTGATGTCCACTCGCTGCCATCCAGCAATACAGTGGTTAATTCCAATACGTGATCGCGGGTTTTGCCATAGCGACAAGAACCTTGGCCGGAGGCATCGGTATTGATCATGCCGCCAATGGTGGCACGGTTACTGGTGGAGAGTTCCGGTGCAAAAAATAATCCGTAAGGTTTAATTGCTGCATTGAGTTGATCTTTCACCACGCCGCACTGTACGCGCACCCAACGCTCTTCGGCATTGATTTCCAAAATTTGGTTCATGTATTTGGAGGTATCTACTACTAAACCATCGGTAAGTGATTGGCCGTTAGTACCTGTGCCGCCACCGCGCGGGCTGAGTACTATGCCGGTAAATTCGGGCAGCTGACTGAGTTTTACGATGGCGACCAAATCTGCCTTGTCTCTGGGGTAAATCACGCCCTGAGGCAGCACCTGATAAATGGAATTGTCGGTGGCGAGTACAGTGCGGGTGGCGTAATCGGGGTTTAAGTCGCCCGAAAAACCGCTGGCGCGTAGTCTATCGATAAAAGACAAATACAGGGCTTGCACGGGGGAGGTTTGGTCAATGCGTGGGATCATAAAAAGTTCATCAATCAAGGAGGGAGCTTAGGCGAAGAAGCCGCTCCAGTAACAGCGATAACGTGGGTGAGCATTCTACCTTGTTGTACGCCATGAGGCCATGAAACGATGAGTTTTGTGCCCGTTTGGCTGAGCAATCTCGGTCTACTGGACTTAGCTTTATAAGTGGTTTTGGTAGTCTCGTTTGCTGAAAAGATGATTCTGAAGACTTGATATGTTAGGGTTCGATAATCTCGGTTTATATAACTATTTTGTCGCCAAAAGCATTTTTTAAGACTCTCAAGTATTTTTGGGAGCCTTAGCGTTAGATGATTTTTCGTTTCAGGATGTTTAAGAGGTTGTCTTCAGGGTTGAAGCAATAGATTGCATCAATAGCCAATTTTGAGGAGAAGGATTTATGACTAGCACGCCCGCCGGTACCTCCGTACCTACTAGTAGCAACACCGACTACCTTGCCGAATTCGATAGCGCCGCCCCCGCCGATAAATACCCCTTGGTGCGCCGCTGGATGATGACCGAACCCCTACCTTTCTTTAAACAACTGCGTGCGCAGCGACCGATTTTGGTAACACCCGAGTGCGTATTGGTGAGCAAATATGCGGATGTGATTGATCTGCTGCAAATGCCCAAAATTTTTACGGTGGATTTGTACAAACCCAAAATGGGTGTGACCGCCACTGACCCCGGTTATTTAATGGCGCACGATGACGATGCAATTCATTACCGTGAAAAATCTTTAATGCAAGGTATGCTGAACCGCAATGACTTGCCGCGTATTCGCGCGCTTATCGCTAAGGCGAGCCGCGAAATTTTGGATAATGCAGATGGCAAAATCGACATCGTTTACAACTACTGCCGCATGGTTCCTGCGATTATGGTTCAGGAATATTTTGGTTTAGATAATGTGGATAAAAAAGATCTTATCGAGTGGTCGTTTTGGAACCAGTACGATGTTTTCCACAATCAGCCCTTTGATTTAAATTCACCCGAGCACGCAAAATATATTACCGACAATCATGACCGCGTAACCATTGCACTGGCTAATTACATTAAGAAAGTGTTGATTGAAAAATTGGCGATGGTGAAGTTGGAACAAACCAAAAATATATTTTTAATTGGCTGGCGAATTTTAAAATCGCTTGGCTATTTAATCGCAGGTAAAAAATCCCCTATCGTTAAAGACGATGTGTTCTCGCGCATGTTGCGCAGCAGTTTTGCTAATCAAGTTGAGTTTGATCTGGTGCGTGTGGGCGTGAATGCCGGTGGTTTATTAATCGGTTCAATTGAAACAACATCGCAAGCCGTTTCGCAGGTGATTGATTTTTTTATCAAGCAGCCAGAGTTGCTCGCCAAGGCTAAAACTGCTGCGCAGCAAATGGATTTAAAAGTCTTCGATAATATTGTGTGGGAGGCATTGCGCTATGTGCCTATTAGCCCCTATATGTTCCGCCAAACGTCGCAAGATTACAGGTTGGCAAAAGGCACAGATTATGAAACTCTTATTCCCGCGAATACTAATGTGCTTGTACTAACGCAATCTGCCATGTTTGATGATTTTGCCAATACCAATCCCGATGAATTTAATCCTGATCGCACTTTCTACCATAACTTCAATTTCGGTTTTGGTCCGCATGATTGTTTAGGAAAATACGTCGGCATGGAAATGATTCCAGAAATGGTGCGGCAAGTGTTGTTGCTTCCGCATTTGCGTGCGGCGGCACCTATTGATTTTAAAGATGGGCCATTCCCTGAATCTTATTCGTTGGTTTGGGGTTAATATCTTATTCGTAAGGTGATCTCTCTCTGCGTTGTAAGTTGATTCTTGCGAGACCGTCGACAACATGGATGTTGGCGTCGAGCCTACATGGACGTATTCACGGCGTGTCTCGCAAGGATTAACTTATAATGCAGCACATATAAAAAATTTCATAAGGACTGCACATGAAGAAGTTGTTGCTAAGTTTGGTTGTAGTGGGACTAGTTGGTGCAGGTTTATTTTTATATTCAGTTTACGGCGGTTTTGGCAAAGCATTGGAAGCTCCCAGCGGAACAACTTTTGTAAACGCAGTGCCAGAAAATTGGGAGACACACCAACAAGCGAAAATGGCCGCGCGCGATGTGCATATCGCCAAACACCAAACTGCCTATAATCGTTTTGCAGATTTTGCAGAAAGTGAAACCGATGGCTTGCCTTATATTATCCTGAAATTATTGCCGGTCATTGCGCCAGAGTATTGGGGCGAGGGCGATGATTTTTTAAGTGTAATGGGCTTGTTTTATGACGAGCGCTTGCCCGGTGCACCTGTGCCACGCGGTATGGGCTTTAGTGGATTATCGCGCACTAATCCAACTGGCAATATTGATTATGCGTCTTTCTCCTGCGGTGCTTGCCATATTGGGCGTATGCGTTTGCCCGATAATAAAATGTATTACTTGGATGGCGGTGCCAACTCAGAATTTAATGTTATTGGCTATCGCAAACGCGTGGTGCAAACCATTGCTAAAATGGCGGGCACAGAAACTGACCCGCAAAAACGCGTGGCGCTTGTCACTCAAAAAATCCTTGCCGTGCTGGAGCAAGTACACGCTGAAAATTCTACCTACTTCTATAAAAATTTCACCTACGAAAATCGCAGATTTGATGCCGCTTATGAGCAGGCGCAAATTGACTTGTTCAAGCAAACTGCGAGCGCCACTATTCCGAAATTTATGACCCATCATGAAAATGAATATCATGGCTGGCAGAAATTTGTGGATAAATATTACCAAGGTGCGCAGCCGCAATTACTGGATGGTTTACCCGGTATGGAGGATGCAATTGGTTTTAACACAGTACAAGCGAATGCTAATTTAAAATCAAAACTGCTTACAAAACCTTTTGCGTCTTTAGCTTTT
>ENA-UOWO01005043-UOWO01005043.1-activated-sludge-metagenome-genome-assembly--contig:-NODE-5043-length-14210-cov-5.531756_pt1 | contig 14210 bp, 15 predicted proteins | sample MGYA00238148_ERZ761564 | MGnify/ENA primary metagenome ERZ761564 (study PRJEB28885, sample SAMN05720194) | activated sludge metagenome | isolation source: Anaerobic digester | place: USA...
GATAAATATATTAAAAATGTTAAAATTACCATAAATATAAAATATAATATATTAGATGAGCCTTTTCTTTATTATATTAAATCTGTTCTTTTTCATGAAATATTACATGTATTTCAACATTATAATTTAATTTTAGATAATAAATTTAGACCAGAATCGTTTTCGATAGGTAGTATAATTCCTCAACTTAAAAATAGTATAAAATCTAAATATGTTAGTTATATTTTAGATGTATTATATTATTCCTTGTCACATGAATTATCAGCCCAAATACATCAATATTATATGTACAAAAAAGAAAACAAAGAATATAAAAAAATAGAAATTATAAAAAATATATTAGAAAATTTTTTGATCAAACAAGATTTAACTGAAGAAGAAAATTTAGAACTAGACTTTTTAAAAAACCACATTTTAAATTCTATTAAATTTTATACGACAAATAAAAATTATAATAAAGATATATTAAATTCATTATGGAATGAAAATAATAATATAAAATTCCTTAATAAATTATCAAACATCATTAAAAATAAATTAAAATGGATAGATAGAAAAATAAAACTAATCAATTCTAAAATAAACGACATCAAGTATGATGAAACTTCCACATATTATGGTGAATTAAAAGATTATAAATATATAGAATTTTTTGAATTTATAAGAAAAAATCTTAATGACTGTACTCAATATGACTATATTTAATCTTTTATTATTTCATCCATTTTTTAACTTTATCACCAGCGTTTTTTCCAATATATGACTCATCAAATATATTAAATATAATCCTAAATATTCTTTTTAATTCTTTACGTTGTCTTGCCCTTGCAACAGTAGGTTCAGAACTATAAATATCGTTTAAATCAAAGTTTTTAACAATTTGAGCAAACAAATTACTACTTTCTATTTCTTTATTTTTTTTAAAATAAATTGAACTTAACTCTGGCTCTTTAATTATACCACTATTAATTTCATTAAAATCAGTATCTAACCAAATTTCATATATTTTTCTCATTGTTTCATTTTTAAACTTAGTCGATAAAGAAGATTTTCTAATATCATTAACTATTAAATAATTTAAAATTTCTCTTTCATCTCTTTCAATTCTTGCATCTTCTTCACTACGAACATCTTCTATATCAACTAATTTTTTATTAACCTCTTCAGGTGCTATAACCCTATTAACTTCTTCCACTTCATTCCAAGCCATAGTTAATGACCATTTAACTCCTGATATATCGTTTATGATTTTATTTTTAAACATATCTAAAAACTTAGCACCTTCATATGGTTTATTTTTACATTTTCCAAATATATTAGATATTGAACCGATTCCAGTGTGACCGCCAGCAACAGTTCTCTCATCAAAATAACCAAGATGCTCTTTAAAATTCTTAACTAAATTTTCCATATATTTACCTAAATTATCTATTGGCTTTCCACTTCTATCTTTTGGTAAATCTTCTTTATTCATGTTAGCTATTTTTTGAGATATGTCAGCAATTTGTAAAGTATTACCATATTGCAATAAAACAAAATTTAATTTTGGATCATCTGGAACTATTCCTTTTTCTAAATCTTGAACAAATATTGCTTTAGCTCTTAATGCATTCGCCCACGTACCCGATGGAACATACATTAAATTTCCAATTAATTGATAAACTCCAGGTTTTACTTGCCATTTTTCACTTTTTATAGGCTCTCCTTTACTGTCTAATGCAGGTTGACCTTTATCATCAACTTCTGAATATGGTAAATTTCTTGCAAAATCATTCCAAAAATCTTGTTGAGTCATATACCTAATCTTTTTACCTTCTGAATCATATCCTTGATGTTCATAACCCTCACCTTTTGTTCTTTTTTGCATTTGTTGTAACCTAGATTTAGCATCACTTACAAATTCTGGCTCAACACCTGTTTTAAAATTAGGATTGTTCTTAGGAAAAAATAACTTAAATAATCTATAAATATTAAAAATAGACGGCTGATCACACGCATTAACAACTTCTATAAAAGTTTTATGATCAGAACGCTTTAATAATTGATTGAAAGCCGCTGCAAACTTTAACTTAGCATTAGGACTTTTAATAATTTGCCTTAGATCAAAATCTAAAATACCTTTTATATCAACATCATAATCACTATATTTAGCGGAATCAACCATATCTATCCAATCTTTAATATCATTTGAAAATGGTACCCCTAATTGTTGAGCAATACCTTCTGCTGCTGAACCAGTTTCAGTTTTAATAGAATACCTTTGTTGAGTTAATCTAGCATCTTCTTCAAAAACACCGTGATGGTCACAATAATAATCAACACCAGGAATATCTTCAGCGAAATCAAGCGCAATTGTAATTAGTTTTGAATCAATTCTAAATGCGCCCCAACCTTCCTGATAATTAATAATGCCGTATTTTTTAATTTTAAATCCTTGATTTTTTAAATAGTTTTTCATTATAATCGCAGATGTTATGCCGTCAAGGTCATCGTGAAATATAAGGCAAACATCTTTACCAGTTTTACCTTTTTTTAACCAATAATCTTCACTTTTAGGAAGCCTAGGTGCTGATTCTAATAAAAGTTTTACATATTCGTTGTATTTTTTCATAATATTTCTTTTAATTTTTTTGGCATAGAATATTTACTACCCTTTGATAAATTATTTATTCTTTTTGTTACACATAAATTATTAATACTTCCAATAATTTTTGGATTTATATTATTAATAAAGCCAGATTTTATTGAAATTTTATGGTCTATATTAGGATACGACTCATTATTATAATGTAAATTTTTATTATTTATTATTAATTCATTATCATAATAATCTAATCCATTCCATTGTTCATATAATAATTTTTTATCTTTTCTAGTATAATAAAGAACTTTCTTTTTATATATTTGATACTCACTTAATTTATTATCTGGTATTTGAGTCCCATTTTTTATTCTATTTTCTTTATCTTTTTCTTTAACTTTTTCATTTTGTTTACGATGTGGAACTCCATATTTTCTTATATTTGTTTCTTTTATTTTATTCTTTACAAATTCTAATTGAAAAACATTATCAACGCCATATTTTTTATTTAAAGATTTTTTTCTAATATTCTTTAATAAATCATTAAATTTTTTCTTGTTACAGTTGTTACAAATATATTTACCATTTTTATTAATAACTCTAATATAATCTTGATATTTTATATTTGTTATTTCTCTACAATTATCACACAAACAATTAACTCTACAATGAGAGCCATTTGATAATTCTTCAGATTTAACTATAATTTTATCTTTACATTTAACAATATAACCTAATTTTTTATAATGCTCAATGTTATGATTAATAATTGTAACTTCAATATATTTATCTAAAATCATGCTTACTTTTTCTTTGTCAATAAATTTATCAAATCTTCTATGAATTTATTATCATATTGGGATTTCATATTTTCAATAATACAAAAATTACCATTACCTTTTACTTTTATGCCCTCTGTAATTTTTCTTAAATTTTGTTTTTGGGAATAGAATTTTAATAGAGTATTAACAAAAGTATTAATATCTAATTTAAGATTTTCGTTATATTTAACTATATGAAGTTCATTATTTTTCTTTCTAATATAGTAGTCGGTATCGGGGTATTTAGATTTTAAATTTTCTAATATATCTTTAAGTTCAATATTATTAAACTTTACAATTTTATCTTCTAATATTTCGATATTAGAAGATGTTTTTGGAGTTATTAAAATATCTTCTTTAAGAGGCTTCATTTTTCTAGTATTATTTGTATTGGTTTTTTTAGAATCAACAGAATAAAAATCAGTATATTTTTTCATTGACATAAAAAATTTTATTTTTAATTATATATTAATAATTAAAAGTCATTTTTTAATTTGCGAAATATTGCTTATATTTGTATAAAATTATAAACATATGAACAAAAATTTAAAATCACTTACACACTTGTTTTTAATTTACGTACCAGTTTTATTTCTAGTAGGTTACTTAGATTATGTAATAAGTAATTTAATGTCATATAATATAACCACATTAAAATTTATATTTTGGATTTATATTCAATGTGTAGTAGTATACTTTTTTTATTTGTGTTTTAAGGGTATTTTTAAAATAATTAAAAACAACAGACTACTTTAAAAAAAATCCTGAATAAAAAATATTCAGGATTTTTTAATAAATTTAATTATTTTGTATTACCTTTTAATAAAACTATCAAAAGAATAAACGTGTTTAAATTTTTCGCTTGTAGCTTCTGCTGGTTTTGCTTCGCCTCTACCTTCGGCATATCCTTCTTTAAAGGATGACCAAACTTCGGGAGCATTAGTTTTAATACTTTTAACAACAGTTTCTCCAACTTGATATAAATATTCAGATCCCTTAAAAGCTAAATAAAATGGTAACATCAATAAGCCTAAAATAAAAAAGCCTGCATTTTCCATACCCTTTAATAATATCTTACCTATATAAACCAAGTGTTCTTTTCCACTTTTAACAAAATCATTTGCCATATTTTTAACTTCAGAATATTCAGATTTTAAACTTTCTTTTGAAGATTTATAATTATTCTTGAAATCATTCCATTTAGCTTTTAATGGTTCAATAATTTTTTTTGCAATATTTTCGCTAACTGTTGTAACAATTTCTTGAAATTTATCTTTAGCAGAATCTTTTAATTTTTCTAGATTATTCTTTAAATCTAAGTACATATTCTTCATAACTTGAATAAATTTACCAGGCGCAGAAACTATCCAATTATATGCATTTTTAACATATTCTTCAACTTTGTTAGCCAAGTTTTTAACCAAATTTAATGCTTGCTCACCTAATTCAATTCCTTTATTTTTTAGCCAACTTGTTGCATCAGCTACACCTTTAACACCAGATCCAATAGTTTTTCCTAACTTACTAGCTCCTGATTTTAAAGTATCCCAAAAGCCTTCTAATAAAAGATCAGCGTTTTCATTACCATATTTTTCATTAATCAAATGATACTGTTGATCAACTTTTTCTAACAACACACTCATTTTTGATGTGAAAATAGAAAATTCCTCTTTAAGTTCTATTCTTGTCATAATTTTATTTTTTTTTTTAAATTTCTTGTGCTGGAACTTGTGAAGCAGCGGTTTGAGCCTTTTGAGCTTGGCCTTGTACTTGAACTGCAGGTTTTTGAGCCTGTGAATTTTGCACTGGCTGAGCTTGTGGTTGAGCTTGTGGTTGAGCTTGAACTTGGCTTTGAGCTTGAGTTTGGTCTTGTAGTTGACCTTCTTCAGGAAACTCTTCTTGTGATTGAGGTTGAACTTGTGTTTGAGCTTGAACAGGAGCCTTGTCGGAGCCTGTAACAATTTCAACAGGTAAATTCTCAATATTTAAATAATTTTCCATCGCCCATTGTACTAATCTTTCTGCTAATCTTTTTTCACCCATATCTGCACGAAGATCCTTTCCAGAATTTTCTTTAACTTTCTTAATGAATGATGCAACTAAAGATTTTGGAAGATCAACATCTACACTTACACGGTAAACATCATCAATAGCATCTACCATCTCATTAACTAAATCGTTTTGAGTGACTTGTCCAGATTTCTTTACTCTGAAATCGCTAAAACTAAAAATATTCTTTGTCATTTTATTAAAATTATTTTTTACTTATATATAAAAATTTTTTATTATTAATTTTTCTAATTAAAACATATAAATTTATTTCATCTATATATTAAATAAAAAAAGTCATTTTTTATTTTATTAAGAATATGGAAACGAAAATTATTAAAATTACAAATTTTTTATCAGATTATTTAAAGACCACATCATTTAAAGGTTATGTTATTGGGTTGTCTGGTGGTATTGATTCTGCATTATCTGCGTCATTGGCAGTAAAAGCTATAGGTAAAGAAAATGTACACGGTATAATTTTACCTTGCACTTATAATGGTGAAAGGTCAAGAACAGAAGATATTAACGATGCTATTAAATTAGCAGAGAGTCTTAATATTGATTATATAATTATTAAATTAGATAATTCTGCACAGTCTATATATGAGCAATTATCTAAATTAGAAAATACCAATAAAATGATTTCTTCAAATATCAAAGCCAGACTTAGAATGACTACTATTCGAGCCTATGCTGAAAGTAGAAAATGCTTAGTTCTTGGTACAACAAATAAAACTGAAGAATATTTAGGTTATTATACTAAAGCTGGTGATGGTGGTGCTGGTGTTGATATTGAACCAATTGCAGATCTTTTTAAATATGAAGTTTTTGAAATGGCAAGGCAATTAGGTAATATACCAAACGGAATAATATCAAGAATACCCAGTGCTGGACTTTTTGATGATCAAACAGATGAAGATGAAATAGGAATTACTTATAGTGAAATTGACCGTTATTTAGAATTAAGAGAAAGAGAATATATGCAATATATAAAATTGCCAAAATATGAAAGATTAGAATGGAATTATAAAAATTATAATTTTGATGATAAAATTGTTGAAAAGATTGAAAATATGATTGTTAATAATAATCATAAAAGAGAAAATCCACCCTATTGTAAACTTTAATGAAATATTTAAATATAAAATCACAAATAACTTTTTAATCTATATATGAAAATTAGTATAATTGTTTCAGTATCAGAAAATTTGGCTATTGGTAAAGATAATAAATTGCTTTGGAAACTAAGTGATGATTTAAAAAGGTTTAAAGAAATTACATCAGGTAATCCAGTTATAATGGGTCAAAAAACATTTGAATCTTTACCTAAAGGTGCACTTCCTAATAGATTAAATATTGTTTTAACTGATAATCCTAATTTTACAGCAGAAAAAGTAATATCAGCATATAATATAGAAGATGCTTTAAACAAAGCTAAATCTCATTATGATGAAGATGTAGAAGTGTTTATTATTGGTGGTGGTTCTATATATAAACAATTCTTAGAATTGGCTGATTTTATATATTTAACGTTGGTACATATTGTTATTGAAGGTGATACCTTTTTTCCAAAACTTTCTAATGATTGGTCATTAATATATAATGAATTTAAATCAAAGGATGAAAATAATGAATTTGATCATACTTATAAAATTTATAAAAAATTAAAAAATGGAAATAAATTATAATAATCTGATGCATGTAAAACAAAAAATTGAAGATATTTATATTTCTTTTAAAAAGATACATCAGAATTTTCTAAATGTTATAGAAGATTCTGATTGTATTGATACTGAAAAAATAGATACATATTATTCATATTTAAAAGAATATGAAGCAATATTAGAAATACTTAATTCAAATTTTTCGATGTTAAATGCTGAAAATAAAAGAATAGAATCATGTTTCAGTCAAACTAAAGTACTTAAAAAGAAAAGATTAACTAAACTTAATAGCAAGATCAACACAGAAGAAGAAGATGATGAATATCTTGATTTACCTTTTTAAAAAATAAATAAAATAAATGAATAAAAAAAGTAGTAATAAAATTTTTGTTATAGACACGTCTGTAATACTTTATGATCACAACGCTATTTATAATTTTGAAGAAAATGACGTTGCCATACCTATTACAGTATTTGAAGAATTAGATAACTTCAAAAAAGGAAATGATACAATAAATTTCGAAGCAAGAGAATTTATTAGAAATATAGATAAGTTATCAAATAAAGACACTTTAACAAATTGGATACCTATTAATAAAAATAAAGGAAGATTTAGAGTAATAATGACAGAATCTCCTACTGTTGATGCTACAAAGATTTTTCAAGATAATAAAGCTGACCATCACATATTAAATTGTGCACTAACCTTAGCTGGACAACATCCAACAAAAAAAATAACACTTGTAACAAAAGATATTAATCTTAGATTAAAAGCTAAATCATTAAATTTAAATGCTGAAGATTATTTAACTGGTAAAATTAAAGATACTGAAAAATTATTTACTGGTAAAATTTTATTGGAAAATATTGATAATGAAGTTATTAATAAATTATATAATGAGGGATTTTGTTCTCCTGAGGAAATAGGTTACAAGGATATTAACAATAATAAATATCTTATTATTAGAAATAATAAATCTTCTGTTCTAGCTTATTTTAATAGTTTAACCAAAAAAATTGAAAAAATAGAAAAGCAAACTTGTTATAAAATAACACCAAGAAATTCAGAACAAATTTTTGCATTTCACGCATTATTAAATCCTGATGTTAAATTAGTATCATTACAAGGTGTTGCTGGAACTGGTAAAACGCTTCTTTCATTGGCTGCAGCTCTTCATCAAAAAGACAAATACAAACAAATTTATCTTGCAAGACCTATAGTACCGTTAAGTGACAAGTCACTAGGTTATTTACCCGGAGATGTAAGTGAAAAAACCTCTGTATATATGCTTCCGCTGTTCGATAATTTAAGATTTATTCAAAATCAATATAAAGAAACAGATAAAGAATATAAATTTATTAGTGATTGTATTAAAGATGAGAAAATAGTAATAGAGCCTTTAGCTTATATTAGAGGTAGAAGTATATCTAATGTTTTTTTTGTAGTCGATGAAGCTCAAAATTTAACTCCACATGAGATAAAAACAATTATAACTAGAGCAGGAGAAGGAACGAAAATTGTATTTACAGGTGATATAAATCAAATAGATACACCATACTTGGACTCTCAAAGTAATGGATTATCTCATATGATAGATAAAATAAAAAATCAATCTATTTATGCTCATGTAAAATTAGAAAAGGGCGAAAGATCAGAATTAGCAAATATTGCAAATGAATTATTATAATTTTTTAATTTAAAAGATATATTATGTCACATTTTACATGTTTAGTAATCGGCGAGAATGTCGAAACGCAATTAGAGCCATATTATGAATTAGAATGTTCTATGGATAGAAAAGAAATACAAGAAGATCCAAGAGCAGAATTTATAGAAGAAATGACACAGGATGAAATAGAGCAAGATTTTCAAAGAATTATAAATGATAAACCAGAATATTATTATAAAAATATTGAGGATTTTGCTGAAAATTATCATGGATATTTAAAACAAGATGATGTTTGGGGTCGTTGGACTAATCCAAATAGTAAATGGGATTGGTATGAAATTGGTGGTAGGTGGACAGGTTTTTTTAAAGTTAAAAAAAATCCTAAATATCCCGATGATATAACTGTTGGAAGACCAGGATTAATGGCATCAGATGCTGAAGAAGGTTATGTAGATAGTATTAGGCTTTGTGATATTGATTTTGAAGAGATGAGAAAAGATAATTTAAAAGAATTAGAAGCACAATGGATTGATATACAAAAAAAGATTTCAGAAGATGATAAGACTATTTATTGGTTATATTCTTTAAAAGAAAATGATACAAAAGAAGATTATATTAGAAGAAATTTAAATTTCTCAACATATGCTGTCATAAAAGATGGTAAATGGTATGAAAAAGGTGAAATGGGATGGTGGGGAATTTCATCTAACGAAAAAGATAGTTGGCAAGATGAATTCAATAATTTAATTAACTCTTTACCAGAAGATACATTATTAACAGTTGTTGATTGCCATATTTAATATGAGATATCATTGTAATGATTGTAACGCGATTTTAATGAATCAACTGAGAATAAAAGTATTCAAAGTTCATTAGTAAGAACAATTTTATTGACTTGTCCAAAATGTGGAAATAAAAATATTGTTCTATCAGAACATGGTAAAATAGTTCCGTAAAATAATGAAATTTAACCTTCACTACTTACATTTTGATTCACCATTCAATAACGGCCTGTTGGCTTGGTCTCCTGGTGCGTTACTTCGGATGAACTCGGTCCTAGACTTGATTTTAAAATCAAGATTTACTTTAAGTTATAACGTTACTTGGCTTTCGTAACATAAGTGTAGTTACTTATAACTCTAATGATTTTACTCACAACAAGACCATTTTTGTTGTGAAACCACCTATCATTAATTCAAAGAACTAGTAAAAAGAATAAACTTTCTATATTATTTATCATTAAATTATATAAAGATATTTAATACTTTTAGATAGAGAATCAAAAATTAAAAAAATAGAATCAAAATATCATTTATAAGTTATTTTAATTAAATTATTATCACCTACATTATGATTACATTCTAATTGAATTAATTCAAAATTAAATTGAGGAAATTTTATTTCATACTCATCAAATTTATTTAACCAATTAGGAATTTCTTCATTATAAATATCTTCTATAATATATATTCCATGCTTTTTAAGCTTATAATAAGAATTTTCGAAAAATATAACATTAGAATTGAATGTATGTAAACCATCTTCTATAATAATATCAAAATTAAAATCCAAATATTTATTATTCCACATTTGCCTAATTATCCAAGGATTTGTCTGATCACAAAAAAAAGTTTTAATTTTATCTGTATTAAAAAGACACCCGGTGTCTACATCAGCACCAAATATATGTCCATTCCTAAAATATTCTTGCCAACCAAAAATAGATGCTCCTGGTATACCAGTTTCACCCATATTTGATTCTATATTTAAATTATTAGTACCTAATCCTAATTCAAATAAATTTATTTCATCATATCTAAATTTTTCAAATATTTGACTATAATATCTTGTATAATTATGACCTGCTGATCCTGAATTTATAGGTTTACTTGCTTTATCACTACCTTGTTTATTCATTATATCGCAAAGTTCACTTACATCACTTAAAATAATATATTTACAATACTTATTAAATTTTATTTTTTGTGATTCTGTTAATTTGCTAATTTCACCTGGCATATCAAATATTATTTCATCATTACTTATTGTATTTAAAATAATTATCTTTTTATCATTCCAACCATTTGTTAAATGTGTAAAATAAGTAACATCTTTACTTAATGTAATTTCAGTTACGTAAACTATCACATTATGCTCAAGTACTGTTATTTTAGCATCAATAGGTGTGTCACTATCTGTATAATAATTAAATTTATGAGAATCTTCTATATAATAATTTATCATTTATTTTATTATTTTATGAATATATATTCTATCACTTTGAGCCAAACAATTAAATCCTCTTACTAAATAATAATCTAATATATTATGTTGTACATCGTCGTTATATTTTAAAAAATCACACCATTTAATTGAGATTTTTTTAATTTTCATTAAATTAGATTCATTTATATTATTTAAAATTTCTTTTTCTTTTCCCTTACTGTCTATTTTTAATAAATCAATTTCTGAAATTAAATTAGAGTCAAATAAATAATTTATATTATAATTATCTATTGCATCTGTATTAAATAATTTTGTATCTTTATGTGCGTTTAATTTTAATAATTCATATTTTTTTTCGTTACTTTCAAAACAAATTATCTTTGAAACATTTTTTAAATAACAATATCTTTCAAAAAATCCAATACCTGCACCAATATCTACAACAACTTTATTATTATATATAGGATATTCTTCTTTTTCAAATAATGGAATTTCATTATACTCTTTATCTAACTCAGTATTAGATTTTTTTAATTCAAAATTATGTATTTTATATTTATCTATAAAAAACCATTTAGAATCATTAAAACTATTATTTGTTTTCATTTTAATAAATTGAATCATTTGATTTGCATCTTCTAAATTTTTATTTTCATGAAAATATAATATTTGCTCTTTGTTTTCTGGAACATAACTCCATCCAAAAGGCTCTCCGAAATTATTAGGTGCATCCTCATTCCAATACCCATAAAAAATTCTCAATACTTTTGGATTTGAATTATATTTATTATGATTACAAAGAAGAGCAAGATTAGATAAAGGTAAAGTTTTAGTAAATCCATATTTACTATGCATAAAATTATGTAAACTTTCATCATTCCATACTAATAACTTATCATACAAACCTTGATCGTATATTGAATGATATGTATTTATTATTTCTTCAAAAAACCATTTACAATTTTGGTTATAAACAAAAAAACAAGCATGCAAATCTTTTTTCAAAATTTTTCTATTTATACCAAAATGTTCACATATTTTTTCACCTAAAAGTTCAATATTACCATTTCTATTATAAATTTGTTCATCTTGAACATGTATTTCACCTATTGGATAATTTTCAATTTCAGAAAAATATTTAGAAATAGAATCTATATTAAAATTTACAATTATATCACCATCTAACCACACATAATTATTATAATTCTCTTTTAATGATTCGATACATACTTGTTGCTTCCAAAACCATTTATCATGTGGAGTTTTAATAAGGGTATTAAACTCTCTTTTAATTAAATTAGGATAATCAAAAGGTATTTTGCAGTTTATTCCATATACTATAATTTTTTGCTTAGATACATTTAAAAGTGAAATAACCAATTTCTCAATAATATCCATGTAATATAAATCACCACATGTTATATAAACATAATCATTATTTATATTATTATATGAATATATTATATCATTTTGATCTAAAATATTTATTTTAATATTATCTAATTGATTAATAGATATCCAATATAATATATTTTTAATAAATAAAAAATTAACTCTATATAATTCAATATTATTTAAATCATATACTATAACAGTCAATTCTTCTTCAAAATTATATTTTGAAAATATTTCTATTCTATCAGTTATTTTTATATCAAAAAGACTCATATATTTCGCTCATTTTTTCCTATTGAATTTCCTACCCTGTTTTCCGATGGTCGGGGAAACCAAAAACACTCCCGAAATCTGTGGTTTTTGTTCCGGAAAACATTTGATAATCAAGTTATTGTAAATTCCTTATTTTCTCCTTTAACCATCGGACTTATTAAAATCACCAAAAATTGTATCAATATCATAAACAACCCAATATAAATAATTTTTAATTATATCATGAAAAATATCACCTAATATGACATTATTCATATTCAACTAAATATTTTATAATATATATAATTCATCTTTGATCCGTTAAGATTTTTTATAATTTTTTTTTAATATATAAATAAAAAATATATTATGCTACCAAGAGAAACAACTCTTAGACAACTAAAAAAACTAAGAAGTGAAACAAAAGGAAAAGACATCGGAGATTTAACATCTAACGATAAACTTAATCATAATTTACCTAATCTACAATATATAGGCAATCCTGTGGATAATAACATAGACTCTTATGAAGATTTTACTGAAAAAGATAATAAATTACAAACTATTGCGTTTAAATCAAAATTAGTAAATAAGCCTTTAGTTAAAGAAAATAATAATAATAATAAAATGAAAAATAAAATCGAAAATTTTGAGAATTTTAAAATAGAAGAGTCAAAAGATTATGAATCAGATTATTCTATATTAGGTAAAGAAAAAGAATTAAAAGAAAATCCTAATTTTGGTATTGCAGCAGTTAAAGATCAAGAAAACAAAAAAATTGCGTTTTTTAATAACTTTCAAATAGATCCACCAACACCAAAAGAAAGACCAATACTTAATGCAGGTCAAGTTATTGATAATGATAAAGTTAAAGGTATTGTAAATAGAATTGAAGGTAAAGATGTGTATGTTGAATCTCTTGAAGAACCTATGGTTATTAAAAAATTTAGTTTAAAAGACGCTGTTAAAACTAAAAAAGAATAATGAAATATTTAAAATATTTTGAGGATATTGAAGATTCACTTGCTAATGAACTCAATGGTATTTATTCTGCATTTCTTATTAAACAATTGGAAAAAACTCTAACTGATATTTTAGAATATATTAATAAAAAAAATAATATACCTAAATCAAGAATAATAACAAATAATGAAAATTTTGGTATCTTTTTTAAATATGATAAAAAAACCAAAGATGGAATTATTGATATTTTAAAAATTGAAATATTGTTTACTGAAGGGAGTATAAATATATCTTTTTTTATAAATCAAAATGACTTTTTAAATCCAAGAAAAAATGAATTTATTATTTGTTATAAACTATTAGATTATATTAAAATATATTTAGATGAATATATAGTTAATCGTTATATTAAACGTGATGAATATTTAAATTGTAAAATTAAAGTTGAAAATATTCCAAAATTTATTAAAGAGTTAAATGAATTTGAAGCATTTGAATTTGCAAGTAAATATAATTTATAAGTTTTTAGTTATAATTATCTCATTTTTAAATCTATCACCACAATGATAGATTTTTTTATCTTTGT
>ENA-UOWO01005045-UOWO01005045.1-activated-sludge-metagenome-genome-assembly--contig:-NODE-5045-length-14208-cov-4.602346_pt1 | contig 14208 bp, 6 predicted proteins | sample MGYA00238148_ERZ761564 | MGnify/ENA primary metagenome ERZ761564 (study PRJEB28885, sample SAMN05720194) | activated sludge metagenome | isolation source: Anaerobic digester | place: USA...
CAGGCGAAAAATCTTATTCGCAGGCGTTGCTGGTTCAGAATCCGGTGGTGGTTAATCCGACAATTCAGATCGTCACCAGCGCCGATATAATTAAATCAGGCAGTGCGGTAACTGTCGCAGTTGGCGTTTCAGAGAATGGTGCACCTTCTGATGGCGCTGAAGTCAAACTTTCTTCTCCGCTTGGTGGTGATTTCACATCTGACTCTGGCAAGGTTGAAAATGGCTGGTTTACCACTACTTTCAAACCAGGCGATATTTCAGGAATTGTCAATATCGTTGCTATGGTGAACGATGCTAAGGCAACAAAGGCCCTGTCTGTCGTTAAAGATAAAATCGCTTCTCCGACATTAAGCATAAGTGTCAACCCTCCTGCCATTTTCCAAGGTCAGACTGCCTCTATAATAGTCATAGCGACTGACGAAAATGGCGCTGCAGCAGATGTAGTCATAAATCTGTCTGCAGATGTTAACGGTTCGTTCAGTAACAATGATAAACAGACTTCAGGTGGTGTCTTTTATTCTGAGTTTACTGCAGGCAAAGAAGTTGGCAGTGCTACCATCACCGCTTCAAGCGGTTTTGCATCGGTTTCCACAATTCTTTCTGTTGAAATACCAGAAATTATTATGAAAGTTTCGCCTTCGGTAAATACAGTTAAAGTCAAAGATAGAATTCCTGTTTCAGTGCTGATCACTGACAATTTTTCGAGTCCGATTGAGAATGCGCCAGTTTATCTTAGCGCCGAGCTTGGCTGCTACTGTTCACCAGATGATGGCAAAACCAACGATGATGGTTATTTCTTTTTTGATTTTGTTGCCAGTACAACCGCAGGTGTCTCAAAAATCCATGCTCTGACGACCGGTGCTACCGGCACGGCCCAGATCACCGTGGTTGGCCCATGATCGGCCTTTCAGGAGAAATGAAATGAACAGAATTGCAAAAATATCTTTATTCTCAATGTTTTTGGCTTTGTTAATTATTCTGCCTGCCTGTGACTCCGGTTCAAGCGGTCCGGTCGCCAGTCCGCTCTCTATCGGCCCGGGATATAATATAAAAGTTGCAGCGAGCAGCTCTGCCTTGAAGCCCGGAGCCACAACGACCCTGACAGCGGTTATTTTTGAACCGGATGGAGCTCCAATAAGAGATGGAATTGACGTATTTTTTGACAGTACCCAGAAAGGCTCTTTTTCTGATAATCCGGTAAAAACCTCTGGTGGAACGGCGATGGTGACCTATACTGCCGGAACAGCACCCTGGCAGCTCGATAAGGTTTCTGCGACCTGCAAAGGTGCTACCGCAAATGTTGATATTACAATTACCTCAGAGGGCTTCTAGTGAAGGAATTTGAAAGGCGCCATACAATGAAAAATAAAACATTTTATACCGGTTTGATTTTTTTTATTTCTCTGCTGATAATCCTGGCAGTCGCCCCGGTCATGTCAGAGGAACCCGAAGACAACAATGAAAGCGTTGTCGAACAGGATGTAAAATCAGAAGCGACGGAAGTTGAATCAACCGAAGAAAACTCCAGTGATGAAAAGAAGTCTGATGAAACCGCGGAGTCCGATTCAAAATCTGACTCCGGTTCGAAAAAAAAGCCTGCAGATAAGGGTTCTGAGCAGGATGCTGCTAAGGCAAAGAAGAATTCCGGCTCAGATAAATCCGGTCAGGCAGGCGAGGCCGGTAATTCAGAAGCTTCGGCTCTTTCAACTCCGGATGAGTCTCTTCCCGACGATTACAACCCTGACTATCTTATCTCGACCCGTTATTCAAAAAGCAAGAGCGGCAATATCACTACCTGGTATCTTATGTACACCCGCTCAAATGACATTATCACAACCGTAAAAGAACTTTTCGAAGAAGAGGTAAATTCTGGCGACATTAAACTCGGCGAAAACCCGGTGACCAACTCGATCATTATCAAAGCGAAAGATCCGGCCAACCCGGTAGTCGAAGAGATCATCGACACGGTAAAAAGCCTCGATTTCAGAAGCGGTCAGGTTCTGATCGAAGTTCTGGTTGTTGAAATCACAGTCTCGAACGAAGATCTTTTTGACTTTGAGTTAATGAATATCGTTAAAGAGCCTTTTAACATCAAAAATACCCTCAGCACCATTGGCGTAGACCACGGTACCATAGGAGAAGCCGACCCGCTCTCAAAGAGCGATCGTCTCAAAGTGTTCGTTACCACGCCAAACCGCATGAAACTCTTTCTCAACGCCTGGAAAGACAATAAAAAGGCCAACGTCATATCTTCACCTCATATTGTGGCCGCCAATCATCGCGAAGCCACTTTTAAAATCGGCAACAAGGTCCCGATCATCGAGAGTATCAGACCTTCAGATGCTGGCCCGATCAAGGCTTTCGATATCAAGGATGTCGGTATCGAACTGACGGTAACCCCGCACATCAACCGCGGCAACCAGATCGACATGGAAGTGTTTCAGACGATAAACGCCTTACAGAGCTATGACGCCAAGGAAGGTACCGCCAACATGTCGAACCGCGAGGTGAAAACCAACGTTTCTCTTGCTGATGGCGAAACTCTTATTCTGGGCGGCTTTATCGAGGAGCGCACTACAAAAACCGAGAACAAAATTCCGCTGCTTGGCGATCTGCCCATGGTTGGCAAGGCTTTTCGCAAGAAACAGAATAATAAGGAAAAGGTCGAGCTGCTCATCTTCATTACTCCTAAAGTGCTTGACACGGTCGAAGACAGCAAGGTTGCCCTAAAAGAAAAAATCGACAAAGTTTCTTTCAAAGAAAAGGTCAACGATCTTATTGAAAACCGCAGATTCAAACGCCAGAAACTCGAAAATAATCAGGAATATGTCATTGAGCGCGCTTCAAGAGACTGGTTTTATGATTTTGACCGCAAGGATATCGAGGATATGGTCTGGAACATTCCGGTTCAGATCAAGCCAGAGACACTTAATTTGCGCAGAACTGGCCATATGCCGTTTGGCTTCGGGCAGTCAAAGCGCCTGAAACCACCGCGCCTCAATACTGAACTCGAACCATCCGAAGGCTTCATCATGGCGAAAGAATTCAACCTTGATAATCCTGAAAAATTTAAAACCCTGCGCCTTAATGTTGCGAGCAACAACGCTGCCGTTGTTTATCTCAACGGTCAGCTGGTTGATCAGGACCCGGCAATGAAACTCAAAGACGGTCATGATTTCGAATACTGGAATCGAACCGTTGATATGGACAGCGGCATTCTCAAACCTGGCACAAACAACATTGTTGTCTTTCTTGGTTGCGATAAAACCAAGACAGATGCCTATCTCGACCTCGAGCTTATTGGTAACCGCTGATGAAAAAACAGGCGCTTGTGCTGGTAATGGCCATGGCCATGGCATCGGCTCTCTGTCACGCTGAACCGAAGGTTATCAGCAATGTGCGGGTCTCTGTTGACGGTAAAAAGCAATATTTTGACCTGTTTCAGAGCTCTGCCGATGAGTCTCTCTGGTATTGCGGGCAGACCAAACCAACAGTTCTGCTGCGCGAAGTCGATAACCTTCAGATTCCAGAGATTTCGCTGATTCGCTTTCAGAAAAAGGATATAAAGAATCCGCAGAAACTGCTTGAAGGAGCGCATTTTCGCATGCACCTGTCATTGGGGGCAAGCGAAGATACCATGACTGAGCTGAAGAAGAAGCTGCCGTCAGGTGGAAAAAAGACGCCGGTGCTCTCTCCGGTGCCTTTTTCAGCTCTAAAACTGGTTTTGCAGAAACCTGACGGCCAGGAAGTTGTAATGAAGGCCGAAACTCTCGCTGGCATTGCTGGTCAGCGATCTTCGCAGAATGTGGCTTTTTCGACTGTTCTTGGGAATCTTGATACCGACCTTCTCGACGCCCTTCTGCGGGGAAATACCGGTGCAAAATACACTCTTTTCTATAATTATCGTTATCTTGACCCGGTACTTTCCGGAAAACCGTCAGGTGAAAGCTTTGGTAACACTGAATCCGGCAATACCAGCCCGGGAACCACAAACCCTGATCGTCAGCTGCCTGGCGCGCGCGATTTTTCCAGCATGGAAAAGGAAGCTGAAGCCAGCGTTGGCTGGGAAAAGGCTGGAGAAGGCTTTATCGGGTTTTCCCGCTATTCTAGAAGTGTTCAGGATAAGTGCATTTTTATCGAATCCGGTTCAAGCTGGGAAAACGCGTATCTTACACTTCCGGTTTTAACCTTTCCGTCAGGCATCTCAGTTGATAAAATCGTGTTGGATGTTGCTGTTATGCACAATGAAAAAAAACATCAGCAGCAGCAGTTTACCTGGACCCCGGCCCGCGGCTGGCGCGATATTAATGGCGCTCCGCTTGTTTACGGTGTCTTTTCTCTGGGTAAACTTGCGTCACTTTCACCTGAAGAATTGCAGAAGGTTGTTTTCAGTATTGATCAGACAATTGAGTCTGACGGTGGTGAAAAACTGGTGACCAGAACATTCTGCGATATGGTTGATGGGGATACCCCGATCAGCGACCCGCTCGATCTTGCAGACATTCTTGAATTCGAACCTGGAATGCTTACCTGGGCGCCCGAAGGTCGCCAGGGGCTTAAGCGGATCGAGGTTTCGCTGAGTGAAGCAGACTGGAAGTCGCAGAGAACAATTGCCCCGGAATTTGTAAATGGCCGTATGGTTGCCCCAAAAACAAGCAGATGGCTGATTCGACAGGCTGCAGAAACCGACAGTCAGGTGCTTGCCGCCGAAGTCTTCTTTGTCGTTTATGACGGCAGAGAAGAAAAAAAGATAGCCTGGTCTCTGAACGGCAAAAATCTCCGCCGGGAGCTGTTCGCCATGTCTGCATTTTTCACCGACAGGGACTGGTCGGAAAAATGAAAGGCACACAAAGAAAGCTTGCGACAACAATTTGCGTAAACTTTCTTTTGTTGCTCACTTTTATTGCGTTTGTTTCTGGTTGTGGTGGTGGCGGAGGTGGTTCAGGGGCCGGAATTACAGGCCCGGTCGCAGCCGGGGTCATTACCGGCAGGGTTGTTGCACCTGACGAGCTGGCGCAGAGATTGAATCTTGCCTCTGCCCTTTCGGCTGCAAAAGTGCCAAGAGCGACAGTATGGCTCGAAAGCCAGCCCGACAACGTTCAACTGGTAGACGCTTCAGGCAATTTTTCCTTTTCCGGCCTGAATACAGGCGTGGCTTATCGGGTTGTCTGTCGTTATGATATAGCTGCCACCGGCGAAATTTATCTCGTCAGGTCGGGCGAAGTAATTCTCGGCTCTTCGCCTCAACCTGGCCAGACCGGCGAACTGACTCTTGAAAAGGGAAAATACGCAATTGCCGGAGTGCTGCGAAATCAGTTTAACCAGCCGGTTGGCAACGCCAGAATGTCTCTGTGGGGCATTCAGTTCAAAACTCTTGCTGATGGCAGTTTTGTCACTCCACCTATGCCTGAGTCGGCAAAAACGGAGAAAATAGCTGTGCAGGCAGATGGATACCGTCAGATGACGCTTGAAATGCCTTTTATCCACTCTGTCGACACCTTTCCGGCGGTTGAAATAACATTGTCAGACATCAACGAACCAAATTTCGCACCGGTCATATTTTTCAACAAGGCTCCGGTGACAGTTGCTCCGGGTGAGCGTGTCGCTCTCTCTGTCTCCGTTATCGATGCCGATGAACTGGCCCCGGAAACCTTCAACCCCACCTGGAAGCCTCTTTCTGGAACAATTGAGACAACTGCCGACCGCTTCTCAGTCTACTGGACAGCACCCATGATTTCTGGTCTTGCGACTGTCAGCGTCAGCGTTACAGACTCAAGAGGCGCTTCGGGCACGGCATTTGTGGGGCTGGCCGTTGGCGGTGACAAGACCCCGGCTGTGCGTGTCGATTCAATAGCCCCCGCTTCCGGTGAGCCTGGTACAGAAATTGTCATCAGGGGCTCAGGTTTTGGTAGCGACGCGGCGAAGGTTAAAGTCAGCTTCAACGGAATAGAAGCGGTTATCAAATCCTCGTCAGAAACCCAGATTGTCACCTCCGTTCCATCAGGCGCGACAACCGGTATTCTTCTTATTTCAGTGCCAAACGGGGAAAAATCTGCCGGGGTTTTTGCCGTTATCGATACCGGTCTTTCAATCAGGCCTGGTTATGGCCCCCCTGGTGCGGTTGTTGAGCTTGCCGGCCGCGATTTTGGCGGCGATCAGGGCGATGGAAGTGTTAATGTCAACGGCGTTCAGGCTCAAATTCAGACCTGGTCTGATAGTCTGATTCGTTTTGTTGTGCCTGAAAAGGCTGTTGGTGGCGTAGTTACGCTGACTCTCCGTGGTCGTGAAAAGACCGCGGGATTTTTCAAAGTCACCAGAGTTTTTGATGTGTCGAGCTCGAAAGTGACCAGCGGCGCAGAAATCGTCATTACCGGCGAGGGCTGGGGAGATGAAAAAGCCGGTAGCAGTCTTGTTTTTGCTGATAATGTGGCAGCCATAATTTCGAGCTGGTCTGATACCAGAATTGTTCTGCAGGTTCCTGCCGGCGCACGCAGTGGCAGCCTGTCTGCGACAGTGCAGAACGTTTTGTTTGCCATCAGTGAAATGACGGTTAACTCAATCGCTTCCGTCAGCCCTGAAAGAGGCATCGCCGGCGATCAGATCGAGATCAGCGGCAATGGTTTCGGCTCCAGTCAGGGTGCCGGTTCAGTGATGATTGGCGCAATAGCGGCCGAAGTTGTCAGCTGGTCAGATAATCTTATTCGCGTAAAAGTTTCTGAAGGAACCCGCCCAGGAAACCTTTCGGTTATTGCCAACGGCATTACCAGCAATGGTATCCCGGTCGTTATTTCAGCGGTAACCTCTATTTCCAGCGTTCGTCGGCCGGTCGGGAGTTCTCTGCAGATCAACGGCTATGGTTTTGGCAACAATACCGGCTTTGTTCTTTTCGGCGATATTGTTGCTTCCAGTTTTAAAGTCTGGAAAGAAGACCAGATTGAAGTCGTTATTCCTGCCAATGCTACTGGCACAGCGCCGGTGGTAGTCAGCTCGCTGGGTGTCAGAACCCGGGCGGTTCCGTTCATGGTCACCCACATCGCAGGATACGATCAGGATTCCGGCTGGGTTGGCCGCGAAGTGGTTATCAGTGGCAATAATCTCGGTACCGGAACTGATGGCGACAAGGTTACTTTCAGCGGTGTGACTGCTCCGGTCATTTCATGGAAAAATGATGCTGTCAGTGTCAGAGTGCCTGAAAGTGCAGCGAGCGGGCCCATGGTGATAAGCATCAGCGGGGCAGATGTAACCCTCGAACCAGATTTTACAATTTACAGTGAATTTGAATATTCGCAGGCCGGGCCAGACTGGAGCGGAAAACGCAGCAGTTCGCGACCGCTGCTGCCCGGCCTGGCACAGGATTCAAACAACCGCATTTTTATCACTGATTACGACAACGGCTGGGTCTGGCGCATCGATGCCGATGGAACCCAGGCCAAATTCGGTAATCTTGATAAACCCTGGGGGATAGCTCTGGATGAAGCCAGGAATCGTTTATATGTTTCTGAATCAGGCAAACACCGTATTCAGATTTTTGACCTTCAGGGAAATTCGCTCGGAAATTTCGGTGCACTCGGCAGCGCTGACGGGCAATTTTCCGGCCCCCGTGGCCTGACCCTCGATGCCGGCGGCCGGTTGTATGTGGCCGATTCAGGCAACAGCAGAATTCAGGTCTTTTCAGTAACCGGCGCTCCGACTTTCGTTAATCGGTTTGGAGCGAACGGTAGCGGCGATGGTCAGCTGGTGTACCCTTCTGGTGTTGCTGTTGACAGTCAGCTGCAGGTTTTTGTGGCTGATGCCGGAAACAACCGGGTTCAGAGATTCACTCCTGACAGTTCAACCGCTCCCGCCATCTGGAATTTTTCCGGCTGGATTGGTTCTAAAGACCCGAATATTTCGACTCCCGGCTGGCTGGCTGGCGGTTCCGGACTGGCATCGAATGCTTCAGGTGCGTTCAGGAGCCCTTACGGGGTTGGTCTTGCCGGTGATAACAGGTTACTGATAGCCGATACCAATAATAACCGTATTCAGATACTTGATGCCCAGACTGGCCTGTTTGTGTCGGTGATTGGTGCTTCGGGTATCACCAGTGGCCAGTATAATCAGCCGCTTTTTGTCAGCTTTCAGAACGATCAGGTGTTGATTGCCGACTCAAGCAATGCCAGGCTGCAGAAATCCAGCCTGAATGGCGAATTCATTTCGCAGATAGTCCCTGACACCTCGCTTTTGAACACCCGCCCAGGAAGAATCGTCGTTGATTCTGTGCGTCGCCGGGTTTATGTGCTCGATGTCGATGACAGCTCGATAAGTGTTTTTGGCTTCGATGGCGGTATCATTCAGGTTATTGGCTCTTCTGGTGCCGGAAATAGCCAGTTTTACAAACCGGAAGGGATTGCGCTCGATGGCAATGGCAATCTTTTTGTTGCCGATACCGGCAATGCCAGAATTCACCAGATTTCACCCGAAGGAAATTTCGTGAAAAACTGGGGAGTGTACGGCACCGGGAATGGTCAGTTCATTCGGCCGGTTGCCCTCGCGGTATCTCCAGATTCGAATCACCTGTTTATTCTTGATCGTGACTTGAACCGGGTGCAGAAATTTTCTGTTTCAGGCCAGTTCGTTTCTGCCTGGGGCAGTAAAGGTTCTTCTGACGACAACTTTAATTCGCCCTCGGGCATTGCCTGCTCAAAAACTGGTTACATCTATGTTGCTGATACCGGTAACCATCGAATTAAAAAATATTCTGCCGCAGGTACATTTATTGGCTGGTGGGGGGCCTATGATGCAGGCGCGCAGTCATTCTGGCTTGACCCTGGTTCTCAGAAAACCGGTGCTGTAAGCGATTCTGATGGCGCTTTTGACTCTCCTGCCGATGTGTTTGTTGATTTTGAAGGCCATGTGTTCGTCGCTGACTCAGGAAATTTCAGAATTCAGAAGTTCTCCCCTGAACAGCTTGATAAAAGCGCCGGAGGCTATGTCACCGAGATTTATGTCGGAGAATCGCTGCCGGCAATCTCAATCGATTTCTGGTCGACGGTGTACACGATCATGGAGAGCGGTTTTATAAGAAGGTTTATTCCTGATCCATGATTTGCGGGTGTGTACAAAGATATACCAGAATTTACTTGCGGTAAAAAAACGCAGGTGTTAGCATCGCGAAACGTAAGAAAAATATCTTGAGAAAATTATCTTTGGAGGCTTCATTTGCGTAACCCGTTAAAGAAAGCTTTGTCTTTGTGTACCCTTTTTGTTCTGGCGTTTGTCACGCCAAATTTTGCCCAGGCTCCGAGTCTGGCTCCGGCCGATGCTTATTATGTCTCTGCCAAGACTGAATTTGGCACCGAAACATTTACCATTATTCGCGATGGTCGCCACGAAGAACAGTTTTATTTCGTTCCAGCCCGCCCCCATGTCGCTATTGAAAAGCGTGACGGTAAAGATTACCCGGTTTTTCAGCTGCTGAGTTATCAGAGAAAAAAAGGTGACGATCTTGTACAGGGCGGCATCCTGCAGTTTTCTGTGCAGACATCGATTTCGAAGTCGACAGAAAATGAACTGCTGAACGCCATCAAAGGCAAATTCCCGCTCTCTGATTCGAAAAAACAGCACAAACTTTCACCGATCCCGATGAAAGAAGCTGTTATCAGCATGTATGACCTTGACGGCAAACTGCTTGAGTCGGCTCCAGTCAAGGAAGGCATCGCTCCAATATTCGGCAATCAGCAGTTCCCTTTCATGCTCAATCTCACTGACCTTGGCGCTGATGCAATGAAGGCTCTTACTACCGGTCATGGTGGTCTGCCGGTCTTGATTACTTACACTTTCCAGGGTATGACTCCTCCGGGCGGCTTCAAGATTGAAGTCAACTGGGATAACTGCTACAAACACCTCAGTTCAGATACCAAGCTGCGCGCCAACCTTGCCTATGCCAACCTTGGTGCCAATCTTGGCGCTGACATGACCAAGATTCGCGAAGAAATGGAAAGCAACGGTATGATGAAGATTACCGCGCTTTCCAACGAAGCTCTGTCAGATACAGCTCTCGATGCGGCAATGAACCCGGTTATCGACCTCATAACCAAAGAACTCTTTGAAAACATCAAGGCTCCGCCGCAGATCGACCCGGCCTCGGCCAAAGAAATCGCGGCCCCTGAAATCAAAGATCCGCCGGCAGGTTCAGTGACACCTGCCGCCAGTGTTGCCGAAGCAAGCGGTGTTGCTCCTGCAAAAGGCAAAGAATCAGCAGTTGCCAAACCTGCCGCTGACAATAAAGACAATGCTGCCAGCAACGAAAATGCTGCTGATAAAAAAGACGCAGCCGCAGGCTCGGGTGACGCTACTGCTGCAGCCGGAGCCGCAGCAGGCGCAGCAGTCGGCGATGCCGTCAAGGGCGCAACCTCAGCTGCAACCGCCGCCGCTGGCGAAGCAGCAAAAGGAGCTCTTGACGCTGCCGCCACTTCAGTTCCCTATGTCGGAACCATCATGAAAGTTCTCGACGTCGCTTCTGATATCGCCAAGAATACCAAGGTCGCCATCGGTGCAAGCTACGCCCTTAAAGACGCCCAGTATGTTAAGAAGGGCACTTTCGTTTATACTTACGACCGGCAGGCGATCGTTGATCGCAAAACCTCTTTTGGCGGCCCTATCGGCATTGGTTCGTTCGACAAAAAGATTCAGGATGAATGTATTACCGTGCTGCCAGATGGCAACTGGGAAGCTGCATATTACACCCTGCCGCCGGTAGGTGACCCGAATTATCTGGGTTACAGACAGATAAACCTGAGTGTAACTCCCGTGTATGGCGACAATCAGATTTCCGGTCAGAAGATTGAATCTGCGATTTATAAATCAAATACAGAAACCTGGACAGACAAAAACGGCAAAGAAATCAGGTATTTCCTTTTCCCGTTGAAAGCTGTATATGATTCTGCAGAATATAAATCGAATCCTGCCGGTTTCCGCTTTAAGATCAAAACCGAGGTCGTGCCATCAAGAGGTTCATCTTTTGCTATTGAATCCTATGCGCCAATGTTTGATGGCGAACTTGCCATGTCGCCTCCGACTGACCTTCTGCAGAATGTGAACATTTCTGCTGATGGGGTAACTTTTGGCTCTGGCGACAATGAAATCAATGCTATCAAAGGTACCCTGAAGGCCGATAATATGACGATGTCTATCAATCTTGGGATTAATAACACCAGTCAGGGTTTCCTTATTCCAAAAGACTCTAAATCAGTGAAGATAACTGGTCTGCAGTTCTTTACCAGAAAGGGCAAAAAGTTTGACTGGGCAGAGAATAACAAGCAGCTCACAGATTATTATGAAAATTATGATATAAGCCTGTTTGACAGTGACTGGGACAAATCTGCCGACACCGATTCAATAATGGGTGAACCCGTACCCCAGAAGAAATAAGCATTTTTCCGGCCGCTGTTTTAACAGCGGCCGGAGTTTTTTAAACGAACTTTCAGGAGGAACAAATGAAATTTAATTCTCGCATTCTTGCTGTATGGCTTCTCGCCTGCAGTTTCGTTTTATCGCTGACCGGCGCTTATGCCCAGGCTCCCAGCCTGGCTGCCGCTGATCAGTATGTCGTAACGGTCGACACAGACAATGGTCCTGAGACCTACACAGTCATCAGAGATGGCCGCATTGGTGAACAGTTCTATTATGTTCCGATCAAGCCGACCATTGCCACCGAAAAAGTCGATGGCAAAACCACCCCGATTTTTCAGCTGCTGAGCTATCAGACCAAAGAAGGCGACGGCGGCATTCTCCAGATGTCCATGGTTTCCGGTGTGGCCCAGGATACTATCGATAAAATCAAGTCCAAGCTTTTCAGCCTTAAAGTGCCGGCCGGCAAAGTTCCGCGCCTGTCACCGCTGGCAATCAAAAGTGCCGAACTGACCCTGTATGATCTCGGCGGTCAGATGCTTGATCAGACTGCTCCCAAGCCTGGTATCGCCCCGATTTTCGGTACTCAGCATTATCCATTCATGCTCAGACTCAAGAGTCTCGGCGCTGATATCATCAAGGCTCTCTGCACCAAACAGGGCGGTCTGCCGGTTCTGATTACTTATACCTTTCAGGGTATGACACCGAAAGCCGGTTTCGAAGTTGAAGTCGACTGGGATGCCTGCTATGAACACTTCAGCACCAATACCGAAGTGGCTCTGGAAGTCGCTAAAAACTCGATCAGCGGTAGCCTTGGCCTTGATATTGCCACACTGCGCGAAAAATTTGTCAGCGAAGGCTTGATCAAGATCACTTCTCTGACAAATGAAACCGTTGATGCCAAGCTGCTCGATGATCTCATGACTCCGGTTCTGAACCTGATTACCAAAGAACTTTTCGAGCAGATTCATCCCCCGACCTCTATTGCTCCGGCAGAAGCCGAAAAGCTCAAAGAAGACGAAGCCAAGCCGGAACTGGCCGCAGCGGCCCAGGGTATCAGCGAAGCGGTGATGAAAGCTACCGGCCGTTTCTTTAAGGTTGGCGCCAAAGTTGATTTCGCCCTTAAAGACGTTAAGATCGTTAAAAAGGGCAAATTTACTTACAAATTCGACCGTCAGGCAATTATCGACCGCACCAGCTCATTCGGCGGTCTGCTCGGTATCGGCAACTTTCCGAAAGACGTGCAGGAAAAGTGCATCACCACCATGCCCGCCGGCAACTGGGAAAGGGCTTTCTATGTTCTGCCATCGGTTGGCGCCACTGAGACGCTGGGTATCAGCAGCCTTGATATTGCAGTGACTCCCGAAGAAAAAATCGGCGAAGACAAATGGCAGCAGATTTCTGGCTACAAAACTGAATCTGCCGGTTTCAACAAAACAGGAAAAGCCATCTGGACAGACAAAAACAGAAATGAAATTCTCAATTTCCAGTTCCCGCTCAAGGCTCTCTATGACAAAGAAGGCTTCAACCGCGATAATTACCGTTTTAAAATCGCTACAATCATCAAGCCGACCAGCGGTAAATCCATAGAAATTACCAACTACGCGCCGTTGTTTGACGGTGATCTGGCGATTGCGCCCCCGACCGACCTTGTTGACATCGTTACCATAGATGCTTCATTCATGACCTTTGGCAGCGAAGAAGGGCAGGTTTTCAAGGCGCCCGGTCAGCTGAAAGCCGGTTCTCGCACCTGGAGCATGGTATTGAGCGCTGATACGCCGGTTCAGCGTTTTATGGTTCCGGTTGACGAAAAAAATATCACCGTTCCCAGCCTGGCATTTGCTCAGAAAAAGGGTCTGCTCGGAAAGTGGCCTCTCTGCAATAAAAACCTCAGAGAAATCCAGCCCGACCTTTATGTGATGTTGTTCGACGGCGCCTGGAACAAAGATTTCGATCCGTCTCAGAGCTCTGAAGACACGATCGTAGATCTTGACTGATCCGGTTAAAAGCTGCGCCCGCAAGGGCGCAGGTATTAAAATTCAATAAGGGAGCATAGCGTGAAAAGAATGAATGTACTGTTGAGCGGCCTTATGGCCATTTTTCTCTGCCTGGTAGCCGTTAACCCGGCTTCAGCGCTGCCGAGCCTCGATGCCCAGAAATGGCGCACGGTTCAGATTAACGAAAAAGTTGGCAACAGCGTTGAAGAAAACATGATTACCGTAATCCAGGATTCCGATAATCCTCTGGTTTTCTACTACGTGCCAAATCGTCCCCGTCTGGCCGAAACTGTGACTGTCAAAGATAACAAACGGACTGTCAGACCAGTTTTTCAGCTTATGACACTGCAGGCCAAATCTGCCAAGACCAAAGACATCTATGAAGAAGGTCTGTTGCAGTTCTCTCTGCGCATGGACCTTCAGCCCGAGAGCGCATCTCAGGCAACCAAGCTGATCTTTGAAGATCTGCAGAAAAATGGTCTGGCCACCGACACGACCGACATCAAATTGCTGCCACTGCCGGTTTCTTCTGCAACGATCTCGATCTATGAACCGAGTGGTGAGTGGCTGTCAAGCGGTATTCAGCAGCCATCTATCGCACCGATTTTCTCTACTCAGGCTGTTCCTTTCCAGATCAACCTGACCAGCCTTGGTGCAGATGCCATGAAGGCCCTCACTCAGAAAGGCCAGGCCGGCCTCGGCGTTTATTATCAGATGTCTTTTCAGGGTGTTCTGCCTGCCGCCAAGCTGACGGTAGAAGTTGACTGGAAACAGACCTTCAGCCATTTCAGTGAAAATACCAAAGAGAAGAAATACTGGAACG
>ENA-UOWO01005048-UOWO01005048.1-activated-sludge-metagenome-genome-assembly--contig:-NODE-5048-length-14198-cov-10.035565_pt1 | contig 14198 bp, 7 predicted proteins | sample MGYA00238148_ERZ761564 | MGnify/ENA primary metagenome ERZ761564 (study PRJEB28885, sample SAMN05720194) | activated sludge metagenome | isolation source: Anaerobic digester | place: USA...
GGCTCGATGCCGCGCTGCAGACGCAGCGAAGTGAGCCCCTCGCGGCTAAGCTCAAGACACTCGACGTAGCGCCCAGTTTCGCAGGCGAGCACCGCCATCAAAACATGGGCTTCGTTCTCCCGTTTGTTGTTCGGGCCGAGCAGCGCGCGAGCTTCTTGTTTCAACGCGATCAAACGTTCACGCGCGCCCTCGTATTGCCCCAGTCGCACGCGCATTGATTCAAGCGTGATGCGCATTTCCAAGAGCTCGCGCGGGGCTTTGCTGTTTCGCAGCGCATAGTCTGGAAAATCAAGCTCCACTGCGGCAAGCGCGGCGAGCGCGTCGCGCCACATGCCGCGCCGCGCGAGAAGTTGGGCGGTTCGATTCGCAATCTCGACGCGCTGCACGACGTCGTTCGGATGCAGTTTGCGCAGCACCGTGGAGGCCGCATCCAGCGCTGCCTGCGCGTCGGTGTAACGACCCAAATTACTCAGTGTGCTGCTGCGCGCATTGAGCAGGGCCGCGCACGCATCGCTAGCTTCACCGTGTTGTTGACGGCACACGGGTAGGGTGTCGTCGATGATTTTTAGCGCCGCATCGTTGCGCTGAAGGCGAATCAACAAATCGGCCTGCTGTCGACGTGCGTTGACGAGTGCCGGCGTGTCGAGCGCACGGCCTGTGAGCAGCAATTGAATAAGCGATTCGACTTGCTTGAGCGCCGTGGTGTCGCGCTGCAACGCGTCGTTGGTGTCGGCAAGTTTGCGCAGCAGAATCGCGCGCGTTTTAGGGTCGTTTTCGAATTGAGTGTCGAGATCCTTTTCGGATTGTTCAAGCAGCGTGGCCACGGTTGGCCATTGGCCATGATGATTGTCCGGGCTCGCGCTTTGAATGAGCCCACCAAGATAGTCCGCCACTTTGTTCGCACGCGTTGCCTCGGCTACGGCAATATTTCGTTGCCACAAGCTCACGCCCAAGCCCGCAAGCACGGCAACCAGCGCAAAGGTGGCGACGGCGGCAAGCTTCCAGTTGCGCCGAAACCATAGTCGCGCGCGATAGCTTCGATCTTCTGCGCGCACGGAGATTGGCATTTGGGCGAGCCACGCATCAAGGTCAGCCGCAAATGCCGTGGCGGTGAGATAGCGCTCGCTGGGTGATTTGCGCAGCGCCTTAGCGATGATCGCATCAAGATCACCGCTAATGTTGCGGTGATCGGTGGGGGGCGTGAACCCGCCGTTTTGATTCGAGCGTAGTTTGACTTGGCGCTTGTTCTCAAGCGTGGCGATGGACGCTGTCGTGACGACGGACGCGCGCGGAGCTTCGGTGTGAACCACCGCATACTCCAGCGCTGCGCGTTGCGCCCCTGCCGAATGACCACCCGCGGGCGCAAATGGCCGTTCGCCCGTGAGCAACTGGAACAACATGACGCCTAACGAATACACGTCGCTCGCTGCGACGGTGGGCTCACCGAGCACTTGCTCGGGCGCGGCGTACTCGAGCGTTAGGCCACGGCCGCCGAGCTGCGTTGCTGAGTTCGACAGCGGCGCGGTGGTGACTTCGTCGAGCGCAGCCGCAATGCCGAAGTCCAACAGTTTGACTGCGCCGGACGGAGTTACCAAAACGTTTGACGGTTTCAAATCACGATGCAGTACCAGTTGACTGTGTGCATGCTCCACAGCCCTCGCAATGTCACGAATCAGGCGAACGCGTGACGCCACCGTGTGGGCGCTTGCGTCGACGTAATCGACCAGCGGGGTGCCGTCGACAAATTCGAGCACCAGAAACGCTTGGCCGTTGGCCACGCCGGCATCGAGTAAACGTGTGATGTTGGGGTGATCGAGCCGCGCGAGCACCGCGCGCTCGCGCGCGAAGCGCGACGCTAGCGTGAGCGCGGATACGTCACTGCGCAAGACCTTGATGGCCACGCTCGCGGCATAGAGGCCGTCGTTTCGTTCGGCGTGCCACACCTCGCCCATACCACCCGTGCCAACGCGGCGAGTGGTGGTCCACGGGCCGAATCGCTGCCCCGACTTGAGGGTGGTTTCCGTCTCATCGAGCGCGGCGCTCAAGAGGTCATCAAACGCAGTGGCGGTGGGGTTTGCTGTCAGTCCGACTTTCGGCGAGACACCCTGCGAGCGCGCTATAGCCGCGAGGAGGGCCTCAAGCTCGGTCGCAACGTCGGGTTCGCGATTACGAAGCTCGCGCAAAAACGCTTCTCGCGCAGCGACGTCGTTGGCGGCAATATCGTCGTAGGCGTCATACAGCGCCGAGACGCGGGGCCACGTTTCAGCGCGGATGTCGGACGCTCCCTGCACTGCGCTGACTTTCGTTGCGGCGATGGACTAGTTCAACGTCGCGGCCAGCGCCTGACGATAGCGCCGCACGAGTTCCGGTTGCTCTTTGGCGAGCGTGAAATATTCCACCATGCGTTTTTTTGCGGCTTGTTCGTTCCACGCGCGATCAAGTTGCACGGATTCAAGAAGCGTTTGAAAAGCGGGTTCAAACTGCGACTGCGCGGCATGCACGGCGGCTAAGTGCAATCGCGCGTCATGGTCGTTCGGGTTGGCAGCAATGCGGGCGTTGAGCGCTGCGGCTTCGGGCGAGTTTCCCGCTTCTTCCGCCGCTACGATTTTGGTGGCGACGCGTTGAAAGTCCTCTTCCATCGTGGTGATGGGCTTGCAACCTTCGAGATGCTTCTTCGCTTCGTCGATTCGGTTGTCGCGCATAGCGATGTCGGCGAGCATGATGCGTGCGGCGTCAAGGCCTGGATTTAGCGCCAGTGCCACCGTGAGTTCGTCCACCGCACCGTTGATGTCGCCCGCATCGAGTTTTTCTTGTGCTTTGCCGAGCTTTTCGTCAGTGGCCGATGGCAAGATTTTGTCCAGGAACTGGCGAACCGCGCTCTCGGGCTGTGCGCCTTGAAAGGCGCTGACTGGTTTTTGCCCTTTGAGCGCAATTACGGTTGGAATCGAGCGAATGCCGAACATGCTCGAAATTTCTTGTTGCTCGTCGGAGTTGACCTTCGCCAAGCGGAAGCGACCGCCATACTCAAGCGCAAGCTTTTCGAGAATCGGCGTCAGCGTTTTGCACGGTCCGCACCAGGGTGCCCAAAAGTCAATGATGATCGGGGTGGCGTCCGATGCGGCGATGACATCGGTTTCAAAATTTTCAACGGTGACGTCAAAGACGTGTGGGTTTGGGCTCATGGGTATGCGGTTTATAACTTGTAAGTTAGTCAGGCTAAGCGCTTGGCTCGGTGCGCCAATTTAGCTGCGACGATAGCGATCATCCAAGCGTACGATGTCATCTTCGCCGAGGTAGTCACCGAGTTGGATTTCGATAAGTTCCACCGGCTCGTCCGTCTCGTTGGCTAGGCGGTGCACTGTGCCCAACGGGATGTAAGCGTGCTCGCCCGCTTTGTATGTCTGTACGCGCTCGCCGATGGTGATGGTCGCGTTGCCTTTGTACACAATCCAGTGCTCAGCCCGATGGTGATGCAGTTGCAGGCTCAGTGCCTGTCCGGGGTAGACGCTGATGTGCTTCACCTGAAAGCCCGCGCCCTCGGCGCCAGAGCCTAGCGAGTCGTACCAACCCCACGGGCGCTCTACCTTGCGATGTGCATCCGCACGCTTGTCGCTGCGTGCTGAAAGTAGCGCGGCAATTTTCTTGACGTCTTGCGCGTGATCTTTGCTCACCACGAGAATTGCATCGGGCGTTTGCACGATCACGGCGTCGTCGATCCCGACGCAGGCCACCACGGGCGCGTTGGAGCCGCTGGTGCGCACATACGTGTTGTTCGACGACTCAAAAATCGCTTCGCCAATGGCAGCGTTGCCGCGATCATCTTTTTCTGCGATTGCCCAAGCGCTGTCCCATGCGCCAATGTCGCTCCAGCCGGCGTTGAGCGGAATTACCGCGCCTTGAATGCGGAGCGTGGGATGCGCAGCGAGCCTTTCCATCACGGCGTAGTCAATCGAATTGGCGGGGCAAGCGGCGAAGAGCGCGGGATCGGGCAATACGTCTTCGCCCACCACATTGGCGTTGGCCATTGCCGCCTCGCAGGCTGCGAGCATCGCGGGTTCGAGTGTTGCCATCGCGCGCAGCCACACGCTCGCGCGCAGCACGAACAGACCGCTGTTCCAAAGATAGTCGCCGCCTGCGACGTATTCCCTCGCGCGGTCTAGGTCGGGTTTCTCGACGAAGGTTTCGAGCACAAAGGCGGCCGGGTCGAACGCGCTGGTGCGGCCAACTTTCAGGTAGCCGTATCCCGTAGCCGGCTCGGTTGGCACGATGCCAAAGGTGACGATGGCATCGCCAGCTGCATTGCCCTTTTGAGTGGCGCGCAGTGCGATGGCAACGATTCGTTGAAACTCCACAAGGTCCGCAATGACGTGATCGGCAGGCATCACCAGTAGGACTGGGTCTGCTTCTGGATGTGTTTGCCGACTGCGCAACGCCGCGAGCGTGAGCGCGGGCGCAGTATTGCGGCCCGTCGGTTCGGCGATCAGCTCGGCACGACCTTCACCAATTTCTTGCAATTGCCGCCGCGTCACGAACCGATGCGAGTCGTTGCAAACCACGATCGGGGGTGTGCTTACCGACGCGTCAAAATCAGACAAACGCCGCGCGGTGGCTTGCAGCATGGTGGCTTGCTCATGCACGGCCAAGAGCTGTTTGGGCATGTGCGCGCGAGAAAGCGGCCAGAGCCGGGTGCCGCTGCCGCCGCAGAGGATAACAGGTGTAATCATGGCTTGATTTTCGCATGGGTTTGGGTCTAACCCCCGGTAGCGATACGCGACGAGGACGCATACCCGCCATCAGGGCACAATGCAGCCTATGCCGCACCGCAAACACTACCCTCGCGCGATCGTTCTCATGCTGCTCGGGCTTTCGCTGCTGCTCTGTCTGGATGCGTGCGGGAAATACTTAGGCGCACGCGGGGTGCCGGTCGGCGCGTCGACCTGGTCACGCTACGCCGGACATTTTTTGGTCGTTCTGCTCGTTTTTCTGCCGCGCGATGGCGTGCGCCTCTTTCGTGCGCACCGCCCGAGTATTCAATGGGCGCGCGGTGTCTGTATGGTCCTGGTGACGCTCTTTTACTTCTCTGCGCTGGCGTATTTGCAGCTCGCCGAAGCGACAGCGATTTTCTTCCTCACGCCGATCTTGACGTCAATCTTTTCGATCTGGTTTCTGCGCGAACGCCCTTCGCGCTGGTCTATCGCGGCGATTGCATTGGGGTTCGTAGGCGTGTTGGTCGTTGCGCGTCCGGGGGCACATGTGCCCATCTTGGGGATTCTGCTGGTGCTTGGTGCTGCGCTTAGCAATGCTGCTTACCAGACCCTCACGCGGGCGGCGTCCGCATCCGCCTCGCATCCAGAGCGCAGCAGCACACAGGTGCTATACGCCGGTATGGTCGGGGCGCTGGTGATGACGCTCGCCGCCCCGCTATGGTGGGTGCCAGGCTGGATGGAAGACAAATCGGTTACGACATGGTTGGTCTTTGCGTCCACAGGATTGCTCGGCGCGCTGGGGCATTTGTTGTTAATCCGCGCTTATAAGCTCGCCCCGGCCACAGTGATCGCGCCGTGGATGTACATGCAGCTTGCGCTGTCCGTGTTGATTGGCTGGGTGGTGTTTGGTGCGGTGCCCGATGCAGTGTCGCTGATAGGTATGGCCGTCATCGCACTGGCACCACAGCTCACGCGGCTTGCGCGCACGTCGCGAGGCTAGCGCCGCGTTTGAATGACCTCTCGGACACGTTGGTTTTGCGCTCGCCCGTACAATCGGCGCTTCTAGTCAAATGCGGTCCATAAGACCGGGAATAACTATGGCAAACTGGCCTCTCACAAGAGAACTGAGGCGGGGGCTCGCGACGTGTCTTATCGGGGCAGTCGGCTTGAGCGGCTTGGTCGGATTAAGCGGATGCGGGGACGCATCGAAAAAAGACGGGGTATCGGCCGGCGTGACCGCTGTCTCGCCCGTGAAGAGTCCGGATGGGAAGAAAGTCGTTCGACTTAATTTTCCTGTCGCGGAATCCGGATTTGACCCAGTCACGGCGCACGACTTGTATTCGAGTATCGTTATCGACGGAATCTTCGACACGATTCTGACCTACGATTATCTAGCGCAGCCCGCAAAACTAGTGCCAAAAATTGCCACCGAAATGCCTCTCGTAGAGGATAATGGCCAGTTGTGGACGATCAAACTCAAGAAGGGCGTGTACTTCGCGCCGCATGAAGTTTTTGGTAGCAACAAGCGCGAACTGACATCGAAGGATGTTGCATATTCGTTCAAGCGGCATTATGACGACTCGCTGAAGCCTGTGTGGCGATTCTTGACGGACGGGAAGATCGTCGGACTCAACGCATGGTACGACGCTGGAAAGAAGGCGGGCAAACTTGACTGGGACGCACCGGTCGAGGGCCTTCAGCTTGTCGATCCGTACACCATCAAGATCGTTCTAACCAAACCGGATTACAACTTCGGGTACGTGCTCGCGCACGTCGCGATGAGCGTTGTCGCACGAGAAGTGGTGGAAAAGTATCCAAACGACGTGCTGAGTCATCCGGTGGGTTCGAGCGCGTACTACCTCAAGGAATGGGTCCGCGGCCAACGCATCATTCTCGAGAAAAACCCGAATTGGCGCGGCGGCACGTGGGACTTTAAGCCGTCTGGCAAAGATGCTTACGACGAAGTGATCGTCAAGGCGATGCATGGTAAACCGCTCGCGCAGATTGATCGCGTCGAGATTTACCCGATTGAGGAAGAACAATCGCGTTGGTTGGCGTTTAAGAACAAGCAGCTAGACGTTCTAAACATGCCTTCGTCTTTCATAAAGCAAGCGCTCCCGAATGGAAAGATGTCGCCGGAGTTGGCTGCGGAAGGCGTACGAGTCCAACGCCTACTCGACACCGAATACACGTATACCTATTTCCAGTGGAACGACCCTATTTGGGGTGGCAACGAGCTCCATAAAGTTGCGCTACGGCGCGCCGTCGCGATGGCAATTAATCGGGAAGAAGAGATTGAAATCATCCGCAAAGGCAACGCCGTTCGAGCTGAGTTTTTGGTACCTCCCGGTGTCGCCGGCCACAAGGCCGAGTTCACGTCCAGCATTACTTACAACCCACCGCTTGCAAACGCATTGCTCGACAAATTTGGCTACAAGAAAGGCGCGGACGGCTTTCGGAACACTCCGGACGGCAAGCCTTTTACCTTCAAGTACACATCAACTCCGACCGCCATTGAGCGCGAGTTCGATGAACTCTACACCAAGAATCTAGGCGCGTTGGGCATCCGCTACGAGGCAGAGAAAGAAAAGTTCGCCGACTCAATCAAGCGTGAGAAGCGTTGCCAGATTACAACCCGCGGCGCGGCGTGGATTGCGGACTACCCGGACGGCGACAATTTCATGCAGTTGCTGTACAGCAAAAATATCGGTGAATCGAATAACGGGTGCTACAAGAGCGCAACGTTTGATGCGCTTTACGAAAAATCAGCGCAACTACCGGACGGTCCCGAACGAGACAAGCTTTATATGGAAATGCAAAAGCAGTTCGAAGCCGACACGCCGTGGGCACTGGGTGTCACCCGCTATCGCAATCAGATGGTTCACCCGTGGGTAGTGGGCTACAAGAAGCACCCGATTCTGTTGTCAGAGTGGATGTATTTCGACGTAAACATGGAAAAGGGTAAGTAGAAATGCTCGCTTATATTGCCCGCCGCCTGTGGCAGATTATCCCGACGATGTTGGGCGTGATTCTGCTGATCTTTTTCTTGTTTAGCGTAGTGGGTGGCGACCCCGCCTATTTACTCGCTGGCAAGATTTCGAATCCCGAACAAATCGCAAATATCCGTAAGCAGCTCGGCATTGATGAGCCTTACTGGATGCAGCTACTTATCTTCATTAAGCAAGTGGTGACGTTTGATTTCGGATCAAGCTGGAGCACCAACGAAGTGGTGTCGCAGATATTCGCCACGCGCTTGCCAGCGTCGCTGATGATTGGCATTCCACTGTTGATTCTGGAAACGATTATTGCGATCACCATCGCGTTGGCGGTGGCGTACGTGCGAGGCTCGTTCACTGACCGTGCCGCGATGGTGACGTGCACGATGGCGCAGTCCGTGTCTATCCTCGTTTACATCATCGTATTTCAGTACGTGCTGGCCTACAAATGGGGCTTGTTTCCGGTGCAAGGTTGGGGCAATGGCTTCTTCGAAAATTTGTTCAAATTTGCGGCGTTGCCGATCTTGATCGCGCTCGTCGTGTCGCTCGCACCGAATATTCGCTTGTATCGGACCTTCCTGCTTGACGAAGTGAATCAAGACTACGTGCGCACGGCGCGGGCCAAAGGTCTTTCCGAGAACCGAGTGATGTTCGTGCATGTGCTGCGCAACGCATCGATCCCGATCATTACAAACTTAATGATTCAGCTTCCGGGTTTGCTGGTGGGTTTGTTCTTGATCGAACGTTTCTTCTCAGTGCCCGGTATCGGGCGCGAGGTGATTCTGGCCGTTGAGCGCTCCGATTTCCCTGTGATTAAGGCGGTGACGGTTTACGTCGCGCTGGCTACGATGCTCGCGAACTTGGCAGCTGACCTTTTGTACAAAGCCGTTGATCCACGGGTGGAGCTGAAATGAACGCAGTTACCGCAAACCAAGTGCAAATGAACATTGAGCGCTCGCCCGGCTTATGGTCGCTGGCGTGGAAACGCTTGTTGGGCGATAAAGTGGCTGTCGTTTCGATGGTCGTTGTTATCTTCTTTCTATTGCTTTCGCTCGCGTCGCTCGTGGGATTGATTGCGAAAGACTGGAACAAGGAGGTCGCAGTTAACTATGCGCCGCCAACGCTTTTCAAAGATTCGCATAAACCTTCGGCTGACTTAAAGGCAGGCGCGGTTGATGCAGGCCCAGCAGTCGATGGCGCAGCAGAGCGCGTACCCTTGGTTAACGAGCGTGACCCCTTGCGTGAAGTTATCAACGAGTTGAAGACGCAATTGGGTCAGCCGACAGTTGCCACAGCCGATTCGGGCTTAAAGATTGTCGACCCTCTAGCCGATGTAATGACCGAGCTTCGTAAGCAGCTCGGTCGCACGGGCGATGGTTCCGCGAAGGTTGTAGAAGAGAAGCGCCTGGACTTCCTGCCGTTTGGCGCGGATAAATGGGGCCGCGACGTTTTGAGCAAAGTGATTCAGGGCTCGGAAACGTCGATTTTGGTGGGATTCGCCGCGGCCATCGTCGCGACAATTTTCGGCACACTTCTCGGCGCACTGGCGGGCTACTTCGGCGGCAAGACCGACGATGCTTTGAACTGGTTCTATTCGATTTTCAGCTCGATTCCGTACATTCTGTTGGTGCTGGCAATCGCAGCGGTGCTCAACAAGAAGGGCGTGTTGACCGTTGTCCTCATTCTGGGGTTCACCGGTTGGACGAGCATTTTCCGGCTGGTGCGCGCGGAGTACATGAAACACAAAGCGCGCGACTACGTTCGGGCGGCGAATGCGATTGGCGCATCGCATACGCGACGCATGTTCGTGCACATTTTTCCGAACATTTCGCACGTGGTTCTGGTGCAACTTTCGTTGCACGTGGTGCTTTTCATCAAGAGCGAAGTGATCTTGTCATTCTTGGGCTTCGGTGTACCGGTTGATACCGTGAGTTGGGGCTCGATGCTCAATGAATCGCAGAACGAATTGATCCTCGGCTACTGGTGGCAACTTGCTGCCGCTACGGCGTTTATGGCGGTACTTGTGACGGCGTTTAGCTTGTTTACCGATGCGCTGCGTGACGCGCTTGATCCGAAGTTGAAATAAGGAGCGCATGATGACAACACCCCTCCTTTCTGTAAAAAACCTGCGCGTCAAATTTCGCCTCGACAAGAAAAATTCGTTCGACGCACTGAAGGGCATTTCGTTTGACGTCATGCCGAACCAGACCGTTGCGCTTGTAGGCGAATCTGGGTCTGGCAAGTCCGTAACGTCGCTGGCGGTGCTGGGCTTGTTGCCCAAGGAAAATGCCACGGTTGATAAAGCGAGTGTCATCGAGTTCGATGGCAAGAACTTGCTGACACTGTCGAATACCGAAAAGCGCGCGCTTCGCGGCAGTAAGATCTCGATGATTTTTCAGGAGCCCATGAGTTCGCTGAATCCAGTGTTCACTGTCGGCTACCAAATCGAAGAGGTGCTGAAAGAGCATAAGGGCTTGTCTGGCAAGGCAGCGCGTGACCGTGCGATTGCTTTGCTCACTGAGGTGGGCATCCCAGAACCCAACATAAAAATCGACAGTTTCCCGCATCAAATGTCTGGCGGGCAGCAGCAGCGCGTGATGATCGCAATGGCGATCGCCTGTGAGCCGCGTTTATTGATCGCTGACGAGCCGACGACCGCGTTGGACGTGACGATCCAAAAACAGATTCTTGATCTTCTCGCCGCGCTTCAAAAGAAACACGGCATGAGCGTGCTTTTCATCACGCACGATTTGGCGGTCGTAGGCGACATTGCCGATCACGTAGTGGTGATGCGGAACGGTGAAATTCGCGAGCAGGGCGCTTCGAAGCAAGTGTTTGCGGCGCCTACCGACGATTACACGCGAGCGCTGTTGGCGTGCCGCCCGGTCGTGGATTCGCGCCCGAAACGATTGCCGGTGATCGACGATTTCATGGCCGGACGTGCCGACGCGATGCGTCTCGAACAGCGTTCACGTGGGGTTCTGGAGACAGACCCGGTGGTGCTGGAAGTGAAAGGCTTATGCAAAGATTTCGTTTCGCGTGAAGGCTTGTTTGGCAAGCGCGTGTTTCATGCGGCGAAGGATGTTTCGTTCAAGCTCCGCAAAGGAAAAACGCTGGGCCTCGTCGGTGAATCCGGTTCTGGAAAAACGACCGTGGGCCTGACAATCATGCGCTTGCATGAAGCGACGAAGGGCGAGGCGTGGTTTAACGGTCAAAACATCTTCGCTTTGTCGGAAGCGGAGTTTTTGCCGTACAAAAAACGCATCCAAATCATTTTCCAAAACCCGTATGCGTCGCTCAACCCGCGATTCACTGTGGGACAAATCATCTGCGAACCGATGGTCATTCACGGCATCGGCGAAAACTCGGAGGCTCGCGCCAAGATGGCGTTTGAGTTGCTTGCGAAAGTGGGCTTGCCGGAAATGAGTTTCTACAAGTACCCACACGAATTTTCGGGTGGCCAGCGCCAGCGCATCGCCATCGCGCGCTGCCTCACGATGAAGCCGGATATCCTCATCTGTGATGAATCGGTGTCTGCATTGGACGTTTCTGTGCAGGCGCAGGTTCTGAACTTGCTGCAAGACTTGCAAGACGAATTTGGAATGAGCTACATCTTCATCTCGCACGACTTGGCCGTTGTTAAGTACATGAGCGACGAAGTGATGGTCATGAGCGAAGGAAATGTGGTCGAGCAGGGTGACTCCGACACGCTTTATTCCTCACCGCAACAAGCTTACACGCGCAAACTGCTGGATTCGATCCCTAAGGGTGTGAGCGCGCTGACGTAGCGCGCAGCTCGTTAGCTGCACCTGTGCTGCGACCTCAGCGGTCGCGGCGCAAACGCTCCCGAGTGATTCGGGGCATTGTGAAAATCTTCAACCATCGCAGGCTCACGTCCGCAAACGTGAGCGGCGGCGCGTGCTCGTCGGGGCGGTGAGCGCCTTTCGCCAACTGTTGCAGGTCTGCAACGGAAAAAGTATGGCTTTGCTTCTCTGACGACCGCTGTATAGCGGTTTTGCCATGTTTATTGCAAAAGTCGACAATGTAGATTATTGGTCTGTAACGTATTATCAGCTGTCGTTTAGACACTAAAGCTGTAACGAAAGAAATTCGACATTCAAACGCCCTGCGACGCTTTCCAAAGTTGCGTATGTACCGTTTGGTGTAAAAAAGATTTTAAAATTCAATCAGTTATAGTATTTGTTTCGGATGACGCGATGTCTGCCAAGTGACCTTGCCGCGTCGTTCGCTCGTAGTCACCCGTAGGAAATACGACAGAGAGATGACAGAATCAAAGATGTCTTTACACCAACCGCCCGCTTTGGGATTTCAGGGGTTTTTTTATGATCAAAAAGAAGCAATTAGTTGTTGCTATCGCAGCAACATTTGTGGCCAGTGGCGTTGCTTATGCGCAACAAGCCACGCAAAAGGTCGAGAAGATTGAAATTACGGGTTCGAACATCAAGCGGACCGACGTCGAAACCGTCGCGCCAGTTGACGTTATCACCCGTGAGCAGATCGAAAAATCGGGCCAACCGACGATCGCTGAAGTTCTTCGTAACGTTCCCGCCAACAGCGGTAACAGCTACAGCGAGAGCTTCTCGAACAGCTTCGCACCAGGCGCCTCCGGCATTTCCCTTCGTGGTCTTGGCCAAAAAGCAACGCTCGTTCTGATCAACGGCCGCCGCACGGCTGGCTACGGTTTTGCACAAAACTTGCAAGACACGTTCGTTGACTTGAACTCGATCCCAGCTTCTGCTGTTGAGCGTATCGAAATCCTGAAAGACGGCGCTTCCGCTGTTTACGGTTCTGACGCGATTGCTGGCGTGGTCAACGTCATCATGCGTAAGGACTACAAGGGTATCGAGTTCACTGCAGGTGCGGGCTCGGCTGCTGGCAATGGCGACTATCGCTTTAGCGCCACCGCTGGTTTCGGCGACTTGGGTCGTGACAAGTACTCGGTCTTGGCTGTTGTCGACTACTACAAGCGTGACTTGGTCATGTTGAACGAGACTGACTTCGGTGCCTCTGCCGACTACCGCGGCAAAGTTGGCGGCGGTCGTAACTTCACGTCGCTCACCGGTTTGGGCACGTGGCAGCAGTACACGAATGCTGGCGTTGCAACGCAGAACTTCAAGGCGGTTGATAACTGTGCAGCCGTCGGCGGCACCGTAATGAACGGCCCTCAAGCCGTCGCTGCAGGTCTTATCAATCTGTCGGGCAACCAGTCAGCGGCTACACTCGCGACGCTGAACGCGCGCGCAGCGGCTAGCAACACGTTCTGTACGTTCGACAACAACGGCGCGATCACTGCAATGCCTGGCACGGAGCGTATCGGCTTCCTGACACGTGGCACGATGGAGTTGTCGCCAACTATGCAAGCGTACGCAGAGTTGGGCCTGTCGAAGGTAGACAGCGTTCAGACGTTCACGCGTCCGTTCTTCAATACGACAGCGCTGACCCCAACCCCGTTGGGCCTCAAGCCATTTAGCTACACCATCAACTTCGCGCCTGGCGTTGCGGGCAACCCGTTCAGCACCTTGGCACGTTACGCTGGCGCCCTGAATGATTTGGGCACGCGCGACACGTCGATTGGTTCTGATTCGATGCGTGTTTTGGCTGGCTTGAAATACTCGTTCGGCTCGTGGGACGGTGACAGCGCAATCGGCTGGTCGCAAAACAAAGTTCGCTCTGACGGCTCGAACCGCCTGAGTATCGATGGTGTTAGCTCGGCATTCGGCATCACCTCCGCTGCTCAGCCACCTGTGCCTACGTCGACCAGCGCTACGTACAACCTGAACAACTCTTCGCTGAACAGCGCTGCTGCACGCGACGCATTGCGCATCGGTGTTCCGCGTACTTCGAAGTCTGAGTTGTTCTTCGCTGACACGCGTTTGTCGACTGAGTTCGGTCAGTTGCCTGGCGGTCCAGTGGGCCTCGCCGTTGGCGCTGAATACCGTTCTGAGAAGATTGCTGACGTACCGTCCGCAGCTGCTCAAGCCGGTCAGATCATGGGCCAAGGCATCACGGCTACCAACGGTGACCGCAACAGCATCGCTGTGTTCGCAGAAGCTGGCTTGCCAATCACGAAGTCTTTGGAAGCGCAGCTCGCAGTTCGCTCGGATCGCTACAGCGACTACGGCAGCTCGACGGTACCTAAAGTCGGCATGAAGTGGAAAGTTTCGCCAGAGTTCTTGTTGCGTGCTAACTGGGGCCAAGGCTTCCGCGCACCAACGCTGCCTGAAATTTCTCCTTCTGTCGCTACGTTCTTCGTTCAAGTTAACGACCCTGTGACGAATGCTTCTGGCGTTCAGATTTCTGGTATTTACGCCGGCAATCCAAACCTGAAGGCAGAAACGTCGAAGAGCACCACCATTGGCGCGGTGTTTGAGCCAACGAAGGACTTCAACGTCGGCGTGAACTGGTACAGCATTGACTGGAAAGACCAGATCTCTTCGTACAGCTTCCAGACGCTCGTTAACAACAACGGCATCAT
>ENA-UOWO01005049-UOWO01005049.1-activated-sludge-metagenome-genome-assembly--contig:-NODE-5049-length-14198-cov-6.022131_pt1 | contig 14198 bp, 14 predicted proteins | sample MGYA00238148_ERZ761564 | MGnify/ENA primary metagenome ERZ761564 (study PRJEB28885, sample SAMN05720194) | activated sludge metagenome | isolation source: Anaerobic digester | place: USA...
TAAATTGCGCAGGTGATACGGGCTTGCCTTGGTGTTGCCAACGGATAAGCGCTTCAGAGCCCACTATGGTCAGTGTTTGTGAATCTACCTTCGGCTGGTAATACAGCTCAAACAACTGTTGCTGCAATGCCGTTCTCAATGCGCTTTCCATTGAAAGCCAGTTCTCGCTTTCCTCCGTCATACGTGGTTCAAATATATGTATGTTGCCTTGTTCATGTTGCGCATGAATGGCGGCAAACGCATTTCTAAGTAAATTCGCTGCGGTATCTTGTGTTGAAAATTCAGCGACACCAATGCTAATGTCGCCGCGTAACTGGCGTTCGCCGATCTGAAAAAATTGTGCAGAAACTTGCGTCAACTGATATGCAAAGTTAAGCGTGTGTGATTTTTCTGTCGATGGAAGAATTAAGGCGAAACTGTCGGAAGTGACGCGATAAATTGTATCTCGCGCTAGCGATAATTGAGTTTCCATTCGTTGTGCAATATTCGTTAAGAGCTGATCTGCTATTTCATGGCCATACGTGCTAGCAATAATATTCAGACGATCTATACGAATCACAATCAGCGCTCCTTGTTGTAAAACACTGATTTTCTGTTCTGCATCTTTCTCTAGGCAAAGTCGATTGGGCAAACCGGTAATGTCATCATAGTATGCGCGGCGGTAGAGTTCATCTTGATCCTTAAGCCGATTGTAGAGTGCAATTAGCACAAAGCCAGAAATCGCCATTACGGTTAAACTAAACGCTAATTGCAGTTGTGTTAAATGGCGCACTTGGTTGAGGGCGGTCGCTCCGCTTTGCTGAGCAGTCATATTGATTTTAACGTTCCAACTGTTAAGCAAAACAGCAATGTCGTTAATTTTTAATTGTGCATCGGCAAGGTGTGTACGAAGCATGTCCCAATCACGCTCATCGTCTTTTTTCATTTCAATATCAAATTCTTCAGCGATTTTGGAAAACTCTGCAACTCGCGCTAGAAAGGTATCGCAATCAATTTGACTTAACCCTAAGGTTTGTAATTTGCTCAGCCTAGCGTTTACGATTTCAGTGAGTTGTCTATCTTGGGCTTTCCACGCTTCGCTGTCGAAAGTGGCGTAGTACAAATAAAGCTGTAGGGCGCGGTCGTTCATTGCAGTGTGAAGTTTACTAATCTCTCCAAGTTCAGGAATGCGGTAATCAACAAGTTGAGCGGCTTGCGTGGTCAGCGTTTTACCCGACATGAGTGTTAGGCCGATTACGCCGCTTGTTAAAGCCAGTACGGCAATGAAAACGGCGATGAGTCTTTTTGCTCTACGTTTATTGTTTGGAGGAATAATTTTTGGCACCTACTGTGTAATGGCGCAATGCTCAGTGAATGTCTCAAAGAACTATAGACGAGTTTTTTCCTTACGGTTTACTCCTATTGTTAGGTGGTTACAGGTGCAGAGTTTGGATAGAACGCCTATCTAACACTATCTAAGGAGTTAGATTTTGGGAGATAGGCGTAGATCTCACTCAGGGTGTTAGGCGGGTGATGGTAATACGTGCCACGGGGTTGTCCCAGCGGTGTGTGTTGTTCAGCGCGGAGCTTGCTAAGCCATCATCTTTCGTTATAACGCCAGAGTGCATGGAGACAAGGCTAGGGGTGTCATCCCGCATTGGGTTAAAGCCTTCACCCCCTGCAGCCGGGCCTGGGATAGTGCCTGCGCTCTCTGTGTTTTTCTCCGTGCCCGCATCATAGGCGACAGTATCCATCGTCATGACGTCGCCAACAGCCAATTTACTGAGGTCGATACTGCTAATGCCTGTAAAGGCATCGTTGGTATTGACTGGCATACTCACGAGGCTAAGTTTCAGCATCGCTATATCCGTTTCGTAGAGACTGATATCCGTCATAAGCGTCATAGACATACCCGGTAGAAGCATTCCTGTGCCCGTGGTGGTTAAGATGCTTGCTTTGTTTGCGTCTGCCTCTGCTAGAAATGCAGTTGGATCGCCACCTTCGGCCAATTTTTCAAGCCCTACCGAGGCCGCCATACCAATCTCAAAGGCTTTGTAGTTAGCGTTGTGTAACACCAAGGCTAAAGGCGAAAGCGGCTGCCCTGATGTAAGGTTGGTGACTGCCACTGAAAACTTTAGGGGCATTTTTGCCGGCATACTAGACGCCATACTTGAGCTAGACATAACACTTGATGACATACTCATTGATGAGCTGGACATCATGGGTTCTGCTTTTTTGTCGTTATCTCCGCCGCAAGCGCTAAGAAATAATCCTGTCATTAGCGTGGCTATTCCAATGCAATATTTATTCATAGCTGATTACTCCACGGTTACAGTAACGCGCGCCACAGGGTTCAGCCAACGCTGACTTTCGGCATTGATATCGCTCTTGCCAGCGTTTAGGTCGGCATCGCCCAGTGCCCCGCGATGAATATGCACAAACCCTTCTGCCGTTGCGCCGACGATACCTGTACCATTTTTACCGACGAGTGATTCTAAGGGGGGCGGAACTGGCATTCCTGCTGCACCCGGAGCACCGCCACCACGAATTTCATTGTTTGCTTCAGTGCCAGAGTCATAGGCGTTGAGCATGTAGGTGTAGGTACCTTTGGCTGTGGGAAGCGTCATATTGTTGAGTGCGATAAAACCATCGTTGGTGGGTAACATCATCGCAACAATAGAAAGCTGGGTATTGGCTGTGCCAGGGTCGCCAAGATCAGCCATGGTTGACGCACCAGGCGCAAGTAAGCCAGCAGCAGGGTTCTCAACTGATTTGGCCGCCGCATTTGTCATGTCGACAGAAAGCCCACTGATGTCGCCACCTTCGGCCATTTTTTGTAAGTTGCTAGAAGCGGCTGTACCTGCCGTAAAAAATTTGGCACTAGCGGGGTGAGCAGAAACAATCAGCGGTGTGAAATAAATTCCACGTGTTAGATTTTGTACTTCAACTTTGTAGGTGGCCGCAAAAAGTGATGGGCTTGCGGTTAACGCAATTAAACCTGCGATGAGAGTTTTTTTCATGGTGAAGCTCCTGTGTGGTTGGAATTGACGCAGGTAGAGTGCGCGTAATAAAAATTCCAATCCTCACAGAAGTATCACGAGAGAATCATCTTTTTGTGCTGAGAGCTTTTTTCGAAAAGAAGGCGCAGCTGGTTGCGAGGGGAATACTCATTAGATGGTAGTCTTTATCCTCTTAGCGCGAGAATGAAGACTCCCAAAAATTTTCGGCAATAAATCACGCAGCCGCTTGCAAAATCTTACGCGTAACATCTGCCGTAATATCCGCTTTCTCACCCAAAGGATTCGGGTTGTGGCGAATCACATTGTCAACCAATGCTGGAATTGAGCTGCCATCTAAACCATAACCTTTGAATGTGGTGGGTACACCCATTTCTTCAAAGAAGTTTTTGGTGGCTGCAATTGCCGCATCAATCAATTCATCTTCATTGGTATTCGATAAATTCCAAACACGCTTGCCGTATTGAATTAACTTGCCGCGTTTTTGTTCGCGCTGTTGATTCATTACCGATGGCAACACAATCGCCAAAGTTTGCGCGTGATCTAAACCGTGCATAGCGGTAAGTTCGTGGCCAATCATGTGCGTTGCCCAATCTTGCGGAACGCCTACACCAATTAAACCGTTTAATGCCATGGTTGCTGCCCACATTACATTCGCGCGAATGGTGTAGTCGTTTGGATTCGCTAAAACTTTTGGGCCTTCTTCAATCAAGGTCAACAACAAACCTTCTGCAAAACGATCTTGCACTTTTGCATCAACGGGATAAGTTAAATACTGTTCCATGATGTGTACGAAGGCATCCACTACGCCATTTGAAATTTGACGTGTTGGCAAAGAGTAAGTGGTAGTTGGATCAAGAATTGAAAACAGTGGATAAACCAATGGGCTGCTGAACGCGAGTTTTTCGTGAGTAGCTGCTTTGGTAACCACTGAGTTGCCATTGCTTTCAGTGCCAGTAGCGGGCAGTGTGAGGATACAACCAATTGGCAAGGCGCTAGTGACAGGTGCGCTTTTTGCCAAAATATCCCACGGCTCGCCTTCAAAGTTAACCCCAGCCGCAATTAATTTAGTGGCATCAACCACGCTGCCGCCGCCAACGGCTAATAAGAAATCAATATTTTTTTCTTTAATCAATGCGATGGCTTTTTCGCAGGTTTCGTAATGCGGGTTGGGTTCAATGCCAGAGAATTCAAAAAAAGTTTTACCTTCCAGCGCTTTAATTACTTGATCATAAACGCCATTCTTTTTAATCGAACCGCCGCCGTAAGTGATAAGAATACGTGCATTCGCGGGAACTAAATCGGTAATTGCGCTGATTTGGCCTTCGCCAAAAACGATTTTGGTGGGATTATGAAAGCTGAAGTTGTTCATGGTGGAGTCCTGTTGTTTTGTAAAGTGCAGAATCTAAAGGATCTGTATGTTTGAAGTGAGCTTATTTACGGATGTTTACGAAAATGGAGAGTTAAAGTGACCTTAGTTGGGAAGCAATCGGTTCTTTTCAAACAATCATTTAAAAAATCAGTTCTTTTCAAGCAAATATAGGTCGGGGCGATGTGATGCAATTGCAAGGTCGTTCAAGATAATTCCCCTATCCTTGGGGAAATAAACCTTAACCCTGTGAAATAGCTTCTATAAGTTGTTGATTGGTCAACGCGTTTCCGCCAATTCCCCAAGCGCCATCCACTGCGTGAACTACGTTAACCCATATTCTTTCTTTCGGGTGTTTTCTATCCGAGGCTTCGTAAACAATATCGGTTGCTTCTGCAGTGTAATCCAGCTGCACTTCTCTGCTGCTGAATGCAAATGAAGGTACCTTCCATTCGATAACAGCAACTGATGTGGGTGCGCCATTCACAATGCAGTGCTCCGGTTTCAGTAGATGTAACGAACTTACTACGTTGGGTGTTAGCACTTTGTTTCCCAAAAGGCCATGGGCTTTCAGAAATGCTTGAGACAACTTTGTAAGTGTTTGTTGCTCTGTACCTTTAGCTAATACGCCTTCAGTGGTGGTGAGTGTCAGTGGCATCTTAAATATCCTTTATGAAATTAAGCTGTTCAAACCAGCTACGCCGTTAACATAACGATCGTTATTTAAATTTACATTACGATCGTTATGTGGTCAACTGTGTTTTATTGAAATGGGAGAAATAAAGTCATGTCACGTGGTGATCAGAAGCTACAAACCCGGCAGCGTATTGCTGAAGCGGCCGGTCGTACTTTTCGTAAATCAGGTTTTAATGGCGCGGGTGTGGATGGCTTGGCAAAAGCGGCAGGCGTTACTTCAGGCGCTTTTTATGTCCATTTTGCCTCTAAGGCTGACGCTTTCTATGAAGCCATTGAGTCTGGAATGTTGGAGCTGCGAGCGGGGGTGCTGCATGTTCAGGCTAGTTACGGCGAAACATGGTGGAAGGAGTTTGTTCGCTTTTATTTGAAAGAAAAACGCTGCTGCGATTTGTCAGAAGGTTGCGCATTGCAGGCTTTGGTGGGTGAGGTGGTTCGATCTGATGATACTTCACGTCAACTTTTTGAAAGCGCATTTGAATCTGTTTGTGCGGTAATTATTGATGGGCCAGCTTCAGCCGGTAAGCCTGAAAATATGGACGATGCTTATGTGGCATTAGCAAGCTTGGCTGGAGGTGTCACTCTCGCAAGAGCTATGTCTGATCCCAAGGCGGCAGAAACAATTGCCATGGCGATAGAGCGCCAGCTTGTTCCGTAACTAATATTTAGCTTAAAAATATCAAATCGTTTTGAATGCTGAATTTCACAGCCATTAATTTCTGCCCGCTGCAAGGCCCCGCAACGCAGGCACCGCTTTCAATCACAAAGAGTGCGCCATGGTTGGCGCACTGAATCATGCTCTGGCTGCTATCTAAAAATTGATCTTCAACCCATTCCAAGGCTACACCTATATGCGGGCAGGAATTTTTGTAGATATAAATCGAGTTGTCTTTCTTAACCGCAAAATATTTTTCGCCATTGCATTCAAAACCTTTGCTGCCATTTTCGGGGATATCGGTTGTGCGTAAATCTGTGGCCAGCATGCGAGTCCTTTAAACAAAAAAATTAGGGTTGATTGACTGGTGGTGCAGCAAGAATGAGTGAGCGTTTTTGCACTTTACCATTGCGTACAAATTGTATTTCTACGCGATCGCCCGGTTTATGGTTTTCCATAGCACTCATGTATGCATCATTGGTGGGTGTGAGTTTGCCATTAATGGCCACGATCACATCGCCCAAAATTAATTGCCCCCAGTTGTTGCGCGATACGCCTTGCAAACCAGCTTCTTGTGCAGGCGAATTGTTAAAGACACGCAGAATGGGCAGGCCTTCAATACCGCTTTGCAGTGCCCATTGTTCGGGGGCGGCCTCAAAACCCATCACTGGGCGAATGATGCGGCCATTCTTAATCAGTTGCGGCACTACATCTTTTACGGTGTTAACGGGTATCGCAAAACCAATACCAGCGCTGGCGCCGCTGGGGCTGTAAATCATGGTGTTTACGCCAACGAGCTGCCCTTGAGAATTGAGTAGTGGGCCCCCTGAGTTACCGGGGTTAATGGCCGCATCGGTTTGAATCACGTTGCCAATTTTGCGCTGGTTGGGCGATACGATTTCGCGCCCAAGTGCACTGACTACACCCGTTGTGAGTGTGGCGTCCAAACCGAAAGGGTTGCCGATGGCGAGTACTTTGCGGCCAACGGTGAGCTGGCTAGAGTCACCCAGATTAAGCGCGCTTAACTTTCCATTGGGTGTGGTGATTTTAAGCACAGCGAGATCGCGTTCGGGAGCAAGGCCAACCACTTTGGCTGGCCATGAACTTTGGTCTTGTAAGGTAATCATTACCTTATTTGCGCCTTGCACCACGTGGTAGTTGGTGACTATGTAACCATCTGCACTCCACACAAAGCCGGTGCCTGAACCTGCGGGTACGCTCATAATGTCCCATGAGCGCGGGTCGCGGGCGAGTTGTTCATTGGTCACAAACACCACGCTGGGGCGAGCCGTTTCAAACACTTGCATACTGTTGCGTTCGTCGTCGGTGGCAAAGTCTACTGCCGCATTAACACTGGTAGTTACTGCGGCTAAACCAAGCGCTAAACCTTGCAGCCACTTACTCTTTAACATTCCAAACTCCTGGTAAAAAGTGTCTATTTAGGGATGTTTTTTAGTGATTAAGACAAGCTTTGACGCAAAGACTCCGGGCTATTTTGGCCAGCGCGCAACGCTTGGATGCGAACTTCCAAAGGTGGGTGGCTAGCCAACAAACGACCCATTCCGCCAGTAATACCAAATGCTTGCAAGCTGGAGGGCATTGAGGTTTGGCCGCTCTCCTGTTGTAAGCGCTGTAGTGCACGGATCATGGCGTTGCGGTCGGCGAGGTTAGCGCCTGCTTCGTCGGCGCGGAATTCGCGGTAGCGTGAGAAGGCTGCAACGATCATAGCGGCGAGAATACCGAACAGGATTTCTGCCACGAATGTACCAATGTAGTAACCCATGCCGACGCTGTTACTTTCGCGGTTGCCGGAAAGTGCCCTATCAATCGCAAAGCCGACAATGCGAGCAAAGAACATCACAAAGGTGTTCACTACGCCTTGAATCAAACTCAAGGTAATCATATCGCCGTTGGCCACGTGGCCAATCTCATGTGCGAGTACCGCACGCGCTTCATCGCGTTCAAAGCGTTGCAGTAAGCCAAGGCTGACTGCGACCAAGGCATCGTTGCGGTTCCAGCCGGTAGCAAAAGCGTTGGATTCTTGTGCAGGGAAAATACCGACTTCAGGCATTTTGATACCGGCACGTTGCGATAGTTCGGCAACGGTTTCCAATAACCAGCGTTCATCGCCATTACGTGGGCTTTCAATCAGTTGCACGCCCATGGTTTTCTTTGCCATCCATTTGGATATGAGCAGAGAAATGATGGAGCCCGTAAAACCAAAGACGCCGCAGAAAATCAGTAAGCTGCCTAGATTTAGCTGCCCGCCGCTGACAAAGCTACCTACACCTAATAGACCGATGATCACATAGGCAACCAGCATTACCGCGAGGTTGGTTAGCAAGAAAAGGCCAATACGCATCATTTTACAAATCTCCTCAAGGAACACTCGTCTTTGGCATTAACGCCTTGGTTAGGTTGACTGCCTTACGACAATCTACCGTCTATATATGTTCAATTTGGTGAAATTCAATGCGTGGGAGGCGGGAGAATAAAAAAGACCGCACAGGTGGCGGTCTTTGGATAAGCGAATTTTACGGGTTACTCGTCGTGGTGTTTGGCAAGTAGTTGGGTGTTTAGCTGGTTGATTTTGGAGGCCATTTCTTCAATCAAGCCCAAGCAAATTTGCGGTTGATGATCGATAAGATCAACGAACTCTTCTTTGCGAACCGATAAGACGGAGCAATCGCTCGTGGCGATGACGGAGGCTATTCGAGTCTGCCGGGTAAACACGGCAAGCGCGCCAAAAATTTCATTGGGGAGAACTTCTCCGACTTTAACGCCATCGCACACTGCATCGGCGCTGCCATCTAATAGGGTATAAACCTTATCGGCAACATCGCCTTGCGTGATGATCACTTCGCCTTTATGGAAATGCACAAACCCTGCTTGGGGTTGGAACTCAGCTCGAATTTCCTGCGCTAGCGCCTGCTGATAAAACGCCATGTTGCAGACGAGGTAGTGAGTCCAGTTTTTTTGCAATTTAAAGTCTGAATTTACGTGAGCGATAAGTTCGTCACGCTCGTAGGGCACTAGCTGCACTGTCTCAATACAGCTGAATAATCCTTCGTTAAGATTGAGTGAGCGGGTGAGTCCAACTAAATCGCCTTCCTCCAAAATGGCAACCAGCTTCCCTCGCACACGATAATAAACTTGGCCTTCGGTAATTAGAAGCAGGCGGGTATTGGGCTGACCTTCAAAGAGGTCGTTGCTAACGTTCACTTCGATAGGCTTGCCGGAGGGCAAAAGATTTTGCAGAAATAGCTCAGTCAAGCTGCGCGATTTAACGGCTATATCGGTAATGGAGTCAGATTGTTTGGTGGGTAAATGCATGGCATCCTCGGTAAACACTACACAGATTTTGTCTAAGTGTAGCTGTTTACGCAAGAAAATCTGAGCACAATGGCGCAGACTTGCAACTTTAAGCGAAGGCCTGTTGGCCGTTGCTGAAGCCTTGCTCAGCTTCTGCAACCAATTGCAGTTTCATTTCGGGGGCCAGATCATTCCAATGCACATTGAGTAGTGCACCTTGTAGGGCGTAAAGCATAACCTTGGAAACATTGATATCGCGTGCTTTGATGCGAACATAAGCCTCTACGGCACCAATTCGGCGAAGGTCGGCATAAGTGTTAATGCCTACAGCATGCAGTATGTTAACTGAGGCCATTCCGAGGTTTTTCAGTTGGAGTAACTCACTGTGGCTGGTCGTCATGAAAATCCCGCTCCTTACGTTTAGGTTATGATTATTGTACCCGCTGCCCATAAATTTCCATTTATAGCCTTCCTTTATAGTAACCTGTTAATAGGCGAGTGCAATTAATTTGTGCAATTAAACGCCAGCTTATGGCTTAAAAAAGGTGTAAATATGAAATTTGGCGCCCAAAACATCGCAACAAGTGAGGCTAATTTACATTTGTTACAGGAATGTGACCTGCTTGGGGTAAATGATCTGAATTTAGTGAGTTATCCAGCGCAGGTTACTGAGCCAGAGCAGCCTGCTAAGTCAGAAAAAAATTCCAAGGTTCATCCACAATTAATCCCAGCGCTAACAGCATTAACTCAAAAAGCCGCAGATGCAGGTTTTGATATGCGAATTGCCAGTGGCTTTCGCAGTTTTGAACGCCAGCTGGCAATCTGGAATAACAAAGTCTACGGATTGCGTCCGGTTTTGGATCAATCTGAGCAGCCGGTAGATTTAAATTTATTAAGCGACGATGAAAAAGTGTTTGCGATATTGCGTTGGTCGGCTTTGCCGGGTGCATCGCGCCATCATTGGGGCACAGATATAGATGTCTATGATGCCTCGCGTATGCCGGTGGAATATCAACTGCAGTTGACGCTAGCAGAAACCCAAGGCGATGGCTGCTGCGCAGAGTTTCATTCGTGGCTTACACAAGAGCTAAAAGGCTCGCAGGATTTTTTTCGCCCTTACGTCGCAGGCGTTGGCAGTATATCTCCTGAGCCTTGGCATTTAAGTTATGCGCCGCTAGCACATGTGTTTGCAACACAATTCACGGAAGATCTATTGCGTAAAAAAATTGAAGAAACGGATATAGCGCTGAAAGACAGTATTTTGAAAAACCTATCCGATATTTTTAATCAATATATAAAGCCTTACCCATAATTTTTAGGCCAATAATTTTTAGATGGAACAGAGAGTATGTTGAGCGACTCATCGTTAACCCCGCCGGTTGCCAAGCGCGGTATTGTCAGTTGGATGTTTTACGATTGGGCGGCACAACCTTTTTTTACGGTGGTGCTGACATTTATTTTTGGCCCTTATTTTGTGTCACGCTTGGTGGACGACCCTGTAATGGGGCAAGCAGCGTGGGGTTATACAGTGACTGTTTCTGGATTTGTCATTGCGCTCTTATCGCCCGTATTAGGTTCCATTGCCGATGCCTCCGGCTCTCGCAAAAAATGGATTGGCTGTTTTGCCGTTGTTCAAATTTCTGCGCTCAGTTTGTTATGGTTTGCCGCGCCCGGCTCCGCACTTTGGTTGCCTATGCTGTGTGTAATTTTGGCGAGTATTGCCGCTGAGTTTTCTGTTGTGTTTAATGATTCCATGATGCCGCGTTTAGTGAGTAAGGCAGATGTTGGGCGCATATCTAATACCGCTTGGGGCTTAGGTTATGCTGGAGGTTTGGTCGCTTTATTTATTGTGTTATTGCTATTGGCTGGCAGCCCTATCACCGGTATAACCTTAATCGGCTTAACGCCATTATTTGGTTTAGACCCAGCACTTGGCGAAGACGCGCGCATCACCGGCCCGCTCGCCGCTGTGTGGTATTTAATTTTTATTATCCCCATGTTTTTATTTACGCCCGATACAAAAAGCGGTTTGTCGTTAACGAATGCAGTAAAAACTGGACTGAGTGAATTGGCGGGAACACTCAAAGAATTAAAAGAGCGCAGCGCGATTTTAAAGTTTTTAGTGGCGCGTATGATTTATCAAGATGGTGTTAACGGCTTGCTGGCTTTAGGTGGAGTGTTTGCTGCAGGTATGTTTGGCTGGAGAACGCTTGAGATGGGTGTATACGGAATTTTGTTATTGGTCGTTGCTATTTTCGGTTGTTACTTTGCAGGAAAGATAGATACGCGTATAGGGTCTAAAAAAGTTGTGTGCATCAGTTTAGTGTGTTTGATTATTGCGACTCTTGGCATTGTATCGACTGCGCCTAGTTACACCCTATTTGGTCTTATCGAATTGCCACCTGATATTCCTTATGATCAGTTAGGTCATAGAATATTGTTTGGGATGCCGGCAGAACAATATTATGTGGCGTGTGGATTGTTGATTGGGTTGGTATTTGGCCCAGCGCAAGCCTCTTCGCGTGCTTATTTGGCGCGCAGCGTGAGTGTAGAAGAAGCGGGGCGCTTTTTTGGTTTGTACGCACTTTCTGGCCGAGCCACGTCATTTTTAGCGCCTATGGCAGTTGCTAGCCTTACACTGTTAACCGATTCTGCACGAATAGGTATGTGCGCTTTAATTGTGTTTTTAGTGGTTGGTTTTTTAATTTTATTGGCTGCGCCTTATCCCGCGATAGATAAAAAAACTGAAACACATTGATGATTATGGGTAGTGGTAGAGTGATTTTATGTTAGTTATTTTTGATTGTGATGGCGTTTTAGTAGACAGCGAAATTTTATCGGCTCAAGTTTTTTCTGAAAGCTTAGCGGAACAACATGGTATTTATGTTAGCCCGCATTATTCGCTAGAGTCTTATCGCGGTAAATCTGTTGCTGATTGCATTAGCATGATTACCGATGAGCTTACCGAGAAATTAAATTGGCACAACCTAAGCCAAGCCGAACGCGATGAACGCGGCCGCGCTTTTTGGCGGCATGTGCAATTGCAAACCTTAGTTGCCTGTGAGAATCGTTTATTTCCCGTTGAAGGTGTTGAAGCTGTTTTGCAAAACTTGCAGGTCAATAATATTCCATTTTGTGTTGCCTCCAACGGAAAACATGAAAAAATGGCAGTGACTTTAGTGAAAACTAATTTGCTGCACTATGTAGAAGGTAATGTGTTTAGCTTTGAAGATGTAACCCGCGGCAAGCCCGCCCCCGATTTATTTTTACACGCCGCAAAAGCCATGGGTGTTCCTGCTGCACAAGCGATTGTGGTTGAAGATTCTCTTACCGGCGTAATTGCTGCTAAAGCCGCCGGTATGCGCGCATTGGCTTATTGTCCTCCTGAAGCCGATGGTCTCGCAAATTCGCTAACACAAAAAATGCGTGACTTAGGTGCGGAGGTTTTTACCCACATGAATCAACTGACATTGCTTATTGAGAATTCGCAGTCATGACGTTAGCTACGCGTTGAGTAAAAGATAGCGTGATAGATTTCATGCTGAAGCTTACAGGGGCGCTCAAGTCATTCCCGCTTTGTCGAGTGGATGATTTAATTCATATTTATAGGCGGCAACTCAGCGGCAATATCGGCGCTGGTGATTTTGGTGCGGGCCTTACTGCTTAGATTTTGTAAATGCTCGATCGCATCCTTGGCGAGCCAACTCACGGATTGATCGGGGTGATTAATCAGGTTTTCTATATGGCGAATGTGGCTCTCGTTGCCGGTGGCTCTTAGGGCCAATAGCGCATCCAGTTTTACAGTGGCATCGCTATCTTGTACCAGTGGTGCAATTGCATCAGCCGCACCGGCATAGTGAGTTTTTGCCAGTTTGATAAGCATCTTGCTTCGCTCGACGGGATTCGTACTCTTCAGCGCCGGTTGAGCTTCGTTGACCAGTTTTTCCATCAGGCTGTTATTACCGCGCAGCGATAAAACTTGTGCTAGCACACGTTTAAATTCTGGGTGGGTTTGATTATCGTAGAGCGAAATTAGCTCATCGTTGGTCAGTGTGTCTAGATTCTCTGCTAGGTCGGCGACCACTTTGCAGGCGATGGCAATAGTTTGCGGATAGGTATTTTCTGCCACAAAATTACGCAACTTCTCTCCAAATGTGCGCGGGTCACCGATAAAGCGGGTGCTTAAATCCTTGCGTATCTGCTCTATATCCACCGCTTTGGTTGCAGCGTCATTAGGCGGCGTAAGCGGTTGTCCTTTTTGTTCGTGGACGGCAACTGTTTCAGGTTGCACTCTGCCATGCTTCATTGAGTCATCCAGTGAAAACCAGAGTGCGCCGTAACTTACTGCGGCGCCAACCAATGCCGCCAGCAAAAGGTGTTTGTTGGTATAGCGGGGAGTGTTCATTATTTGTCTCTTCTGATTTTTATTTTTAGTTGTCGATTAACAAAGAGCGAAAAGTCACGCTCTTTGTTTGACTATTAATGTAACGATTTCAATTATTTAGGGTGCGGCTATAACCGGTAACTCGGCGATAATATCGGCACTTGCCAATTGGGTGCGTGCCCGTTCACTCAGGTTTTGTAGATTATTGATAACATCGTTTGCCAACCAACTGACGGCTGGATCTGGATCATTGACCAGCGCTTCTACTAAACGCGTGTGGCTTTGGTTACCGGTTGCTCGGAGTGCTAAAAGCGCATCCAGTTTTACATTGTTGTTCTCGTCTTGCAGCAGTGGAGCAATTGCATTGGCCGCGCTGGCATAGCGCGTCTTTGCTAATTCCACTAACGCTTTTTGGCGCTCAGCAGGATCCTCGCTTTTCAGGCTTGTTTGTGCGTCCGCGATTTGTTTTTCAATTAGGCGATTATCGCCGCGCGTTGAAAGCACTTGAGCTGCAACGCGTTTTATATCGGGATTGGTTTGATTTTGATAAAGCAATTCTAATTCATAGTCAGGCAGAATCTCGCGATTCCCTGCCATATCAACAATTCCATTACTGATAATGACGACGCTTTCTTTGCTTGAATTGCCAGCCAGTAAACCATTTGCTTTTTCGGAAAATGAGCGCGGGTCGCGGTCAGATCGGGTGGCCAAATCTTTTAGAAGTTGTTTGCTATCTGGTGTGCCATCGATGTTTATCAGGGTGCCGTTTGTGTCTTCTCCAAGCTGCGG
>ENA-UOWO01005052-UOWO01005052.1-activated-sludge-metagenome-genome-assembly--contig:-NODE-5052-length-14194-cov-5.246411_pt1 | contig 14194 bp, 12 predicted proteins | sample MGYA00238148_ERZ761564 | MGnify/ENA primary metagenome ERZ761564 (study PRJEB28885, sample SAMN05720194) | activated sludge metagenome | isolation source: Anaerobic digester | place: USA...
CTTTTGTTATTTGTGCCATATCAAAAGAAGTAGTATCAATAATATCAAATTCCAATTCTTTTATTTCTTTTATAATATTATTTATATCTTGTTCACTTAATAATTTTACTTTCTTATTTTTAAATTTATTTGCAATAAATTCTGCTACTTTATCATTAAGAACATTACTTAGTACATCACATAATGAATACTCTTTATATTTATTAATAGTATTAAATAATATTTCCTTTACTTCTTCATATCCATATTCATTCATTAAATCACATTTAATTTTAGTATTTTTAAATTCTTTTATAAATAAAGATATATTAAATATACATATCCCTGATATATATTTTTTTGTAAATTGTATTTGACCATATTCCTCATAAATATTTACATTATTATTATATAGTGATACTTTAGCATCAATTCTAACACCATCAAGTGGCTTTAGATTAATAGAAGTTTTAAGTGGTACTAAGGCTGGAGTAATTGGTATTATATTATGATTAAAATCTTTTACTAAGTTATAGTTTTCTTTAGAAGATCCAGTATTTTCATATGATGCTCCTCCTGTTGTTAAAACTACATATCTTGCTTTTACTTCATCATCTATAACAAATATATTGTGTTTCTTTTCTATTTTTTCTACTACTGTATTATATCTAATACTAACATTATTACTTAATAAGTATTTTGTAAATGCATTTACAACTGTTTTACTCTGCATAGAATATGGATATAATCTTCCTTCTTCTTCTTTTACTAATATTCCTAAATCATAAAATAAATTTTCTATATTTTCATTATTAATAATGAAATCAAGAATTCTCTTATTAGATGTTAAATAATTATCACTAATTATATTAGTATTTCCTAAATTACATCTTCCATTACCTGTTAATAATAACTTCTTACCTAATTTATTATTCTTTTCTAATATTAAAATAGATAAGTTACTCTTATAGTGAATTAGACGTGCTGCTGTCATTAAACCAGCTGCACCACCACCTATTATTACTACATCATACATATTTATCACCTATTATCATTATACCAAATAAAAAAGGATATTTACTATCCTATTCTACTATTTTAAAACTCTTTAATATATATCTATTATTTTCTATTTCAAATGTATACTTACGAAGGTTTAAATCATTTTTAATTTGAGCATAGTTATCATTAAATATTTCTTCAGCAGTATCATTATTTGTAACTTCTATATTATCATTATCTCCAGTATTATATACTAGATTTGCTTCATCAAAATACACTTCATTTGTGTATACAATATACTTATTTCCTACTTTTTCAAATTTCACAAAATTTGTATAGTCTGGATGCATAACTGTTCCTCCATGTCCTGGATGATCTGATTGATCATGTTTTTGAAAATAACCACTACTATAATCATACATAATGTAATCATTTGCAAAACACATTATATTTGCTTTACCAATAGTAACTGTATCTCCAAAAATATTTGCTAAATTATCATCAATCTTATCTGCTAATATATAGTCATTGTTATTAATATTCCCTATGTAGAATTTTATTCTATTGTTTAGTGTATTAAAGTTTGTATAGTCTTCTGTAAAAAACCAATTGACCTTAATATTTATTATATCCTTTAGTACATTTTGTGTTACTAAATCTACTTTAGTACTTACTTTAGTTGTAGTATTATTTAATCCACATGCTTCTGGTTTATTAAAATATCCATATGCGAAATAACTTCCAATACCTATCCCTATTACTCCTACTGATATTAAAATAATAGTTATTATTTTTTTCATTTTCTTACCCTTTCTATAATTAGATTATATATCTTTTAATAAAATATATCAATTATTATTTATTTGCTTAATTTTATTTTTTATCATATCCATTGTTTTAGATGGATTAGCTTGTCCTTTTGTTTTTTTCATAACTTGACCTACAAAAAAGTCAATCATTCTATACTTTTCTTCAGTATAATCTTTTACTTGTTCTATATTTTCTTCAAGTACTTCATCAATAATTTTTATTAATTCATCATCATTATCAAGTTGAGATATATTTTCTTCTATTACAATATCCTTTGGATTCTTATTAAGTTCTAATGCCTTTAAAAACACTTCTTTTGCTTGTTTAGATGAAATAGCATTTGTATCTGTTAAATCAATTAAATTACCTATTAAAGATGGATTAATGTCTTTAATACTAGTACTGTTTGTGTTTAAATATCCTAGAAGCATACTATTAATCCAATTAGCTGCTTTTTGTGGATTGATATTTAGATTAATACACTCATCAAAGAAATCAGATACTTCTTTTGATTTTGTTAGAGTTTCTGCATCTTTCTTTGATATATTATATTCATTAACATATTTTGTTATTCTTTCAAATTGAAGTATTGGTACTTCTTTTTTAATATTTTCTATATAATCATTTGTTAAATTAATTATAGGTATATTAGGTTCAGTAAAATACTTATAATCAATTGCATCTACTTTAGTTCTCATACGAATTGTAGATGATGTTTTATCATCAAATCTTCTAGTTTCTTGAATTACTTCTTCATTATTATTTAATAATTCTGTTTGCCTTCTTATTTCATATTCTATTGCTAATTTTACACCATTAAATGAATTAATATTTTTCATTTCAACTTTATTACCAAGTTTATCAGTATTGCTTAATGAAATATTAACATCACATCTTATTTGGCCTCTATCACTTCTAGCTTCTGATGCATTACAATAAACAATTAAAGATCTTAGAGATTCTAAGAATGCTAAAGCTTCAGTAGTACTATTGATACAAGGCTCTGTAACTATTTCTATAAGTGGTACACCTGCTCTATTATAATCAATTAATGAATAATCATTATAGTGATCTAAACTAGCAGTATCTTCTTCTAGATGAATATCATGTATTAATATTTTTTTAATATTATTATTAACATCTATATCTAAGTATCCATTTGTTCCAATAGGGTTTGATGCTTGTGTAATTTGATAGCCCTTTGGTAAATCTGGATAATAATAATTTTTTCTATCGAATATTAGTTTGTTTGGAACTTTACAGTTTAATGCTAGTGCTAACTTTACTGATTTATTTACTGCCTCTTTATTAACTGCAGGAAGTATTCCTGGAAATCCCAAATCAATAGTAGATAAATTACTATTAGGCATTTCATTATATTCATTTTTTGATGTTGAAAACACTTTAGAATTGGTAGTAAGTTCACAATGTATTTCTAAACCTATTGTTACTTTATACATCTGTATACCTCCTAAAGCTTATTTTATCTTCTAATATCTTAGCTAATTTAATAACTTCTATATCTTCTTTTGCTCTACCTGTAATATTAATTGCTACTGGCATATTATTAATCATACCTGATGGTATTGTTATGCTTGGAAAACCTCCAAAATTAGCAATTACTAAATGATTTTCTAAAAGTAAATACTTACTAGATAATCTATCTATTTCTTCTGTAAATAGTGGTGCTTCTGAACTGGAATTTGGCATTATAAATGCATCATAAGTTTTAAATAAATCATTTATTTTATCAACTATTAGTCTTCTTATTCTTTTAGCATTTATAAATAACTTCTCTTGATTTTCTTTTTGAAGAATATAACTACCTAATATAAATCTTCTTTTAATTAATTCTCCAAATCCTTCTGTTCTAGTACTAAACATAACTTCATCAAATGTTTTACCTTCTTTTCTATTTCCAAATACTATACCAGTTAAATTAGAATTATTAGATGTGGCCTCAGCGCAAGATATAGACATATATGATGGATAAAGTCCATTTAATATATTAATATCTATGCTTTCTTCTACAACTTCTATACCAATACTTTTTACATAATCAATTATTTTTACAAAATTATTATAATATTCTGTATTGCTTTTTAAGACATCTACTATCTCTTTAATATAAAATACTTTTTTATATTTTAGTTCTTTATTTATTTCATCTACAAAAGAGATATTAGTATCAAGTGATGTCATATCTTTTTCATCTTTACCTTTAATAGTATCAATAACATATGGTATATCTTCTACGTAATTTGTAAAGCATCCTACATGATCTAAAGATGATGCAAAGGCAAATAATCCATATCTAGATATTAATCCATATGTTGGTTTAAATCCTACTATACCTGCATAACCTGCTGGTTTACGCACTGAATCTCCTGTATCTGATCCTAATGCAAAAGGTACTATACCAAGAGCTACTGCTGCTGCAGAACCAGCTGACGAACCACCGATATATCTATTTTTATCCCATGGATTTCTAACAATACCTGTTGCTGCTGTTGTACCAGTACCACCCATAGCAAGCTCATCAAGAACTGTTTTACCTATTAATATAGCATTACTATTTTTTAACTTTTCAATACATGTTGCATCAAATATAGGTACATAGTTTTTTAATATATTTGAAGATGCTGTTGTAAGAATACCTTTAGTAGAAAAATTATCTTTTGCAGCATATGGTATGCCAGAAAGTATATTAGTTATTTCCTTTTCTTCAAAATCTTTATTTACTGTTACAAATATATTATATATATCTTGATACTTATTTATTTTATCAAGTGATTCATTTACTAGACCTAATGAACTTATTTTCTTATTTAGTAGTGCTTCATGAATATCTTTTATTCTCATATTTAAGTTATTCATTATTCCACCACCTTTGGTACTTTTACTTCATTAAATACTACTTCTTTTGCATTTGATAATGCTTCTTCAGTAGATATTTCATTTTCTACTATATCTTCTCTCATATAAACATCATCTAATTCAAATGGGAAAGACATTGGATTTACCTTATCTAAATCTTTTATTTCTCCAATTAAATCCATATGTTTTAACATAACATCAAATTCTTTAAGTAAAGTATCATATTCACTATCACTCATATCAAACATTAATTTATTAGCATATTCTTTTAGCTTTTCTTTTGTTATATCCATATTAATCTCCTAATACATTATATTAATATTATATCACAAGACATAAAAAAACAACTGATAAACAGTTGTAATTTTTAATGGCGCTTCAAGTAGGACTCGAACCTACGACCTGTCGGTTAACAGCCGAATGCTCTACCAACTGAGCTATTGAAGCAAGTAACGCATATAATTATAGTATGGAATACTTTCTTTGTCAATAAAAAAAAGACAAAATGTCTTTTAATAATTCTTATTTCTAAGTTCAAAAAATGCTTTTGGATGACTACATGCAGGACATACTTCAGGTGCTTCCGTTCCAAAATGAATGTGTCCACAATTTCTACAAATCCAGAATGCTTCTTCTTTCTTTTTAAATACTTCATTATCATTAATATTTTTTAATAATGCTCTATATCTTTCTTCATGTTCTTTTTCTATTTCTGCTACTTCAGTAAATAATTTTGCAATATCATCGAATCCTTCTTCTTTTGCTTGTTCTGCAAAACCTTTATACATTTCTGTCCATTCATAGTTTTCACCCTTAGCAGCATCTTCAAGATTAGTTACTGTACCAGGCACATCTCCTCCATGAAGTTTTTTAAACCATATCTTTGCATGTTCTTTCTCATTATTTGCTGTTTCTTCAAAAAAAGCTCCTATTTGTTCATAACCCTCTTTTCTTGCTTTAGATGCATAATATGTATATTTGTTTCTTGCCTGGCTTTCTCCAGCAAAAGCTGTCATTAAATTCTGTTCTGTTTTTGTTCCTTTTAGTTCCATTTTCTTTCCTCCTATATTTCATAATTGTTTTTTATAACAATTTTCTTTTTTAAAAATTTCTTGATTATCTTATTTACTATTTGTACTTTACTACTTCTTATTATATCATGATTTATATTGGTTGCTTTTATTAATGATACATTACTTGTTCCAAATTTATCTTTAATATTTTCAGATGATTTATAATTTACAATATCATCCTTATCTCCATGGACTATTAATACTGGTACTTTTATATCTTTTATACAATCTCTATTTTCTTCAACTAGTTTTGTAAACTCTATTATTGTTTTTATTGGAATTTTTATTATTCTTGATATTATTGTATCAGATTCATATTCTTTAAATAGTTTAGGAGCTAAACTTGCACTTTCTATTACTTTTAGTTTACTATTATCAAATACTAAATACTCAAATGCTGGTGCAAGTAATACTACTTTCTTAATTTGTTTATACTTACTTGCAAGATTACATGCTAGTACACCACCCATACTATGTCCAATAACATATATAGTTTTATATCCATTATTAATTAACATATCAATCATTTCATTACATTTATTTATCCAATCATTTCTAGTTACATTCTTAATAATAGTTTTATCATGTCCTGGTAATGTAAAACTAAAAACATCAAATTTTCTATCTAATTCTAAATAATTGTCAAGCCCTTCTTCATCATATGTACCACCAGCAAAACCGTGTATTATAAGTATTGCTTTTCTAAAAATTATCATTATTTACCTCTATTTTGTGTTCTTATATTTTTAAAACTAGTTACATTTTTTGTTTGATACTTATTATTTTTAAATTTAGGATCTTCAAATATTCTTTTTTTCTTTAACTTATTTGCATTAATCAAACTTTCTAATGCATCTGGTGTTTTACTGTCTTTCACTTTTATCCCTCCTTCTTAATATACTTAATGCTTTTTTATAATATTTGCTTTTATTAAATACAATTCCTAATATTATAAATATTAATACAGTTACTAATATTATTATATCTTTATTACTATTATATTCTTTCCATACACCTATTTTATTTGTTTTTGCAATATCTTCAGATTCTTTTAATATATTTGTATAACTATAATCTCCATATAGATATGCTACTTTACCATATCCACTTTTTATTATACTGTTTTGTAATAGCTTATTATCAATCCAAATCCAAGCTAATAATCTATTATATTTATCATACTTATCGCTATTATTATCAAGTTCAATTTCTATAACTTTTGCACTTTTTAATTTATAACATGTATATTCACTTGCTTCTTTTCCATAATATTCATCTTTTTCTGGAGTATTTATTGCTAGAAATCTTACTGTTTCTATTTTATTATTAATATTAAATTTTGCAGTATCTCCATCAACACATTTATTTAAATTTGCTTCTTCTGCATATATATTAATATTAAATATAAATAATATTAAAATAAATATTATCTTTTTCATTTTATTCTCCTATTTAAATTATAGCATAAAAGTATATTGTTTTAATAAAATTTTTGATGTATAATTATTTCATTGTGAGGTAAAAATATGCTTAAGAGATACAATTTGATTATTATTAATTTTATATTTTTATTTTGTTTGGAAGTATTGTTTAAGTTATTTACAAAAAATGATTTGATTAACCCAGAACTTCTAAATATATTTATTTTTAGTTTTTTAAATTCACTTGTAATAACACTTATAGTAACACTATTTAATAAACTGTTTAACAGAATATTATCTATATTACTTAATTGTTTTATTACATTAATATTTATAAGTCAATATATTTATTTTTGTTATTATAAAACTATATACTCTGCTTATTCTTTTGTAAAAGGTGGACAAGTATTTGAATTCTTTGATTCAATAAAAAGTGTTATGGCAAGTAAATATTTATATGTAATATGTTTAGTATCACCATTATTATTATTTATAATATTTAATAAATTTATTAATTATAAAAGATATAGAATTAAACCTAAATTAATTATTTTAATATTAATATTTGTTTCATATATTGGAGCATATTTTAGTCTTAATTATTATAATACTAAAGATTTATATTCACCACAAAAGTTATATTATAAAGTAAATAATTTAGCTTTATCAGTTGAAAACTTTGGTGTAATTACTGGTATGAGATTAGATACTCAAAGATTATTATTTGGATTTAAAGAAGAGTTTGTAGCAAATAAACAGAAAGTTGTAATAAAGAAAAAAGAATATAATGTTACTGAAATTAATTTTGATGATTTAATTGCAAATACAACAAATAAAGATGTAAAAAGTATTCATGAGTATTTTAAGAATATATCTCCTACAGAAAAAAACGATTATACTGGAATGTTTGCTGGAAAGAATTTAATATATATTGTTGCTGAAAGTTTTTCACCAATGGCAATTAATGAAAAATACACTCCAACTTTATATAAGTTATATAATGAAGGGTTCCAATTCACTAATTTTTATACTCCTATATTTTATACTAGTACATCTGATGGTGAATATTCAACTTTGCTTTCATTGTTACCACAAAATGGTGTTTGGAGTTTAACAAGGGCTAAAAATAATTATTTACCATATGCATATGGAAATATATTTAAGAGTATTGGTTATACTGCTAGAGCATATCATGATGGTACATCTACATTCTATAACAGGAATCTAACACATCCAAATATGGGTTATATATTTAAAGCTTGTGGTAGAGGTTTATATATAAATTGTAGAATATGGGCTGAAAGTGATTTAGAAATGGTTAATAAAACAACTAAAGAGTATGTTAATGATGAACACTTTATGACATATTATCTTACAATAAGTGGACACTTAAGATATAATTTTTATGGTAATCAAATGGCTATGAAGAATAAGAAAGTTGTTGAAGATTTAAATGCAGCAACAGCAATAAAAGCATATGTTTCTACACAAGTAGAGTTTGATAGAGCTGTTGAAGCATTAATAAATAATTTAAAAGCTGCAGGAAGATTAGATGATACAGTAATAGCAATAAGTGCTGATCATTATCCATATGGATTAACTGATAATGAAATTAAAGGTTATGCTGATTATATAGATGATTTTAAATTTGATGTACATAGAAATGTATTTATAGTATGGAATAGTCAAATGAAAAATAAGATTGTAGTTAATAAATATGCATCTAGTTTAGATACACTACCTACTATATTAAATATGTTTGGTATGAAATATGATTCAAGATTATTAATGGGTACTGATATTATGAATAAAGATGATGGATTAATAATATTTAATGATAATAGTTGGATTACTGCTAAGGGAAGATATAATGCTAAAACAAAGGTATTTACCCCATATAAAGATAACATATCAGATACTTATGTAGATGAGATAAATAGTACTGTATATAACAAGATGTTAATATCAAGAATGATGTTAAAAACAAATTACTATAATAGAGTATTAAAATAAAAAACAAGAATTAATTTCTTGTTTTTTTATCATCTTTTTTTCTTTGTTCTGTATTTAATATTTTTTTTCTTAATCTAAAATTCTTAGGAGTTATTTCTACTAACTCATCACTATTTATATAATCTAATGCTTTTTCTAAAGATAACTGTCTTGCTCTTTTTAATACGATAGTAGCATCTTTAGTTGCAGATCTAGTATTAGTTTGTTGTTTATTCTTTACAACATTAACAGCTAAATCATTTTCTCTAATATGCTCTCCTACTATCATACCTTCATATACTTCTGTTCCTGGTTCAATAAACATTGTACCTCTATCTTCTAATTGATAAAGACCGTAACTTGATGCTTTACCATTTTCCATAGATACTAGTACTCCTAGTTTTCTTTCACCAAACTCAGTTTCTATTAATTTCTTATATTCACTAAATATATGATTAATTACTCCATATCCTTTTGTTAAAGTCATAAAATCTGTCATAAAACCTATTAAACCTCTTGATGGTATTTCATAAACTAATTTTACAGTTACATCACTATTTTTCATAGATTTAAGTTCTGCACATCTTTTACCTAAATTCTCAATAACTGATCCTAAATATTCTTCAGGTACTTCAATGTGTACTTCTTCATATGGCTCATATTTATTACCATCAATTACTTTTACTATTACTTCTGGTTTAGATACTTCTAACTCATATCCTTCTCTTCTCATGTTTTCTATTAATATAGATAAATGTAATTCACCACGACCAGATACTATATAATTTTCTGTATCTTTTTGTTCTACTTTTAAAGATACATCTTTTTGCATTTCTTTATATAATCTTTCTTCTAATTTTCTTGCTGTTACAAACTTTCCTTCTCTACCCGCTAGTGGTGATTTATTTACACTGAAAGTCATTTGTAATGTTGGTTCACTAACCTTTAATATTTCTAATGCTTCTTCTTTACCTACTGTACATATAGTTTCACCTACTGATATATCAGATAATCCTGCTACTGCAACTATATCACCAGAATATGCTTCTTCTATTTCAACTTTTTTTAATCCTAAGAATCCATATAGTTTTTGTACTCTAAATTGCTCTATATTTCCATCATTTCTACAACAACTAACATACTCACCAACTTTAATTTTACCCCTATTTATCTTACCAATACCTATTCTTCCTACGTAATCATTATAATCTATTAATGCTACTTGAAATTGAAGTGGTGATTCAATATCTTTAGATGGACTAGGAATATTATTAATAATAGTATCAAATAAAAATTCCATAGTTCTTTCTTGAGTTCTCTTATCAGATTTTAAACTAGATGTTCCCTCTATTGCAGATGTAAATACTATTGGGAAATCTAATTGACTATCATCTGCACCAAGTTCCATAAATAATTCTAAGACTTCATCCATTACTTCATTAATTCTAGTAACTTGTCTATCAACCTTATTAATTACTACTATAATATTTATTTTAGCTTCTAATGCTTTTTTTAAAACAAATCTTGTTTGTGGCATAGTACCTTCATATGCATCTATTACAAGTAATGCTCCATCTACCATATGCATAATTCTTTCTACTTCTCCTCCAAAATCTGCATGACCTGGAGTATCTACAATATTTATTCTATAATTTTTATAATTTATTGCTGTAGTCTTAGCAAGAATTGTTATTCCTCTTTCTCTTTCAATATCATTACTATCCATTGCTCTATCTTGTACATATTCATTATCCCTAAATGTACCAGATTGTTTTAATAATTCATCTACTAAAGTTGTTTTACCATGATCTACATGCGCTATTATTGCTATATTTCTAATTTCCATAATTGTTTCCTCACGTACTAAGAGATTATAACACAATTTTTATACTTGTAAACAAAAAAGATACATTAGTATCTTTTATCTTTTTATTGTTGGTCCTTTGTATCCTGCTTCTTCATTGTGCTGTTCAACATCATCAACTCTGCTTTCTGGAACAGTAATACTAATTTTTGTACCAAAACCTTCTGGATTAGAAGAATCATAAGGTTCTACTTTATCAGGTACAGATAAATTTCTAAGCTTATTGCTTGCTATTAATAGCTTATCAGCAAGAGTAAGCTCTGTTGGTAATTTTTCTTCTGGTGTAGCAGTTTCATAATCAGGATTTTCTTCTTCTGAAGTAGCAATCTCATAGTCTGGAGAAAACTCCTCAATAACACTATTTACACTATCACCATAACTAAATACAACAGTTACTGTTTCATGACTTTTATTAAAAGAACTAATTCCACTTATTACCATTGTTCCTACAATTGCTATAGTCATTAATCTATATGCTACTAATTTACCTTTATTTCTTTTAAATCTATTATACTCTTCAAGTGGTATTTGTACTTTTATTTTTGATGCATTCTTTTTTAAATACATCTTAAGAGCTCTATCATAATTTTTTTTACCACCATAGTTATCAATAACTGCAATATATCTATCAAGTTCGTGCTTCCTTAATACACTTATTAGTTCCTCTTCATTTAGTTCTTGTGGATTATTAACTCCTTTTTTTATTAATTCTGAATATATATTTTTCATATTTCCTCCTATATCTCTTGTATAACAGTTATTATCATTGGTCTACATTCGGTTTCAAGATATAAATATGAACTAAGTTCATCTCTAATACCTTGTTTTATTTTATTAAAATCTGTATGTAATACACCAATATTTTTAATAATTGTTTTTTTAGATATTTCTTTTATTTTCTCTATTAATTCTGCATTTTCTTTTACATATATAAATCCTTTTGTAATTATTTCTGGTCCTGCCATAATTTCTTTTGTAACTCTATTAATTGATGCACAAATAATTACTATTCCATTATCACTTAATAATTCCCTATCTTTAAGAACTAATTCTCCAATATCTTGACTTGATTTACCATCAATAAGAATATTATCAACTTTTACTTTTTGTTTTTCATTTACTAATTTCCCTGATAAAAATGATACTACTTCTCCATTTTGTCTTAATAATATATTTTGATCAGACATACCTACTAATTTTGCTGCTTTACCACATGCTATTTGATGTCTATATTCTCCCATTACTGGAATAAAATATTTAGGATTCATTAATGATAGCATAAGCATTATATCCTCACTTGACGCATGATACATTAAATTATCTTTTCTTGATAAAGATACTACATTAGCACCTATTTTAGATATTTCATCTACTACTTTAATAAATATCTTTTCAGTATTTTCTGTCTCTGGATCTAAGAAAAATACTGTATCTGTCTCATTAATTTTTATATATTTATCATAACCACTAATTATCCTACTTAAATTTAAATATGGTTTTTCTCTTTCACTTGCTATTAATATTATTGCATCATTATCATTAATATTTGATAAATCACCTATTTTACTTTTATCAAATATAATAAAATTATTATCTAATATATAATTGATAGTACTTTGTAATTTTTTTCCCATAATTACTACTTTTCTATGAACTTTATTTAATTCTCCAAGTAATTCTTGTATTCTAGATACTTGTGATGTATCTAGTGCAAATATTATTCTATTATTTACTTTAGATATAGTATTTCTAATTAATTCATCAATATGTTGTTTAGGTGATGTATAACCACTTTTTTCTGCATACATAGATTCTGAAAGTAAACAAAGTACTCCTTGTTTTCCAATATATGCTAATTTTCCAACATCTGTTTTATAATTTTCTGGCATTTTAGCATCAAATAAATAATTACCAGTATAAAATATAGTTCCATCTTTTGTATTTAATGCATAACCTACTGCATCAGGAACACTGTGAGTTAATCTAACTGGGAAAATACTATTCTTACCAAATGTAATTCTTTTATGTGGTTCTATCTCAATAATATTATTAAACTTTATTTCACTTTCTTCTAAATCTTTTTTTAATACTTCACATGTATATTTTGTAGCATATACTTTAATACTTGGTATTTCACTTACTATATCACATATAGCACCCATATTCTTTTCATGAGCATGTGTTACAAATATTCCTTTAATATCTTTTATATTATCTTTTAAATAATCAAAATTAGGAATTATATAATCTATACCTAAAATAGTATCATCAGCATACATAAGACCAGCATCAAAAACATATATATCTTTGTCTACTTTAACAATATACATGTTCTTACCATTTTCATTTAAACCACCTAAAGCAAAAATGTTTATTACACTCATAATTTCCTTCTTTCTTTAAAGTCTAACAATTATAACAAAAAAGAATAAATATATCAATTTATTTCATCTATTTTCATAAAGTTGGTAGTCTTTGTACTTTCAAGTGGAATACCACCAGTTATTACTATTATATCATCTTTTTGTAAATTTAATGCTTTTATTGCTAAATTCCTTGATTCTTCTAGTATTTGATCAGTAGTATTAGCATAATCTACAAGTAGTGGAATTACTCCCCAATATAAACTTAATGCTAATATTGTGTCTTTATTTGGACTTGTAACAAGTATTGGAGATGATGGATGAAAATGACTTACTTGTTTAGCTGTATATCCAGACATAGTAGGTACTACTATTGCTTTTGCTTTTAATCTATTAGCACAATCAGTAACTGAATATGCAATACTAGTTGTTGCATCTGATTTTTCTTTTCTTAGATAACTTTTTAATATAGCATTATAATCTAAATGTTCTTCAGCTTCTCCAATAATTTTATTCATATATTCTATTGCCTCTACTGGATAAGAACCCACTGCTGTTTCTTCACTTAACATAACAGTATCAACTCCATCAATTACAGCATTAGCAATATCACTTACTTCTGCCCTTGTAGGATATGTTTTATTTACCATACTTGCTAACATTTCTGTAGCAATAATAGTTAATTTATTCATTTCTACTGCTTTATTTACTATTTCCTTTTGTATACTTGGTATCTTTTCAAGAGCTATTTCAAGACCTAAATCTCCTCTTGCTACCATTATTCCTTCACTTACTTTTAATATTTCATCAATA
>ENA-UOWO01005059-UOWO01005059.1-activated-sludge-metagenome-genome-assembly--contig:-NODE-5059-length-14178-cov-11.954471_pt1 | contig 14178 bp, 11 predicted proteins | sample MGYA00238148_ERZ761564 | MGnify/ENA primary metagenome ERZ761564 (study PRJEB28885, sample SAMN05720194) | activated sludge metagenome | isolation source: Anaerobic digester | place: USA...
TGATTTGTTCACTGATATAAGCCGCCGTAATCGGCATGCCATCAAAGTTCAGGATGCGGATCATTTTTTTGGGATCTACTTCCAATTCATTGATCAGCAAGCTGCGCATTTGGGCGTCGCGGTTTTGTTCAATGACGTAAATGCGCTCGTGGCCATTGACAAAGTCTTCCACTTTTTTCGAAAAAGGAAAGGACAGGAGGCGCATTGCATCCATTTCGATACCTTCTTCTTTCAACAGATCGAGGGCTTCAAGCGCTGAGTAAGTCGTGGTGCCAAAGAATATTATGCCTTCTTTGTGTTGGTTGCCATCCTGGTACAATTCCGGCTGGGGAATGATCTCTTTGGCCGTATCCCATTTTTTGAGCAAACGATTCATGTTGCGCACATAAACGGCACCATCTTCGGTGTAGCGTGCGTATTCATCGCGGGAAGTGCCTCGGGTAAAAAATGATCCTTTGGTCGGGTGTGTGCCCGGGATGGTGCGGTAAGTGATGCCATCGCCATCTGAATCGAGGTAACGCCCGAATTGCGCCATGTTCTCCAGGTCTTCCGCATCGTACACCTTGCCGAGGTCGTACTTACGGTTGTCGTCCCATTTGAGTGGGGGTGAAAGGTGCTCGTTCATGCCCAGATCGAGGTCGATCATGACCAGGATAGGCGTCTGCAAGCGATCAGCCAAATCGAAGGACAAAGCCTGCAGCTCAAAACACTCTTTAGGATTGGACGGGAAAATCAGGATATGCTTGCTGTCGCCATGCGAAGCATAGGCAGCCAGGGTAATGTCCGATTGCTGCGTACGCGTGGGCATGCCCGTGGAAGGTCCCGAACGTTGTACATCGGTCAGTACCACCGGAATTTCCGCAAAATAAGCCAGTCCTAAAAACTCATTCATCAAGGATACCCCCGGGCCACTGGTAGCCGTAAAGGATCTGGCCCCGTTCCAGTTGGCTCCGATGGCTACGCCGATGGCGGCGAGTTCGTCTTCGGCTTGCACTACGGCAAATTTCTTTTTGCCAGTTTCTTTATCGATCCGCAGGCGGTTGGCGTATTTTTCAAAAGCATTGACGAGCGAGGTAGAAGGCGTGATGGGGTACCATGCCGCCACCGTTGCACCGCCGTATACTGCCCCCAGGCCGCAAGCCGAGTTTCCATCCAGGACAATGCTGTCACCCACCAGATCGCGGGTTTCCATGCGCAAGCCGATGGGACATTCGTAGTGCTCCTTCACGTAATTGCGGCCCAATTCCATCGCGTTGATGTTGGGGGCAATCAGCTTTTCTTTCTTCTTGAATTCATCGGCAATGATGCCTTTGAATACGTCAAAATCCATGTCCAGCAACATCGATAAGGCGCCTACGTAGATCATGTTTTTGAACAACTGGCGCAGGCGTGGATCGCTGTATTCGCGCAAACAAATTTCCATCATCGGAATGCCGATGTAGGTGATGTCTTCCCGCACGAATTCCGGATGCAAGATTTTAGTGCTGTCGTACACAAAATACCCCCCTGAACGCACGGATTTTACATCCTGCGGCAAGCTCTGTGGATTGACACAGACCATCAAATCAATGCCATCGCGGCGACCGAGGTAACCTTTTTCACTGATGCGCACTTCGTACCAGGTCGGTAAACCCTGGATATTGGAAGGGAAAATGTTTTTTGCTGAAAAAGGCAGACCCATCCGAAATATCGCCTTGGCAAACATATTATTGGCACTGGCGGAACCCGTGCCATTGACATTGGCAAAACGTACTACAAAGTCGTTTACAGCTGCAATACTCCGCATACATTACTCGCTTTACTCGTTGAATATAAAAATTTCTGCATATCCCAGGCCGCAGTGGGGCAGCGCTCTGCGCATAGTCCACAGTGCAGGCAGACGTCTTCATCCTTGACCATTACCCGTTGGGTAGCAGGCAAAACATCCGAGACGTAAAGATCCTGGGAAAGGTTGTGGGCGGGGGCATTCAAGCGCGTGCGCAGGTCATCCTCTTCACCATTCGTGGTAAAGGTGATGCAGGAAGTTGGACATATGTCGACACAGGCATCGCACTCAATACAGCGGTTGGTATAAAAAACGGTCTGCGCGTCGCAGTTCAGGCAACGTTGTGCTTCTTTAAAACCAAGTCCCTTGTCAAAACCCAGTTCCACCTCTACTTTACGGTCGCGAAGGGTTTTTTGCTTTTCGGCATGGGGAACTTTATAACGATCATCATTGACAACTTCACTGTCGTAGATCCATTCGTGGATACCCATTTTTTGGCTGACCAGATTGGTTAGTGGTGAAGGCCGAACCTGCACATCTTTGCCCTGGCAAAACAAGTCAATCGATACCGCGGCATGGTGTCCATGCGCCACCGCCGTGATCACGTTTTCGGGACCGAAGGCTGCATCTCCACCAAAAAACACCTGATCGAGGGTAGATTGGAAGGTTTTTTTGGATACAACGGGCATGTTCCAGTTGTCGAACTGTAGCCCCAGATCGCGTTCAATCCAGGGGAACGTATTTTCCTGGCCGATGGCAATCAAGACATCATCGGCTTCGATGTACACCAGTGGTTCACCCGTGGGCACGAGGGAGCGTTTGCCTTTTTCGTCATAAACGGCCTTAACCTTTTCAAAACGCATGCCCACCAGGCGACCATTTTCCACCACAAACTCTTTGGGTACGTGGTTGTCCAGGATTGGAATGTCTTCGTGTTGGGCGTCTTCTTTTTCCCAGGGTGAGGCTTTCATTTCGCTGAAAGGGCTCCGTACCACTACTTTTACGTGATCTCCACCCAAACGGCGGGAAGTACGGCAGCAGTCCATCGCGGTGTTTCCACCACCGAGAACGATGACATTTTTGCCAATCTTGTTGGTATGCTCAAAGGCTACACTCGCCAGCCATTCGATGCCGATATGGATGTTGGCTTTGCCTTCTTCACGTCCAGGAATGTTGAGGTCGCGGCCTTTGGGTGCGCCCGTTCCAACAAATACGGCGTCGTAGCCTTGATTGAGTACATCGCGCAAGCTGGATACATACGTTTTGAAATGGGTGTGAATGCCCATGTCCAGGATGTAATTCACCTCTTCGTTGAGTACGGATTCCGGCAAACGGAAGCTGGGAATCTGACTGCGCATCATCCCTCCGCCAGCGATTTGTTCGTCGTAAAGATGAATCTCATACCCCAACGGAGCCAGGTCGCGGGCAACGGTCAAAGACGCTGGCCCGCCGCCGATCAAGGCAATTTTTTTGCCATTTTTGATCAGTGGAATCTCCGGCAGCCAGTCGCTTATGTCGCCCTTGTTGTCAGCGGCAACGCGCTTGAGCCGACAAATGGCTACGGGTTCTTCGTCTACTCTGCCTCGGCGGCAAGCTGGCTCGCAGGGTCTATCGCAGGTACGTCCGAGTACGCCTGGGAAAACATTGGATTCCCAATTGACCATGTAGGCTTCGGTATACCGTTCAGCCGCGATCAACCGGATGTATTCCGGGACCGGTGTATGTGCAGGGCAAGCATACTGACAATCCACAACTTTGTGGAAATATTCAGGATCGGTGATGTCTGTAGGTCGCAATGTTACTGTAAATTTTAGAAATCGAGCCAAGATAACAATGTTGTTTGGAAAAACGAATCAAGGCTTGAGAAAAGTATTGTTTTATGATTTGTTCCAAATAAGCTACGGTTGAGGATGGGCTGCCTCATCAAAAAACCAATACAATTGGCCGCTACGGGGGTTGACGTAGGATGCTGGGTACAGTTTGGAATTTTTTTCACCACGGGTAATGATCCGCACTTTTTCCGCTTTATCAGCACCCGTAACCAGGAAGGCAACGTAGCGAGCCTGGTTGATCAATTCCATGGTGAACGTCACCCGGGGCTGGCCAGATTCAGGGTGCTCCACAGCTTCACAAATTTGGGTGGAAGGCAAGAGATCCAAGCGATTGGGAAACAAGGACGCGGTATGGCCATCTGCCCCCATCCCCAATAATACCAAATCCACTTGGGGAATCCCTCCTGTCATTGGCAGGGTATCACGCAACACCTGGGCATAACGTTGTGCCTCATCGGCGGGGTCTTGCTCGCCCTGGATGCGAAAGATGTTTTCGGCAGGAATAGCCAAGGGTGCCAACAAATGTTCCAGGGCTGCCCGGAAGTTGCTATCGGCATGGTCTGCTGGCACGCAGCGCTCGTCACCCCAGTAAAATTTTATTTTTTGCCAATCGATTTTCTCGCGGTAGTGGGTCACCAGATAATCGAAAAGGTAGATGGGGGTGCGCCCGCCCGAGAGGGCGATGGAAAAGCTGTCTTTGGATGCGACCAATTCGCCGAGCCATTCGGCAAAGACGATAGTGAGCGCTTCTACTGAGGGGTAGGTGTTGTGTGTAGAAAGTGTCATTGTTTGGATTTGGGGTAAAGATAGGGAAGAGTGGTTTACTTTTTGTGGCTCTCAATCATTTGTCGAACTTTCTCCATTAGCACCTTCAAAGCGAAGACTCATCCCCACCAAATCTTAAACTCCGTCCAGCCATCCTCCCCCGTCCGCAATGAAAATTTCCAGCCGTGGTTGAGTAAGATATCCCGAATCAGCGTCAGTCCAATGCCCTGGCCTTCGGTTTTATTGCTGTAAAAAGGGGTGAACAACAAGTGCTCCGCCTCTGGCGGGATGGGTTCTCCATTGTTGCGGATGCGCAAAGCATGGGCATCCAGATACACTTCAATGCGTTGCCCGGTCTGGCAGGCTTCCTGGGCATTTTTGAGGATATTGATCAACACTTGTTCGATTTGCTGCACATCCATGGAGCGCAAAACGGCATGCGGCGCGGGTTCAAAAACCAGGGCAATGCCTTTGTTTTCGAGCAATGGTTGGTACAGGGCAGTTACCTCGCGCAATACTGCATTAAGGTCTTTGCGTTCGAGCAGGGGCAAGGGCAAACGCACCACTTCGGCGAAGCGGCGCATAAACAAATTGAGCCGTTCATTGCGGTTTTGGGCAACGGTCAGCGCTGCCGAAAAGGTTTTTTCACCCTGATTCAACAAATGCCGCTGGGTACTGTCCATGATCGAATTGATGGCACCCACGGTGTTGTTGACCTCGTGAGCCATCATGCGGATCACTTTTCCATAGGCTTTTTTTTCGGAAGCGAGCAACTCGGCGCTCAATTCTTCCACCATGATGAAAGGGCGTTGAAAACCCCGATCCATAAAAAAAGACCGTTGCACTTTGTAAGTTTCTACCCCATTGATGGCGATAGTTTGGGTTTCGCCATTTTGCAAACTACCCAATTGAGCAGTAAGGGGATGGCCCAATTGAGCCAGGGGTTTGTTGCGCCAGGTTTGATCTTGCAGCCTTAGCCCCAGCAGGTCGTAGGCTTTGGGGTTGATTTCGGTAACCTGGTCATCAAAATCCAGCATCAGAATAGCGATCGGCGAGGCTTTAATCAGTTTTTCCAAAAAATAATGTTGTTCCGCCAATTGGGTGCGCTCCACGCGCAACTGTTCAATCATGGCGTTGTACACAGAAATCAGAGCGTCTACTTCCCGATTGCCAGTAGGACGGAAAGTGATCGAAAAATCCTGATCCCGGATGGCTTCGATACCGGATAAAATATACTGCAAAGGGCGATGAATGTCTCTGAAAATGGCATACGATACGTACAGGGAAACCAACACCAACAACTCCGAGGCGATGAAGATGACCTTGTTTTGGTACAGCACCTGGAACGCCAGACAAATGATCACACCGTGTAAGATCAGGATCAAGAGCAGGTAACGGATGCGCAAACTCATGGTACTTGTTTTGTAAAAGTTGAAAAGTTGAAAGGTTGAAGAGTTGAAATGTTGTGGGTAGCACCCTATCGGAATTCTCTTTTGGGCTTTTCTGTAGTGCAAAGGCCATAGTAAAATTGTCTTACAAACTCACCCACTTTAAACCCACTCTTCAACTTTTCAACTCTTCAACTTTCACCTTGTTTTTATGTGCCACGGATTCCAATACGGCATAAATTTTGGTGGCGGCTTCGTCCCAGGAAAATTGCTGCCGCTGCTGCTGCCCTTTTTCGATCAGTTCTGCCCGTAGCTTAGGTTCAGCCCAGATCCGCTGCATGGCCAGAGCAATGGCTGCGGTATCATGCGGGTCGGCCAACAGCGCCGCTGCCCCAGCTACTTCTGACAAGGAAGAGGTGTTCGAGGTGATGACGGGCGTATCGGTACACAGGGCTTCCAATACCGGCAAGCCAAATCCTTCAAAAAACGAAAGATAACAAAGCGCGAGCGCCGAGGCCATCAACTGAGCGGATACGTCTTCCGCTACATAACCTAAAAAAATGATGTCGTCTCTGAAAGGAGATTGGGCATGGATTTGGGTGATTTCAGCCACTTGCCAGGCCAGTTTACCGGCAATAAGCAATTTTACGGGTGCCGAGGTTTTTACCCGGAATTTTTCGTAAGCCTGAATGAGTCCAATCAGATTTTTACGCGGATGAATCGCACCCAAAAAGAAGAAATAATCATATCCCTGGCTAAATTGTGTTTTAACCTGCGCTTGAGCGGCTGGAGAAAGCGGCTGAAAAACCTCCCGGGTTCCATTGGGTACGACTACAATTTTTTCAGGTGGAACTTGATAATGCTGGATGAGGTCCATTTTACCAAACTCTGTTAGGGCCAAAATCTTTTTTGCCTTGCGCAAAAATTTAGGCACAAACCACCAATAATAAGGCCGATGAACCATCGCAACCTGGGCCGGAAAATGAAAATGGGCAATGTCGTGGGTGGTCAACACACTGGGGACTGAGGTAGTCAGGCTGAGAAAATTATCGGGTGAAAAAAAAACATCAACCTGCTGCTGCCGCAAAATCCTGGGAAGCTGGACATCGAACCAGTACCAAAATGAAAAAAAATGCCGCGCCTTGGGCCCAATCACCCGCGATACCACATTCGGGCCAGCAATCAAAAACTGATCTTGGGGTCGGTCATAAATGAGCACGAACTCGTCTTGGGGATGTGTTTCAACCCAACGTTTGCACAATTCAAAGGTGTACCAACCTAGTCCTTCCAGTTTGCCTGCTTGTAAAAAACGGGCATTGATTGCAATTTTCAAGTCTCTTGCTTTTGATGGTCGTAAATTTGGTTAAATTTACGCGCCCAATCCTATTTTTTCGATGCCCAAATGTAATTAGCGTTCAACCTATTTGCTAAACATTTATTCTTTCCGGTAGTTACTGCATAGTCCCATTTTGAATGTATTGCCTAATTGGAATGTACTTTCCATTGAACCTTAGTGCAGCTAACACAACATTACTATGATAAACTTACAATTGCTCAAACGCATTTGTGAAACCCCCGGTGCCCCGGGTTTCGAGCAACGGATCCGCCAGTTGGTGATCAAAGAAGTACAAGGCTTGGTGGATGAACTTAGCGTTGACAACATGGGTAACGTGGTTGCCATCAAACGCGGCAAAGAACGCAAACGCGCCATGATTGCTGCCCACCTTGATGAAATAGGTTTCATTGTCAACCACATTGACGAAGAAGGTTTTTTATTTTTTCATCCCCTCGGTGGTTTTGACCCCAAAACACTCACTTCTCAACGGGTGATTGTACACGGCAAAAAAGATGTAATTGGGGTAATGGGTTCAAAACCCATTCACCTGATGAAACCCGAAGAGCGCAACAAAGTAGTCCCCATGACCGATTACTACATCGATTTGGGCATGCGCAAAGAGGAGGTGATCAAAATAGTTTCCATCGGGGATCCAGTTACCCGCGAACGTGAACTCATTGAGATGGGTGATTGTGTCAACAGCAAATCACTGGACAATCGGGTATCGGTGTTCATCCTCATCGAAACACTCCGGGCATTACAAGGCGTGGAAATACCTTATGATATATATGGTGTTTTTACCGTGCAGGAAGAAGTAGGCCTGCGCGGAGCCATTTCAGCTGCCCACGGAATCAATCCTGATTTTGGTTTTGGCCTGGATGTCACCATTGCCTTTGACACCCCCGGTGCGCAAGCGCAAGAAGCGGTCACCAAACTCGGTAAAGGAGCCGGGATCAAAATCCTGGACGGCAGTGTAATTTCAGATTACCGCATGGTGCGCTACCTGAAAGAGACCGCTGATCAATTCAATATTCCTTGGCAACCCGAGATTTTACCAGCTGGGGGTACCGATACAGCGGGTGTACAACGTTATGGTAAAAAGGGAGCAATTGCCGGGGCAATTTCCATCCCCTTGCGCCACATTCACCAAACCATTGAAATGGCCAATAAAGCCGACATTCAACATTGTACCGATTTGTTGATTGTGGCCTTGCAGCATTTGCATGAATTCAATTGGGAATTCCGGTAGGGTTACCCCTACGTGGTTGCTCGGTAGGGGTAACCACGTAGGGAGGCCCTTACAGCGTTTCGAATGGAGGCAAGGTTTTATGCGCTCCATCACAAAACGGCTTGTTGGCTGAAGCCCCACAACGACAAAACGTAGTACGCGGACCGGGTTTTACTACGATGGTGCCGTCGGCAAGTTTTACCTCCAGTGGCCCCAAAATCCGTAAGGGACCATTGGTCACGACCTCTATAATGGTTGGTGTTTGTACTTGTTCAGGCGCATCAGGGCTTGATTGCTCTTCCATGATTTTGTATTTATGACAATTAGGAATTTTTTGTGCGCTAAACTAAGGGTTTTTTCTAACAACAGCACTGAAGTACTATGCAAGCAAATAAACCAAATTGGTGGATCGCCGAAACGGGCGCATGGATTGCCGTCAACAAACCTTTTGGATTGAGTGTGGAGAAGACACTTGGCGCATTTGACACCATTGAAGACCAGGTACTTGCTTACCTCTCTCGCCAGACGACCATGCCTTTTGTGGGGATCGTACATCGATTGGATCGGGTTACTTCGGGTATTCTTTTGTTGGCAAAGAAAAAAAGTGCGCTGCGCAAACTGAATGAACAATTCGCCCATCGGAGTGTAAAAAAGATATATCTGGCAATGGTGGAAGGGGTCCCCACTGTCCCCGAAGCTACCCTAAGTCAATGGTTACACAAAGACCAAAAAGAAAAAAAAGCCGTAGTTTTTGACGAACCCGGTGAGCACCGCGATGTCTGTCAATTGCATTATCGGGTAATGCAGTACAACCAGACCAAAGCTTTGTTGGAAGTTGAACTCCAGACGGGCAGGTTTCATCAGATACGGGCACAATTGGCGGCTTTGGGTTCACCAATCATTGGCGATGAGAAGTACGGTGCCAGTCATTTTGCCTATGCCGACAAAGGTATTGCGCTACATGCCCGTTACCTGGAGTTTATGGATCCGCAGAACGGATCAACAGTTGTATTAAAAGCAGCGTTGCCCATCCATCCAGTTTGGGATTTTACTTAAGCAGGTGTTTGAATTTCAACTTCGCGCAACAAAAAAAAGTGCCCCAACTGACAAGTATTACAGTGGGGCCCTCTGGTGTATAATGACGAACACACTAGTGGATGCAAAAGGATTGGAGGCCAAGAGATGTATACTCGGCTTCATAAATTATCAGGCAAAACAATGCCCAAGGTTTTTTGGTATGAATAAAAGTAACCACAATCCCTACAGGTAGTAGGGGTCAATATCCATTCATGGGATAGGTAAATCACTACGCTATGCGTGCATTTACCTGGAAAAATTACTATTTTGATAGGGAGAAAACACACTCCACCAAGCGAGTTCACTTGGTAAAATAAAACTCATTGTGTGTGTAGATAGCCCGAAGAATACGTAGGGAGAACAGAACTCAAGTTGATGCACAAATATATATACATTTCATATTTTATGCAAAAAAATCGTCAGAAAATTGTAAAAAAATATTGAGTCCTGTTCCGCCGCAATATTTTTTTATTGGATGGGTACAGTCGTCACTTGTTTGTAGTGAAACCCTTCATCTTCTTGCCCTTCGTCTTGCCAGCCCTGCATCACCAAGATTGTGCCTTTGATCTCTATTGCGTAAAAATAATCCCCCGCGCCAGCCCACCAACCACCACAAGCACCTAGTGCGTTGGCGGGAATCTGATAATTGTTGTAATCGGCCTTAGAAATTTCTGCGCAAACTGAAACGTCAGCAACTTTAATGCTTTGATCGTTTACCACCAAAAAAACTTGTGATTGCGGGTTGTCATCGTTAGCGTCCCTTATGGTTTCGCAACGAAAACGTACTTCCGCTTTGGGTGGGTCAGTAGTTAAACCCGTTTCAGGGCCTTTTGACTTTTGGTCTTGCTTACAGGCGGCAAAAAAAAGTAGAAAAATTGAGCAGCAGACAAACACACGCATGATAAAGATGTTTATTTTTGAAGAATTTAATCTGCCAAAGTTAACATTACCTGAATAATCCACTACAAACTTCACCTAAAACTTGGCCGTTTTGACCTTATTTTAATGCCTGTTTCTCAATTTCTCATTCTCATTCCATGTTGCAAACCAAACAATTACAGTTCAGTTACAACCGCAATCAGGTGATGAACTTCCCGGATATTAGCCTGCAAAAAGCTGAGCATTGGCTTTTGTTGGGGCAATCGGGTAGTGGAAAAACTACCTTGCTCCACCTGCTAGGCGGCCTCCTTTCTCCTACCAACGGCTCCATCGTCATTGGAGACACCGAGGTAGGACAATTGCGCTCGGCTGCGCTTGACCGGTTTAGGGGCAAAAACATTGGAATTGTTTTCCAAAAATCTCATTTTGTACGGGCACTGACCATTGGTGAAAACCTGGCGCTGGCCCAACAATTGGCTGGGCTAAAGCCCAATCGAGAGCGGATTTTAGAGTTATTGGAACGCCTCAATATTGCAGATAAGTACCGCTTGAAACCCGATCGTCTGAGTACCGGGGAGCAGCAAAGAGCCGCCATTGCCCGTGCTTTGGTCAATCATGCACCCATCATCCTGGCCGATGAGCCTACCTCAGCACTGGATGACCACAATGCCCAAGAAGTGATCAATTTACTGGAAGAGCAAGCCCGTGCGCAAGGCTCTACCCTCTTGGTCGTTACCCACGACAAACGCCTAAAAGACCGTTTCCCGAATCAAATTGAACTTTAATTTTCTGCGCCCTCCCACGAATGTATTCGTGGGAGGGCATATATACAACCAACCCACCCCACGAATTTATTCGTGGGAGTCGTGGGAGGGCATCAATCGAACCACCCCACGAATTTAGTCGTGGAGCCAAACATACTCATATGGGTTTGCTCAATCTTAGCTGGAAAAACCTTACCAATAAGCCACTATCCATGTTGCTCAGCCTCGTGCTGTTTGCGCTTGGCGTTGGCCTCATTTCTTTTTTATTCCTGCTCAACCGACAAATCAATGAAAAATTTGAAAAAAACCTCGCTGGCATTGATCTGGTGATCGGCGCCAAAGGCAGCCCGCTGCAATTGATTTTGTCGAGCATGTACCACATCGACGCACCGACCGGAAATATTCCGATCAAAGATGTGATGCCCTACCTCAATCCCAAAAATCCGTTCATCAAAATGGCGGTACCCCTTTCGCTGGGCGACAGCTACCGGGGCTACCGCATTGTGGGCACCAGTGCCAATTTGTTGGAATTGTACCAGGCCAAAGTAAATAAAGGCCGCTCTTTTACCCGCTTGATGGAGGTATTGGCCGGAGCAGGTGCAGCGCAGGAACTGGGCTTGAAAATTGGCAGTACGTTCCAAAGTTCACATGGTTTGATCGAAGACGAAAACCTCGTACACGGCGGGCACGATTTTAAAGTAGTAGGGATTTTGAAACCGACCGGAGCGGCCATCGATCAACTCTTACTCACCGCAGCCCAAAGCATTTGGGAGGTGCACGAACATGGGGGCATGGGCGTAGCACCCGCAATCGAGGAAGAAGAAGAGGATCACCATGAAGCTGAGCACCAAAAAGAAGACTCAACTGAGTTAGCTGATCCCGACCACGATCATGCCGAAACTACCCAACAGGTCGGCCCGGTTGCACTCACCAATCAGGAAAATGATTATGCAAGTGAAGACCACAGTCACGATGACGACCACCTCGAATCGATTACCACTTACCCCGATAAAGAAATCACATCTCTGCTCTTGCAATTCAACGGACGCAGCATCACCACGCTGAACCTACAGCGCATGATCAACCAAAACACCAGCATGCAAGCAGCTACGCCCGCCATTGAAATTACTCGTTTGTACAGCCTAATGGGGGTAGGGCAGGACGCACTGCGCTGGTTGGCTTTCATTATCATGGGGGTGTCGGGTTTAAGTATTTTTATCTCCTTGTTTTCTTCGCTGCGCGATCGCCGGTATGAATTGGCCCTGATGCGTACAATGGGCGCCTCGCCGGGGAAACTTTTTTCCATGATCGTCCTGGAAGGTTTGTTGCTGTCCGTATTGGGCTACCTCCTGGGGCTGCTGATCAGCCACGGAGGGATGGAATTGCTGGCCGGAGAGATGAAGGCGGCGTATCGCTACACCTTTACCGGGCGGATTTTCCTTGTCGAAGAATTGTACCTGCTAGTTGGGGCACTGGCCGTAGGGTTTATTGCGGCGGTGATTCCGGCGATTCAGGCGCGGAATACAGATATTTCGAGAACGCTGGCGGAGGGGTAGTTTTGGTGTATTGATGCGACGATACAATTGGATTTGGCTACGCCAAATTATTTTTTTACCACGACGACGCGACGTTTCTTGCGCATAGCGCTCAATGAACACGACGCATGGCGGCGTGTTGTAGCGGCAGCTATCGTCGTGTCGTCGTACCGTCGTGGTAAAAAATAAGCAGCGAAGCTGCGTCAAAAAAATACAGAGTCCCGCTACCGAACATTTTTTCACTCAACGCACTACCATTTTTTCCAAGGCCAACTGCCGCCCTGCACGATCCAGCAATTGCAATTGGTAAAACCCACTGGGCAGCGGATCGAGTGAGATGGAAAGATGATCACCCTGCCAATACCCCAAGGCTCCACGTGCTTTTACCCGACCCAAAAGATCAAAAACCTGGTAGGTAGCTACTTGATCCGAAAGCGAACTAAGCTCAATTTGTAAGGCTTCACCCGAGCTTAAAGGATTGGGATAAAGCCGGATCGGCAACCGTTGAATCGGCTCTCGGGTAGCTGTGCCCAATCTTGGACTACAGAAAGGGGAGCGGGCATCCTGGTAAAAGATTTGCTTGTTTGCTTGGAAGCAGCGGACGAATAAGTTTGAATCTTCGCAATTGCCGTGAGAAACACACCACATTGCATAAAAAGGAAAAATTCGCGACCCCATGCCTTCCGTCCAAATGTCATATCGGTCTTGTATCAAACCGAATCGTATTGCCTTCGAGTCTCGATAACGGTAAGTAACAGCCATTCTTTTTCGCGGCAATCCATTAACCACAATCGTAGAAACACTGTCAATGTGAACACTAACGCCCCTACTTCCTGTATAACCTTGAGTTTCTGCTAAGTTTGTAGTAACGTATAAGGTATCGCCAACCTTTAAATCAAAATCGTAGATCAAGTGATCAGCTAATGCACAATTGGCATTCATCCTGAAATAGATTTTTTTTCCTTCGATACGATAGTAGGCACGTGGAACCGATGAGTTTGTAAAAGTAATTTTGATCCATTTATTATCACAGAATGTCGTGTCGCCACTCGGGAATATGGTGGTATCATAAATATTTTCATAAAATCGCCAAAACCCAATGTTCCACAACACGCTGTCTTTGGGTTCCGGGAAAACAGATTGGGCATAAAATAGGCAGGAAAAACCCAATGCAAGCAAAAGTGTTAGAAATTTTTTCATGGGATGATTTTTTGACAATAGTCTGTGGAGTTTTAGGTGGTGAGATTCAAATTAACCCAAACATCGCCCAATTATACGGGGTATTTGCTACATACGTCGTCTTACTTCAAAAAACCATCATGTTGATTTCGCAAACCCGTTTTTCAAAATTCATTTTCGCTTTATTGCTGTTTTTGGTTTCTGGCAAGTCCATTCAAGCCCAGGGCCCCACTCAAATCAAAGGCGTGTTTCCCCAAATGGCCATCGTGAGTGACCACAAAGACCGCAGCGAAGCAGGAATTGGCGCCGTTATTCCCTGGGCAAACAAGTTGTGGGCGGTGGGCTACGTGGCCCATATCAGGGGGTCCGGGCTTGGTCTTTACGAGATTAGCCCCGACATGACCAGTCGGCGCCACCCGGCGAGCTACAC
>ENA-UOWO01005060-UOWO01005060.1-activated-sludge-metagenome-genome-assembly--contig:-NODE-5060-length-14176-cov-10.926138_pt1 | contig 14176 bp, 8 predicted proteins | sample MGYA00238148_ERZ761564 | MGnify/ENA primary metagenome ERZ761564 (study PRJEB28885, sample SAMN05720194) | activated sludge metagenome | isolation source: Anaerobic digester | place: USA...
TGCCTTTGATTTACAGCAAGGTATTTGTCGATCCTGACTTTGTCAGGGTCGACTACCTAGTGGCTAGACATGAATATGACAATCAATATGGAGATTATATGGGAATTAGAAAAGACTTTCCTTTTGAAGAATATCGTACTGAAATTCAAAGAAATATGATTGAAAATTGGAAAATTGAAATCATTCCTGAAACGGATAACTATAAGTTGTATTACTTAGAGCTAATCCTTGCCTGTAAGTTAGAAACAAAGTGGAATTCTTTCGAAACACATTAAATTACGAAGGTTTTTCTTTTAATGCTTGATGCATGAATTCGACGAGTAGCCTATCCCGGCCATCGGGCAAGGTTGCTAAAGTGTCTTTGAGTTGTGCAATGTATAGTTTATCAAGAGGTGTTGGTAATATTTTAAAGTATACCTCTCTATTATATCTACGTGGTCTTCCATTGTCAGATGGAGATATATCGAACATTTTTGAAATATCAACTACTGATTTGGGAGTTTTTAGAATTTTTGTCATAGCTTCTACATATTCGTCAAATTTTTTGTCTGCATAGTAAATTAAAAATAGAGGTAAAACAAAAGGAGGCTTCTCCCATGTACTCAAGCTCATTATGTGAGCAAACCAATCATCATGGTATTTTTGCCTACATGCTTCTAAAGCCTTTATTTTCTCATCATAGAATTTCTGAATCTCTGGACTGGAAGTTTCTTTAGATTTCTCTTTAAAGCTTTCAAGAGCTTGATCGATTAAAAAATATCTTGAGTTGTTAAGTCTTGACATTAAGCACTTAACAAACACCTCAGTTGCTTGAAAAGAATCGGATAAGCTATAAATTGCCTTTTCGATGAAGAAAAAGGCAGTATCTCCCCAACGCTTTAATAAAACATCATCGTCTAGTAAGTCTAAGATGGAACTGAAGATTTCTTCATAGTTTAATGGGGCTGTATTCGAGTATTCATTTATCGTTCCCAATTTCTCAAAAAAGCTGTTTAACCTTTGGCCTCTAGCAATATTTGACAAGATTTCTTGTTTATTTTTAATGTTTAAGTATTCTTTAAATTCTTGCTCTGAAACGTCATAGCTGCTAATTTGAAGGGCAAAATATCTTTCTACAAATGCTGAATCTGCAAATCTTTTGTCTCCTTCGATTTTTTCATAAGAGAGTTCTTCTTTTGATGGGATTAAGGTATTAATAATTGGTTGAATCTTATCACTAAACTCACTAGGCCGCCTGCTCTCTCCATAGCCTTTCTTATTTACTATCATTTCTTTATACAAGCGTTCATAAGCTTCATTGTCAAATATTCGTATAGTTTCCAATAACAAAAAATCAGTAATATGGATGTCCTGGTAAATAGATGGTAAGGAAAAAGAAATCGCATTGAGGAATCTATAAATATCTCTTATACTGCGTAAAATGTTGTATAATTGCGCTTTTCTTAAGACTTGGGCAAATTTTTTCGCGTCATAATCAATGTTCTCGCGTTGAAAGAAACCTCCAAGCTTTTCCATGAGTATAGCTTCACTCTTTTCAGTCAACACCTCTGGTACTTTAAAATCTATCTGAATGATTTTTTCCAGATACCTACGGCTACTATCCCCATATTTATGGTATAAAGCATGCTCTACTACAACTCGATCATATGCAGCGACGAAAACGGTGTTTTTGAAATTTGTATTCAGCTTGATTAGTTTGAAAATTTCGACTGTCTCATCAGGAGATAGCCGATCTAAATCATCAAGAAAAATATAAAGCCGTGTATTTCCATCTGTCAAAACTTCATCAACCTTTTGTTTGAGTTCTTTCAAAGAACCAAAGGTATATTCTCCTTTTATGATTTTTTCAAGTGCAGCATGAGTATCTTCTCCGATTTTAGGAATAAATTTTACCAACCTAAGGTATGCTAATCGCTTTTCTGCCCATTCTTGCCATTCTTTCCTCAACTTAAACTGATCCTTTAATAACTCCAATAAGCCTTCCAAAAACTCCCGTTGAAGCGCTTCCTGGCCAGAAAACATCCAAGGATTAAATTCATAGATGATGTGTTCAATTTTTTCTTCCTCGCAATCCTCGATGATAGATTTCTTGAGGTAAGAAAGCAAAGTCGACTTACCACTTCCCCACGGGCCATTTAACCCTAAAACAACACTATCATGCTGATTGGAAAAACCACGTACAAGTCTTTTAGCAATTTGAGCCGCAAAGGGTTTTCTGTTCAATAAATCCTGTTCAGCAGGAACGTCCGAATAAATTTGCATGGCTTATCTGTTGTTTTTAAGTTCAATTAAGAAGAAATAAAAATCAATAGAATACTAAGTTTATCTCGCAGTGGGCTCAAATTGTAATTTTTTACCGATAAATGCAAATAAATTTTAAAGTGTCAGGTCGCAAAGTCCTCACACTCCTCCGCCCCTCCAACAGCCGAATCACCGACAAATCCTCATCCAAATCCTCCCAGGAAATCCCCTGCCCTCCAGCGATCAAGCGCCAGTTGTTCAACTGCTCCGGCGTAGCCTCAGCGAGCCGCCAGTACCAGTCATATGGAATGCTCAACTCCAGGCCATCTTCCAGCAGGACATAAAAGCGCTCTGCTGCAACGCGCACCTGGGTTGCTTTGATGGGGTTATATTCAGTTGGAGAGGGCATACAGAATTTTTAAGTTGTCTTGTTTTTCCTGTAAAATAAGGGTTCTTCCCAATAAAAGCAACCCTCTCAGGATTCCGCATTCACACTAAATCTCTTGACTACGCAAAACCCATATTACCACGATAACCACCTTTTGCCCCCACAGGACTTGGGTTACATCCGGAACTGGGAAGTCAATCATTACCGCTTGCAACCTTTACCGATCAGGATTGTTGAGCTCATGATTTTGTTTTAGCATCTCTAAACAGTTCATATAGTATCATCATGGCTCAATTATCTGGACCGCATTCGCAAGTCTAATTGTAATTGGAGAGATGAAACTTGAAGCGTTGATTTAAGAAAAAATGGCCGAAGTAACTTTAAATCTATACGCCATCGTTCTATCGGTGGCAATCTTTCAGTCACTCCTTTTTATGGTTATTTTGACCATTAGAGCCTTTAAGCAAAGCAATCATTCAGACTTTATTTTAGCACTACTTATTTTCGTCATGGGGATCTCTAATGTTCCTCATCTATTTGGGTGGTTAGGAATCGGCGTTTTGTGGAATCAATTGACTTTCTACCCTTGGAACGGATTTGAATTAGCCATTTTACCGACGGCTTTTTTGTTTTTGCAAAGCAGGTTGAACAATCAATGGCGTATCCGTTTTCGAGCATTAAAGCATTATTGGCTCTATATTCTTTATTTTATTTATCATTTGGCCATAGCGATTCAAGGAAAAGAATTTGCAAAATGGTGGTGGTTTGAGGTGAATAATCGGTACAACATTGATGCTGTATTCAGCTTTTGTAATGTTTTATTGTTTTTCTTTTATCTCCGTCGCTTTTTCAAAATTGATGCAACATACCATTCTTGGAGTGCCGACCGTTATTCAAACTTGCCTTTACTGAGTATTTCGTGGATTCGGAATTTTTTAATTGCCTACTTCATTTTTATAGCGGTTGATGCGAGTTTAACCATTATGGAGTTGTCCATTGGCGCACAATACGATAAAATGTGGTGGGCGTATCTGGCTAATTTTGGACTTATTTACTACATCAGTATTTATGGGCTGTACAACCGACCCATTAAAACACTGGATTTTGATATTTCCAAAATATCGTTGGTTGAAAACAAAATTGAAGAGGTCGCAGCGCTTCAAACTTTTTCTGATGAGGAAATCAATCATTGGAAACAAACCATTCAGACTTTCATAGAAACGACACATCCTTATCTCAATCCTGAATTGCGTTTATCGGAATTGGCGCAACATTTTAACCTCAACGTCAGTCATCTTTCGACCCTCATCAATCTCTGTTTCAACCAAAACTTTAATGACCTTATCAATACCTATCGAATTGAGACTTTTATCCAAAATGTAAATGAAGGGCAATTACAACACTTTACACTCACAAGCATTGCGTATGATAGTGGGTTCAATTCAAAAACAACTTTTAATCGGGCATTTAAAAAGTATACAGGAGTTTCACCAACTGATTTTTTGAAAAAAGGAGAGAAAAAGCCTTAAAAATGTATCAAATAATTATTTGGGGCGGTGGTCATCGCGTAAACCGGCAGTTTTGTCAAAAATTTTTATTCAACTTTTAAATTTTGATGACAATGGCAAAAATGCTAGTTTCAATCATTATCGTACTTTGTTGTGGTTTTGCAGTAAGAGCAAACGACATCATTCTGTCAAAAACGGGCAATGCTCAATTAGACGGTATTTACAAACCCTTTGTTGAACTCAACGGAGCCATGAGTTTCATCAAAAATACAGAGGGGGTCACTTTTAAAATTGCACGGTTCAAGTGGCAAGGAGATGGGCGTTCAGTGGTATTCGGTTGGTTGATTTCCGATTCCAATAACAACGAATATTTTGCGGTAACGGACGACGATCCACAAATTCCTGCTCAAGGTTGGGATATAGCAAGGGCAGGCGTCGGGTTGAATGCGGATTTTGACTTGACATTTAAAGCCAACATCAAAAAACAAGCCACTGCCTTAACCCTGACGAACGCACCTGTTTTGGACATTAAGGTTTATCCAAATCCTACACTGGCAGAGATAACCGTAGAGGCTAAGGAGGAAATACAAAAGCTAACCTTGACGAATGGTGCAGGACAAATACTGATGACGGGACAAAACAATCGCTTAGATTTATCAATGCTGCCGAGTGGTGTTTATACCTTAGAAATACAAACCCAAGGCAAGAGAAATGTTAAACGCATTGTAAAACAATAAAATAAAAACCAAGTTCGAACAAAGCACTTCTGCCACCGCAAACATCCACCATTGGATTTCGATGTGGTACGCGAAGCCCTGTAGCCATTGCCGCATGAAATACCAGGCCAGCGGGTATCTTACTGTCAAGAGATTATAGCTTTGTTTATCAATGGTTTAAGATGGTTTGTCGAAACCTTTGTTATTCATCTTCGAACAAATGTGTACGCTATTATTGTTACCTTGATTAAAATTCAGGTCTCTTATGAAAACAACTGCATTATTCCTCTTGGTCTTAGGCGCTGCCGCATTTACCTCTTGCGGTCAAACTCCTGCCGCGAAAGTAAATGACAATGCCGTCACCACCGGTGCTCCGGTCGAAACCAACGCTGCCAATTCGGATTACAAACCTGCCTTCGCGGGTCAAACGCGAGTGGGTGGTGTAAAAACCACAACGCCGTATGAATTTAAGGTCCTCACTGAAGGGTTGTCCGCTCCCTGGGGCATCACGAGCCTCCCGGATGGCAGGTTGCTCATCACCGAAAAAGGAAATGGCACCTTGCGCATCGCCAAACCCAGTGGTGAACTGAGCCCAGCCATCACCGGGTTACTCGCCGTGAATTCCAGCGGGCAAGGTGGTTTGTTGGGGATTACGATTGATCCTGCTTTTGAGCAAAACCGGATGTTGTACTGGGTTTTTTCAGAAAGTGTAGACGGCGGCACCCATACTTCGGTAGCCAAGGGCAAACTTTCGGCAGATGAAAGCAAGGTCGAAAATGCCACGGTGATCTACCGTGCCACGCCTGCCCACAAGGGAAGTTTACATTATGGCGGTCGGATTCTTTTTGATAAAAGTGGCAATCTTTTTGTCAGTACCGGCGAGCGCTCTGACATAGTGACCCGCCCACAAGCGCAGCAGTTGAATTCGGGTTTGGGGAAAATCGTGCGCATCACCAAGGATGGCAAAGCAGTGACAGGTAATCCCTTTGCAAACCAAGCCGACGCGAGGCCCGAGCTGTACTCCTATGGTCACCGCAATGTACAGGGCTTGGCCTTTCAGCCTGCCACTGGGGAATTGTTCTCCAACGAGTTTGGCCCACGAGGGGGTGACGAGATCAACCACGTTCGGGCAGGGAAAAACTACGGTTGGCCCACCATTACCTACGGCATCGAGTACGGTGGCAAAAAAGTCGGCGATGCGATCCAGCAAAAAGAAGGATTAGAACAACCCGTGTATTATTGGGACCCCTCGGTATCGCCCAGTGGCATGACGTTTTACAGCGGCAATCAGATTCCTGAATGGAAAAACAACCTTTTTGTGGGCTGCCTGAGCGGCATGCACATTGCCCGTTTGGTGATTGAAAACAATAAAGTGGTGGGTGAAGAACGCTTGCTGGCTGGAGAATTCCAACGTTTTCGGGATGTGACACAAGGGAAGGATGGCGCGCTGTATGCGGTGACGGATCAGGGGCGCTTGTATCGGATTGGGGGAAAGTGAGTTGTTGAACGGTATTAATTGAGCGACAAAAGCGATAAAGTATTTATTGTCAATTTATTGAGAAAGAGATTTCACAAAAAAAGCAAAATCTGCGGATACCACGCCAAGGTTCTTTTGGTAGTGCCTCTAGTTGCCAACTCTCCGATCTTTGAACCATGATTTTTGATAAAGAGGATCATTGTTAACTAAGGGTGATTAGCAAGACTGCGGGAGAGTAGGGCAAAGGTGCTCTACTCTTCCCTGCTTTAGCGCTTGTTTAGATTATTGAAAATCTATCGGTTTTGGAAAGGTTGTGTAATTATATGTTGTAAGGCAAATGTGCAGGCCCGGATTAAGCTAATGCTTGGTTGGGCCTTTTTTTGTGCCAAATCAGGTACTCAACTTGCATTTTCCCCCAAAACATCCCATCTTTAGGTCCTGATTGCTCGCCTTTCTACCATTTTCCAAAATTATAGCATCCTTTAGAAGATTTCCATTCGTACTCAACCCGTGCTGAGACGGGCTTTTTCATTATTTAATGCCATAGGTACATGGAAGTCATTCGGGAATTGGTTGATTTGGTCAGCCGCAACAAACTTAAGTCCATCGAGCTCCTGGGACAAGCCGAACAGGGGCGCACTTCGATGGTCAACAGCCTTTATTTCAAGATCGCTTCAGGAGAATTTTTATCGGATGAAGAAGCTGCAACTTATTATTTTGACGCCCAACCCGCCGATCAGAGCTACCGCAAGCTCAAAAATCGCTTAAAAAATCGCTTGATCAACGCAGTTTTTTTCATCGATACCAAACAGCCGGGGTACACCGATTGGGACCAGGCCTACATCACTTGTTGCAAAGAATGGGCTGCGGTGAAAATTTTGCTCAATCGGGGCGCGAGCAAAGTGGCGGTAGATTTGGCCCTCAAAATTTTCAAACACGCCCAGTATTATCAGTTTTCAGAATTGTTGGTCAACATCAGTAAAATTTTGCGTTTGTATTATTCCACCCGTCAGCCCGACGCCCGCAAGCTCAAATACTACGATGAACTCCATGCCGAATACGTGAGATTGTGGCAATGTGAAAATTTAGCCGAGGATTTATACATCCGCTTGGTACACAATCACCTGATTAACCGCAGCCAGGCCGCACCTGGTTCTTCTTTGGCCAAAACGTATTATGAACAATTACGCCCCTTGATGGAGGAGCACCGCTCTTACCATTTTTTGCGCCACGTGTACTTGCTCAAAGTAGCGGCCTTGATGGAAGAAGGCAATTACATGGAAACGGCGATTGCCTGCGATGAAGCCATCAATGCCTTGGCGGCAATCGCGTTTGTACCGCCCCAGGCGTTCTTGACTTTTTTGTACCAAAAACTGGTTTGTCACATACAATTGAAAGATTACCCCACTGGCCGAACGGTGGTAGAACGAGCTCTGGAGCTGGAAAATGAGGGTTCATTCAATTGGTATAAAAACCGCGCCTTGTGTTTGCTGCTGGCTTTGCATACCCGCAATTACCAACAGGCCTACAGCATTTGGCAACACGCCACCTGCCATCCCTCATTTAAACAATTGGGCAAACGCAGCGCTGAGCATTGGAAAATCTACGAAGCCTGGTTGCAATACCTGATTTTTATTGGCAAGTTGAGCATCTATCCACCTGAAACCAACAGCAAGTTCAGGCTCAATAAATTTTTGAACGAAGTGCCCACTTTTTCGAAAGACAAAAAAGGCATGAACATCCCAATTCTGATCATTCAGATCCTGTTCATGATCGCCCAAAAACGTTTTGATGCCGTCATCGACCGGATGGAAGCCATCGATCGGTATTGCAGTCGTTATTTGAAGCAAGATGAAAACTACCGCTGCAATGTGTTCATTCGGCTGTTGTTGCAAATCCCCAAGGCACACTTTCACCCTCAAGCTATACGCCCACGTGCCGAACGTTACCTGGCCATGTTGCGCCAACAGCCACTACAAATCAGCCCGCAGGGGCACGAAATTGAAATTGTTCCGTTTGAAGATTTGTGGGAAATGACGGGGGCCACTTTGGGGAAAAAAGGGTTTTAGGGTTTTAGAGTCTTAGGGTTTTAGGGTTCTGGAAAAGCTAGACGTAAGAGGAACAATCTTACACTTACCAAACCCTAAAACCCTAAAACCCTAAAACGGGTTACTTCATCCCCGGAACCCCACTCGGCCGATCCACCCGCCACTCCGGCGCCGGAGCAGCCTGGACGCGTGGATACACTTCGTTGAGCGAATCGCCCTCGTACAAACGGCCATTTTTCATCACATACTTGATGGAGTTGGAATTGCGGATGTTGTCCAGCGGGTTTTTGTCCATGATCAGCAAGTCCGCCAGTTTGCCGGGCTCCAGTGAACCCAGGTCTTTGCTAAGGCCGATGGCCTGTGCGCCCAGGATGGTGGCTACACGCAGGGCATCATGATTTTTCATACCTCCTGACTGTACTGCCCATAACTCCCAGTGGTAGCCCAGGCCTTGCAATTGGCCATGCGAACCAATGCCCGCAATGCCCCCAGCTTCAACCAGTGCTTTGGCAAATTCGGCATGGCGGCGGAAAATGTGCTCTTCCGGCAGGAACCATCCTGGCCGACGCCGCGCTTTTTCATCCAATTCTGCTTTTGGCGTAAAATGATTGAGTTTGGGGTCACCTACCACATTTTCGGTCGCGTAGTAGTAGTTTTCTGCCCAGGGGCCACCGTAGGCAACCAGAAGGGTGGGGGTGTACGACATTTTAGATTCAGCCACCACCTTGATTACGTCCTTGTAAATGGGGTAAATCGGGAAAGCGTGCTCGTGCCCGGAATACCCATCCAGCAATTGGGTCATGTTGAGTTTAAAGTCAAGTCCACCTTCGGTAGTGGGCATCAGGCCTTGCTCTTTCGCCGCCTGGATGATCCATTGGCGGTTTTGGCGGTTGCCTGTGAGGTACATTTTGATGGTCTTGGTATTGTAGTATTCCGAGTATTGCTTGAGGACGTTGCGGGTTTGTTCCAGGCTTTCAAGCCGGTATGCCCAATAACCTACCCCAGGGCCAGTTGAATAAATGCGAGGCCCCAGGATTTGGCCACTTTCTACCATGTCGCCATAGGTGAGTACGTCGGTCGTGGCGGTTTGAGGGTCGCGGGTAGTGGTTACGCCGTAAGCCAGGTTGGCATTGTACATCCAGGCCTGGCTTTTGTGCAAACCCCAGTAGGGCCACATGTGGGCGTGGGTGTCTACAAAGCCGGGTACGATGGTTTTACCCGCCATGTCCATGACCTTTGCCCCTGTGGGAGCCTTGATTGATCCTGCTTTACCCACCGATTTGATGCGGTTGTTTTCGATCAGGATATCACCTTTTTCAAATACCTCTGCACCTTTCATGGTGATGATGCGGGCATTGCGCAGCAAGACTACTCCGGTAGGTACATCGCGTGGGACGCTCACTTTTACGCGGACTTCAGCGGCTTTATAGGATTTGTCTTCCTCTTTCTTTTCGTCTTTTTTCTCTTCCGGCTTTTTGCCTTCCGCCTCGGCTTTGGCTTTTTCTTTGTCCTTGGCTTTTTTCTCGGCTTTCAATTGCTCTTCCACCACTTTGGCCTGAGCAATGTCGTAAGAGAAGTACGCGTTGCCAATCGACCAGTTCACCCGTTTTGCATCCGCAGTCCAATGCGGGAATTGGCCGCCGATGGTGGTCAGTTTGCGTGCCGGAAACTGTGCGCTTTCCACTTTGGCTACCGAAATACTCGGCACTTCACCGCCAGTTTTAGGTACTGTAACCACATAAATTTCGTTGTTGATTTGCACCAGCGCCTGGTCTCCTTCGGGTGCCATGGTGATCAACTCCGCCTGCGAGGGTTGTGGCGTAGGCTCGGTTTCAGAGTGTACCATCAGGCAGTGGGTGTGCCCCAATTCAGCGGGGAAAGTGGTGATGCCACTGACTTTGAGGTGTACCTTCTCATCGGTGCCGTCCCAGCGAATGGATACCAGCCCTTTGGCCCCGCTGAACAAATAGATGCGTTCATCGGCTTTGACAAAATGGGGATTGCCCCGTCCATTAGATTTTTCGATGCGGGTAATGTCCCCACCATCCGCACTGATCCAGGCCAGATTTTCGCTTGGGCTGGAAAAGAACGGGCTATATGCATCTTCAAATACCTGGGAAGGACTGTAATTGAAGACGATCCGATTGGTTTTGGCATCCCAGCCCAAATCGTAGTAGGTTGCCCCATTTCGCGTCAATTTGGTATTGGCTCCTGTACTGACATTGACTTTATAAATGTGTCCCTCTTTGTTTTCCCAGGTCACATAAGCAATGCTGCTGCCATCGGGCGACCAAATCGGCATCGCCTCGGTATGGTTGGCATTGGTCAGGCGACGAGCTGTACCATTGGGATAATCCATGACGTAGAGACGATTCAGCACCGTGAAGGTCAATTTGCTGCCATCCGGTGAAAGTTTGGGATCGCGAATTTGATTGGCGATCATGGTTTTGTCGTTAGAGATCGGGAAGTCAAACTTCACCGCTGGCCCCATTTCCAATTCCACGTCTACTTCAAATGGAACATTGACCGCGTTGCCGCCGTCAATGGGCAGTTTCCAGATTTTACCTCCATAAGAAGCAATCACAAATTTGCTGTCGGGTGTAAACGACAGAGCCGGGTATACACCCAATGGCGCGATGGATTCTTGCTCGTCGCGTTGCACCGGATAAGCCAACCAGGCCTCCTCACCCGTTTGGATGTTGCGTTTGACCAGCCCAGTTTGTTCGTTGAAGCGGGTGCCGTATACCAACCAATTGCCATCAGCAGAAAGGGTAGGGGCAAAAGCCGAACCGATGCGCTCAGTGCGGGTTTCGACTTGCCCGGTTTCGCGGTCAAAAGTAGCCAATTGGTATTGGGGCAAAATGGCGTTGTAGTTCCAGGCTCCTGTACGCCGTGAGAACCAGATGTAACGGCTGTCTTTGCCAAAAGCAGGCTCAATACACTTCAAGGTCTCCGGTGTTTTGATGAGCTGGGTACCTCCGCCGCCGTCTTTGTGGAACATGAACAACTTGAGGTTGCGTCCCCCTTTGGATACGATGAGGTAATTGCCATCGGGCGTCCATTCTACCGACTGTACGTGCTGGTCGTTGTCTTTGGTGATTTGTACGGTATCCTGTTTTTCAAAATCAATGTACCAGGCGTTTTCCGATCCACTGCGGTCGGAGGTGAAGGCAATTTTTTTACCATCCGGACTCCACTTGGGGTGGGTATCGTAGGCCATGCCGTTGGTGAGTTGTTTGGCTTTGCCCCCAGCCAAAGGGATGCTGTAAATGTCGCCCATCAGGTCAAAGGCAATGGTTTGTCCATCAGGGCTGACGTCCAAAGACATCCAGGTGCCTTCGTTGACTTGTAGTTTGACTTTGCGCTCGGGCTCCAGGGGCAAGGGCTTTTTGGAGTCCTTTTTGGCCGCAACTTTTGCGGTGTCTTTTTTGACAGGTTCCTGGGCCTGCAACATAAAAGTACTGCCAAAACTAATCAGCAGCGTCAGGAGTGTAAATCGGGTGTGTAAATTTGGTTTCATGTCTTGATCGGTGTGTTTAATGAGAAAAAGATTAAAATTAGTGAAAGAAAAAAAATTTCAAAATTTTTATGCATTCCCGTAAACGCCTGCATCCTACCTAAAAAATAACCAAGCCATGTTCCAAAAAAACTTATTCCTTGCCCTATCTGTACTCGTACTGGCTTTTGTCAATTTTCGGGAGACAGACAAATCCTTTGAAATAAAAGGTAAAGTTATAGATGTAGCTGGTCAACCTTTGATCGGCGTAACCGTAGTGCTCAAAGGTCACAATACCGGCGCAGTAACGGATGCCAGTGGCGCATTTAAACTAAATAGCCCCGATTCTTGTACCACCTTGACGGTTGGCTATGTTGGTTATGGTAACCAAGAAGTCAAAGCCTGTGCGGGTAAATCGGTAAGCATTACCCTGAAAGCAAATGTAGAGCCGCTCAAGGAAGTAATCAGCATGGACCGAAAAGCTGAAGAACGTCGGGAAACGGTGTCCATGCCCAAAGTAAAAAGAGACATGAGTATGGCATCTCCGGGTATTGTAGGGTATGCTACAAAAATGCCTGCCAATCAACCCAATTTCAATACCGAAGACTACGACCGTATCCAGGAAAACCGCTTTCACCGCGCTACCCAGGAGCCCCAATCTACTTTCTCCATTGATGTGGATGCTGCCAGTTACAGCAACTTGCGCCGCTTCATCAACAATGGCCAGCGCCCACCCGAAGATGCGGTGCGCATTGAAGAAATGATCAATTATTTTGATTACGAATATCCTGAACCCACGGACAAACATCCTTTCTCGATTACGACCGAAGTGAGTGATTGCCCCTGGCAGCCCAAACACCGCCTGGTACACATTGGTTTGCAAGGCAAACACACGCCCGTAGAAAACTTGCCCGCCGCAAACCTGGTTTTTCTGGTCGATGTATCGGGAAGCATGAGTGCTGCCAACAAGCTGCCTTTGGTGCAGGCTTCGTACAAACTCTTGGCCGAGCAATTGCGCCCTCAAGACCGTGTCGCGATTGTCGTGTATGCTGGTGCAGCAGGTTTGGTTTTGGAATCCACTACGGGCAACAACAAAACCAAAATCAAGGAAGCCATCGATAAACTGCAAGCCGGTGGATCTACGGCCGGTGGCGAAGGCATCCTTTTAGCCTACAAGACCGCCAAAGAAAACTTCATCAAAGGAGGCAACAACCGGGTGATTTTGGCCAGCGATGGGGATTTCAACGTCGGTGTCAGCAGCGATGGCGAACTGGTACGGATCATCGAAGAAGAGCGCAAAAGTGGTGTATACCTCACCATCCTGGGCTACGGCATGGGCAACTACAAAGACAATAAAATGCAAAAGCTGGCCGACAGTGGCAATGGTAACCACGCTTACATCGACAACCTGGACGAAGCCCGCCGGGTGTTGGTCAGCGAGTTTGGAGGTACGATGTACACCATTGCCAAAGACGTGAAGCTGCAACTGGAATTCAACCCTGCCGTGGTGCAAGGCTACCGCCTGATCGGTTACGAAAACCGCGTGTTGAACAACGCAGATTTTGACGATGACAAAAAAGACGCGGGCGAATTGGGTGCGGGACATAGCGTAACGGCACTTTACGAAATCATCCCGGTAGGGGTAGAAAGTAAGTTTCTAGCCGCTGACAAAGACCTGAAGTACCAGGAACGCGACATCAAAGCTTCGGCAAAGCGTTCCGAAGAATTGCTGACGGTTAAATTCCGGTACAAAGCTCCCGATGCCGACGCTAGCCAATTGATGGAAGATGTAGTGGTGGATAAAGCCGTAAGCCTGGGCAAATCCAGCGACAACTTCCGCTGGTCGGCAGCGGTAGCGACGTTCGGGATGTTGCTGCGCAATTCGGAGTTCAAAGGTGAAGCCACTTACGAACAAGCCAGAAAACTGGCTGCCGGCGCAAGGGGCAAAGACACCGAGGGTTACCGCGCCGAGATGATTCGTTTGATGGAGACGGTGGGTTTGATGGGTAGAACGGAAACGGCGGAGAAATAATGTGCTAATGTGCTGATTTGACAATGTGTTGATAGCTAAAGCACTTAGGATATAATTGTATTTGTGTATAAGCTTTTTAGGAACGGTCGACGCTAGTAATGTCGACCGTTTTTTTATTTTGACGGCATGGAGGAAAAGGGCGTGGACAAGCACGGAAAAATGAATTAACTTTGGGCTTAATGAACATCAAAATCATCTCCGCCGGCGCCGGCTCTGGCAAAACATACCGACTTACCCAGGAAATGGTGCGCCTGATGCGCGAAGGCGTAC
>ENA-UOWO01005063-UOWO01005063.1-activated-sludge-metagenome-genome-assembly--contig:-NODE-5063-length-14172-cov-6.158391_pt1 | contig 14172 bp, 7 predicted proteins | sample MGYA00238148_ERZ761564 | MGnify/ENA primary metagenome ERZ761564 (study PRJEB28885, sample SAMN05720194) | activated sludge metagenome | isolation source: Anaerobic digester | place: USA...
CACCGTATGCGCGACACGACTCCCGGCCATCCTGGCCTCCGCATGTGTAGCGCCACACCGTATGCGCGACACGACTCCCGGCCATCCTGGCCTCCGCATGTGTAGCGCCATCCATGGCGCTAAAAAAAAGAATCCGGGAACTGGTCCCGGACTGAAAAATAAGGAGGCAAACAAATCCATAAACCTTTTCGAACAAAGATGATGTTTTGTTTAGCTTTATTTATGCGGCTTTGACAACCAAACGCAAACATCGGCAAACAAGTCTGATCTCCTGCCACCCGGGGTACGTACCGGCAAACCAGATTTTTTTTCAATTTTTTCAAATTTCTCTGCAAAATACCTGGCAAACCATTGTGTAATTTTTCACAAACAAATTCAAAGCATTCTGATTCCGGCTTTGACATTGATCTGGTTTATGGGCTCCAACTCTGTTGCTGCTTCGATATATCGCTGACGTGAAACATTTTTTATAACATGTTATTTACCAGACGAGTTATAATACCACTGATAACTGTTGAGAGAGACTAGATACACCACCAAGACAAACCAATACGGCTTGAAAATCTGGCAGTCTGCCTGGCTGACCATTTTTAGCACCGGCCCTTTTTACAGCTGTCAATAAACATGGCGCAGAGGTTAAGGGGTATGGTTAAATTTTATAATCAGGGTGTCAGATGGCCTGTTTTTTTCGCTCTTCTTCTGACCGGCATTTTATGCGGTTGCTCGTTTTTTGACCTGCACGATCTGCAGAATGATGGTGAAAACCTGGTCAGCGGTCCAAAAAGCGGGTCTGCCAATGTTGCCTTCAATATCGTCATACCAGGGCGCGCCAGCCTCAGCCCCGTTATCAGGGCCGCTGACACTGACGCAAAAGTCACTTTCCGCATTACTCTGCTGCAACCCGGCGATACAAAAAACCCGACCGTCACCTTTCTTAAAACCGCGACTGTTCAATCTGATGGCTCGGCCACCACAAATTTTACAGGCCTGCCAGAAGGTTCTGCCATCGGTGAAATAACGATCGACGGCGGCAATATCGGCGGCAAATCGCTGTTTCACGGTGCTTCCGATCTCTTCCCGGGTGACAACACCATCACTGTCAGCCCGAAAGGCTCGCTGCACGAATCAGACATTCTCGCCAACGCCATGCTCACGATTGCCGCCGACCCAGAACTGATCAAAATTGCAAAGCCCAATCTGGTAACTAACGCCGCCAATGTCGCAGCAACTCTGCTTGCAAATCCGGGCGAAAATGTTTACACAAAGGTTCTTGAGAGCATTACCAATAGTTCTTTGGCCTTCGATCCGACAAAATATACGCAAATCGAAATTTCGACGCCTGATGGCACGGTCAGCGGTCATGGCCTGAACTCATGGCTGAAAAACTTAGAACAATTCTGGCAGGGAACCCAACTTTCAGGTACCGGCATGCTGCCGGTAAATGTTTTACGTCAGGGCATCGGCGACTATGCGCTTGTTTTCTGGCAAAACCAGACAAAAAGCAGCACTGCTTTCAGCAAATTTTCCACCACAGACGGAGCCCTTTTAAACTACCTTCATAATACCGGAACAAATGGATTTCTTCCGCAGGGAAACCAGATTCTGCCAGGAGACGGATCAATCGTCATCGCCGGTTCATTTGCCGGAAAACCGGCGTTGGTTCGCTGGAACGGCAAGGAAAATACAGATCTCGCATCCGGACTCACTGCCAGCGGTCTGACCTGGAACAGTGTCTTTGAAATTTCTTCAATCGATATCGCTTCGGCCACAATTTCTTACCTTGAATACGACAAGGTTGGCACCGGCAAAATTCTCTGCTCGATAAAAGATCCTGCAGCCGGCAATCGGCTGTTTTTTGTCGACCCGAATACCGGCGTTGCCACCGAGCAGCAGCAGAACAACCATTTCGGGTTGTGGGCACAGGTCGGAAGTGGCTCCATAGCACTGGGCTGGGATGGTCTCGACGCCGCCGCAAGTTACAAGGTCTATTATGCTACCGGTACGGCACTCGCAACCCAGACGGCGCCACTGGTTTCCACGTCAGAAAAAATTCTGCTGTTCGAAAATTTTGTTAACAACCAGATTTATTCATTTCAGGTAGCTGCCATCGCCTCTGAAGGCCACACATTAGCCTGGTCGACTTTAATCGAGGCTACTCCGGTCGGAGCTGCCGACCCGATCATTTACTCAAACTGGAAGCTCGCCACCAACACCTTTGAAATCGGCTCAGCCGCCCTGGCAAAAGTTAAGATTCTGTCTTACGACGAAAACAGCAAGATGATGCAACTTGAAGTAACAGAAACCATTTCTCTGGGCATGAATTCGATAATAACCGGTGTTTATAACGACAAGCCGCTCTGCGTTAAACTTGGCCTGCTGATGGCTATTGGCGGCACCCTACCACCATCGGGACCGCCCACCGGCCCGACCCAGCCAGGAACTGTCGCCCCCGGCACTTATCAGGTACCGGTTTCCGGGGCTTCGATGGAAGAAGTTTTTGAAACCTGCAAATACGTCTTCAAAGGAAAAATGTCGCAGCTGCCTGCAATGTCAGAGCGCTTGCTCAGCCCTTCCGACCCGCTTTATCAGTCTAAAATCATGTATCTGCGCCGCGGCGGCCTGCGCCAGTCTCTTAGAGCCGGCCTGACCCGGCCGATTTCCGCCGATCCGTCATTGGGCGACCTTTCGCTTGAAATTGATAATTTCGAACTTGACCCGGATGTGGTAGTCGACTTTTCTACCAGTTTTGGCAGTATTACCCAGTTTGAAATGCGTGTTGATGGCTATGCCACCTGTGACATCTATTTAAAACTTCTGGCATCAGCCGCGGTTGAAATGCCGGCCATTGAAGGCATCCTGCTGCCCCACAATGAGATTCCATTCTTCGTTGGCCCGGTGCCAGGCACCTGGGGGCGTGAGATAACCGCCTCATGGAAATTCACTCTAAAAGCCGAGGCCGAACTTAAGGCAGGCACCAAAATGCGGGTCGATTTCAGATCAGGCGTGAATTATTTCAGCGAAAGCGGCTGGAATGGTCAGTTATTATGGCGCGTCAAAAATACCCCGATCTTCGAGGCAAAGCTTCAGGGCACTTTCACCAATGAAGCTGCCATCGAGATGAAAAACTCACTCAAAGTCGGCGGTCTGGCCGGCCCTGAGCTTACTCTCAAACCATATATCAAATCTGAAGCTACGGTCTCTACCGACAAACCCTGCCAGGTTGACGCCGCCCTTTCGATGGGCATGCAGGGCGAACTTAAAGCAATCGTGCAGGCCTGGAGCTATAACATCGGTGAATGGGGCAGCACCTTCGAACCGTTCGGCCCACTGGTAATTGCTTCAAGAACATTTTCTGCCAACGCGACCCCGACACTTAAGGTCACCGGGGCGGTAAATCTCAATAACGAAATCAGAGACTGGCCATGGCCTGCAGGTGGTTACTACCCGCACGCCTGCACAACCACTGGCACCGACAGCATTAAACTGGCGATGGATGATGCAAAAGGCTTGAACAAGGGTTTGAGCAAAGTCGAAGTTTCGGTCGATGATAACCCGCCGTTTCTGATATTTACACTGGCCTCTGAAACTTTTTCGTCTGGCTATACCATGACCCCTTATCCTGTTCAGACCGATCTGATCTTAAGCCTGCCGCTAAATAACGATGAAAACATGTTTGCAGGCTATGAAGAGCAATTCTATAAGTGGTATACGCCGTTCAGACTGCTTCCAGGGCCGCATGAGTTTGCGTTCAAGGTCTATGACAAGTGCGGCGATTTCTCAATTGCCACCCATGCAGTACTGGTAGCCCCGGAAGAAGAAGGTATCTGGAGGGTCAAAACCGCTGCTGGCAGCGAAACCTGGCAAATTGGTATAACCGGCTTTGAAAAGGGCAACCTGCCCGAACGTGCAAGAACGATTGAGCCGGTTCCTGATGCATTCAATATTTTGCCGGTGAAAGACGGAGCGGTAAAACATTACGACGATCGAGACGGAAAACTCCTCCTGGAAGGCGCTTTCAAAAATAATGTCAGAACCGGGATCTGGAAAAAATTCCTGTCTACCTTTGAAACCAGCAATTACAAAAACTTTGCCCATCAGATTGAATTCGCAGATGGGGGGCAACCTGTCAGTTGCCTGCATTTGAAGGATTATGCAGAAGAATCTATGCAGGATTATTGCATCAAGATTGACAAAACCCCTTCGGGCGCTGCGCAGTTCACAACCCTGGCTACTGATACGAGTTACATATACCAGGATCTATTTATCGACTCGTTTGAAACCGGTATCAGAACTATAGGATTCGAAACCGCAACCTGCGCTTATGATATCGAAACTTTCGTGGGTGGCCAGCGCAACGGTATTGCCACACATTCTCTGTATCTTGAATATGAGTCAACAGTTAAAATTGAGAATGGAGAATATTCGAGCAATCTTAAAACCGGCAAATGGGTCAAAAAGGTATTCAAGAACGTCACCGAGCTTTATTCAACTACCGAGAATAACTTCAGCGCTGGAATTCTCAACGGTGAAGTATCATACGCACTTGCTGACGGCTCCTGGAAAATAACCGGTGCCTACACGCAGGGAGCCAGGTCAGGGACATGGTCTGAACATGTCAGTGTTACGCATCCTTTTTATGGTCCAGTGGACAAACAGGTCAGCTATCAGAATAACAAACCGGAGGGTGCTTTTACTCTGACAGCAGCAGGGGCTTATGTCAACGGCTCTTATTCTGACGGACAGCCGGTTGGCGCGCTTAATAATCAATGGTCGATACGTAATACCAATGGCGATTGGGTAGGCAGTTACACAATTTCATCAGATCCGATCTCTACCCCTGATGCAATTTCCGGGACTTCTTCGTCGCCAGAAGCGAATGATGATTGGATTCAAAAATACTAATCTTCTGTCACATATAAGATTTCCGCCTGTACACATTCCGGGCATAAAAATTTGCCGGTTTGCCATCTAAAAAAGACTTCACGCGGTCTCTGAACTTTCAGAGAACCGCGTGAAACTTTTTAATCAAGCTTGCACCGATTGTTAACTGTCGAGCAGGCGTTCCTGAACTTTCCTGGCGGCGCTGCCGAGCGCGTCTTTGGCGTTTTTCTGGCCAGAGAGAACCGCTTCGATTTCGGGGTTCACCAGGTCTTCGAGCAGACCGAAGTCTTTAACGACCGGGTTCGGGCCGGCGTGTTTCATCTGTTCCATGAAGGTCATCAGGTGCGGGTCTTCGAACTTGACCAGATCGTAGGCACCCAGATTGATCGGCAGCTGATTGAGCTCTGTGCACCAGCGCACCTGATTTTCGGCACTGGTGAAGAAGGTCAGAAAGCTGTAACAGGCTTCGGCATACTTCGAACCCTTGAAAATCACCACGTCGGTGCCGCCAACATTGGTCGAAGTGCCGGCCGGGCCGGCTGGTATCAGACCGACGCCAAAATCCATCTTGGCATTCTTGAATTTGGCGAGGTTCCAGGGTCCCATCATGATCATCGCGTATTTGCCGTTAACAAAACCCTGTTCAGGGGTAATCGCACCGGGGCGCCAGGCGCCGGCTTCGATTTTATGTTTCGCAAACAGGCTGGCCATCATCTCGACGGCTCCAACCGCCGCTTCTGAATCGATCAGACATTTCGTGCCGTCTTCAGAAACGATTCTGGCGCCATAGGTATTGAGAAAAGTCAGGTTCCACCACAGGGTGTTGAGCATCGCAAAGGCATACTGACCCTTCGATTCGTCGGTCAGCTTCTTGCCGAATTCGATGAATTCTTCCCAGGTTTTCGGCAGAACATTGGCAAATTCGTCGGCTGGCGCAGCAGCTGCGCTGTCAGTCTCCGCCTGAGGTGGCAGCAACCCGGCATCTCTGAACATCTGGCGGTTGTAAAACATCGCAACACAGTTGCTCTGATCGGGCAGGCCGTAGAATTTGCCACCAACATTGCATGAACCGATGGCGGCCGGCAGATACTGGGCTCTGATACTTTCAAAACCGAGGGTTCCGAGGTCGACCACCGCATTTTTACGGGCCAGTTCACAGACGAATGACCAGTCGACGCGGGCCATGTCGGGGCCCTGACCAACCGTCAGGGCGGTGCGCAGCTTCGGCTTGTGGCCATCGAACGGAATACGAACCGGGCGAATGGTGAACTTCGGGTTGCCCGTTTCCCATTTCTTGATGATTTCGCGTAAGATCACTTCTTCCTGGTCGTTGTAGGTGTGCCAGAAGGTGAGAATGGTTCTACCGTCAGGGCTGGTGGCTATTGAGTCGTCCCAGCCGACGAAAACCAGGGCCAGATAAGCGATTACCGCAATTATGATCAGGTTTCTTTCTTTCATGGCTGCTCCCCTTATTCCTTGACCGCGCCCTGGGTCATGCCTTCGATGAAGTAGCGCTGTGCGAACAGGAACAGCACCGCAATCGGCACGATCGAGAAGCATGAAGCCGACATGATCAGACCAAGTTCAGAGGTATACTGGCCTCTGAAAAGTGCCAGACCGACCGGCAGGGTTATGCTGAGCGGGTTTTCGAAGTTGGTGACGATCAGCTGCCACAGGAAATTCGACCAGTGAAACAGGAAAGTCAGCAGGAACAGGGTGAGAATGATCGGCAGTGCCAGCGGCACGATGACGACCCTGAACACCTGCCATTCAGAAGCGCCGTCGATCTGCGCGGCTTCGATAAGCGAATCGGGGATCGTGTCCATGAACTGCTTCAGCATGAAAATGCCGAATACCGAGGCGAGGTGCGGCAGAAACATGGCCCATTTGGTTCCGAACAGGCCCATTTTGCAGACCATGAAAAACTGCGGCACCATGAACATCATGCCCGGAATCATCATCGTGGCGAGCAGCAGCATGAACATCTGCTGTTTATAGGGCAGTTCTTTTTTCGAGAACACGTAAGCGCCCATCGAAGCAAACAGAGTTACGAGAAAAGCGGCGGTTGTGGCCACCAGCAGGCTGTTGAGAAAATAAGTACCGAAATTCTTCTTATTCTCGATCGGATCGAGGGCGCCGGCTGCCACCGAAGCGGCGTCGGTCTTGAGCACGCGTCTGAAGTTGTCGAGGGTCGGCTCAGACGGCACGATATCGAACGGGTTGGTTTTGCTGATCACAAGTTCCTGGCCTGAGGGTTTGAACGAAGTGCAGAGCATCCAGAAAAACGGAAACAGCACCACGACAACACCGACAATAAGAGCTTCATAAAGGAACATTCGTTTGAGAAAAGCGCCACGCATCTCGTTTTTCGTTCTAAGAAAGCGCTGCACCACGCAGATGGTCATTACTATCGCAACAATGACCGCCAGACCGTTGTGAACCGGCGTCAGCTTCTGCATCAGTTCGCCGGCCTGCATGGCACTTTCGGCACCTTCACCGGTGGTGAAAGCAGAAAAGACCATGGCACCGAACTTGAAGAGCTGGCCCGAAATGACATAAGACATGGTAATCATGATAGCCAGCAGAATTATGAAGGCGAAAACTCTTCCGGGGTGCATATCTTTGCTCATTTCTTCGCCTCCATTGCGTCGTTGCGGCTGGCAATACGCTGCTGCAACCAGGTAATGCCCAGAGTGATGATCAGCAGCATATAAGAAATCGCGGCGGCATAACCATAATTACCGGAATCGAACTGTTTGAAAAGATAGTAGCCGGCAACCGAAGTAGAACCGACGGTTTCGCCGCCCATTACCACCTGCGGGCCGCCCGAAGTCATTGCATAAATTTCGGTAAAGGCATTCAGTGAGCCGATAACGCCGGTAATTACCATAAAGATGATGATCGGGCGCAGCAGCGGCACGGTAATTTTGGTGAATTTCTGCCATTCAGAGGCGCCATCAATGTCGGCGGCTTCATAAACCGCTTCGGGTATATTCTGCAGGGCGGCGAGAAACAGCACCATGCCAAAACCGGCACCCTTGAGCACCATTGCGATAACGACGGCGAGAAGAGCTGTATACGGGCTGCCGAGCAGGCCGGTGGTATTGAAAAAGTTGTTTTCGCCCATCAGCCAGGTGGTTATCTGTGCCAGAGCGCCAAACTTCGGGGCATATATCAGGGTCCAGATGACGCCGACTACGAGCATATCAAGTACGTTGGGCAGAAAGAAGGCGCTTCTGAAAAAGCTCTTGCCAAACAGCTTGTTGTCGAGCAGCAGTGCCAGAGCCAATGAGGCGCAGATTCCGAGCGGAATACTGATTACCCCGTAGAGTGCCGTTACGCCGAGCGACCACCAGAACTGAAAATCGCCGATAATGCGCTTGTAGTTGGCAAGACCGACAAATTCGAGATTACTCAGGCTGTAATCGGTTGGTGAGCCAAAGAAGCTCAGGTAAAACGAATAAAAGATCGGGAAAATCAGAAAAGTCCCGAAAAGCAGCATAAAGGGCGAGAGAAACCCTGCAGCAACTGCGGTATCCTGTGAAGTCCTGATAGCCAAAGTGCAGCCCTCCCTGTTGGTAGGTATAGAAACCAATTTTTCAAAGAGATTCTATCACACTTTGCGCCGAAACCATTATCAAAAACTACAACAAAGCGTCAGGGGCCTTCGGAAACGAAGCAGTGCAGACCAAGGGCGTTGAGGGCTTCGGCCTTTTCCTCGGCTTCTCTTTCGGTATTGAAAGGCCCGACAAGAACACGGTGAATTTCATACTGGTCATCAGGCGGCGCCAGGGTCGGGGCAAAGCCGTCAGCGGTAAGCTGATTAAAAACTTCTTTAGCCGACGCTTCGTCGGCAAAGGCTCCGAGCTGCACGAAGAATTTCAGGGGTGCCGCAACCTGAACTTTTGCGGTCATCGATTGTGAAGACCCGGCCTTGCCTGCAGAAACATTAACATTCATCGAAGACGCGGCAGGAACGGCCTTTGTGGTCGCTTCAGCTGCAGGTACTCTGGCGCCGTTGATATCGAGCAGCACCCAGACACCGGCGCCAAGAAGGATGATAATAACGAAATAGATAAGCCATTCTTTGACACCATCACCGGCGTTAGCGGGCGGACCCCAGTCAAACTGGCGTTGATTCGCTTCTGACATGATTTATCCTTTCATTTTCGGCAACAACCGACTTTTCTGCATAAACGGCAGTTTATGCCCACAGGCACAGGTTTCTGATTTGCAGGTTACCACAACCTGATAATTGTTGCGAGCCACCCAGGTTGCGCCGCATGCCGGGCAGCGGGTGTCCTGGTCACCTGGCAGATTGCCCTGATAGACATATTTTAGCTTTTTGCGGGCAATTTCGACAAATCGCTCGATTGTCGAGGGGGCGGTTGGCGGCGCTGTTTCATGATAACGCGGAAAATACCTTGAGATATGTAAAGGCAGGTTGTCAGAAAGGTCTGCAACCCAGTCGACAAGCGCGGTAAATTCGGCCGGGTCATCATTGAGACCGGTGACGACCAGATTCGTCAGTTCGACATGTACGCCGCTCTCTATCGCGACCCTGATGTTGTCTTTAACTGTGTCGAGCCGGCCGCCACAGATTTTCTGATAAAAATCAGCATTAAAAGCCTTCAGGTCAATGTTCATCGCGTCGACGACCCGGCAAAGATCGAGCCAGGGCCCGGGATTAAGGTAGCCATTGGTCACCATGACGGCCATCAGACCAGCCTGCTGTAACAATGGCGCGCAGTCGAGAATGTATTCATACCAGATACCCGGTTCGTTGTAGGTAAAAGCCACACCGATGTTTCCGGCAACTGCCGCAGCTTCAGCCACCAGTTGCTGCGGCAGCAGTTCAGCGGTTGGCTGCTTCTTCTGCGAAATATCAGCATTCTGGCAGAACCGGCAGTGCAGGTTGCAGCCATAGGTGCCAATCGAAAAGATCGGCCGACCCGGGCAGAGGTGGTAAAGCGGTTTCTTTTCGATCGGGTCGACACTCGCCGAAACCACTCTGCCATAAGTCAGTGCTATAAGGCTGCCATCGACGACTCCGCGGCTGAGACAACTGCCAACGCCACCCTCGGCAATCAGACAATGATTCGGGCAAAGCTGACAGGCAACTTTGTCCTTTTCCTTCTTATAATAGCGGGCTTCATGCATAGTCATAAGCTACCAGCTCCAACCGGCAATTATTGATAACCGCATAATTAAAACAGATTTAAAATGCAGCATCCGTGTTTATCTATAACCAATAATTGGCACGGCTTTCCACAATTCAGGATCAGAAGCGAGGTTCGTTCGGCGTTGAGTTTACCTTGTAATCGACGGTAATGCTGCTGGCATCGATCTGTTTGATTTTGAACAGGGCGTAATGCTTACTGACCGGAAAATATGCACTGAACACATCGCCAACCTGAAGCGTGCGCCCGGTGCTGAGATCAGTGAGAGCCGCCCCGGTATTGGCGAAATACATGCCAGTCGAATTCTTTGGCGCACTCGAGAGAGCAGAAAGTTCCGGCTTGCCGTCCAGATACGCGACCAGCATCTGACTGCCATTGGAGCTGCCAAGACCAGACTGAACACTGACAAATGACAGGTTGTTCTCTGTCGGAATCCCGTCGGTCAGAAAGTCTGAAGCCATAACCCCGCCCTCGACCGGTGAACCGCCGGTCAGCATGAAAATTTTGCTGCCTGTGGTTATCGCCGTGGTCGCGGCCGCAATATAGCTGTATTCGGCAACGACGCCGCTGAAAACGCCTTCGGCATTTAGATCTATGCGCCTGACGAGAAGTTTGACATACTGATCAGCAGCAGCCGATCTTTTGAAAAAAAGGCCAAGCGAAAAGTCTTTATCAGTAGCAGCAAAGGTGTTGTTCTCGCTGGTAAGACTTCCGGCAAAATCCTGTAACAGCTTTGCATCGGTATAAACATCGAGATTTGCAGTATTTTCGAGCAAGGAAGTTGCCGTTGCGAGGGCCGTATAGAATCTGACGCGCTGGCCGCCACCAACCTGCACAATCTGCAGATCAGTCACACCGTCACCATCAAGATCGTTTTTCGGCTGCAGATAAACAAGTTTGCCATTGCTGTTAAAATCACCAAGCGCGGTGATGTATGCACTGTGAGTGGCAAGCGCCTGTTTTACCAGGTTTGATACCAGCAGATTGGCACCCAGTTCAGTTTTCGTTTTCAGCAGAGCGGCAGTCAAATCGGCTTTCAAACCACTGACAATTGCCGGGTAACTGGCGAGCATCTGGCTTTGCGATTTATTCATGGCCTCAGCAAGCATGGCCGCAGCGGTCGTTTCGATGTTGACAACAAAATTGCCTTTTTCGCTATCGCTGATGTTGCTTTTAAGAGCAATTTGCCCTGCAACCACGTGAACGTTGTATTGGCCATTTGCCGCCTGTGCAACATTATAAATCTGAAGAGGCCATGAGGTGCCTGTCGATGAATTGAGGGTGAAACTGGCAATCTGAGTACCATTTACAAATACTGTGGCTGCAGCAAAAGCACTTCTGACTTCGCTGTCGGTATTATTCTTAACCGAAGCGAGCAATGTCGATTCCATGGTTGCAGGCAGTGTGACCGAACCACTTAGATTTACATAAGAGGCCGGCAGAATCGTGCCGGTGCTACCTTTGCTGTCATCACCAAAACAACCGGTCAGCAGCAGTGACACTGCCAGAACCAGCCAAAGTAAGCTCAATCTGCAATTTCTCATGTTTGAAACCTCGTACAGTAATTTTCTCAGAGCACTGTACCAGAAACTACACCCAAAGTACAACCGCCCGAACAACAAATCAGCAATCGCCCTAAAATGCTCATATGCTCATCAAAACAAGATTCACGCCTGCGCTGGAATGAAGGATATGAAATTCGTCATTCCGGGCGTAGACCCGGAATCCAGAAGTTTAATTCAATTGTGGCAGACCATGCAGAAAGAAAAAAGCCTGCCGACCGGTTACCGGTCGACAGGCTTCTGTCAGTGACGTCTTACAGCTTGCGGTAGGCTACGACCTTGTCGAAAGTCTGCAGTCTGAAAGCTTTGGTAACGTTGTAGAGGGTTTCTTTGCCGCCGATCAACAGCACGCCACCCGGCACGAGAATATTGTAGATATTTTCGGCCATACGTTCTTTTGCCTTCTGCGAGAAGTCTGAGAACAGGTTGCGGCAGATCACCACATCGAATTCGCCCAGTTCTTCCATGGCTTCGGCATTCACGGCGTTGGCGAACTTGAATTCAACCAGGTTCTTTACCTGGTCTTTAACGCGCAGGTCGCCACGATCGTCTTCGAAATACAGATCGGTGTATTTCTGGTCGACAGCCCTGAACATTTCGCGCTTGTAGATACCGCGTTTGGCAGTATTCAGACAGATGTGCGAAATATCGGTGCCGACAACACGCACTTTGGCTTTGTCAGAATGCAGGTCTTCAAGCACGCTCATGGCAACCGAATAGGCTTCGGGGCCGAATGAGGAACCGACGCAGAGAACTCTGATTTCGCTGGCGCCTTCTCTGACACGATTTTCGATCAGTTCGGGCAGAATCGTCGAAACCATGACACTGCTCTGTTTGGCTTCACCGAAGAATTCAGTTGTCGGATTGGTAATCGAGTCGTAGAGGCTGGTAACAATGTCGCTGCCTTCTTCGGCACCGTATCTGAGGCAATGATAATATTCGATCCACGAAGTGATGAAGAAACGGCCGAGGTTGCGGGCCAGTTTCTGTTCGAGGGCCTTTTTATCATTGACTTCGACGCCGCACTTGCTGGCGATGATTTCGCGCAGAATCAGGGCTTCTTCGGTGTTCATGCCTTTTTCATCGGCCGGCAGCGCCTTGAGGCGGTCGATCAGCCTGGCCTGGCGCGGTGCAACGACAGATTTGAGGATCTTTTCGAGAAATTCTGACTGGTTCTGCGCAAAGGTATTGATGAAATAGTTCTTCACCCAGTTGTCGCGCAGGAAAATTTCTCTGATTTTGGCTTCGAGACCATTGACGTTCGATTCGCCATTGTCTTTGAAGTATTTGATGGCAGCGATAACCAGATTCTGGTCATTGCTTTCAAGCACTTTGAATACAGTTTCGCCGGCTTTCTTGTCGCCGATCTTCGAGAGGGCAAGAATAGCACGGGCGCGCACCGCGTTGCTTTCGTCTTTTTCGACCATCTGGGCGAGAGTGCTGACGCTGCTCTGGCTCTTGATGGTGCCGAGGGCCTTGACGATCTGGTATCTGACTTCCCAGCGGCTGTGCTTGATGTGTTTCTGCAGGTCGATATCGAGAGACTTGTCACCGAGTTCGCTGAGAGCGACAACGGCGAGTTTGGCAACCTGCGGATTTTCATCGGCGAGCAGCGGCACGAAGAACTGTTTCAGTTCTTTGCTGCGGAAAGCTCTCAGAGCTGAAAGGGCTGCGATTCTGATCTGCCAGTCAGCGTTTTTGAGCAGTTCCTTGAGCGGGAAGATCGATTTGAGATCTTTCATGTTCTCAAGCGAATAGCAGGAATTAACGACGACGCGCCATTCCTTGTCGTTGAGTTTCTGAATCAGAGAGTCGACGGCGAGGGTTGAACCGCACTGCCAGATGGTGCGCGAAATGGTTTCGCGGATGCGTGAGTTGTCGCTGTCAAGCATTTCGAGCAGGCGCTTGGTGATTGCCGGGTCTTTGCGCATTGCCAGAACGGTGGCAGCTGCTTCTCTGACGTCGCCGTAGGGCTCGGTGTTCACAACGCCGAACAGAGGCTCGATCAGCTGGGCTGAAGTCGAATGGGCCATGGCCAGACAGGCTTCGCGACGAACGTGACCGTTGATGTCCTTGAACTTGTTGATCAGGGCGGTCAGAGCGCCATCATAGCTGAGCATGCGGGCGATACCGGCGACAGCATTGCGGCGCACGGTTTCGTCAACGTCATTGAGCATCTCTTTGAGGCTGGCGAACGAGGTATCAGACGGATTGGCACCGAGAGTTCTGGCGAGGGCCTGTCTCAGAGCATCGTCTGGGTTGTTGACGAACAGTGAGATGGCGGCCGGAGTTTCGGGGGCCGGGAATTTTTCGAGGAACTGCAGAATGCGAACGGCAACCGGCGGTTCAACGCGGCCAATCTTTTCGAGAGCCGGTTTTACAGCTTTTTTACCGATATTGACGATACCTTCGAAAGCGATATCAGCAATTTCGCTTTCTGAGCACTGCAGAGCGTTGAGAAGAGCGCCGGCATAGGCTTCATCATTGAGAGAAGCGGCAACTCTTACGAGAAAGCGGTATTCGGCGGCATCCTGGTTTTCGAGCAGGCC
>ENA-UOWO01005065-UOWO01005065.1-activated-sludge-metagenome-genome-assembly--contig:-NODE-5065-length-14170-cov-6.213744_pt1 | contig 14170 bp, 11 predicted proteins | sample MGYA00238148_ERZ761564 | MGnify/ENA primary metagenome ERZ761564 (study PRJEB28885, sample SAMN05720194) | activated sludge metagenome | isolation source: Anaerobic digester | place: USA...
ATCAATAGCTACGAATTTAAAGCAAAGTCAAACGAATTTAAAGTGGTGCCAAAAATGATATTCTGTTAAAGGTAATTTCACTTTTGATATAGCACATATGGATCTCCTAACGAATATTTACTTTCCTTTTAAAGCATTTTATGTAGGGAGGTAAATATAGGGTGAAACTAAAAAGGAAAAAGCAGTTTACATCATGGACTGTATCGCCATAAACGGAGGAACTGAAAAATAAAAAGACGAAAATAAATATTTTTTTAGTACTTAATAAAAACAAATAAAATGAAAAAGAACATTACTCTTATTATGACAGCGTTGATTTTGAACGCATTTTTTGCATTCCCTCTTACTTCCTCAGCTCAGGCCCCGGGTTCATTAGACCTCAGCTTTGATACCGATGGGAAAGTGACTACATCTATAGGAACTTCAAATGATGAAGGAAGATCTGTAGCCATTCAAAGTGATGGCAAAATTGTAGTGGCCGGACAAAGCTACAATGGCACAAATTATGATTTTGCAGTAGTCCGGTATAATGCCAATGGTAGCTTAGATAACACCTTTGATACCGATGGAAAAGTAACTACAGCTATTGGAACTGGAAATGATGCAGGAAGATCTGTAGCCATACAAAGTGATGGTAAAATTGTAGTGGTTGGAAGTAGTGTCAACGGTTCTTATGCAAATTATGCTGTAGTGCGATATAATACAAATGGCAGCTTAGATAACACCTTTGATACCGATGGAAAAGTGATCACAGCAGTTGGAGCTTACGGAGACGAGGGATATGGTATAGTTATACAAAACGATGGCAAGATTGTGGTTGCGGGAACCAGCAGCACGGGCGGCGCTGAAGCATTTTCTCTAATCCGCTATAATGCAAATGGCAGCTTAGATAACACCTTTGATACAGATGGAAAAGTGACAACTCCAACAGGATTTAATAGTAATTTGTATGGCCGCGCTTTAGCAATACAAAGTGACGGAAAAATTCTGGTTGCAGGATTTATGCAGGATTTGTCAATTTTTGATTTTGCTTTAATCCGTTATAATACAAATGGTAGTTTAGATATCACCTTTGATACTGATGGAATTGTGACGACTGATATCGGAAATTTTTGGGAAGAGGGACATTCTATTGCTATACAAACTGATGGAAAAATTTTAGTAGCAGGAGAAAGCGAAAATGCCTTTAATTATGAGTTTGCGTTAGTGCGTTACAACACAAACGGTAGCTTAGATAATTCATTTGATACCGATGGAATAGTGACCACATCTGTCGGATCTGGTGATGATGAGGCATACGACTTAGCCATACAAAGCGATGGCAAAATTTTAGTGGTAGGGGGGAGTAGCAATGGCTCAAATTATGATTTTGGTTTAGCCCGTTACAACATCAATGGTAGCTTAGATAACACCTTTGATACCGATGGGAAAGTGACTACATCCATTGGAACTGCTTTTGACCATGCTTACTCTGTTGCCATACAAAGTGATGGAAAAATTGTGGTAGTAGGGCAGAGCCAAAATGGGGCAAATTTCAATATAGCTTTAGCAAGGTATAATAATACGAGTACCATAGGAATAAATGAGACCGATAATCAAAGTACAGAAATAAAAGTTTACCCCAATCCTACATATAATAATTTGACCATTGAATTAGGACAACCGGCAAAAAATTTCAATGTAAAAATAATCTCATTAACAGGTCAAATTTTATTTGAAAACTTTTATCAATCATCAAGCAAAATTAATATTGACACAAAGCAATTGGCTTCCGGTATATATATGGCATATTTGAAGGATGATGAATCTTCAACTTATATAAAGTTTATAAAAGAATAATCTGAATATCCATTTGTTTACAACAACAATAAATTCTAGTTTTTATGCGTTTGAGTCCCCGCATAAATGAGCGGGGCAGGCACATAGTAAATATAGGCACATAGAATGAAAAGCATGTTTTTTTGGAACAAAAGATATGTTATGCCAATTGTAATTTAAAGATAGTCCAAAGGACTTCTTTAAATTTTGCAATGGTTAATGCTAATATATCAAAATTGTTGTACAAGTTATTGAACTACTTATTTTGTATAATCGGAATTCACTGCTTATTTCAGAAGACAAAACTTGCCTGAAGGCTCTCAGATAAAGCCTTTGGTTTTCACATGGTTGGTTAAAAAACGAATTGATTTCTGACCTATGCGAATTATGTAGTTTAAAAATTTAGAATTAAACCTGCGGACAATCAGATAATATTTCTATAAGATTATTTTCTTTTTCTTCTAACAACTTTTTTCTTAGTTGTTTTTTTAACTTTAGCAGGCGGTTGTGGTGTTTCGCCACTCATCATATTAATAATTTTTTGCTGTACCTCACCTGAAAACTGGTTGCCAGAAAAGTCAAATTGAGTTAAACGAGTTAAGGCAGATAATTCATTAGGAACATCAGTCAATTGATTATTCATAATGTTTAATTTATTTAAGCCAGTCATCATCGCAATTTCTGCTGGTAATTCTTGAATTTTATTATTGCTTATATCCAACACTTCAAGTCGAGGTAATGAACATAACACAATCGGAAAATCAACAAAACCATTATTGGGTGCTAATAGAGTTCTTAAATTTCTTAAATTCGAAAATGAAGTTGGTAGATCATAAATTCTATTGCCAGCCGAACTTGCATCACCTAAAACTAAAGTCTGCAAATTGGTTAACATGCCTAATTCAGACGGAAGAAAATGAATATTATTATTCGACAAATTCAATTCAGTTAATTTCGTCAAGTATTTAACATCAGAAGGAACATAGTTTAAATTACATCCGCTCAAATCAAGACTTGTAATATTCTTCATTTGTCGAACAAGATCTAATAAGTACTTCGGATTTTTAACATCATTACCACTAAATCTAAAACTAGTTAAAGCCTGAAGATTATTGATTTCAGTTGGTAAGAAATTAATTGGATTTCCAGTAATATCTAGTTCTTCTAAATTAGTACAGTTGGCAATTGAAACCGGTAATGTGGTAATTTTATTATTGCGTAAAATGAGCTTTCTAAGCTTCTTCATTTCGCCAATCGTACTTGGAATTGAAGTTAAATTATTATTCGATAAATCTAAAACTTCTAAATTTTTAAGTACCCAAATATCAACGGGCATGGTGCTAATATTGGCATTTTGAACTGTGAGTTCTTTTAAATTGGCATATCTAAAAACCTCTTTTGGAAATTTATTAAACGGTTGACTCGTCATTCGCAATAAATAAACACAGGTATTTTCATAAGCTGCCGATGGTAATTTGTCAAATACTTTATCCGGATCACATGGTTCAGCAAGAGGGTAATAAACTTGCGCAAAACTCAACTGACTACTCATTAATAAGGCCAATCCTAAAATCAACTTCTTCATACTTCTTGAAAATTTGGTTTAAAAATATATCCTTTTTTGCCAAAAACATAATTTTTATAAAATATATCGAAATTAATTATAAAATGATATCCATTTAAGTACAGAATTAGGCACTAATTTTTCTAAATGAATAGAATTCTATCGCGCGTTTATGAGGGTTTAGAGAATCATGACGATAGAAATATTGAAAATGTATAAAATCTTAAAAACAGATTTATTCTTTCATCAATTTACTATAATAAACTCTTTTATCTCCTTGTATTTTTACAAAATAATTTCCTCGAACCATTCCAGGAACCTGTATTTGGTTTGAACTTGGAATATGGGTAGTGCTAAAAATGATGCGACCATTGAAATCAAAGACTTCAACTTGACAAATTTTTTCAGTTATGCCATGTATTACAAACGAATGGCTAATTGGGTTGGGCGAAATAGTGACTCTGTTGGGTAAACTAGTTTCATCAATCTTGTTAGGTGCACAAAATCCAGAAGTATCAATAGCAGTTGCAAATAAGATGGCCATATTTTTTGATCTCAATGTTGAATTATCTACTGAATGTCCAGCAAGTGATGGATTTGCCAATTGACCAACACAATCGGTAAAATTAGTAGTCGTGTCAAAGTGATAAGTTGGAAGCGGAATGCCAGAACCAGCCATATTATCAATCATTTTTTTAATACCTTTTGATCCATATATCATAGGTAAATTAATTAAGTATTGACAATTAAATGGAAACTGGGTAGCACAATACGAAACGCCCGATTCAACCCTGCCTTCATCATAAGGTACTACTAAATCATTGGGTTGATGATACATATATAAAACGGGCGCTTGGGTATATGTATAATTGGTAAATAAATTTTTAAACATGGCTCCATAAAAACTTCCAACTCCTTTAATTTGATAAGGTAAAGTTGATGTGTTCATATCTCCTTCAATACTTCCTAAATCGGGGCGATTTAATTGCATGGCAGCGATATTCGTTGCAAATCCTGGTGTCTGAATACATTGATTTTCGTAAATAGAGTTCGGCGCTGAAACATTATTTAAAGCAGATGCTTGATCATATTTTTCAATACTATCATCTAAAAAAGCAGTTTCCAATGCAATAAATGCCCCAGCACTTTCACCTACAATAAATACATTTCGAGGGTCAATTTGATACTGTGAAGCGTGCGCTATTAAATATCGAAGCGCGCCTTTTGCATCTTGCATACCTCTATAAGCACCTCTATACCATTCGCTTGTATCTTGCATGTTTAGGCAGTTCCATGGAAAACCAAGTAACGATACATTGCAATTTACCAAGCTATTCGTTTGAAACATCCCCAATCGATAATTAATTGAGGCGGTTGTGTATCCGCGTTTGGCAAATTCACTTACCCATAATGGAATTTGATCACCATCCTTATTGCCTGCAAGAAAAGCACCTCCATGAATGGCTAATAATAAGGGCCGACCACAAGTGGGCACAATATCATTGGTAGGCACACAAATATTCAATAAATGAGTACGTGTTGTACCAGCAAAATCAATACTTGAGCCATATGCAATGTCTTTGGTAAGCTGAATTGTATAAGTTGTATCAATCCATTTTTGCGAAAATGTTATGGTATGTATCACAACTAAAAGGGTGAGGGTTATAAGTATTTTTTTCATATTACTATTTTCACTTGTAAAAATAGTGGATGAAAGGATAGTATGAACGTATTACATGTTTGAACATAAAAGAATAATTTGACAATTGTCAAATTATTAAAAACTAACCACTTACAACCTTAAATCGCCAAATCCAACCAAAAATCAACCACTTACTCATTTCTAATATTATATTTATAGCTTTAAACTAGGTTTGTCTTCTCTTCATTGAGAATTCCTAACCGAATCAATTTTTATATTCTACGAAACAATGAGTTCAATATCTTTTCAATTAAGTAATGATGCAAAACAAGCGATTCATATTGCGCAACAAATTGCCAAAGAAAATATGCATAGCACCTATTCGCCAGCACATCTTTTAAAGGCGCTATTACATAAGACTTTACCTCTACTGAAACAACTCGAAGCCGAAGGTATTGATGTTTACTATCTTGAAGAGTGGGCCGAAATTCGTATCGAATCCTACCCACGTTCTTCATCTATGACCGACTCAATTGTTGGCGATAAAGCATGTGAAGCTATATTTAACGAAGCCGATAATATTCGATTAAAAATTAATCGTGATGAAATTGATCTTGATTCACTACTGATATCAACAGTTACACCGGGTGTAGGTTTTAATTATGAACAACTCAAAACCTTGCCTCTAACTTCTTTTCAATTACTTGATAAAATTCAAAGTAATGGAGGTTTAAAACAAGGTGCCGCATCAGCTAATGTATCGTCTAATTCGTCAAGTAGCATAGGTGATGTAAAAATTGATGCATTGAATAAATACTGTATTAATAAAACCCAATTGGCACGCGATGGCAAACTTCAAAATATAATTGGACGTGATAAGGAAATTCGACAAATGTGTGAAATCCTTAGTCGAAAATCTAAATCCAATGTCATTATCATGGGTGAGCCAGGTGTGGGTAAAAGCGCACTTCTAGATGGATTTGCATTGGCTGTTGTGAATAATAAAGTACCAATGAATTTGCGCGATACCGAAATATTTGAAATTGATAATGGTGCTTTAATGGAAGGCGCTCAATATAAAGGTGAAGTAGATGATCGATTAAGAAAAATTATTAAAGAAATTACATCGCTCGAAAAAGGTATTTTATTTATTGATGAATTACATACCTTAATGGATAAACAAAATCCAAATTCAGGCGCAGCCAGTGTTTTAAAACCTGAATTAAGTAAAGGTATTCTTACTATGGTGGGCACAACAACCATTGATGAGTATCGAAAAAGTATTGAAAAGGATGAAGCCTTCAATCGCCGATTTGAAAGTATCAAGGTGGAAGAACCTGAAGCTTCAATTGCCGAAAAAATGATCAAGGATATTGTAACTGTTTATGAAAAACATCATGGTTTATTGCTTCATGAAAAAGTTGTTTCTGAAGCAGTTCGATTAGCGAAACGATTTGTAAAAGAACGTCGTTTACCGGATGCAGCTATTGATTTAATTGACCGTACTTTAGCTGTAACTAAAATGATGGTTGATACAGGAAGTAATGATGTAGCAGATTTAAAAACGCGACTCAATGAAATGAAGGACGATGCTACTGAAGATAAATTGCAATGGTTTTATCTTGAAATTCAAAATAGTTTAAGTCCAGTATTGTTAGCCAAATTAAATGAAGAATTTGAGTTTAAAAAAATTCAAACAGTTGAGCAAATGTTCACTCAACTCGATACCATACTGACCGATTTAGAAAAAGCATCGGTTGAACCTAAAACCCATGTTGAGGTGGCAGACTTAGCGGCGGTGGTTGCAAATAAAACAGGTATTCCAATTGGTAAAGTGCAAACTAAAGAAAAGGAGCGTTTGATTAATATGGAAAAACATTTGGGTGAACGTGTGGTTGGACAAGATCATGCTTTAAAAACAGTTTCTGAAGCCATCTTAGAATCACGTTCTGGATTAAATAAAAGCGGTCAACCTATTGCATCATTTTTCTTTTTAGGGCCAACAGGAACAGGTAAAACCGAATTGGCAAAATCAATGGCTGAGTTTTTATTTCAAGATGAAAATTCAATTATTCGTTTCGATATGAGCGAGTTTAAAGAAGAACATTCAGCAGCACTTTTATATGGTGCTCCTCCAGGATATGTGGGTTACGAAGAAGGCGGTATGCTTGTAAATAAAATTCGTCAACAGCCTTATGCCATTGTATTATTCGATGAAATTGAAAAAGCACATCCAAGTGTATTTGATATCTTTTTACAAGTTTTAGATGAAGGTAAAATGCATGATCGATTAGGTAAAGAAGGTGATTTTTCGAATGCCGTTATTTTGTTTACTTCGAATATTGGTGCCGAACAAATCATTGAATCGTTTAATAAAGGTGTGATTCCAAAATCGGATGATATGCTTGAACGAATGTCGAATTTTTTCAGACCAGAATTCTTGGCACGTATTACCGAAATTATTCCATTTGCACCAATCAGTGAAGAAAATGTAGTGAAGATATTTAATATTCATTCGGCGCACTTATTCAAATTACTCGATCAACAAGGTATTAGTTTTACCATGACAGACAAAGCAAAAGAAGCCATTGCTTTAATGGGTTTTACACCAAAGTATGGTGCACGACCTTTAAAAGGTATGATCAGAACCAAGCTTCGTAAACCTCTTTCGCGAATGATAATCACTGGCGAAATTGGTAAAGGATCGAAAGTGCATTTAGATATAGATGATAAAAACGAACTAGCATGGACTATCAATTAAGTTTTCAGAAATAGAATCTATTTAGTGATGATTTCATTCTGACTAATAAAAAACAGATTATAATTAAAATAAAAAAGGAATTAAATTTACCTACTCAAAACAAAAATTAATAACATAAAAAATTAAAACTATGATGGACAGTAATTATGGAATTGGTGGAAATGAAGTAAAGAGCGATGCCAGCGAAGCCTTTGCCGATATTCCGCAGAACCGAACTTTAATGATGGAGAAACTTACAAAAGATACTCCTGTAAAACCACAAATTGTTCATGGTTTGCAAACAATTGAACAAGTGTTTGATCAATATAAACCAGCAGTTGAAGTTGAATTTACAGATGCAGATGGTGTTGGAAAAAAAGAAACTTTAAGCTTTAGTAATTTAGGCGATTTTGGTGTGAAAGGAATTACTGAACAAAGCGCATTTTTACGTGATGTAACCACACAACAAGATCAATATCAAAAAATTGTAAAGCAATTAAAAACCAATAAAATCTTGAAAACTGCTTTAGAAAATCCAGAAGCAAAACAAGCAATGATTGATTCTATTCACTCATTAATTCAAGAATTAAATAACAATAAATAAATTATACTCTTTTAAATAAAAATAAAAATGAGCGATACTACACAACAAGAGCAAGGTCAAGAGCAACAGCAGTTTGCAGAAGCACCTAAGCAACAACAAATTTCAAATCCAGCAGAACTACTAAAAACGAGTTGCGATAAACTTGCAAAGTTTGGTGGATTCGATTTAATAGAAGCGGCAGTTGAAGGTGCACAAAATTTAAATCCAGAACGTAAAGCACGTAAAAATATATTCTTAAGTGAAAGCGGCAAGAAAAGTGAACGAGAAACTTTGAAGCGAACGCTTGAACTTTGGTCTGAAATTTTATCTTCAAGTTCTGATATTTCAAGCATGGTTGATCAATGCGATAAGAAATCAGAGCAATGTTCGCAAGTGCTGAAATCGAACTTGTCTAAAGCGGTTGAAGAAACCAAAGACCTTGAAAGAAGCTATCGATCAGTAGGCTTGTTTTTCAAAAATACAGAAGGCGACAAATTGAAAAATGTCTCTTTCATGAATTGTGAATTAGATCAATTGAAAGATTTAGATAATACCCGATTTATTGATTCAGTGGCTGAAGAATTAAAGATGAGTTATGATCGACTTGATTTACGAAATAACTACAGTATCATGTGTATTCCAGGTTATTTAGGATCGAATAAAGTGGTAGAAAAATGGGCTAAAATTGCACACGAAAATAAGGTGATGTTGGTAACAGATTTTGAACATCTCGATACACCAGATGATGTGATGGAATTATTTGAAATGGCCAATTTAACAGGTGGTGATAAATATAAAAGTAATGTGATGATGACTGCCAACTGGATGGTAGGTCGTGAAAAATTTAATGAATTAGGAGAAGAAGAAGATTTATATGTACCACCAAGTGGCGCACTCGCAGGTAAAATTTACAAGACTTTAATGAGCCAAGTTACAGCCGGTAAAAAATTCGGTAGTATGAATGAAGTAGATGGCGTTAAGTTTGATTTGAAGAAAAGCGAAATCGCCAATCTCGAAAAAATGGGTTTAGTGCCAATGGTAAAAGAGTACGGTAAAGTGATGGCTTTCTCCGCTAAGACTTTATTTAATGGCGATAATTTAGGACTTCAAACTTATTCTGTTGTACGTGTATTTGATTACGTAACCAAGGTATTAATGGATTTCTTAAATCGTAGAGCATTCGAAAATTTCAATGCCAATACACGTAAAGATTTAATGAATCAAATTGTAAAATTCCTTGATCAAATTACTGGTCCAGATAAATTAATTGAAGATTTTACCATTCGTCGTTTTGAACAAGATCCAAATCAAAAAGATCGAATTCATTTAGATATTCACATGAAACCATATTTCCCAGCAAAGAACTTCTTGATAAAAATGGATGGACAAAAAGGAGATGATGGCACCGAATGGAATAGCGAATACAACCAACAATAAATAATCGAAACAAAAACAATCAAAAAAAGCTGCTTCACTTGAGGCAGTTTTTTTTTGAAAGGAGGATGAATGTTTTACTTAGTTTTTTTACGTGCAAAATTGACACCTAAACCGCCAATGGCTTGTAATGCAATATTATTTACTTTGGCTATTCCATCTACAATTGGTGCATTTCCTTTAGCAAATGTCACCTTACCTTCAAGGTTAATATAGAGTCGGTTTTTTATTAAATAAATTTGTTTAGCAATGGCAGTATTAAAAACCAAACCTCTCAATCGATAACCTTTAATATCAAATCCTGGTCCTTCGGGATAGGATTTATTTCGAATGGTATTTTCAGGATGCATTAAAACACTTCCAATACCATTTCGAAAAATAAAGTATTTAAACTTTCGTGCATAATTAATGGTAAGCATATTAAACCCATGCGAAATGCCAAAACGTTGTATATCTGGATGTTTATTTTTTAGATATAATTTATGATGAATGGCTTCAAACTCAATCGCATATTTATCAAACCATTTACTAAAACGCCAATCCCAATAGTAAGGAGATATCAAAGATTCGCTTTCATATTTTGCTTGTTTGATTTTTATATCAGGATACCCTTTTTGTTGTATCGTTAATGGAAGAGGAATATTATACGCGTTGCCTCCATGCAATTCAAATGACCAATGTGATTGTGAAAATAAATTGATCGGTTTAATCAGTATCAATAAAAATATAAGTTGACGCATCCTAGTTTCAAATATAATAATTGGAATCGAATTCATCTAAAATTCAATCTGAATGAAAGTTTCAATGGATTTTAAAGTGACAAAAACTAGACTGTAAAATTTATTTTTAAAAATAAATTTGTAAATATGAAAATCACTCACTTATCTTTGCGCTAGTTCTTACAAACAAATTTTATCAAGAAAGGTAGAGGGAATGGCCCGATGAAACCTTGACAACCTGTCCACTTTTAAAGTGAGATAAGGTGCCAACTCCATCTCTTCAGCAATGAAGAGAAAGATAGAAAGAAATGCAATAAAATATTAAGTGCACAAAAATATTTAAAAGCTCTTCTGACTATTCAGGAGAGCTTTTTTAGTTTTAACACTAGAGGCTTTCCCCTGAATTTTTTTGATAAATATATTTTTTAACCCCTTGAAAAGAGTTGATGAGAATTCAATCGTTCAAGTAAAAACAAATTATTTATCATGAGCAACAGCACAGAAATTATTCATTCAATTCCAGTTGATCCATTAACAGGATCTATTTCAGTACCCATTTATCAAACAGCAACTTTTGTACAAGAATCACCTGGCATCAACAAAGGTTATGATTACGCACGAAGTAATAATCCAACAAGAGCCGCCTTAGAAAAAATGGTTGCGCAACTTGAACTTGGCGAAGCGGGTTTTGCTTTCGCAACAGGACTTGCAGCCATTGACGCTGTTTTAAAACTTCTTTCAACGGGTGATGAAATCATTGCTGTTGATGATATTTATGGCGGCGCGTTTAGATTATTCACACATGTATATCAAAAGTTTGGTATTAAGGTTCATTATGTAGATACAACTGATGCTGAAAATGTATTGGAGTATATCAATGAAAAAACAAAATTGATCTGGTTAGAATCTCCTACAAACCCAACATTAAAAATTTCAGACATTCAAAAAATTGTATCCATTGCTCACGCTTATCATGCTTGGGTAGTGGTTGATAATACGTTTGCCACACCAATAGCACAAAAGCCAATTCAATTAGGTGCAGATATTGTAATTCATAGTGGTACAAAATATTTAGGTGGGCATTCAGATTTAGTGGCTGGATTGGTCATTGTAAAGTCAATTGAACTTGCCGAAAAAATTAAGTTTATTCAAAACGCTTCGGGTGGCATTTTAGGTCCACAGGATTGTTGGTTATTGATTCGAGGAATTGAAACTGTGGTTCTTCGCTTTAAGCAACAATGTCAAACTGCTCAAATACTCGCCGAGTTTTTATCAAAATGTGATGAGGTTGATCAAGTTCATTATCCAGGTTTGTCAAGTCATAAAAATCATATCATTGCAAAAGAACAGCAACAAGGTTTATATGGTGGAGTGATTTCATTTACCTTAAAAAATGATACTGAGGCAGCGGCTATTGCGTTTGTAAAAAGTACAAAGTATTTTAAGTTAGCTGAAAGTTTGGGTGGTGTAAAAAGTTTAATTTGTCATCCTGCACAAATGACGCATAAATCAATTCCGCGTGATATTAGAATTCAATCTGGTGTGAAAGATTCATTGATAAGGATTTCTTGTGGAATTGAAGAGACTATTGATTTAAAAGAGGATTTGAAACTAGCTTTTGAAAAAATAGAAATATTAAATGAATCATTACGCTTAGTGTAATCAAGTATTGAAACATTCATCTTTAAAACAAAAAACAAAATAATTATAAATGGAGAAGCAACTAAAGCTAGGTTTAATAGGATTTGGTGTAGTTGGAGAAGGCGTGTATCATGTTATAAATAATACACCTTCTTTAAACGCAAGTATTAAAAAGATAGTGATTAAACATCCAGAAAAATTGAGGAATGCCCCTAAGGATTTATTTACTACTAATATTGATGAAATTTTATTGGATAGTGAAATAGATGTGGTAGTTGAACTCATTGATGATGCAATTGTCTCTTTTCAAATTGTGAAAAGTGCCATGCAAAACGGGAAGCATATTGTGAGCGCCAATAAAAAAATGATTGCCTATCATCTTGAAGAGTTAATTGCTTTGCAAAGAAAGTATCAAGTTTCATTTTTGTATGAAGGTGCTGTATGTGGTAGCATTCCAATTATTCGAAATTTAGAAGAATATTTCGACAATGATTTATTAAATTCAATTTCGGGTATTGTAAATGGATCAACGAATTTTATTTTAACGAATATTGTAGAAAAGGGACTAACCTATCATGATGCATTGAAATTAGCACAGGATTTAGGTTTCGCGGAATCAAATCCAATGCTTGATGTGGAGGGAATTGATGCCGTGAATAAATTATGTATTTTATTGAAGCATACGTTTGGTATACATGTTTTGCCATCTGAAATTCTACATAAAGGTATTTCACAGATACATGAAAATGATTATCAGTTTGCTTTTGAAAAGGGCTATGAGATAAAATTAGTGGCGAATGCATTTCGAATTTCAGATAATGAAGTAGTCTCTTATGTTTTACCAGAGTTTGTAAAACCGGGTCAACAATTGTTTCAAGTTAAGAATGAATACAATGGCGTTTTGTTAAGTTCAACATTGTCGGATGAACAATTTTTGTATGGTAAAGGTGCAGGTCGATATCCAACATCATCTGCCGTGATAAGTGATATTGCTGCTTTGAGATATGGTTATAAGTATGAATATAAAAAGTCGAAATACGTAAGTCCTTACCATATCACATCAAAATCTTTACTTACTATTTATATTAGCTATAGTATAGATACTGAAATAGATGAACATGATTTTGATACTATTTTTGAACGACACGCAAGTGCTGAGCGATGCTATATCATTGGTGAAATGCAATTAGAAAAACTAATTCAATCAAGATGGATACATGATTCAAAGTCATCTTTAATTGTGTTTGGTAATCAAAGTACAAAACGAAAGCAATCAATAGCGATTGATTCCATAAATTTTATCACTCCTACTTTGGCGTATGCATAAGCTTGATTTGTATCATTGATTATGAGAGTTTGCTTTTTATAAGATTTAATATGTTGATTAAAATTTTTAAAAGATTCAATATCTGGATAAAGATTTTCTCAATTCAATTTCTTATTTTAGATTTTTATTTTAGCCATGAATAACCTACCTACTAAATCATGCTTGGCTTGTAATAAAATTCTGAAAGGCAGAATCGACAAAAAATTTTGTAACGATCGATGTCGGAATTATTACAATAACATGCAAAAAACCGATGGAAGCAATTACACAAGAAATATTATTAATGTATTGCGAAAGAATCGAAGAATATTGAATAACCTATTAGATACTCATGTAATGGTGAAAACCACCCATGATCGATTAGTCACCAATGGGTTTCAGTTTAATTATCACACACATCTACAAAAAAATCGGAAAGGGGGTGATTATGTATTTTGTTTCGAAACGGGATATAAAGCTATAGAGCATGAACGTTATTTGGTTGTAAGAAGGTTGGAGAAATAAGATCTACCAATCTTTTTCCAATTTAACCGGCTGACCACTTACTTTGTCCTTTTTTTCACGAAGTTTTTTCTCTTCTTGATTGAGAGCGTTTAGAAGTTGGTCTGCTTGTTCTTTGGTTAATTTAGAAGGCATTGGTTTAGGTTTGTCACCTTCTTTTTCATCTGGTTTTTTAGGGTCTTTTTCACCTTTATCATCTTT
>ENA-UOWO01005067-UOWO01005067.1-activated-sludge-metagenome-genome-assembly--contig:-NODE-5067-length-14163-cov-10.036008_pt1 | contig 14163 bp, 10 predicted proteins | sample MGYA00238148_ERZ761564 | MGnify/ENA primary metagenome ERZ761564 (study PRJEB28885, sample SAMN05720194) | activated sludge metagenome | isolation source: Anaerobic digester | place: USA...
GCGCTGTTCGCGTTGGCCAGCGATACGGCCGACTTCCTCGTGCCGATGAACGGGCCGATCCTCGAGCAGGACAAGCCTATCCTGCTCAAGCTGTTCTTCCAGAGCTACCAGTTCACGGTGGCCGGCGCCGTGGCCTCGGTAGCCAGGCTACAGAACGGCGTCCAGAAGGCGCGGGTCGCGCTACAGTTCTCGTCGGAGCTCGTCTCTATCATCGAGCAGTACCGCTTCTCGGAGCGCATAGCCAGCAAGCCGGCTGCCGCGCCGGACCAGTCGGCCTGATCGAGCCTGACCGTCGCCGCGCCGCTTAGCCCGCCAACGTTGCCAGCTTCTCGCGTATGAACTCGCTCTTCTCCTTGAGCCCTATCGGGCCGGTCGCTATCATCATCACGTTCGGCCGGTGCGGGTCGAGCCGGATCTTCTGCCCGCTCTCCTTCATCAGCCGGAGTAGCCTATCGACCGATATCTTCGAGACCTTCGAGAACTCGACGGTGACGAAGCCCTTGCGCTCCTTGAGCGTCGCTATCGACAGGCGCTTGCACAGGAGGCGTATCTCGGCGAGCGCGAGGAGGCTCGAGGCGTCCTCGGGTACCGGGCCGAAGCGGTCCTCGAGCTCCCGGTACAGAGCCTCGAGATCGTCCTGGGACATGATCGAGGCGATCTTTTTGTAGATCTCCATCTTGACCGCCTGCTGGCTGATGTAGTCGTCGGGTATGTAGCCCGAGTACTCGAGCTCCAGGTACGGTTCCTCCTCGGGTTTGTACCCCTCGTCCGATAGGCGGGCGACCGCCTCGTCGAGCAGCTTGAGGTACAGGTCGAAGCCGACCGAGTAGATGTCGCCGGATTGCTCGCGGCCGAGCAGGTTCCCGGCCCCGCGCACCTCCAGGTCCTTCATCGCTATCTTGAAGCCCGAGCCGAGGTCGGTGAAGTCCGAGATGATCTGTAGCCGCTTCATAGCCAGTTCCGACAGGGCTCGGCCGTCGGGGTAGAACAGGTACGCGTAGGCGAGCCGGTCCGACCGACCCACGCGACCGCGCAGCTGGTACAGCTGGCTGATGCCGTAGATGTCGGCGCGGTCGATGATGATCGTATTGACGTTCGGTATGTCGATGCCGTTCTCGATGATGGTCGTGGAGACGAGCACGTGGAAGCCGCGGTGGATGAAGCGGTGCATGATGTCCTCAAGCTCGCGCGCGTCCATCTGCCCGTGGGCCTTCTCGACCATCACCTCCGGCACGAGCCGCTGGATGAAGGCCATCGTGTCGTCGAGGCTCTGTACCCGGTTATGGAGGAAGAAGACCTGGCCGTCGCGCTCGACCTCCCGCCGTATCGCCTTGGCGATCAGGTCGGGCTGGAACTCGTCGACCACCGTCTGGATGGGATGCCTGTTGTTCGGCGGGGTCGTCAGCACCGACAGGTCCCTGATCTTGAGCATCGACATGTGCAGGGTCCTCGGTATGGGCGTCGCGGTCAGCGTGAGGCAGTCGACGTTGGCCCGCAGCTCCTTGAGCCGCTCCTTGTCCTTGACGCCGAAGCGCTGCTCCTCGTCGACGATCAGGAGCCCGAGGTCCTTGAACGCCACGTCCTTCTGCAGGATGCGGTGCGTCCCGACGAGCACGTCTATCGAGCCCTCGGCGACGCCGGCCAGCGTCTTCTTCTGCTCCTTGCGGTCGACGAAGCGCGACAGCATGCCGAAGCGCACAGGAAGGCCCCTGAAACGGTCCTGGCAGTTCTCGTAGTGCTGCTCCGCGAGTATCGTCGTCGGCGCCAGGAAGGCGACCTGCTTCCCGCCCATCACCGCCTTGAACGCGGCGCGCATCGCTATCTCGGTCTTGCCGTACCCGACGTCGCCGCAGACCAGGCGGTCCATCGGGCGCTCGCTCTCCATGTCGCGCTTCACGTCGTCGATGCACGACAGCTGGTCGACCGTCTCCTCGTAGGGGAAGGCCGCCTCGAAGGCGGTCTGCCACTCGCCGTCGGGCGGGAACGCGAAGCCCCGGGCCAGCTTGCGCCTCGAGTAGATGCGTATCAGCCGCTCGGCGAGGTCCTCGACCGACTTCTTGACCTTGTTCTTGCGGTTCTCCCAGGATTTGGAGCCGAGCCGGTCCATCCTCGGCTCGTCGCCCTCGTTGCCGATGTAGCGTTGGACCAGGTTCGACTGCTCGATCGGGACGAAGACGCTCTCCTCGTCGGCGTACTCTATCTTGACGTAGTCGCGGTCGTGGCCGAGCACCTTGACGCGCTCGATGCCGACGAAGCGGCCGATGCCGTAGTTGACGTGCACGACGAAGTCGCCCGGGTTGAGCTCGACGAAGGTGTCGATCACCTTCGACCGTACGCTCTTGAGCGACTTGGGCGCGCGCTTGCGGCGCCCGAAGATCTCACCCTCGTGCACGAAGGCCAGCTTGGCCTGCGGCACGGAGAAGCCGGCCGACAGCCCGCTCGGGTGCACTGCCACCTCGTCGCGCGCGATCAGCGAGGCGATACGCTCAGCCTGCACCGCGTTCTCGGCGAACACGCGTACCTCGTAGCCGGCCCGCAGCAGCGAGTCGAGCTCGTCGCGGAAGTAGTTGACGTTGCCGAAGAAGGACCGGGGCGGCTCGGAGCCGAAGGCGAGCCGGTCGCCCGCCGACTCGTCCTTGAGCGACCAGCTCGAGAGGACCCGGGACAGCGCGGCCGCCTCGCGCTCGAAGTCGACAAGCAGGGCTTCGGGCGGCGGCACCGGTCCCTCGAGCAGGGCCTTGCGGTACAGGCCGCCGTACTCGCGCTTGACCGCCTCGCTCTGACCCAAGAGGCGCTCCCGCTCGAGCAGCACGACGACGTCGTCTGGCCCGAGATAGCCGAACAGGCTCGACGGGCCGCCGTAGGCGAGCGGGTACAGGAGCTCCTCGCCCTTGGCCTCGCCGAGCTCGGTCAGCGACTCGACGACGGACGCTATGGCCGGCGAGCGGTCCTCGCCCGAGGGGCCGGGACAGGCCGCGAGCGCCTCGCCGACGCGGGCCGCCAGCTCCGGCGTCCAGACGCACTCCCGCGACGGCCTGAGCAGCACCGTATCGGGACGCTCCGGGTCGGAGGCCTGCGACACCGGCTCGAACCTGCGAATCTCCTCGACCTCGTCGTACTCGAAGACTATCCTGAGCGCGCTCTCGTCGCCCGGCATGAAGACATCGAGCACCTCGCCGCGCAAGGCGAACTCGCCGGAAAGGCTCACGCGCGGTACGCGCAGGTAGCCCCAGGCCGCAAGCCGGTCGGCGAGCGCGCCGGCATCTATCTCGTCGCCCTTGCGTACCCGAAAAAGGCCTCGCTCGAAGGCCGAGCGAGGCGGCACCGGCGTCATGGCGGCGCGCTGGCCCATGACGATGACGCGCGGACCGTGGTCGTCAAGCACCGCCGCGAGGGCCGCCGCCCGTTGGCCGAAGGCCGCCGAGCGCGGCTCGACCGGCCGGTAGGCCGCGGCGCTCCACCAAGGGAACACCATCGCCTCGGCGCCGGCGGCGCGGCAGTCGTCGACGAAAGCCTCCGCCTCGGCGTCGGTCGGCGTCACGACGAAGTAGCGCCGGGACCCGCCGCTCATCCTGGCCGCCTCGGCGGTCATGAGCGCCGCGAGCGGTTGCTCCAGCTCCGAGCAGTCCACCGGGAAGGAGCCTTCGTCGATGCGCCGAAGGGCCTCGGCCAACGGCGGATGGCCCGCGAGTCGTTTCGATAGCGTTTCAAGGCGTAAGGAGTTCATATAAAACGTCCGATATTTGAAGGAGGATAGCGCGCCGACCATAGTACACGAATCGCGGCGGCGCGCACAAGGAGACGCAGCAGTGCATCCGAATCGAGGCGTCTTGGCCGCGCTGGTCGCCGCCCTCTGCCTGGGCGCCGCGGCCGCCCAAGCCGAACTAACCATTAGCTTCTTCGACAAGGCGGTCTATACGCCTGGCTCGGACGTCTACGTCAAGGTGACCGTCAGGAACGACTCGCCGTCAACCTGGCGCTTCAAGCTGGCCGACGAGAAACGCCTGTCGGTCGGCTTCGAGGTCCGCTCCCTGGCCAATCGCCGGCTCGAGGCGAGCGATTCCTGGAAACGGGCCATGTCGTCGAGCGCTCCGGTCTACTACCGCGAGCTCGCCATCCAGCCCGGCGAGGAATACTCCTTCGTCGAGAATGTGGCCGACTACGTGGCCCTATCGGAACCGGGCGCCTTCTTCGTCGTATGCACCCTCTATCCGGAGCTCTCGGGCAGGACGGCGGAATCGTCGACGATACGCTCGAACGCGCTGTCCCTCTCGATCAGGCCCGGAGCGCCGACCCCCGCCGTGGCCGAGCGCTTCGTGGCCGGCACCGCGGAGATCCTCAAGGCCGAGCGCATCGGGCCCGACGAGGTCGTCTCCAGGACCATACGGGCCAGGCAGAAGGGCCGATGGAACGAGTTCTTCCTCTATCTTGACGTCGAGCGCCTCCTCAAGGCCAATAGCGACAAGAGCCGGTCATACGACCGCGAGTCCGACGACGGGCGGCGGCGTATGATCGATTCGTACAAGGCCGACTTGATGGCCAGCGTCGTAGACGCCGACATTGTCGTGGTACCGAGCTCCTTCGATATACTCGAGACGCGGTACGGAGCCTCGTACGGTACGGTGCGCGTAACGCAGAAGTTCGACTACGACGGCTTCAAGATGGTAAAGGAATATACCTACGAGCTCGAGCGCCGCGACGATATATGGTATATTGTGGCGTACACCGTACGGAACAAGGGTACCGAATGAAGGCTCTCATCGTCGTCCAGGACGACGCCGTGGCGGAGGTGGTCAGCTTCTACCTGCACCCCCTCGGCCTGGACATCATCCATTACCGGGATCCCCTCAAGGCCCTGGACAACCTCGACGAGATCATGCCAGACGCCGTGATCATGAGCGCCCGGGACTTCCCGCGGCACTGGAAGGCCATCGTCGTCGGACTACGTTCGGCGAGGCCCAAGTCGGCCTGCGCGGTCATCCTGCTCAAGGGCGACTACTTCCCGTTCGAGGAGGCGGCCAAGGCCGCCTACCTCGGCGTGAACGGCGTCGTCAAGGAGGACCTCTCCGACAAGGCCGAGCTCGACCGCTTCCAGCAATTGCTCAAGCGCTACGTCGAGGTGGACGACGCCAGAGTCTCCGACCGCCACGCGCCCGGCCCCTGGGACCGGCTCGGCTTCATCTTCTGTCATCCTGTAACCTACCAGCCGATAGCCGGAGCCATCGAGACCATTTCAAGCTCCGGCCTGTCGTTCATACCCGAGACGAACGCCGCGGTCAGCGACATGGAACCCGGCCTCGTGCTCGAAGAGGCGTCACTCAGGCTCGATAGGGACATCCTATCGTTACGCTGCAAGCTGATACGCAATGGGCCGGTCATGGCCTTCTCGTTCGAGGGATGCGAGCCTGAGCGCGACGCCATCGCCGACTACATAGCCGGAAGGGCCGAGCGCGAGATAAAAGCCCTGTTGAACCGTTGAAGCACTCGGTGCTATTATGTCGACATGAATGTCAACGTACCGTGCGATCAGCAACGAATCGCTGATTTCGCTAGAAAACTGAAGGCAGTCGGGCATCCCATACGGCTCAGGCTGCTATGCCTCATCGCCCGAGAACAGGATCCATGCGTATCGGACCTCTGGCAGTGTCTCGAACAGCCCCAGCCGGTCATTTCCCAGCACCTGGCCATACTGAAGCAGGCCGGGATCGTCAGCGCCGAGGTCCAGAAGACCAAGCGCGTCTACTCGATCAGCGATCCGTTCATCAGCGACATGATCAGGAAGATGGTAACCGAGGCCTAAAGGCCGACGCGATCAGGGCTGGCCTCTCCTGACCGCCGAGCGCGGATCGCTTAGCCTCGCGCCGGCCCGCGCCGATAGCGGCGCGATCCCCTGATCGGCTATCACCCCCCACAGCATCAGGGCCGGAGCCCTGGCGCCGGCGACGTACAGCGCGTCGGCCAAGGTGAACAAGTTCGCCGCGAAGCCAGTCTCGTCCAAGTAGGCCATGACGTCCCTCCTGCCCCGAGCCCTCGCCATGAAGTTCTGCAGGTCCGTCCACACATAGTCGCCGTCTCTGGCCTTGAGCATGGCTATCGCCCTCGAGAGGATCATGTTGACGGCTATGGCCGCGTGCCTCGGGGCGGCGGCCCTCCCCCGCTCCAGGTAGAACGCCGCCAGGGAGGCATGAGCTGACTTCGAGTAGGAGTCGTCTAGGCGGTACAGCGTCATGAAGCGATTGAAGCCCTGCTCCGTCAGCGTCGCCAACATCGCCTCCTCGAGGTACCGGTCCACGCCTGAGTCGAGCCCCTCTATGACGCGCAGCATCACGTTCTCCCAGGCGACATACTCCGATCTCGCCTCGTACAGTTCGGCCATGGCGTAGAGTATCGAATAGGCCTCGCCGGGTACCTCCAGAGCCTCGCGCATCCCGTAGGCGCGTTCGTACTGGAGCTCGGCGAGGGCGAGCTCCCCCTCGATGAAGAACAGCCGGCCCTTCCAGTACTCAGCCTCAGGATAGAGGGCGAGGAGGCGCACGCACTCTCGCAGGCGCTCGATGGAGTCGCCGAGCTCGCCCAGGGATCGGTACTCGATCACGAGCAGGAGCACCTCGACGAGGGCGCGGTGGCTATCGGATATGCGTTCACGTCGCAGGTCCTCGAGGAGGCCGCTATCGCCAGGCCTGCGCCCGGCGGCGAGTCGAGCGTAGTCTCGTTGGATGAAGTCCTCGCGAGCCAACGACGACAATACCGCCTCGATGGAGTCGCCGGCCTCTCGAGCCGCCTTGGAATCGAGCCCCTGGTCGAGGCGTACGGCCGCCGACGTGAACGCGTCGCGCCGGATCATCAGCGCGCGGTCGAAGTGCACGAGGGCCGCCCCGAAGTCCTTGTCGGCGTACGCCCGCTTACCCAGCTCCAGGCTCAGCCACGCCGGTTGGGACGACTGAGCGACGATCGGGGCCGCCGACGCGATGACGGCTAGAAGCGCCGCCACGGCGACGCGTAATCCTCTGGTCATAATCGGGCGAGTTCCTCCCCGAATACAGTATCGGCGTCTTCGGGCGCGCACGTTCGCGTTATTTCGCCCTTGCGGAATACCATCACCTTGTCACCCGCCCCGGTAATGCCTATATCCGCGTGCCTGGCTTCTCCCGGGCCGTTGACGACGCAGCCCATGACCGCGACCGTGACCGGCTTCCGTATCGCGTAGATACGCTCGCACCAGCGCTCCGTGAACGCGTGCGTGTCGAAGCCGGCCCGTCCACAGCGAGGACAGGATACGATGTCGGCGCTCCTGCGCGAGCCGGTCGCCAGCGCTACCAGCTCGACGCCGGCCAGCACCTCGTTCGAGGGGTCGGCTGATAGCGAGACGCGTATCGTGTCTCCGACGCCGTCGAGCAGCAGCGGGTATATCGCCGCGGCGCTACGCACGCAGCCCTGGACGAGGGGACCGGCCTCGGTAACGCCTATATGGAGCGGTATATCGTGCTTCGACGAGAACAGGCGGTTGGCGCGCACCGTTTCCTCGACGCCGGAGGCCTTCATCGATACGATCACGTCCCGGAAGCCCAGCTCGTCGAGAGCGGCGACCTCGCGCTCGGCCGCGGCGACTATCGCCGTACCGCGGTCAGGCTCGTCCCGCAGGTCGGCCGGCAGGCTGCCCGCGTTGACGCCTATCCGTATCGGCACGCCCTTGTCGGCTGCCTTCGCGGCCACCTCGCGAAGCTTCCACGGCTCGCCCAGGTTTCCCGGGTTGACGCGTATCTTGGCTATGGGAAAATCGAGACAGCGCAGCGCGATACGCCAATCGAAGTGTATGTCGGCGACGAGCGGCAGGTCGACCCTCGACGCGAGGGCGCCGAGTAGCTCCGCTTGCTCCATGTCCGGCGTAGAGAACCGCAGGATATCGCAACCGAGGGCCTCGAGACCGCGGACGCCGTCGGCGACCGACTCGAGCCCTCCCGAGCGCAGGGGCGCCTTCCACATCGTCTGCACCGACGGCCGGTGTCCGCCGCCAATTATGACGCGCCCGACCTTGACGGGCCTTGTCTTGCTTACCATGGGAGCCATTATATACGGAAGCGGAACGAAATGGGAGCGCCTCAGTCGGACAGGAGCCGATCCAGACGCTCTGCCTAAAAAAAGACTGGAGTGGGCTCGCGCCCCCTCCAGTCCCGAAGGCCTAATCGCTACGGCCTAGATAGCGCCGAAGGTGAAGGCCATCACGAACAGCGCCACCGTCTCGCAAAGGCCGACGACGGTAATGTACTGGCCGAAGCCCTTGCCCGTCTCGCCGAACGCGTCCGAGGAGGCCGCGCCGGCCTGTCCCTGGGCGATCGCGGACAGCGCCATCGCCAGGCCGCCGATCACGCCGGCGCCGAGGAGAAGCGCGGGGTCCTTCGTCGAGACGGCCATGCGCTGCATCAGGATGAAGCCGTAGATCGTCTGCGTAAGCGGCGCTCCGGCGAACACCACGAGGAGGAACGACGCCGGCTTGTTGGCCATGTAATTGCGCTTCCAGGCCCCGATAGCCGCCTGCCCGGCGATGCCGATGCCGATCGCCGACCCTATGGCCGCGATCCCTAGAACGGCCGCGACGCCGATCATGCCCATATTCATGAGATGCTCCTTTCCATGTCGGTCCGTTCTGCCTGAACGGTATCCCTGAACGGTTCGTATTTATAGCCGGACCACTCCATGCCGAGGTGGCCCGAGAACTCCAGTACGTTGAGCCGTACGCCGTGCACGATGACGGACAGCACGCTCATGATGATATTGAGGCCATGCCCGAACACGAGCAGGGCTATGCCGGCCGCGAACATTATAGCCTTGCCGAACATCGGTCCAGCCATATTATTGACCGTCTGGCTTATGGCTAACCCCGCGAGGCCTACTGCCCACAGGCGGATATACGAGACGATGTCGGCGAAGATGTTGACGACGCCGAGGAACACCGAGACGATGTTCGCCATGCTGGCGAGCACGCTCTTGCCGAGCGCCGAGAAGAAGTTGCCGCCGCCCTCGTAGTTGGCGAACATGAAGTTGAGGACGAAGCCCGCCCCTATCGAAACCAGCGACCAGGTCGGTATCGGGTGTTGCGTGGAGCTGATCACGAGGTTGAGCACGACGAAGAACATGCCGGCGACCATCGCGAACTGACCGAGCTGCCCGATGAACTTGAGCGACGGGAAGTCGCGGCGGATGTTCATCAGGTGGGCGATGGACAGGTGCGCCAGGCCGAGCATGAAGCAGAGTATCTTGACGTTGTTACCCGAATCGGGATTGGCGTTCGATACCCAGTACACCGACAGCGACTTGAGAAGGGTCGGCACGCGCTCGGGCGGCAGGCCGAACCAGCTCATCGTCAGCGCTCCCCAGACGACGGTCGTCGCCGCGAGCACCATGAGGAGCCTGATGAAGTCGGGCACCGGCTTGCCGGAGGCCTTCGACTTGATCGCCAGCGCGGCACCGGCCAGTAGCAGGATGCCGCCGTAGCCGCCGTCGCCGAAGATCATCGCGAAGAAAACCGAGAAGAACAGGAGGAACAGGCCGGAGATGTCGTACTCGCGGTAGTTGGGCACGGTGCCGAGGAAGTCGAATACCGGCTGTATCATCCTGATGATAGCCGGATTCTCTATCTTGGTAGGCGGCTGCTCCTCTTCGAGCGGGTCGTCGAGGAGTAGCCCCCAGCCTTCCTTGGCGGCGAGGTCCGACAGGCGCTTCTCCTCCTTGGCAGGCACCCACGCCGCCAGCCAGGATACGCCGTCGCCGGCGGACATGCCGGAGCGCAGGGCCTCGAAGGCCATGTCGCGCTCGACCCTGGCCAGCGCCTTCTTGAGACCCTCGGAGCGCGGCGCCTCGGCGGCCATCGCCTGGCGGGCCGCCGAGGCCCTCGAGCGGGCGTCGATCAGCTCGGCCTCCAGCTCTGAAAGCCCCTTGGCGGGCAGGCGGAACTCGACGCAGTCGCTCGGCAAAGCCGCTTCGGGTCCGGCGATCACGGCCAGCCTGACCGACCCCTTCGCCTCGCCGAGGCGGATGAAGTCCGACCCGAACGACGCGGCCTCCAGCTTCTTGGCCGACAGCTCGACGAGGCGGAGCGGTATCCCCTTGCCGGATAGTTCCGCGATCGCGGACGGGTCGAAGTCTCCCCACGGCCTGATGCGCTCTATCTCGCGGGCCGTCGCCGCGGCCTCGTCGTTCGCCGCCTTGGACTCGGCATCGAGGCGGCGCACTCGATTGGCCAGGTCGAGACCGTCGCGCATGTTCAGCTCCTCGAGCTGCTTCTCGGCCTTGAATTCCGACAGGAGCCCGATCGCCTCGCGCATAGCCGCAACCGAGGCCGACAACTCGTCATAATCCCCGCCTACGCCCTCGAGGGGCTCGACGTGGAGGCTACCGAGCCTGCGTAGCGCGTGGAGCGCCTCTTTCTTCTCGCGCTCCATCATCATGACGAAGGCGCGTTTCATCGGGGCTATCATGACGCTATCCTCTCGACCTTGCGCTTGGCCATCTTGCCGCGGACGACCTGGGCGGTCTGCTGATCGCCGAGGTAGATGCCGATCTTCTTGATGCTCGCGGCGGTCTCCGGGATCTTGACCTTCTCGAACAGGTTGACGCGTTGCGTCGTCGTGCGCAGTTCCCGGGATAACCGGGCTATCTGCTCCTCGAGCACCTTGATCTCGAGGTCGAGCGTCAGCATGGCCCGCAGGCGCTCGAGCGCCCGGTCTATCCAGAGCGGCTTGGCGAACAGGTCATACTCGTCGATCGCGAAATCGGCGCCCTTGAACACGGGGATGTCGACGCCTGCGATGTTGCCGACGCTCGTGCGTATCGTCCCCGAGGAGATGATCCAGCCGCCGTCGGGGCGCTTGATCGCGTCCTCCTCGCCGAAGACCGCTACCCAGGCCTGGAATTCGGCCAGGTGCCGGTCGCGCTCGGCGGCGATGTCCCGCGCCCTGGCCTCGATCCCGCGGATCTCGGTTTGCAGCTGCTGTTTCTTGAGCTGGAGCGTCGGGAGGTAGCGCTTGTACATTTTGAGCGCGTCCTTCTGCTTCTTGAGCTCGTTCTTAGTCAGCTTGATCTTTGCCACGACTCATGCCTTCTTGGGCCAGAACTGGTCTATCAGCTTGGATTGGAGGCCGGTCTCCTGGGGCTCGAAGCAGGCCGCCAGTATCTCCCAGCCCTTGTCGAGCGCGCCCTCGAGCGGGATGTTGACCGACAGGTCCATCATCTCGCTCTCGAACAGCTCGCCGTACTTGAGCAGCTTCTGGTCCCAGGCCGACATCTGGAAGCCCATCGACTTCTTCTCGAGAGTGTCGCGGTAGGCGGAGAACAGCTTGATCATGCCGTCCATGATGGCGCGATGGTCGGCCCTGGTGCGGCCGTTGACCTGCTGCTTGAGGCGCGATAGGGAGCCGAACGGCTCGATGCGGCCGCCCTTCAGGTAGAACTGGCCCTCGGTGATGTAGCCGGTGTTGTCGGGCACCGGGTGGGTCACGTCGTCGCCGGGCATCGTCGTCACCGCGAGGATCGTGATCGAGCCTGAGTCGGCGAAGTCGACAGCCTTCTCGTAGCGGGAGGCCAGCTGCGAGTACAGGTCGCCGGGATAGCCGCGGTTCGACGGCACCTGCTCCTGCGTGATGGCTATCTCCTTCATCGCGTCGGCGAAGTTGGTCATATCGGTCAGCAAAACGAGCACGTTGAGGCCCTTGAGGGCGAAACGCTCCGCTACGGCCAGGGAGATATCCGGCACCATCAGGCACTCGACGACGGGGTCGGCGGCGGTGTGCACGAACATGATCGTCTTCTGGAGGGAGCCGCCCTCCTCGAGGGTATCCTTGAAGAACAGGTAGTCGTCGTACTTGAGGCCCATACCGCCGAGGATGATCAGGTCGACCTCGGCCTGCATCGCGATACGGGCCAGTAGCTGGTTGTACGGCTCGCCGGAGATCGAGAAGATCGGCAGCTTCTGGCTCTTCACGAGCGTGTTGAAGAGGTCGATCATCGGGATGCCGGTGCGCACCATCTCGCGCGGGATGATGCGTTTCGTCGGGTTGACCGACGGGCCGCCTATCGGGATCAGGTTCTCGCTCAGCGTCGGACCGTTGTCACGAGGCTCGCCCGAGCCGGTGAAGATACGGCCCTTGAGCGAGTCGCCGAAGCTGACGCGCATCGGGTTGCCCAGGAAACGCACCTCGTCGCCGGTCGAGATGCCTCGGCCGCCGGCGAACACCTGGAGCGAGACCATGTCCTCGTCGAGCCTATTGACCTCGGCGAGGGACACGCCGAAGCGCGTGGTGACCTCGGCGAGCTCGCCGTAGGTTACGCCGGTCGCCCGCACGGTGATGACGCTGCCCTTTATCGATTCGATGTGGGAATATACCTTCTTCATATCCGTTACTCCAGGCTCTCAATGATCCGGGCCGCCTTCTTGTCGAGCCCCGATACCCGCTCGTCGATGAAGGCCTTGAGCTCGGCCTCGGCCGACACGTACGCGTCGGTACCCCACTCGATGCCGTTGCCGTCGAGGAAGCGCTGCCTGAGCTGGTTGAACCAGGCCCGGGCGGCGTCCTTGTCCTTGAAGTCGAACGACGAGCCGAGGATGCGAACGCAGGATCGGAACGACGCCTTCTGCCGCTCCGGCGACACGGACGCGTCGACCGCGTCGAACGAGTTCTGCTGCAGGTACACGTCGTCGAGGAACTCGCCCTTGAGGTACACGAGGAAGTCGTCCAGGCTCGTGCCCTCCTCGCCTACCACCTTCATCATCTGGCCGACCTCGGTGCCGCGCTTAAGGAAGGAATGCGCCCAGGCTACCGATGACGCGTCGAGCAGGCCTCCGTACTTGGACCAGGAGTCGAGCGGGTGGATCGCGGGGTACTTGCGGGCGTCGGAGCGCTCGCGGGACAAGCCGTGGAAGGCGCCGACCACCTTGAGCGTGGCCTGGGTGACCGGCTCCTCGAAGTTGCCGCCGGCCGGCGACACCGTGCCGCCGATCGTGACGGAGCCCTTCGAGCCGTCCTTGAGCCGCACGATGCCGGCGCGCTCGTAGAAGCTGGCGATCACCGACTCCAGGTAGGCCGGGAAGGCCTCCTCGCCGGGGATCTCCTCGAGGCGGCCGGACATCTCGCGCATGGCCTGGGCCCAGCGGCTCGTCGAATCGGCCAGGAGCAGCACGTTCAAGCCCATCTGCCGGTAGTACTCGGCCATCGTCACCGCGGTATACACCGAGGCCTCGCGCGCCGCGACCGGCATCGACGAGGTGTTGCAGACGATGATCGTACGTTCCATCAGCGACTTGCCGGTGCGCGGGTCGAGGAGCTCGGGAAATTCCTTGAGCGTCTCGACGACCTCGCCAGCGCGCTCGCCGCAGGCGGCGATGATGACGATGTCGACGTCGGCGTTACGGCTCGTCACCTGCTGGAGCACCGTCTTGCCGGCGCCGAACGGGCCGGGGATGCAGTACGTGCCGCCCTTGGCGACCGGGAAGAAGGTATCGATGATGCGCGTCTTCGTGACCATCGGCTCGACCGGCTTGAGGCGCTCGGCGTAGCAGTCGATGGCGCGCTTGACCGGCCACTGGAACATCATCGTCACGCGCGTCGACGCGCCGGACTCGTCCTCGAGCACGGCTACCTCGTCGGTGACCGCGTACTCGCCGGCCGGCTTGATCGACTTGACCGTATACGAGCCGTACATGGTGAACGGCACCATCACGCGGTGCGTGAACGCGCCCTCGGGCACGGTGCCGAGCAGGTCGGCGCGCTCCACCCTGTCGCCGGCCTTGGCTACCGGCGTCCAGGACCACTTTACGTTCCTCGGAAGCGCCTCCAGGTACACGCCGGGCTCGAGGAAGTAGCCGGTCTGGGCCGCGACCTCGGGCAGCGGGTTCTGGAGCCCGTCGTAGATCTTGCCGAGCAGGCCCGGCCCGAGCTCGACCGCGAGCATCTCGCCGGTGAATTCGACCGGGTCGCCGACCTTGATGCCCTTGGTCATCTCGAAGACCTGCGTCTGGACGATATCGCCCTGGACGCGGATGATCTCGGACTTGAGCCGCTTACCGCCGACGACGATATAGGCGACCTCGTTCATCGAAACGGTGCCGTCGACGCGGACGCTGACCATGTTGCCGTTAACGCCGGTGACCGCCCCTTTGGTGTTTGTCAT
>ENA-UOWO01005068-UOWO01005068.1-activated-sludge-metagenome-genome-assembly--contig:-NODE-5068-length-14162-cov-12.251294_pt1 | contig 14162 bp, 14 predicted proteins | sample MGYA00238148_ERZ761564 | MGnify/ENA primary metagenome ERZ761564 (study PRJEB28885, sample SAMN05720194) | activated sludge metagenome | isolation source: Anaerobic digester | place: USA...
GTTTAAATCAGCTTATGATCCATCGCGTATTTAATCAAACCAACAATGGTTTTGGTATTGAATTTACGAATCATATTCTTGCGGTGCGTTTCTACGGTGCGTTCGCTGATGAAGAGTTTATCGGCAATTTCCGCATTATTTAATTCCTGCACAATCAGTTTTAATATTTCCAGTTCACGTTCTGTAAGTTTTACCTGATCTTCCTGTTTATTTGGTTTTGCATGTTTATTTTTCACCATTTCTTCCGTCACATCGTCGCTGAAATGCATTTTGCCTTGTGCCACTTTATAAATAGCTTCTATCAATTCCTGATTTCCGACATTTTTCAATACATATCCGGAAATTCCAACATCCAGCATTTTATTAATGTCTGCAATGCTGCCTGACATAGAAAGTGCAATTACTTGTATTGACGGATTTTGTTGTTTGATTTTTTTTGTCAACTCGTAGCCGTCAATATCAGGCATGCTAATATCTGTAAGAATAATTTCCGGTTGTAACTCATGTAATTCTTCCAGCAGCAGGTTTCCGTTGGTAAATGTTTTCAGGATTTCTATATTCTCATTAGCAGCTAATATTGCCGACAAACCATCTATCAGCATTTGATGGTCATCTACTAATATAACTTTGTGTTTTTTCATTGTCGTCAAGATAGTGGAATTTCTATAATTATTGTAGTACCATTTTTTGGTGATGATTCAATATCTAATTTACCTTTCAGGTAATCTGTTCTTAATTGTATGTTTCTCAATCCGATGCCGCCTTTTTGTTTAGCTTCATCTACATCAAAACCTTTGCCATTATTTTCCATCAGCAAGGAAATCTCTGTAGTGTCTGCAGAAAGTTGTATGGAAATCTGTGTGGCTTCCGCATATTTTATGGTATTATTTACTGATTCCTGAATAATTCTGTACAACATGAGTTTTCCTGTATTGTCCAGCATAGATTCTTCAAAGCCATTACTTTCAAAATGAATTTTAAGCTTATTTGTTTGATTAACTCTGGAAATAAAATCCTGAACGGCTCTTACAAAACCAAAATTGAGCAATACATCTGGTACCATATTATGAGAAATATACCTTATTTCTTTAATGGAATCGTCTAATGTATCCATACTTTGCTGTAATCGCAGCTTTTCTTCAGGCGTACATTTATTACTGGTAAGCGAACTCAAATTTAGTTTGGATGCCGATAACAACTGGCCAACACCATCGTGTAACTCGCGCGCCAGTCGTTGCCGCTCGTTTTCTTCGGATTCCAGAATGGCTTTTGAGCGTTTTAGTTCTTCCTTCACTAATTCCTGTTGCAGTTTTTGTTCCTGTTTAAATTTATAGCGGTAATAAAATAATCTGAATAAAAAGAAACTCAACACTAAAGCAGCCAGTAAAACGACAAGCAAAACATTTCGTTTACTGATTTTTAATTGTTGCTGTGCAATCTGTTCTTTCTTCTTTTCCGTATCAAACTGAGCTTGCAGTTCAGCAATTTTTTGTTCTGATGATTCATTGATAATACTGTCTTTAATAATTATACTTTCCTGTAACAGCAAATAAGCTTCATCTGATTTGTTTTGATTAAAATACAGACGGCTAAGTTGTGATAATGCATTTTTGAGACCTTGTTTATAGCCTGATTTTCTGCATAGTTCTATGCTTTTTTTGTAGCAATTAATTGCTTCCTGATAATCTAATAAATTTTCATATACAGCACCTAAATTGCAATAAGTATCACCCAATTGTTTGTCGTTACTAAAAGATGAATCAATGACTATGGCTTTACGATGAAAAGTAATAGATTTTTGTAAATCATCTGAAAAGGAATAGCAATTGGCCATATTATCATAAAACATGGATTTATTAAACTGCACTTTTAATTGTTCGCAATAACTAAGTCCGATGCTGTCCAGTTTAAGTGCTTCAGCATATTTTCCCTGCATTCCATAAATGTTTGCCAAATTATGCAACGTGAAAATATGCATAATATTCAGTGGTCTTTTATTTAGAATTGTAAGTGATTTATTAGCAAACTCTTCTGCCAGTTTTATTTTATCCTGTGATTGAAAAACCATGGAAATCTGGTTGTAAGAAGCGGCAGATTCATTCATTAAATTCAGCGCTTCATTTAATTTTAATGCCTCAAAATGGAATTTCAGTGCTTTTTCATTTTCGCCAATTTGCCAGTAATTTGAACCTAAAGAAGAAAGTAATAAGGATCTTAATGTATCATTTTTTAAGGTTGTAAACGTAGACAAAGCTTTCTTATTATAATCAATGGCAAGATTAAAATTTCCTTTTATGTGTTCCAGCATTCCTTTGTTTAGCGTGGCAAGGCCATTGCCATGAACATAATTTGCTTTAGTGGAAATGAGTTCAATAGAATCAATGTATTTTTGAGCAATCGCTATATCCACACGCTGATATTCCTTATATTTCTTGTTATAATATCCAATTAATGCTTCGACAGAATTATTTTCCGCAACATGTTGTTTGGAACAGCTTACAAAAAAGAATAATATAACTGCAAAACGTATCATTTAATGGAAACACCAGGGTTTTAGTACCTTAAAATGGTTAAAAAAATCTAATTTATTATGCAATTTGAAATAAACCTAATATAATCGTGTTCAATTTTTAAATTACACGATTTTTTTTGGTACGATTATAGATTATATGAATTTATAACTAATTTTAAACCATGAAAAGTAGCTTACTCATACTAATTATTAGCTTCATTTTCTTAAATGTTGGATTGGCTCAAACAGAGCAAGACCAAATTGTATTGCCACAAATGATCGTTGATGGCGACACTATGGAAGAAATAATTCTGGAACCTTTATTGGTAACTGCCACTAAATTGGAAAAGGTAAATCTGGAAGAATGGCAGATGCGTTACTTACGAAAAGTGTATCCATATGCATTAAGAACAGCCAGATTGAGTAAAAAAATTGACGAAGATTTAGAAAAATGTAAAACAAAAAAAGAGCGAAAACGTTACTTGAATGAATGTGAAAAGGTGATGCGTGAAAATTTTGAAACCAGTTTAAGAAATCTAACACGAAAACAAGGTCAATATCTCATTAAACTCATTCATAGAGAAACAGGAGAAACGGTGTATGATTTATTGCAAGAATACAGAAGCAACTGGAAAGCATTTTGGTGGAATTTTGCCGGAAAGTTTTTTGATTTAGATATGAAAGACACCTATGATCCAACAGGAAAAGATAAAGAAATAGAGAATTATATTCAACGATTACAATATATTTATCATACAGACGGTACAAATTACAACATACAACATGAGCAATTCATTACACCAATTCCGGGTGAAAAACGCCCAAAATAAGGAAGTCAACCTTGCAGACTATAAAGGCAAAGTAGTTTTAGTAGTAAACACAGCATCCAAATGCGGTTTAACGCCACAATTCGATAAGTTAGAAAAACTCTATCTGGAATTCAAAGAAGAAGGCTTTGAGATTATCGGTTTTCCAAGTAATGATTTTGCAGGCCAGGAACCAAATTCTGCAGACAAAGCCGAAGAATTTTGCAAAATAAATTATGGTGTTTCATTTCCGATTATGGAAAAAATCCATGTAAAAAAAGGAGCGGAGCAACATGAAGTTTTCCAATTTTTAGGCGATAATGCTCCAGGATTAAAAATGCTGACACATCCAAAATGGAATTTCCAAAAATACCTCATTGATAAAGAAGGAAAAGTAGTTGATTATTTTATACCTACCACAGATCCGATTTCTGATAAGGTGAAGAGTGAAATCCGGGAATTGCTTAAAAAGTAGTAATTTCAGCAATATGAAGTATTGCTTTCTTCTATTTCTTATTTATTCATCTGCCAGTATTGCTGTAGGGCAAACTATTTCGACTACAGAATGGACTCGATTCATTCCGTCTGAAAGTATACCAGCTTCCATATCTTGCAGAAGTTCCAATAACAACCTCGATGTAATTCGCTTCAAAGACAACTATTATGTAGCTTTCAGAACAGCACCTACTCATTTCGCTTCTAAAAAAACAGTAATTTACATTATCAGTTCTGCAGATTTAAAATCCTGGAAAAAGGAAACGGAGTTTTTTGTTAATGCAGATATGCGAGAACCACGATTTATTGAGTTTAATAATCAATTACATTTTTATTTTTTTGAAGGTGGAACCAAGATGTTTAAATTTGAACCTAAACATATCTGGAACAGCAGGTTAACAGATACAGGCTGGACAGCTAAAATTAAAACCAATCTGGATGGATTTGTAAACTGGCGATTCAGAACTTATAATAATCAATTGTATTTATCAGCTTATTACGGAGTTAACTTGTATAAAAATGACCATCAGGCCGATTTGCGTTTATTTACGTCAGAAAATGGAATTCAATTCACACCGATATCAAAAGAACCTCAAATCAGCACCAAAGGTGCAGAAGAAGGTGAATTTATTTTTGACAAATCAGGCAATCTATGGTCAACTGTTCGTTTGGAAGGCTCCGGATCTTATTTATGTTTTGCATCGAAAGACTCTATAGATAAATGGCATACAACGTTTTCAAAGCTAAAATATGACAGTGCGCTAATGTTTGAAAAAGGAGAGGACATTTATCTTGTATCTCGCAGACACCTGAAAGGAAATGCCACAGAAGTGGAAGTTCCTGATAAAAAGCAACGCAGAAAGAACCTTTTGCGCTATTCTTTTTCTAAAAAAGTAACTGCTTTGTTTAAAATCAATAAAGAGAAAATGGAAATCGAACATGTGATGGACTTCCCATCAACCGGTGATACTGCATTTCCGGGTATTGCATCCATAGATGAACATACTTTTTATCTTTTAAACTATTCATCTGATATCAACAAAAGAAGTAAAATCTGGATTGGAGGTCAGTTGGGCAAGACCTATATTTACCAAACAAAACTAATAATTAAATAATTTTTTAGCCTTTTTCAATATTCTAAATCATTTATCTTTGAGTATGAATAAACTTGACATTTTGGTTTTTGCAGCACATCCGGATGATGTGGAACTGGCTTGCAGTGGTACGGTATTGAAACATATCAGCCTTGGTTATAAGGTAGGAATTGTGGATTTAACAAAAGGTGAGTTGGGAACGCGCGGTTCGGCAGCTATTCGATCTGAGGAAACTAAAGTTGCATCTGAACTATTAGGCATTCACATTCGAGAAAATTTGGGTTTCAGAGATGGATTTTTTGAGATTGACGAGGTTCATTTGTTAAAAGTTGTAGAAGTTATCCGGAAATATCAACCGGAAATTATAATGGCGAATGCAGCTTCTGACAGACATCCTGACCATAAAAGAGCCGGTGATTTGGTCTCCAGAGCTAATTTTTTGAGCGGATTACTAAAGGTTCAAACAGAAAATCAAACACATTGGAGAGCAAAAGCAGTTTACCGTTATATTCAGGACAACTATATCGAGCCGGATTTTGTGGTAGATATCTCAGGATTTGAAACTAAGAAGCTCGATGCTATCAAAGCATTCAAATCTCAATTTTACGATCCAAATTCCAATGAACCATCTACACCTATATCAAGAGAAGATTTTCTGGAATTCGTTCTAGCCAGAGCAAAACAATTTGGCAGGCCAATTAATGCAGAATATGGTGAAGGATTTACTGTTGAACGATATATTGGAGTCGATAACTTACTCTCTTTAAAATAGTTACCACACTTTACTTATATCTTCACACCAAGTACGAACTAAGACATCTTCTTCTTTGCCTACGAAACCTTTACCTGTTAGCATATCATAACATGTTAAAAGATCATCCAGCATATTTTCTTTGCCGCCTTTAATGTTTAAGTCAGCTAATTCGCTGCAAATCTTGTAGTTATTTAAATAACCTGGAATTTCATCTTCGAAGTCTTTCAGTAAATTATGCTGATTTCTTTCTTGCCAAACTGTTGCATCATGATATAAAATAGACCAGCCATTTGCCCATGAAATACGTTGAGCGACATAACTACGCCAGATATCCGTCATTCGGAAGCTGCAATAGGCAGGTAAGTACAATAAAGGGAAAGCCTCTTTGTACCAATACGTATTCTGACTGTTAAACGGACTCCAGGCATTATTTCCCAGTGCCACGTTAACACCTGTTTTGTTGAAATCCATTGGTAATGGATATGTTAATCTGAAAACAGCATCCACATCAGGATTTTCATCTGCTAATCCTTGTTGGATAGGACAAATGATTTCTTTAGTTTCAAAATCTGATAGAGGTGGAGTTGCCTTTTGTAATTCCTCTAAAGGCAAACCTCTAGGCCATACTACCTTGTCGCTGAAGTATTTGTATACATTTACCCAACCTGTTTCTTTAACATCAACAGCTTTTACCACTTTTGTTGTTGGATTCCAGAATTCTGCTCTTGGTAAGTTATCATCATCTGTTTCTACAATTTCATCTGTTCCATTTTGCAGAGCGATGATGTATCCTATATTTTTTCTTGCATAATGTCTTGTAGGACAAATTTTTGCAAACTTTGAGTCAAGTTCTAGTTGACGTTTAACAGACCAAAAATCACATCCATCAATATGGAAATTTTCTGGATTTTTGGTATCACCAATCATAATAAAGTGAATATTCCGTTCAGTACATTCTTTTGCGTAAGTGTGCAGTACTTCAAGTGTATCAGGTGCGATAGATGTTATAACTAAAGATTTAGTAGACATAGCTTAAATAGTTTATTTTTAATGTTTTATGTTAAATAACTGGTGTATTTCCTTTTAATCTTTCCCAAAAATAGTATAGAAGAGTTTCTCTTGCATTTTTAATAGCAGAAGGCGAAACTCTTGGCGATGGAGCCTGATAATGAATTGGCACTTCAGCAGTTCTGTGCTTTCTCAATAAATATTTAACTTCTGTTTGGTAAAAATGCGCTCTGGATTTTAGTGGATATTTTAATAGATTTCCAATTACATCTCTGTGAAAGCCTTGAAAACCGGAAGTCATATCATATAACTTAGTGCCTAGCAACCAGTTGGCAAGATAAGTTCCTGCTTTACTTAACATTCTTCGGTTCAATGGTGAATCACCCATAGAACCATCTTTAATAAATCTGGAGCCGAAAGCAACTTCATTTCCCTCATTTAAAACCCGCAAATACATAGGAATTGCTCTCGGATCGTGAGATAAACCAGCATCCATTTCTATGATAATATCATGGCCATTTTCATAGGCGACTTTAAAACCTGTGAGATAAGCATCAACTACGTTTTTATTTTCAGGTGCCCAAATCACTTCAAATCTTGGATCTTTTTTGGATAAATCCTGAGCTAATTCCAACGTTTTATCCTTAGATGCGTTATCGATTACGAAATAAATTTTACCGGTACCAATCACATTCATTACGCGCGTCAATAAATCAACAAATGGAACAAAATCCTGTTCTTCATTTGCCATAGGAATAGTAGCTGCCCAGTTTGTATATAGATACATAGAATTCTTAAAATTTAAACTCTAAAGATAGTTCAAAAGAGTAGAAAGTTGATTATTCAGCTTAAATATTAAATATAGTAATTTTCAATTGATTTGTCCTATAATTTATATTATGTTAAATAGATTAAGTGAAATACAGTTGAATATCAATTAATTAACAAAATGACGAATTTAGGATACTCTATTTTCATTTTCTATTCAGTTGAGATTGCTAACAATTTATTAACTGTATTCCAGTTTCGTGTCGTTGCTGTAACTTTTAATTTATTCTCAAAAAATGAATTACTGAGTTTTGTGGTACCGTAACTTGATACATTTAGATAAATTTCTTTTTCTGTGACAATAAACTCATCCGGCAAATAATTTAATTCAGTAAGATTTTCAAGATGATTTGAATTCGGCAAATTTGATAAAAATGTAATGTATAGATTTTCTGAAGTTTCATTTTTAAATGGATTTGATGCTATTATTTTTGATAAATCATCAACGGTTCTTATAATCACCGGCACCTGAAATCCATAGATTTCATTTATTTTTGTCTCTATTTGCTTAACAAGCATTGAATTAGAAACCTTTTTTGTTGAATTAAACACTACATTTCCACTTTGTATATAGGTTTTCACATCCGTAAAACCTAAATCTTCATATAATTTCACTAAATCAGTCATTATAATTTTCTTTTGACCGCTGACATTGATTCCTCGTAAAATGGAAATATAGGTATGCATAATTTAATTTTTATTAGATCCTGAAATAAATTCAGGATGACGTCGTTGAGTTTTACTATTCAAGAAATAATCAAAATACCGAAAATGAAAATATTACAAAATTATAGTTCTGAATGTTAAGTTAATTCTTGGTTTATGAACCAATTTCGTCTTTGGTAAACGATGCCACCAATGTTCTTGTGTTTCATCTTTCATCACTAATAAACTGCCATTTTCCAGGATTAGAGATACTTTTTGCTGATTCACTTTGTGTTTAAATGAAAATTTCCGTTCTGCACCAAAGCTGAACGATGCAATGCTGCTGTGTTTTGCTAAGGTTTTTTCATCGTCGCTGTGCCAGGCCATACTTTCATCACCATTGTGATAGAGATTCAACAAGCAAGAATTATAGGTTGTTTCCGTAATTTTTTCTGCTAATTGTTTCAGTTCCAACAATTCTGTTGTCCAAGGCAAGGCTTCTTTAGTGATGTTAGAATAGGTGTAAGCATAGTTTTTGTCGCCATACCACGCCACTTTTCGTTTGGTGATCATATGTTTGCCGAAAATAACCGCTTCATCGTTTTTCCATTCTATTTTATGAAATAAAGCATTAAAATAGTTTACAGCTGTTGTGTGATTTAAAACTTTACCATAATAGAACACCGTTCCATCAAATGGCAATAAATTGGATATTGGTTCTGTTGTGAATAGGTTCATTCGTCAAAAATGATTATTTCCATATATCTGGAATATTTTTTAACTGTTCTTCAATATTCCAATCTATTGGTTTAAACTCTTTATAAATCCATTGAAATCCGTTTAAAGTCCATTCATTTCTATAATCAATCACACCTTCATAAGAAGAATCTTGTATTCCAAATTCAACACCGCAGCAATTGCAAATATTAAACGATGCGCCATTTTCACTGTCCCAAGTTGGACTTTTATATTCACTACCGCAAACTCTGCAGATATATTCTACCATTTAATTTAATTTGATTTAAATCTTTTATACTGATCGTATGCGTAAAAACTCAGGTACTCGCCTGCTTCAATGCGTTTTTGAATATCTCGCCAGTACTTCGGATCGAAAATTTCGTTGTGTTCTGCCAAGAAAATCTCGCCGATAGGTCCGTCCGGTGCCATAAATGCTTTAAATTCTTCCGGAAAAATGTCATTCGCTTCGGCAGTTATCATTTCTGTATTACCACGCGTGTCATCGTCATCGCTTTGTACCGGTATTCTGCGAAAACGGCAATCGGTGACCTTTGCAATTTCATCATAATCGTAAAAAATCACACGTCCGTGTCTTGTCACACCAAAGTTTTTCAACAGTAAATCACCCGGAAAAATATTAGCAGCCGCCAGTTCTTTCACGCAAAAACCATAATCCAGAATTACTCTGCAAAGATTGATTGGATTTACTTCATTTTGCAGGTACATATTCAACGGTGTCATTCTTCTTTCTATGTACACATGTTTAATGATGACTTTATCTTCTTTAAACTCTACCGTTTCTTTACAAGAATCCGTTAATTCTTTAATTAATTCGTGTGTAAATAAATTTCTTGGAAATTCTAAGTTCTCAAATAAGTGCGCATATGCCATTCTGCCTACACGGTCATTTATTTCTACTTCTTCATATTTTTTAATTACGAAATCTCTGGTACAGTTTTTAGGCGCTTCAAAGCGATCGCGAATGATTTTAAAGACGAAATTGTAATATTTCAGGGTAAAAACAGCCATCACCATACCTTTAATACCTGGTGCAATGATGAATTTATCGTCGTGATTATGAATATAATTCATTAAATCTCGGTATAAAATAGTCTTTCCGTGTCTGTAATAACCGATAGAGTCGTACAACTCTCCTACTGTTTTGTGGGTCAGCATGGCTTTCATGTAATCTATCAGCTGAGCCGGATATTTGGTGTAAACAAAAAAGGAAGCTCTGGTAAAACTGAAAATTATACTGATATCAGCTGGAATATAGATAACGGAATCTACGAATATTCCTTTTTCTTCATTCAGCAATGGAATTACAATGGGCATTGACCAGTTTTTGTAAAAAATACGTCCAACGACAAAAGCGCCTCTGTTTCTGTAAAAAACAGGCTTTAAAATCTCAATTCTATCTAAAAACAAATTGGATTTTTGATGGATGATGGTTGGAGCCATTTCGTCAAAAATCATCTGCGCATCTCTGTCTATATCTTCAAACGGCACGTTATATTTAAAATACTGCAGCATTTGCTTGATGGCCACTTTAGAAAAGTGGGTACATTCTATAGTATCAAAGATTTCCGTATCATATTTCGGCATCGGTTTATAATCCGTATAATCGAAAAACTCATAATCGGAATTAAAACTTTTGTCTACAAACACTTTTCTGGTGATGGAATTATAAAAGGTTTCAGAATTTAGTTTGTGTGGTTTGTCTTTTATAACTTTCGAAAAATCTTTTTTAATTGCTTTCCAGTATTCGATGTTGTAAAGCTGCTCACCTAATAATTGTTGTGTATCTGAAAATACTTCGCGGACAAATTTGCCGTATAGTCGGTATCTTTCCTGTTGGCGTAAAAACAAATCCTGATACATGCGTTTTTCAAAATATTCTTTCGCGCAAAGTGTGATATCATTGAAGGAAGTCAACAAAATATCATATTTACCGGCTATGTTATCAGCTACTTTATGAACTGTATCGTGGTTTACCATTTATTGTATTATTTTTAGTGCAGAAAAAACATTAGTTATACGCACAAATATAAATTAAAAATCAGCAATTGATAAATTTAGAAGAAATCAGAATGTATTGTCTGCAAAAAAAAGGAGTCACGGAAGATTTTCCTTTTGATGAAGAAACCCTTGTTTTTAAAGTGATGGGAAAACTATTTCTGCTGACAAATATAAATGATGTGGAAATTTCCGTCAACCTGAAATGCAATCCTGAACTTGCCATTGAATTGCGCGAACAATATGAAAGTGTGCAACCAGGCTATCATATGAATAAAAAAATGTGGAATACCGTTAAATATACAAATGAGTTTTCAGAAAGAGCATTTTTAGATATGATTGACCATTCTTATAATGAAGTGGTAAAAGGTATGACCAAGAAAATGCAACTAGAACTGAGTAATTTATCATGAAGATTCTGCGCTACATATTACTTTCTCTTATGTTGCTGACAACACTCTGTGGATTTTCTAAAGAGATAATAATTGATGCTGATTTTTCAACTATTGATATTTATAATACATTGACGGCTGAAGTTAAACAAAAAGCCAGTGTAATGGAATTTGATGTTACTTTAATTAACAATTCTGGAAAAGAACAGCAGTTATATTTCAGCATTATCAATCCTACAATTAATATAATTATTATTTATGAAGGAAAAGACAGCATTTTACTGGGCGATCTTATTCCTTTTACTAAAAGAGAATTTAAGCACACCAATCATGTATATCCTTTGCTGCTGGCAAAAGACAGTACGCATCAAATCAGTATAAAAGTTTTTAATTCATTGCAGCATGCTTTAAACTTCAGACTAAATCTTGCCACAGAAAATTCATTTATAAAAACCACTAATCACGATAATTTTTTCAATGGAGTTTTTTACGGTATCCTGTTTATTTATTTATTACTGTTGATTTGTTTTTACATCTTCAGTAAGAGCAACTTCTTTACCATCTATTTAATGATTAATGTTTTTATGCTGCTGATATTTTTCTTATATAATGGTACCGGTTATCAGTTTTTCTGGTTTTTTTCTGCAGGCATACAGCAATATATAGGATTTGTTGCCGTAGTTGGCTATCTCACGATGCACATATTATTTATCCGCACTTTTTTTGCCGTACAGTTAAAAACAATGTCTAAATTTCTAATCCGCACCTTTCTGGCTGTATTATTTGCATTTGGTGGTTTACTCTTGCTTCGTGTTTACAACAAATCATTATTGCACGCATCTTATGATTTTTATTTTCTGTTTATAAACGGAATTTTCATACTGTATGCAGTGATGGTCGTGACTATCAGTATTATTACATACAAAGAATCCGGTAGCAGAGAAATATTATGGGTAATGATAGGTATGTTGTTTCATTTTATAAACTGGATTATTTTTATCAATAATGAATTTGCATCTATACACTGGCTGAATATTATTGACAACTTTAAATTTTTTCCAAGCACAATTTTTGTACCGCAACTGAATTATTTAATTACGATGCTCGAAGTTTTTGTAGTGACTGTTTTTATTTCCATCAATTACCATAAGCTGATACGACAGAATGATTTATCAGCACAGCGATTGGAATACCTGCAAAAAAGAAACATTAATACGTTTGTGTTGGGAAAAGAAGAAGAGCGCGAAATCATCACCAATGAAATTGATGCATCTATTTTTAAAGATATTGAACAGCTTAAACTTTCTTTGGCAGGTTTCCAGGTTTCTAAAGATGAAAAAAATATTATTCCATCTGTATTAAATGAAATTGATAAAACGCTGAATGATATTAAAAACATTACCGGCAATTACGTGGCACCGGATATGCAGCAAATGAAATTATCAGAATTGATTACCACAGCTACTGACAAGTTATTTCAAAGTATTACGACCAATTATGATTTCAGTAAAATACCGGACAATTTTAAGTTGAACGAAGTTGCCAATATAAATTTGTATCGCATTTTTCAGGAAATATCAAATAATACCATTAAACATTCCGGTGCGGCAGAAGTCAATATTACAGCCATAAAAGACAATAAAACGCTGCAACTCAAAATCAAAGATGATGGTATCGGTTTTTCAGTGTTATCGGAAAAAAACAAAGGTATCGGATTAATGAATATAGAATCCAGGATGAATAGTTTAAATGGAAATTTTTATCTGATGTCGAATGAAAAGAAAGGTTCCACCATACATTTAATCATGAATTTAAAAGATATTATCTGAAGCTGAAAATATACATACTAGCGTTTTTGTTTATGAGTTGCCTTACTTTATCGGCAAGAGATTCTGTATTTGTAATCAATAAATCGCTTCGTTGTAAACCTGCGTCTAAGTTTCTGATAAAAACCGCATCGCAAAATGACACGTTTGTTTACAAACTGATTTTACAAAACCAACAGGCTGTATCACAACAATTATTACTGGAAATTCCGATACAACAAATCGATAGAATTATTGTACAGCAATTTGACAGCAACGCATTACAGAAAAATTATTTATTCACCACTCAAAAATTAAGTCAACGGATTTATTACGATAGAAATATTATTTTTCCTGTTGATTTAAAAGCGAATCAGCTTAGCAGTATTCTGTTTAAATTTCATAAAGATGACATTCATTCTTACTTTAAACCGGAAATGTTGGTTTGGAAAAAAGATGCAAAAATCACCAGAACGGAAGCCTTGGAATTAACACGAGGTGCATTTTACGGAATCTTGATTCTTTATACATTTATTTGCATCATCCTTACTTTATTGCTCAATGCAAGAAATTACTATTATTATTTGTTGTATCTGATAGCAGGAATTGTTTACTTATTTGTAAAAAATAATCTAGGATATGAATTGCTTTGGCCGGATTCTCCAATGCTTGATATTTTCTTAAAAAAAATAATGCTGTCTATTTATCTGACAACTTCCATTTTATTTTTAAGAGGTTTTATTCAAAAAAGAATCGATTTACCTCAGTTACAAGAAGTGTTGCGCTATTTCATTTATTTTAGTTTACTGCTGATTTTTGTTTCATTATTAGTTGGCATACTTAGTACACCTGCACAGAAAACGTTTATTGTGCTACAAAATATTTTTGCTATTGTATGTCTTTCTACAGTTGTAATTACCTTTATTTTCGTATACTTTAATACTAATGAACGCTCATTGGTTTTATTTACGCTGATGTATTTTATATCCTTTTCATTTTTTATATTTTATCCGCAACCGGAATTTGGCAGCGATGTGTTCGGTGTTTATCTTGGTCAGATTTATACTTA
>ENA-UOWO01005070-UOWO01005070.1-activated-sludge-metagenome-genome-assembly--contig:-NODE-5070-length-14160-cov-4.945197_pt1 | contig 14160 bp, 11 predicted proteins | sample MGYA00238148_ERZ761564 | MGnify/ENA primary metagenome ERZ761564 (study PRJEB28885, sample SAMN05720194) | activated sludge metagenome | isolation source: Anaerobic digester | place: USA...
CTAGGATATTTGTTTAATTCATTTTTAGAAATATTTGTGTTTAAGCAAAGTGTTACAAAAAATATTATTATCATATTATTTATGTCGTATTTGATTTATAACGTGAAGCTTTATATATTGATAGCATTTATTCCAGCAGTTTTAACATTGGTTACCATGATTACCATTGTTCGTATTGAAAATAAATTCTTAAAATTAATATCAATGCCCGTCCTTTTTTTAATGCTTGTTGGCGGGTTGGTTATTGCTTATATTTCAGCAGGTGATGCTTTGGCAAATTTTTCGGTGGATTTGGTTTTAGAAAGTGCTAAGGTAAACTACGAATATCTTTCACAAGAAGGTTTTGCGGAAAGTCGATATGATATCGGCGAATTTGAGCCAACCGTTGCCGGTGCTATGAAATTAGCTCCTGCAGCAGTAAATGTTTCGTTGTTTAGGCCATATGTTTGGGAAATAAATAAACCAATTATTTTAGTAGCCAGCATTGAAAGCACATTATTTTTATTACTAACGCTTTTTGTTTTTCTACGACGAGGAATCATTTCTTCTTTCAAAACTATTTTTTCAAATCCAGTCATTGTTTTTTGCTTGATATTCGCGATTGTTTTTTCATTGGCTGTAGGTTTAACGAGTGGAAATTTCGGCACTTTAATGCGATACAAAATACCAATGATGCCATTTTATTGTGTTGCATTACTATTAATCTACAACAAAAGTTCATTTAAGATATCATCAACTATTCAAGAACTTTAACCATTGGATGTTTACTTTATTCAAATCATATACCTCGTTAATTGAGAAGGTATTCTCCTTCATTTTTAAATATTTAATCTCGTCCTTTAATAAAGAGTCAATGACATTAACCCAAAATTTTTCTTCTTGAATTAATTCACTTGTATTAAATATTTCTTCACCGTTGAAGGGAGGTAGTAAATAGCCATAGCTCGATTCTTCAATTGAATTTGCCGTATTGTTTAAGTTCGAATCAGGTTTAAGTATTTCACGTGGACCGCTTTTACAATCACTTAAAATGCAAGGTGTACTAACTAGCAAAGATTCAATAGGGGCATTGGGTAATCCTTCGTACAAAGAAGGCATTAGGAATAAATAACTTTTTTTGATAAACGAATAGGGGTTCTTTTGAAATCCTAAAAAATAAACATCATAGTTCTCATTTGCATCATGATTTTGACTCGAATCAAATACATTGAGATTAAATGAATGGCACAAATTTATGAGCTGACTCAATAGAGGACCTTCACCCAGAATTGCAAGTTTGATATGATTATTTTGTTTAAGTAATTGTGCAAATATTCGAATAAGATGCCATTGACCTTTATCGTGCAATAATCTACCGGCCGTTATAAGAACTTTATTTGAATGAAAAACGGCCTCAACAATATTTAATGATTGTTCTGCCTGCTGATTTAAAGAATTGATATCATATCCATTAGGTATATGTTGTGCTTTCGTAAAATTGAATTTATGATTGAGTTCATCTGCAGTTGTTTTTGAATTACAAACAATATGATCGGCAGATCGAAGCATGTATTGATATATGAAAAATGGAATTTTCATTCCTTTATACTGTTCATAAAAGCCAAATGGGTTGGTGCGAATACAATAAGTAAGTTTACACTTAAATAAAATTTTACAAACAAAACCAATAATATAAGAGAGCTGTAAAAAACAAATGAGATTTGTGTTTCTGTTTAAGCCAATTTTCTTTAATATTTTTATTGCGTTAAATAAATTTATTATTTTATTTACGATTAGCGTACCGTTTTTAGAATCAGATACAATAATTGTTTTTTCAACGGGTATTTCATATGTAATAAGTGGTTCTAGTAAAATGAGTTTATCAATAGATTTCAATTTGCTTATATAACTAACCTGCCTTTCAGCACCTCCTCCACTTAAATGATTGATTAAGATGAAATTCTTTTTAGTTACTTCATCCATTTTTCATACCACATTTGAAACATCAACAAATACCATATTTTTTCTGCTCTTTCTTTTTTGCCGTTATAAAATGCATCAATTATTTTTCTAACTTCTTGAACATTGAATATATTTTGTTTATCAAGATAGGCAATATCAAAATATTGATCGACAATATGTTTTAATTCAACTGATAACCATTGTTCCACCGGAATGCCAAATCCCATTTTAGGCCTATTGAGTAATTCTTTAGGAACATATTGATGAGCAATTTCTCTAAGGATATATTTCTTTGTACCATTATTATATTTGTATTCTAAGGGTAATTGTGCTGCCCATTCTATAATTCTATGATCGAGAAAAGGTTCTCTACCTTCTAAACTATGCGTCATGGTAGCGCGATCAACTTTTTGTAAGATATCATCTACCAAATAGGTTTGATAATCAATCGCCATAATATAATTCAACGTTGAGTAAGCTGAATCACTTAATTCTTTGCTGTCAAATGCGGTTTCTAATTTATGAGTTTTGCTTTTGAGGAGTTTAATAACATCCTCTGGCAGAAATTGTTTGCTCAAAACCTGATTCATATGATAATCGTCGGCTTGCTTTAAAAACTGTTTTACTTTTTCGTATCGACTATGAAATAGATATTTATGTTTTAAGACAGGAATTGAATCGGCATCAATAATATCCATCACACCTGCTATTGTTTTACGTGCAAATGATGGAATAGCTTTAATTTTTTTACCAAATTTCATTATATAATCATATCGATTATAACCAGCAAAAACTTCATCTCCAGCATCAGCACTTAAGGCAACGGTTACTTTTTTTCGTGCAATTTTACTCACTAAGGTTGTTGGTATTGCGCTGCTATCAGCAAATGGTTCATCATAATAATATGGAAGATTAGGTACAATATCTAAAGCTTCTTTTTCTGTGCAATAATACTCAGTATGATCAGTACCTAAATGGTTTGCCACATCTTTTGCATAATGAGCTTCATTAATTGTTTTGTCTTCGAATCCGATTGTGAAGGTTTTAATTTTTTCAGTTCTATCCTTTTGAAGGAGTGCTGTTACGAGGGTACTATCATAACCTCCGCTTAAAAAAACCCCAACAGGTACATCACTCACCATTCTGTAATCACAAGCACTTTTTAGTAGTTTCTCGGTTTCTGTTTTGGCGTCTGTAAAGCTTATATCTAGGATGGGTTTATTGTAGGCATCATATACATTCCAGAACTGTTTTTTTATAATTTCTTTAGTTGCGAGGTTAAGATGTAAATTATGTCCAGGATTAAGCTTATTTGTGTTTTGATAAATGCAATGAGGGTTTGGAACATATCCATATTGTAAAAAACTACCAACCGCATCCATATTTATTTCTTTTTTAAAATGTGGATGCATAACAATTGCCTTTAGTTCAGATGCAAATAAAAGAATTTCATTATCCCAATAATAAAATAACGGTTTTATGCCTGCACGATCTCTAATGAAATACACTTCATTTTTAAGTGAATCATAGATTACAATAGCAAACATGCCAATAAATTTGTGAATACAATTGATTCCCCAAACTTCATACGCGTGAAGAATCACTTCTGTATCTGAATGGCTATTAAATGTATGGCCTTGTTTTATTAATTCATTTCTTATTTCATTATAATTATATATTTCACCATTAAAAACTATATGTAAATGTTTGTACGACATAGGTTGGCTGCCACCTTCAGATAAATCAATGATGCTAAGCCTTCGATGCCCGAATCCAATTTTAGCTTGAGATGATTCATATAATTTTAAACCCTCACCATCTGGTCCACGATGATACATTGTATCATTCATTTTTTTAAGGATCGATAAATCAGATTTTTTAGTAAAGTCAATAAAGCCAGATATTCCACACATGAGGCGCAAATATACTCAATTGAATTTATTTTATATGATAGTTTACCTTAAGACCATTATCGATGTTATGATCAGCTTCAAGGTAATAATTTTTAGACTTAGGGAAATAACAGTTAATCGTTGAATTGATAATATTCATTTTACGCATTACTGCATAAAAGCTATTATTTTTTAAATTGGTATTAAAAACATTAATGGTGCAATTTTTAAAGATGGCCTTTTCTTCATTTACTAAAGTGCCTCCATTATACCACATCACTTTTTGTTCTCTTGAATTGAAAATGCAATTTTCGAATATCATCATTTTTCTACCATCAGATTCTATCAGAAATTTACCAAATACATCTAATCCGTTATATTTTTTATCTTCAAATAAACAATTGTAAAATTTTGTAGCATCAATTTGGTTATTTGTGACGCATCCATGAACAAATGCACCATAAAAATTGCATTGAGTAAAAGTATAGTTTGGTTTTTCTACCCATGCACTAAAGGTTGTTACTCCGTAAAAAGTGCAATTATTAAATTTAATGTCCTTACTCGGCCCTGCATTAGCAATTAATCCACTTCCTGTATTATTGTTGAATTCACAATTTATAAATTGTCCATTTCTAACTTCATTGCCTCCTTCAGCTTCAATGTCAACACCTGCCGAAGGTGGGGACGTGATTTTTGATCTGCCTGTATGATTGAATTTGCAATTCTGAGCGAGAAGGCCATTCCCGCCAATCCATGATAAACCCTGACGACCATTATATTCAAATTTAGAATTTATAAGTTTATAGTCATTAACTTCCTGACCATTACCTGAAAGTGAAACTCCATCAAGTGCATAATGATGAATATTCGCATTTTTCAAACTGATTTTTTTAGAATTTGTTACATGTACACCATAATGCCACAATTGATAACCAATATCTCCCCAACGACCTCCAATAATTGTATTGGGTGTATTGCCATTTAATTCTAATTGGTTAATTTCAATACCATTACAATTTGTAAATTTAAATGTGCATCCAATTTGAGCAATATATTTTGGATCATAAAATGGAAGAGAATGGTTATAAACACTTCCATTTTCAGGATTAAATGAACCGAATTTTAAATTATTCGTATACTTAATGATTGTTCCTTTAGTTCCTCGAATAGTAACATTATTGCAGTTTTTAATATTAAAGGCGTCAACACCTTCAATATAAATCGAATTGTTTTTTCTAACTATTTGTTTGCCGATTATATAAGTGCCTTTTGGGATAAGTAAGTTCACATTTCCTCCCTTCTGATTTATATAATTTGCTGCTTGAATAAAAGCTTCATGATCATTGGTTTTGCCGTTCCCTTTCGCACCAAATTGCTTTATAGAAATATTGATACATTCACCAATAAAAGGAAGGAATAGTAAGAACGTAAGGAGAGTTGTTTTGCTGATAATTAACTTCATTCTCTAGTATTTATACAAATGTAAGATGCACTATATTAATGAATACATTTTATTTAGAGATTCTAAATAGTATTCCTCTGAAAAATGTTCTTTTGTCGTTTGAATTACATTCTTAGATAAAGCACTATATTCAAAATCTGAAAGGTTTTTGGCTTTCAACATTGTTTCTAAAAATGAATGTTTATTATGATCAAAAATAAATCCGTTTATACCATTTTGAACAATTAAATAAGAGCTTTGTGTATTCGAAATTAATGGAACAACACCGTATGACATTGCTTCTAATAAAGCATTATTTGCAAATACGATTGTTGAAGGCAAAACAAAGAATTTTGATTGAGAATAAAACTCAACTGGATTAATATAATTATGAAATTCAATATTATTGGGTTTGTTCTTAATTAAATATTCTTCTTGTTTTGAATCTTGAGAATCATTTTTTAATAAACCAATTATTATATTTTTCGATTCTGTAAATTCTTTATTTCTTAAAATGTCTATCAACCAATCTGCCCTACGATCTGTTATTACTCTATTTACCCAAAGAAAATCGTACTTTTTCGAATTTGATTGACAAGGATGAACTCGGACACAATTATGTAAAAAAAATAATTTTTTCTTTGTAATTTTTTTTAACTTTTCTTCCATATATGGTTCCCTATACCAAATCATTTTTGCTGTTCTATAGGTTATGAACATTGAAATCCGGAATAATATATTGTAGCCACCTTCATTTTTTTTCTTAAAATATAAGATATCGCCACGTTCGGCACACAATATTTTTAGGTTAAAAAATAGACAGATAAAAGAATATATAAAAGACAATCTTCCTCCAGGATAAATTTCCACATGATGGATATTTGTTCTTTCTTTTATTATATAGTTTATAATCTGAGTAATTCTTGAAAATAAATTCTTATTAAGTATTTCGCATTGAGTAAAATGCGAATTATTTTTATCTGTTACAAACCAATGTGATTTAAATTGCAATTTGCCTATAGACTCAAATTGCAATTGGTTTTTAGGTTGAAAAGAATCAATAAAAATAATAATCAGATTATTCATAAATTATATTTTTTCAGACATTTTATCAGCGGAGATATAGTTCTCATTTAAGTACATAAGTTTTAGATATAAAGTATGAGTGTAACACATTCCAATAAGGAAGGCATACTTAAAGATAATACAAGATTGAAGAACTTTGATGAATACCCATCAATTAAAAAAAGAATGATGATTGAAAGTATTAATATTAATTCACTTTTTGAATCTCTTATTCCCTCCTAGTTTCTTTGTACTTATAATTTGTATTAAATTGAAGCCTCTTGAATTGTGAAAATTAAAGAGCTCATGATTTCTAGCAACTTCAAATGGTTAGCCACCATGACTATCTAACCAATCATAATAACTTAGCATGCCTCTAATTTATTCTATATTCATAATATCTAAGATTCGGACTTTATAAACGAATTCTATTCTTTAAAAAATGAACTAAATTGTTTAAAGATTAAAGGACAAAACTAAATAACCCCCTTCTCCTTCCTACATCAAAAAAGCTATCATCTTCAAGAATTTTGAATTCAAGATTCTTTAATAGAGTTTCTTTTAATGTGTCAATTCGTTCATCAGTTAATATTGGTTGAAAAACTTGCACGTTTTTCACAAATTCAAATTTTTCGCCAACTTTAATTTGATCTTATATTTTTTTAACCATCTAATTTAAAAAAAAGAAATCGTCCTTCTTTTAATAGAGATAAAAAGAATCTTTTACATATACTCAACAAGTTGGATGTATTTATTTAGATCTTGTTTAATACATCAATCAATACTTTCGTTTGAGACATTCTTGAATATTTTAAAATTTCAGATTCGTCAAATTCAGATTCATCTGAATTATTTATTTTTAAATACTTATTATATTGATAATTTAAGTGTTTTAGCAAGTCATCCTGATTTGAACAAAATAAACCTTGCTTTGTTTGACTTAGCGTTTCTTCAATGATATCTCCATCTGATGGATATACAATTATATTTTTTTTAAGTGCAATATATTCATAAAGTTTGCTTCCAGGAATTCCCTTTAGATATCTATGTGAGCAAACTAGAAGTAAATGTGATTTTGATTGCATTTCAATTGCTTGCTTTTTAGGTACCCTATCAGTAAACGAAATATATTTCTCAATACCAGTGCTCGCTTTTAATATTCGATCAACTACTTTATGTTCATTGAGAACACCTATGAAGAGTAACTTAATTTTAAGTTCATCATTATGCATGTTGATAAATCTTTTAGCGCCTTCTAGAAAGAGTTCTATAGGTTGACTTTCATAAATCGAACCAACATATGTGATGGTAAATTCTTCATATAATGGATATTGAATTGAATAATTTTCTGGCATATAACCATTCGTGAGTAGAAAGCCCTTTTTATGAATATGTTTTTCAATTTTTTCAACATAGTAATTCGAAACACTTATAAAGTAAGTTGCAGAGCGAGTCCATTTTTTTTCATAAAACGAATTAAAGATATTTAAGAACTTCTTGCCAATATTTTTTTTATAAAGCTCACTTGTGCTCCAATCGTCACGATAATCTGCAATCCATTGTATACCAGTTGATCGGTTAATCAAATGAGCAATGCCTAACAGTTCAAATGGCGATACCGTTACAACCATTTTCTTAATCTCAGGTGTTTGTTTAAGTAGTTGTACGCTGTACGAAAAAAAATTAAAATAACTTGTTGTTTTTAGATAAAGGAGATTTAAAATTGAGAAGAAAAATGCACTAATGAGATAGAAGAAATAAAATTTGGTTCCGATTGTTTTTGTAAATATTTTGTCCTTGATAGAGGCTTTATAAGGTAAATAATGAACTTCGTAGTCATCATGTTTTTCAATTCTTATATCAGTACCAGATGATTTGAACATATCACTTGAGGCATTTTTTATTTCAATATCCCAATTTCTTGTAATGATAATGGGGTAGTAGTTCCCATCTTTTAGATACTTTGCCCATGACAAGCTACGTTCAGAAGGGGTTAGATTTGAAGGTGGAAAGCAATAAGATAAAATAAGAATTTTCTCTTTTACAGCCATAGATTTAGTGATTTATAGGTTGGAATAAATCAGCAGCCATGAAAAATTTCCAATTGTAGTTTTCACTAGAAATCGCATCTTCAGCTCTATAAGCAACTTTTAATAAATTTTCATTTAATATTTTTGAGTTGATTAGTTTATTTCGTTGAGCCATTATTTTTGCTTTCACCTCAATATTCTCCATCCAACTTTTTTGTGGCGGTTCGTAGCCAATCTTGTCGGTACGCCATCCAATTTCTTTTGGTAAAATATCAAAGGTTTCACGCATAATCCACTTCGTCCAACCTTCATTGATTTTAAAAGTAGCCGGTAGTGTAAATAAAAAGTCAATCATCTCATGAAATAAAAAAGGCAGTCGTACCTCTCTGCTATGCGCCATGCTGTTTCGATCTGCATATCGAAGTAATTGTTGAATGCCATTTTTCATGGTTGAGCTGTACAAAGCTTCATTCAACGTATTGAAATTATTGCCAGGAGTTTCAAAAATGTGATTTTTATATTGATGATAAAAATCTTTATTAAATACCGGACTTTTAATTTGTTGTAAGGTGTTTTTAAATGTTTTTACTGGTTTAACTAAACTAGGAGAAATATCTCTTACTCGATCGCCAATTGTTTTTTTTGTGATGCCATTAATACTGTTAAAAGCATGAAGTTTCAGATAGGCATCCCGTTGGGCTTGATAAACATTTTTATGAGATTTTTTTAACTCATTAAAATAAGGAGTATAGTAAGCATGATAGCCAGCTAATATTTCATCAGCGCCTTGTCCATCTAGAAGTACTGTTACATTATTTTCTTTAGCAGTTCGCATTACACAATATTGCGCATAAATACTTGCGCTTCCATAAGGTTCTTCTTGATGCCAACTTAATTTATCAATATCGGCAATGAGTCCTTCATCATTAGGTGTTACAAAATGAGGTTCGACATTTGTTCTCTCAATGATATAATCCATAAATTTTCGTTCATCCTTTTTATATCCAGGAAAAACGGCGCTAAATGTATTTTGTTTTTGTGCTGTTCCTTTTTTTAGTTCATCAATTACGCAAACAACCAACGACGAATCAAGTCCTCCACTTAAGCTACTCCCAACTGTTACATCACTTCTTAAACGTCTTTTGATCGAAGTATAAAAAAGTTCATGAAATTTTTCTTTCGCCTGATTAAGAGTGATGGAATAGTCGATATTCTTCCAATCAATATCATAATATTTTTCAATTATTATCTCTAAATTATTTAAATCAATTTTTATAAAATGACTATGCTCTAGGCGTGTACAATTTGAATAAAATGTTTCAGATAAGTTTTGCGGATTTTCAATATAGCCATAAGACAAATAATTGAATAAAAATATATTATCTACTTCCTTAGGTATGCCGCCAGCCCACAAACATTTCATTTCGCTTCCAAAATAAAAATGTTTGCCTTTTTCGTAACTATAAAAAAATGGCTTTTCGCCAAATCGGTCACGTGCACAAAAAGCCGTGTTTTGGGTAGCATCATAAATTACAAATGCAAACATACCATCGAGTAATTGCAAACAATTTTCTTTATCTCTATCGTATAATGCCATCAAAACCTCAGTATCACTTTGTGTTTTAAATTGATATCCTTGTTTAATTAAAGTTTCTTTTAATTCGATATAATTATAAATTTCTCCATTAAAAACAATTGAATATCTACCTAAATAATGCATAGGTTGATCAGCCTCATGACTTAAATCAATAATCGATAATCGCCTATGTGCTAGACCGGCTTGTCCATTTGATGAAATCCATTGACCTTCTCCATCCGGTCCACGATGTGCGATTATATCAGTCATTTTCTTTAATTTATGACTTGTGATTTGAGAGCTGTCTCTCGAAAGAATGCCTGCAATACCGCACATAGACTACTTATATAAAATAAGCGCCAAAGATAGTAAAATGAGATAGAGTATTAGAGATGATTTTTAATTATTTCTGTAATCTCCGAAGCGGCATGACCATCTCCATATATATCAGGAAAATACTCTCCTGGTTTATCAAGAATGATTTCTTTTATCGATGCAAGATTATCAAAAACAAGTGTATTCCATCCATTCGTAAGTGTTTCCGTCCATTCAGTTTCACTTCGTAATGTGATACATTTTTTGCCTAAAATATATGCTTCTTTTTGAATCCCACCACTATCTGTTATCACACATTCGCTATATTTTTGATAAGAAATACTTTCGGTATATCCCATTGGCGGTATAAATGAAATATTTTTAAATTGATTTTGATCTATACCAAATGAAGCCAATCGTGATAAGGTTCGCGGGTGAATGGAGAATATAACTCGATGGTTTAAGGTATTCAGGATTTCAATAATTTCAAGTAAACGCTCATTATTATCAGTATTATAAGGTCGGTGAATGGTGACAAAATAATAAGGTTCGTTGATAGGTTGTTTAGTGCGCGGTTCAATTAATTTTACCATATCACACATTACATCTCCACTTTTAAATATTCGATTATGTTGAATGCCTTCTTTTTTTAAGTTTTCTATTGCTTGCTGGGTTGGACAAAATAAGAGTTGAGCAAAATTGTCGGCAACTATTCGATTAATTTCTTCGGGCATTTCTCTATTATAGCTGCGTAAACCAGCTTCAATATGTATTTGTGGAATATTCATTTTGGCTGCAACAAGCGCGCCAGCCAAGGTTGAATTGGTATCACCATAAATTAATAAAGCATTTGGTTTTTCACTCATACAAACCAATTCAATTTCCTTCATCATTAAACCAGTTTGCTCACCTTGAGGTTTACTGCCACCTATATCAAACAAAAAATCAGGTTTAGCCATTTTTAGTTCATCAAAGAAAATGGCACTCATATTTTCGTCGTAATGTTGACCAGTATGGATGGTTTTTGCATCGAAATGTTTTTGTAATTCGAGTTGCATAGGTGCATGTTTAATAAATTGAGGGCGAGCACCAACGATAGAAATAATTTTTTTCATATATGAAATTCAAACGGATTTGTGGGTATTATTCGACTTCTTTTAGCAGGATGAGTGTTAAATTCAAAGTATTTGTATATAAAACCCATCATAAAAACACACCAAAACGTTTTTTTTGCAAAGATATTCATTTCCTTCTTTTTTCTATCATCTTAAACTATTACCTTTGCACCCGAATTTAAACATCGTAATGAGAGCAAGCCTTCACATGTCAATAAAATCAATACTTCTAGCCACCTTCCTTCTGGTATTTGGCTCACAATTTATTTATGCGCAAGAGCGTGGAGCCGAAGCAACTGTAGTTGAACCTACTACCGAAGGTCAGGAAGAAGGTAAGTTAGATATCAAGGGCGAAATTTTTGGTCATATAAGTGATTCCTATGATTGGCACTTATTTAATATCGGTGAAGGTCATAATGCAACACAAGTTTCAGTACCATTACCTGTGATCTTAATTAATCCAACCAATGGATTGAGTGTATTTTTATCAAGTAATTTTCATCATGGTCATGAGCCTTATAATGGTTATGAACTTTATGTTGAGAATGGAAAACAAAAAATTCGCTCTCAAGATGGTTCTACATTTTATGATATTAGTATCACGAAAAATGTATTATGCTTATTTATATCAGTGATTATCCTATGGTTCTTAATGACAGGTGTTGCTAAAAAATACAAGAAGAACGGAATTAATGTAGCGCCAACTGGATTTCAAAATGCAATTGAACCAATAATAGGGTTTATTCAAGATTCAGTTGCAAAGCCATTCTTAGGAAAACGATATGCTGAGTTTATGCCATTATTATTAACCTTATTCTTTTTCATCTGGATTAATAATTTATTAGGCTTGCTTCCTTTCGGATTCAATCTTACTGGAAATATTGCGGTTACATTATTATTAGCACTTGTGTTTTTTGTCATCATGTTGTTTAATTCAAACAAATATTTCTGGGGGCATATCTTTAATCCTCCGGGCGTTCCAGGATGGGTAAAGGTAATTTTAGTGCCGATTGAAATTTTAAGTAATTTGATAATCAAACCTGCTGCATTGGCAATACGTTTGTTTGCAAATATTTTTGCAGGTCATACCATTATCCTAAGTGTGATTCTACTCATCTTTATATTTTCTGGATTGAGTAAAATAGCAGGTATCGTGTTTATTCCGGTTTCTGTAGGGTTCACAGTTTTTATGTTCTTCTTAGAATTATTAGTAGCTGCAATCCAAGCATTTATTTTTACAAACTTAACAGCAGTTTTCATAGGTCAGGCTATTGAAGAGCATCATCATGATGAGGCTCATGCAGGAGAAGGCCATCATTAATTCGTTATTAAAAACCAATATATAGTATGTCAGTATTAACAATTTTATTAGAAGGTATCGCATCAGCAGGTGGTGCAATCGGCGCAGGTATAGCAGCTCTTGGAGCTGGTGTTGGCGTGGGTCAAATCGGTAAAGGAGCTTTAGAATCTATCGCTCGTCAACCAGAAGTTTCTGGTGATATCCGTTCAAACATGATCCTTGCTGCTGCCCTTGTTGAGGGTGTTGCACTTTTCGGTGTAATCGCAGGTATCTTGGCTATTGTAATGTAATCTACACTAGCAAAAAAAACTAAACTACATGTGACGCAAAGGGCCGAGCATGTAGTTTTCTAAAAATTTTCTTCGACTTAGGTCGATACAATTATAAAGTAAAAAGTGCTGAATAGGTACTTTTTAAAATAAAATAATCATCATGTTGAGTAATTCTAGTAGTTATTCAACTTAATAAAAAAAGAAAAAAATGGATTTATTAATTCCTGGTTTTGGACTCTTCTTTTGGACGGCATTAGCATTTTTGATCGTTCTATTTTTATTGAAAAAATTCGCATGGAAACCAATTCTATCTGCGCTTGATGAGCGTGAAAAAGGAATTGCAGATAGCCTTGCAAGTGCTGAAAAAGTACGTTTCGAAATGAGCGCTATGAAAAGCGAACATGAAACACTTCTAAATCAAGCGCGTGAAGAAAGAACTTTATTATTGAAAGAAGCAAAGGAAACGCGTGATAAAATGGTAAATGATGCGAAAGAACTTGCGAAAGAAGAAGCTAATAAAGTAATGACTGAAGCTCGTCAGCAAATTGAATTTCAAAAAAATGCAGCAATCATTGATGTAAAAAATCAAATTGGTAGTCTAGTAATTGAAGTAGCTGAAAAGGTGTTGAGAAAAGAACTTGCCAATAAAGAAGAACAAAATAATTATATTAAAAAATTAGCTGAAGAAATCAGACTTAACTAGACATTGAGTTGATTGGTTTGATGAACTTCTAACTAATCACTGAATACTTAAATAGATATTATGCAAAACCCACGTTTAGCTTCACGATACGCCAAATCATTGATGGATATTGCCATTGAACAAGGAAAATTGGATGCCATCTATCAAGATATGCAAGGCATCAACGAAATTTGCGCCAATAGTAGCGATTTTGTTTCGATGATGAAAAGCCCGGTGATTAATTCTGATTTGAAAGTTAAAACAATCAAAGCTTTGATCGAATCAAAAGTAGATCATGTAACCATCAGTTTTGTAAACTTAATTATTCAAAAGGGGCGTGATTTCTTTTTGCCAGAAATAGCAACTGCATTTATTTCGCTTTACAAAACGCATAATAAAATAAATGATGTTGTTTTAACTACGTCTGAGCCTTTAGATGATGCAACAAAGGCATCATTGCAATCGCAAATAGCCGCACAATTTCAAGGAATGACAATTGATTTAACAACAAAAGTAGATCCGAAATTAATT
>ENA-UOWO01005080-UOWO01005080.1-activated-sludge-metagenome-genome-assembly--contig:-NODE-5080-length-14146-cov-13.871691_pt1 | contig 14146 bp, 5 predicted proteins | sample MGYA00238148_ERZ761564 | MGnify/ENA primary metagenome ERZ761564 (study PRJEB28885, sample SAMN05720194) | activated sludge metagenome | isolation source: Anaerobic digester | place: USA...
GACTGGGTCAGCTGCGCCGCGCTGGCGTCCTTGCGCTTGAGGGTGTGCACAGTCTTGAGCAGCCAGGCCTTGCCCGTTGTGGTCATCGGCGCCTTGGCTCCGACCAGACGATCGAGGGCCCCGGGGTCGGCCTGGCCGTTGAGGGCCAGCACATAGAGCATCAGGGCATGGGTCGTCTGCCAGGAGGCCTCGTCGTAGGGCGAAGAGCCGTAATACTGGCCGTCGAGAACATTTTTCATAAAGGCGAGGGCATCCGCAAGCAGGGGTTCATCGACCTCATAGCCCGCTCTCCCGGCGAGGGTCATGGCCCAGGCGGCGTAGGCGGTGACAAAGGGCGAGTTGTAGTTCGAACCCTGCCAGAGGGCAAATCCTCCCTCATCGGTGCGGAAGCGAACCAGATCAGCCAGCACGCCCTGCACGAGCGCCCGGTAATCGCGAACGCCTTTGGCCTGCAGGCCAAAGGCCTCGACCAGGTCGGCCGAGACCAGCACCGGCAGGGCGCGGGAGAGGCGCTGCTCGAGGCATTCGTAGGGATAGTCGACCAGATACTCGAAAGGCGCAGATAGCTCCGAAAGGGCCGTCGAGGCGAGCGAAACATCCAGGGTCGAAAGCTCCTTGTGGGCATCCTGCGGGATTTCGAGAGTCTGGAGCGCCGGGCCGTCGGCGCGCTGATAGAGGGCCACGCTCTCGCGCACCCCCGGGGCCTGGACCGGAATCGTCCTTAAAAGTCCGTCGCTGTAGCTGCCCATCCGGCAGCGGAACTGGAAGGTCGCCTTGCCCTCTTTCACTGCCTTGAATTTGAAACGCACCTCCTGGCTGCCGCCCTGGGGCACGGTGACCGTGGCGCTGCTGCCGCCCTGCAGTTCGAGCCCATCGACCTGGAGGGTCACGGCCGCCTCGCCCGTCTGGCCCGAATAGTTGTGCACTACCGCGCCCGCCGAAAAGGTGTCGCCGATGCGGGCAAAGCGCGGCAGTGTGGCGAGCAGCATCACCGGCTGGTTGACCTTGAACTCGCTGCTGCCATAACCGAATTCGGAGGCGATCGAATTGGCCACAGCCATGATCTTGAAGGTGGTGAGATTGTCGGGCAGTTTGAAGGTCACCCGGGCGCGGCCGGTGGCATCGACGTCGAGCGCCGGATGCCAGTAGGCGGTCGCCTTAAAGTTCTTGCGCAGATCCATTTCGCTGCCGAATCCTTCGGCCCCGCCGCCGCCGCGCTTCTCGCCTTTCTCGCCATAGTTGCGCTGTTCGACCACATGCAGCCGGGTCTCGGAGGTCTGCACCGAAAGCGGCCGGTTGCCGTAGAATGCATCAAAAGGATCGGGCAGCTCGTAATTGATGAGATTGAGGACGCCGCGGTCGACAACGGCCAGGGTTACTTCCGCGGCCGAAGGCTCGCCCGCCGCATCACGGACATCGATGTCGAGGGTGACCGTCGCACCGGGCAGATAGTCGCTCCGGTCCGGTTTGACCGCCACTTTGAGATGCCGGGTGCCCGGATCGACCGGCAGGTTGACGTAGCCGATCTTGAAGGCCGGCCGGCCGATATCCTCGCCCTCTTCCGAATAGATATGGTCGCTCGAGCGCCCGCGCAGCAGAATAACCGACATGAAGACATTGGGCAGATGTTTGTGCGTCAGCGGGATCTCGATGGTCGGGGTGCTGCCGCTGAGGGTCAGCACCTGCTGGCTCATCACCCCTTCGCGCTCGAGGGTGACCAGGGCGCGGGCACTCTCGAAGGGCGACTTGACCATCACCCGGGCGGTCTGTCCCGGTTTGTAGGAGGCGCGGTCGGCCACCAGCTCGATGCGGTCGTCGTCCTCGCGCTCCCAGGCGACATAGCCCTTGCCGGTCACATAGATATAGCTTTCGCTCCGGGTCGCCCGTCCGCCGGCCTCTCGGCCCGCAGCCTCGAGGAAATAGATCCCCGCCTCTTTCGGCGTGAAGCTTTTGCTCTGGGCGGCTGCAGTGCTGGTGACGGTGATGGAATCGACCGGCGTATCCACCGCCTTGCTCAGCCATTCATAGCGGCCGCCGCTCCCGGCCTTGCGCACCGAATGCCACTGACGCTTGACCAGCCGCACCTTGAGACTTTTGCCCGGGGCGGTCGTCCCTTCGGGGGTCACCGTGACCAGATCAAACGGCAGCGGTTTCATCGCCTCGGCAAATGAGGTGGCGGGCCTGAGGCCGATATAATAGGAGGCGGGATGGATGATGATCTTTTCGCTCGCTCCGATCACCTGACGGCCCGGGCTGGTGACATCGGCGCTGACCATGAGCGAGAGGGGAAAATCGACGCCCGCGGCGCGAACGGGAACAGCGAAACGGGCGTTCCCCTGATCATCGAGGGTCCCGCGCGACTGGGAGAGGACGCGACCGGCGAAGCGCTCGGTCTCCGCATCGTACCACTCCGGCACGCCGAACTGGTAACCCTCAAAGCCCTCGGGCCGGAAACCGTCGCGGTCGAGATAGGCGTTCCAGGCGACCTTTTGCCCGGCGAGGGGCGCGCCGAAAAGATAGTGGGCCGAGACGAACGCTGCGGCGCTGTCGCCGAGCAGAAACGAGGAGGCGGCGGCGCGCACCCGCACGGAAAACTCCGCGGGCCGGTAGGCTTCCACGCGGAAGGAGGTGTACATATAGCTCTCGCCCTCCATGCCGCTGCTGTCGGGCGGATCGCTCAGGTTGGCATAGTAGTAGCCCAGGGGCGCCGTCTCCGCCAGCTTGAGATCATAGTCGAAGGAACCGAACTCGGAGAGCGTGACGGTCTGGTTGACCAACTCAGTGCCGCGGCTGTCGCTGAGGCGGAAGAGATAGCTCTTCCCGGTCGGGAGCCCCCAGTCGTGATAGCGCCGTTCGCGCAGCATCCCCTTGAGATGGACGGTCTCGCCGGCGCGGTACAGGCCCCGCTCCGTGAAGAGCAGTCCGGCGTGCTTGACCGGCTCGGGATTCCATTCGTACTCGATATCGAAACGATAGGGAAAAATGCCGGTGCCCCAGTCCGAAGCGTTGTAGGCAAAGTCCTGCTCCTTGTAGACAAAGACCCACTGACGCGGCTTTTCCCAACGGTTGATCGAGGCGATGCCGAGCTCACGCCAGCCCGGGGTTTCGCACAGCCCGAGGGGCCCCGTGCTCCCGCTCCAAAGCACCCGGTTGCGGTCATCGCGGATCTCGACTCTGGCTCCGGCCACCGGCGTGGCATCCTTGAGGTTGGTCACCCAGACGAGATTATTGAGAGGCGAAAATTTGGCCGAAACTCCGAGGTTGGTCACCTGCAGCAGGATACGGTTATAGCGCACCGGGATCTCCGGATCGGTCGCGAGATCATCCACCTCCGAAAGCACCACGCCGGTCTTGCGGCCGCCGAGGACCCAGTCCACCTTGAGGGGCTGCGCCGCCTTGACGTTCCGGGGCTGCCTGATCTCCCAGAGCCGGTCGATCATAAAAAGCGAGTCGGGCAGGGGTTTGCCGCGGCCGTAGATATCGTCGGTGGAGAGCAGCAGGGGGATGAGCCGATCCGGGGCGACCAGGCCAAGGCGCACCTTGACCTTCTCCTTGTTGACAAAAAAGACCGGATAGCTGCGGTCGCCGTAGGCTTCGAGCACCCCGGGACCGGTGTTCATCGAGACCCGGGCGGGATAGGCCGCCGTGCGGAATGAGTCGGTCACGGCGCTGCGGATGCGGTTGCCGTGCACATCCTGCAACCCGCCGTCGATGGTGAAGCGGTAGCGGGTCTCGGGCTGGAAGTCCAGGTTGAGGCGGAGCTCGCCAACCCCCCAGGTACGCTCGGCATAATAGTCGGGGATGCTGACTTCCGGCTGGAATTTGAGATGTTTGATCAGCTCGGACGGGGCGACCCGGTTGCTGAAATTGAACTGGATGCCGCTCCCCGGGGTGATCACCTTTCCCTCATCGCTGCGTCCCGAGGTGAATCCCCGGTAGACGAGATCGCCGACGGTGACCACTGTGATGGTGCGCGCTTCAGCCAGGCCGAGCGCACCCTCTTTGGCCGGCAGCCCCGGCTGCAGCTTCAAGGTATAGCTCTTGTTGCGGGCGAGCGGCGCCGCGGGCGTGGCGGCGATCACACGGGTGGAATCATCGCCGAGGCGCCAGTGGCGGTGCAGCTCCTCATAGGTGGCATGGCGGAAGCGCAGCGGAACCGCGCGTGTCCCGTCGCTCAGAGTGATCTTGTCGCTGACGGTGCCCGGATCCATCTCGAGATTGAAGCAGAGGAAAAAGGCGCCGCGCGGATCGAATCCTCCCTCGCCGCTCTCCGGCGCCGAAGAGAGCAGCAGCGGACGCAGGGTTTCAAAGCTCCAGTTATAGGGAGCATTCAGAGCGGCGCCGCTGAGGGCTTTGGTCCCCGCCGGGATGGTCACCTCGAAGCGGGTCGCGATGGGCAGAGTGTCAAGCGGCGTGAAAACCAGGGTGCGGGTGCCCATCCAGCGGTATTTGCCCTTGACGGCCGGTGAGATCCTGATCGGCCCGGAGGCGAGACCCTCCGGCGTCGCCTTGAGCGCGACCATGGGCTCGCTGAAAGTGACGACAATGCTGAACGCATCGCTGACCGCCCCGACCGGGCCTTTGGGAGTGACGGACTGGACCTGCAGATCCCCGGCCAGAGTAGCGCCGGCGAGGGCCAGCATCAGGAAAAAGAGACTCCATCCTTTCATCAAAACCTCCACTCGATTTCAAATCCCACCCCACCGCGGAATTGACGGCCCGGCCGCGCTGAGCCGATGACCAGGCGCAATACGGCTTTTTCATGAGTTTAACAAGTTTTACAGCCATTTGCAAGCATTTGTTGCTTGACTTTCATAGCGCCAGAATGTATAATTCAGTATTCCATCGAATTCCGGATTTTCCAGCCAAAACAGCTTCGGGCAGCATGGAGTGAGGAGAGGGTCATGGCCGGTCTTGTACAAAAGTTCCATTTATCAGGCAGTCGTTCCATCTCCATTTGCATTCTTGCCGCGCAGTTGGCCCTGACCGCCTGTGCCCCGGAAAGCGTGAGCGAGACGGCCCTCTCAATTCCTCCTGAAAAACTGCCGCAGCGACTGGCCGTCCAGAAACGCCATCCCCTGCCGCCGGCCGGAACCTTCCGCATCGCTGACCTCGATGGAGATGGCTATGATGAGATCATCAACATTAATGCGCAAATGGATTCCGCCTCGAGAACGCCCGCGCATGTCACCTACTCCGATCTCGAACACATCCGCGCCGGGGCCCAGCTCAACTTTTCCGGTCTGATCAATGCCACGGTTTTTAACTGGGACCAGGACGAGAAGATGGAACTCTTTGTCGATGAACAGATCGGGGATGATCTCCTCCTGCATGTCTTCGACCATCGGGGCAGCCGCCTGGCCCTGTTCACCCTGCTCCGGGATGCACCCGAAGCGGCTGATCCCGTCTGGCGCTGCGTTGCCAGGCCGGCCGGACTAATTGACGGGAACCGCGACGGCCGGCCCGATCTGCTCATCATCATCTCCACCAACGAAGCCTACCAGCCCCGGCTCATCAAATTGCTGGATATCCACACCGGCAAGACGATCTGGGATTATTACGGCGGCACGGTCATCGAGCAGATTTTTGTCGCCGATGCCAACCTCGACGGCGAGGAGGAGATCTATCTCAAAACCAACGCCCCCGGCAACGGCGTCGGCCAGCCTGTCAACGGCACGGACGACGGCCGTTCCTGGTTCATCATACTCTCCGCCGCCGGCGCTCCGCTCATCGTAAACGCCATGGGCGGGGAATTCTCCTCCTTTATCGCCGTGCCCCATGACATGGATCACGACGGCCGTCCCGAAGTAGCGCTGATCAAAATGAGCCGCAACAAGAATTTCCCGGAGAAGAGCACGATCGCCTTCTGGGATCCGGTGGGAAAGCGTTTCCTCCATCAGAAGGAGTATGACGACTATCTCAATGACCGCCTCGCCTTCCTGGATGTGAACGGCGACGGTATCGACGAGCTGATCGTCTTTTGGGGAGACGGCCGGATCGAGGCGAGAGATCAGAGCAACCACATCACCCAGGAAACCTCCATCGGTGAAATTTTTTCGGGTGATCCCTTCGTCGAGGACCTGGACAACGACGGGGAGCAGGAGCTGCTCATCGCCGGGCGCTCCAGGATCTATCTCTTCTCTCAGCAGCTCAGGCTGAAAGCAAGTTATCCCGTCGAATTTGCCGTGGCCGGGAGGGCGATGGCCGGCCGGGGCAATCCCAAATGGATCATAGCCAGCAACCGCGATGAACGTCTCTTTTTCCAGGCGCGGGCCAATTACGAGGCACCGGTACAGGTGGCCTGGCCGCTTATCCTCGCTTTTGCTCTGGGCGGCGCGGCCGCAACCCTCCTGGTCATGGCGAGGCGGCAGCAGCGCTACCGGGATCCCAAACGCTGGGCCCCCGGGGCGATATACCATCATCTCGACGCCGGTCTGATGCTGCTTGACGCCGCAGGCCAGGTGGTTTCGATCAACGACTGGCTGCGCAGGAGGCTGAATCTGACGGATACCCCGCTCTTTCCGACCAGACCGGATACGCTTTTCACCGGTCCGCAGTTTGCACCCTTGCATGAATGGATTGAAAAGAGCCCCCTGTCAGCCCAGCGGCAGCCCCTGCTGCTGGAAAAGGCCATCGGGGCGACCGACATGCAGGTGACCATGCGCTCTCTGCGGGACGACAACGGGCGGCGGCGTGGCTCGATGATCATTTTCGAGGATGTCACCAGCCAAAGTCAGTCGAGCCGCGCCCTCGCCTGGGCTCAATTGGCGCAGCGGCTGGCGCACCAGATCAAGACTCCGCTCTCCTCGGTGCTGCTGGCCGTGCAGCGGCTGCAGATGGAATACCAGCGCGACGGCAGTGCCAAGGCCGGCGTCTATGACCGCTACATCGACTACGTCGCCGATGAGGTCGCGCGAATCAGAAAGATCACCGACGGCTTTCTCAAGCTCGCCCAATCGGACAAACCGCGGCTCGCGCCTGTGAATCTCAATCTCGTCATCTCCTCCGTTCTGGAGCAGTACAGCCCTTCACTCACCCCCGGGCAGGAAATCATAACCGACTTGGAAGAAGATTTACCCGAGGTCTGGCTGGATGAACAGCAGATCCGGATGGCCCTGGCCATCCTCATTGAAAACAGCCTCGCGGCCATGGAAGAAAAGGGACAAATCACCTTCACCACCCGTCTGCTGCAGTCCCTGGCCGGAAAGGAGAACGGGGAGAGCGCAGAATCCCTCATCGTCGAATGCGCCGACACCGGGCGGGGCATCCCTGCCGAGGCCCTCCCACGGCTCTTTGACCCCTTCTTCACCACCAAAACCGGAGGGACCGGCCTCGGGCTGCCGATCGCGAAAAAAATCATTGAGGAGCATCAGGGGAGCATCGGGATCCAGAGCCAGCCGGGGATCGGCACCGTGGTCACTCTGACCCTGCCCGTAAAATAGGGGTGGGGTATAAAATTTGCACCGGATCGGATAGTCCTTAACAGGTCTTCATTCCAATTCCTTTTCTTGACTGAGATGCTGTATTTCTACATCAAGGGTGCGGTGACCTGATGCAAAAAAGCAACATGCCAGCGGGGGAAAAAATGGCCAGCGAACATATTCTGATCGTCGATGACGATCCCCTCTTCTGCAATCTGCTTTCCGATGTGCTTGCATTTGCGGGCTTTCACGTGGTCACGGCGCTGGATGGCGCCGGCGCCTGGGCTTTTCTGGAACGGCAAAAACCCGATCTGCTCCTGCTCGATCTTGCGCTGCCCGATACCGACGGCCTCCAGATCCTGCAGCGGGTCCTGCGCCGCTATCCCGATCTGAGCGTGGTGATGATCTCCGGGCAGGGCAGCATCCGGCTGGCGGTGGAGGCAGTCAAGCTCGGAGCCTACGATTTTATCGAAAAGCCGGTCGATGCCCAGCGGGTGCTCCTGACTGTTCGCAACAGCATGCAGGCGATGCAGCTGAAAAATGCCCACCGTCAGACGCTGGAGAAAAATCTGCAAGCCTATGGCATGATCGGCGCCAGTAGCGGTATGCAGCGCGTCTTCAGTCTGATCGACGCCCTGGCCCGGACCGATACCCCGGTGCTGATCACCGGTGAAAACGGCACCGGCAAGGAACTGGTCGCCGAGGCGCTGCACCGGCTCAGCCGCCGGGCGGCCGCGGCGCTGGTGCGCGTCAATTGCGCGGCTATCCCCGATACTCTGCTCGAGAGTGAACTCTTCGGTCATGCAAAAGGCGCCTATACCGATGCCCACACAAGCCACAAGGGCAAATTCCAGCTCGCCCATCAGGGTACCCTCTTTCTGGACGAGATCGGTGATCTCAGCCTGCAGGCGCAGGCGAAAATACTCCTCGCTCTGGAGCAGGGGGAGGTATCGCCCCTTGGCAGCGAAGAGGTGGAGCGGGTCGACGTGCGGCTGATCTGCGCCACCAACCAGGAGCTGCAGAGCATGCTCACCGAAAAGAGGTTCCGTGAGGATCTCTATTACCGCATCAATGTCGTCCCCATCCATCTCCAGCCGTTGCGCGAACGTCCGGAGGATATCGTCCCGCTGGCCGACTATTTTCTGCAGCATTTCTGCCGAATCCACGGCAGCGAGGCCAAAGAGCTGATCAGCGATGCCCAGGTCTTCCTGAGCACCCAACCCTGGCCCGGCAATGTGCGCGAGTTGAAAAATACCATGGAAAAACTGGTCATCCTCGCCTCCGACCAGCGTATCACGGCGCGCCTGGTGCAGAACGCTCTGAAGTTTCAATCCGCAGTGGATACCCCCCACGCCCGCGAGACTCTGCGCGAGGCGCGCGAAGCCTTTGAGCGCAGTTTTATCCAGGCGACCCTGCGCGAGTTTCACGGCAGCATGACCGAAGCCGCCGCCGCGCTGGATATCGACCGCTCCCACCTCTACCGCAAGATGGAGCATCTGGGATTACGCAGTGAAGAAACCTAGTTCAGACTGGAGGCAGGAATCCGGCGGATGTGAGCGATCCGTTCCAGTATGGGCGGATGGGAATAGTGAAGAAAAACATAGAAGGGATGGGGGGTGAGGTGGGAGAGATTGTCGCGCGACAGTTTCTTCAGCGCCGAGATCATCGCTTCGCCCAGTCCGGAGGTGGTGACCGCGAACTGGTCAGCCTCGAATTCATGCTTGCGCGAAAGCAGATTCATCAGCGGCCCGAGGATCAACTCGACCGGAGAATAAAGCAGGCCGAAAAAAAGCAGTCCCGCATAAAGTGATACCTCCTGCATGCCGAACGCTGCGTGCAGTCCCGCCAGACGTATAAAAATCGATAAAAGAAAAAACATTACGCCCATGTGGCAGATGCTCATCACCATCCCGGTGATGATATGCTTTTTCTTGTAATGGCCGATCTCGTGCGCCAGCACCGCGGTCAGCTCAGCGGTGGTATGTTTTTCGATCAGCGTGTCGAACAATGCGATGCGCTTGTTTTTGCCGAAGCCGGTGAAAAAAGCATTCGACTTGCTCGAGCGCTTCGATCCGTCCATGACAAAGACCCCCTTGAGGGGAAAACGCACCTTCTCCGCATAAGCCATGATCGACGCCCTCAGCTCGCCCTCTTCCAGGGGAGTGAATTTGTTGAAGAGGGGCATGATCCAGGTCGGGGCGATGAAGGTCACCAGCAGGGAGAATAGTGTGGTGGCCAGCCAGGCATAGAACCAGGCCCAGGTGCCCGCATATTGAAAAAAGGCAAGTACGCCCGCCAGCAGCGGCCCTCCCAGCACGACCGCCAGCAGCACTCCCTTGAGCAGATCGAGGATGAAGGTCCTGATCGTGGTGCGGTTGAAGCCGAAACGCTCCTCGAGGACAAAAGTGGCATAGAGGGAGAAGGGGAGGGAGAGCAGGCTGGAGGCGAAGGTCAGCAGTCCGATGAAGAGCAGTCCAGTGATTATGGGGGTAAAACCCAAGCCCCTCACCAATTGATCGAGCCAGTTAAAGCCCCCGGCAAACCAGAAGAGGAGCAGGAGCGCCAGATCAAAGGTGGCGGTGATAAAGCCGAACCTTGTTTTGGCGCGGGTGTACTCCTGCATGGTGGTGTAGGCCTGGGTGTCAAACAAGCCTTCGAACTCGGCCGGCAGCGGGTCACCCAGTGTGCGCACATTCAGCACACCGGCTGCTCTATCCAGCAGGTAGCTGAAGAGCAATGCACCCAGGATAATGATGGTGAATATATTCATTACTCGCCGCCCAATTCCCGTCTGAGAAACTGGCCGGTGTAGGAGGCCTCCACCTGCGCCACCTCCTCCGGCGTGCCCGTTGCGACCACATATCCCCCCTTGTCGCCGCCGTCCGGCCCGAGATCGATGATATAATCAGCGGTCTTGATGACGTCCATCTGGTGCTCGATCACCAGCACGGTGTTGCCCTTGTCCACCAGACGGTTGAGGACGCGCAGGAGCATGTTGCAGTCCTCGAAATGGAGACCGGTGGTGGGCTCGTCGAGAATGTAGATGGTGCGCCCGGTGCCGATCTTGCTCAGTTCGGTGGCCAGCTTGACGCGCTGGGCTTCGCCGCCGGAAAGGGTGGTCCCCGATTGGCCGAGGCGGATATAGCCCAAACCGACATCCTGCAGGGTCTTCAGCTTGCGCCTGATCGCCGGAAAATTGTCGAAAAACTCGAGGGCGTGGTCGACGGTCATGTCGAGGATGCCGGCGATCGACTCGCCCTTGTATTTAATCTCGAGGGTCTCTCGATTATAACGCTTGCCCTTGCAAACCTCGCAGGTTACGTAGACATCCGGCAGGAAATGCATCTCGATCTTTAAAATGCCGTCGCCCTGGCAGGCTTCGCAGCGGCCGCCCTTGACGTTGAAGCTGAAGCGTCCGGGCTGATAGCCGCGGATCTTGGCCTCCGGCAGCTGGGTGAAGAGATCCCGGATGGGCGTGAAAAGGCCGGTGTAGGTGGCGGGATTGGAACGCGGGGTGCGGCCGATCGGCGACTGGTCAATGGCGATAACCTTGTCGAGATGTTCCAGCCCTTCGATGGCGTCGTAGGCGAGGGGCGTCTCCTTGGAGCGGTAGAAATGCTTGTTGAGGAGGTGGTAAAGAGTCTCATTGATGAGCGTGCTCTTGCCGCTGCCCGAGACGCCAGTGATGCAGACGAGGGTCCCAAGGGGGATGTCGACATTGATCTTTTTAAGGTTGTTGCCGCTGGCCCCCTTGAGGCGCAGGTGGCTGCCGCTGCCCGCCCGCCGTTTTTTCGGCATCGGGATCACGCGCCGCCCGGCCAGATAGTCGCCGGTGATCGAGGCGGGATTGGCCGCTACCTCCAGCGGGGTTCCCAACGCGACCACCTGGCCGCCGTGCTCGCCGGCGCCGGGACCGAGATCGACGACAAAATCGGCCTTCTCGATGGTCTCCTTGTCATGCTCGACCACGATCACCGAGTTGCCGAGATCGCGCAGCCGCATCAGGGTGTCGATGAGGCGCTGATTGTCCCGCTGATGGAGGCCGATCGAGGGCTCATCGAGGATGTAGAGCACCCCCACCAGCTGCGAACCGATCTGGGTGGCCAATCGGATGCGCTGGGCCTCCCCCCCCGAGAGACTCCCCGCGGCGCGATCGAGAGTGAGATAATCGAGACCGACATCGTCGAGAAAGGTCAGCCGCTCGCGGATCTCCTTGAGGATCTGCTGGGCGATCTGCTGGTCGCGGTTGTTCAGTTCCAGAGCTGTAAAAAAGTGCTGCGCCCGGTCGATCGAAAAACCCACCACATCGGAGATGGTGTGATCGCCGATCCGCACCGCCCGCGCCTCCTTGCGCAGCCGCGCCCCCTGGCACTCGGGACAGGGGATGACATCCATAAAACTCTCGATCCATTCCCGGATGCCGCCCGACTCGGTCTGGTTGTAGCGCCGCTCCATGTTCTTGATGATGCCTTCAAACTTGTTGCGGTAGGTCCCCTCCATGCGGCCGGTCGAGGAGCGGTAGTTGAACTCCATCTCCTCATCGGAGCCGTAAAGCAGCACCTGCCGGCATTCCGGGGAGAGCTGGTCGAAGGGGGTCTCCATGGTATGGCCGTAGCGCTCCACCACGCCGGCGGTGAGGCTGAGATACCAGCCGTCCTGCATCTTGCCCCAGGGGATGATGGCTCCCTGATTCAGGGGTTTGGATTTGTCCGGGACGACCAGATCGGGCTCGATCTCCATCTTGGTGCCAAGACCGCCGCAGGCCGGGCAGGCGCCGTACGGGGTGTTGAAGGAGAACATGCGCGGGGCCAGCTCCTCGTAGGAGATGCCGCATTCGATGCAGGCATAGTGCTCGCTGAAGAGCAGCTCGTCGCCGCCGACGACGTCGATGAGGACGATGCCCGAGGCGAGGCTGAGCGCGGTTTCGACCGAATCAGTGAGACGGGTGACTATGCGCGGGCCGACGATGAGACGGTCGACGACCACCTCGATATTATGCTTTTTATTCTTGTCGAGCCGAATCTCCTGATCAAGCTCGAAGACCTCGCCGTCGATACGAACGCGGACATAGCCGTCCCGGCGCGCCTCTTCAAAGATCTCACGGTACTCCCCCTTGCGGCCGCGCACCACCGGCGCGAGGATCTGGATCCTGGTCTCGGCCGGCAGGGCCATGACCTGGTCGACGATCTGCTGGATGGTCTGGCGTTCGATCTTTTTGCCGCAGTTGTAGCAGTAAGGAACCCCGATGCGGGCGAAGAGCAGGCGCAAGTAGTCATAGATCTCGGTCACGGTCCCTACTGTTGAACGGGGATTGCGGCCGGTCGTGCGCTGCTCGATCGAGATCGCCGGCGACAGTCCTTCGATATAATCGACATCCGGCTTTTCCATCAGCCCGAGAAACTGACGGGCGTAAGCGGAGAGGGACTCGACGTAGCGGCGCTGCCCCTCGGCGTAAAGGGTGTCGAAGGCGAGGGAGGATTTGCCGCTGCCCGAAAGTCCGGTGATCACAACCAGCCGGTTGCGCGGGATTTCGAGGCTGATATTCTTGAGGTTGTGTTCGCGGGCGCCGCGAATGATGATGTGCTCTTTTTCCATATGCCCTTTTTTCCCTGATGCGTATCCGTTAATGTACAAAAACAGCGGGCAAAATTAAAGCATTTTGTACGCTCCCGGCGCCGGAGAGAGAAAAAGATTGACATTGTGGCAAAAAAGCAGTAAAATAATGAATATAATTCAGTATTTTACGCCCCTGAAATCTGGAGATTAAAAATGAACAAAATCTGCCGCCTGCTTCTGGGTCTGCTTCTCCTGACCCTGCCGCTGGCCGCCCAGGACCAGATGGCCCAGGGCGATGCCGCCTATGCACGCTTCGACAACACCGCCGCCCTGAAATTTTTCCAGGCCGCCTATGCCGCAGACACAACCAACTGCACCGCCGCCTGGAAGATCTCGCGCTCCCACGTCGATATCGGCGAACTCGCCGCCAAGGATGTCCAGCGCACCAACTATTATGAGGGTGAAAAATTCGCCCGCAAGGCCGTGGCCCTCTGCCCCAAAGATGACATGACGCATCTCACCCTCGCCATCGCCGTCGGCCGCGTCGCCCTGATGGAGGGCGGCAAGAAAAAGGTCGAGCTCTCCAAGGAGGTCAAAACTGAAGCGGAAGCGACCATCAAGCTCAATCCCGACAATGATATCGCCTACCACGTCCTCGGACGCTGGAACCGCGAAGTCGCCAACCTCAGCGGCATCCTCAAAGCCTTCGCCAAGGTCCTTTACGGCGGGCTCCCCCCGGCCAGCCGCGAAAAGGCTGCCGAACTCTTTGAAAAAGCGGTCGCGCTCAATCCAAACTATGTCAACCACCATTTCGAGCTGGGCATAACCTACGAAGACATGGACAAGCTGGATCTCGCCCGGGCCGAGTACGAAAAAGCCCTCGCGCTGCCCAAGACCGTCTTCAGCGACGATGTCCACAAGAAAGAGGCGCAGGCTCGTCTGGACAAGATCAACAAAAAGAAAAATTAGAGATATCAACGCCGGCCTGCGCACCGGCACGATAGCGAAAAGGCCTCCCAGACTTGGTCCGGGAGGCCTTTTTATTTATTGCCGCTTGCAGCGAAGAGCTTACTTGACGATGGCCATCCGCCGCAGTGCCGTGAACTCACCCGCCTCCATGCGCAGCAGGTAGAGTCCGCTCACCACCTCCTGGCCCGCATCGTTGCGGC
>ENA-UOWO01005082-UOWO01005082.1-activated-sludge-metagenome-genome-assembly--contig:-NODE-5082-length-14142-cov-15.862355_pt1 | contig 14142 bp, 17 predicted proteins | sample MGYA00238148_ERZ761564 | MGnify/ENA primary metagenome ERZ761564 (study PRJEB28885, sample SAMN05720194) | activated sludge metagenome | isolation source: Anaerobic digester | place: USA...
CAACTGATCAAATTCTATGCCTCTTTCTGTGCGCTTCAAGGTACAGCATTCCACATCTTTATCGTGCTCAAAGAATAAGATATGATTGTTCTCGTATGCTTTTTCTAAAAAAATCGTCTTTTCCTGTAAGGTATCCATTGGTCGGATGTCGTATGCCATGATGTATGGCAACTTTATGTGATGATGCGATGGAATCAAATCGGCACAATAAGAAATAGTTTGTTTACCTTTGTAAATATGGCACAGCATCATGGATTCGGTGTGGCCAAAGACAAATTCAATCTCCATATTTTTCATACCGAATTCTTCATTTTCCACAAACTTTAATTTTCCGGAATTGAAGATTTCCTGCAAATATTCTTTTAGGTAGGATGCTTTCTCTCTTGCGTTTGGATTCATGGCCGATTTCCATTGTGTATGCGAAGACCAATGTGTGGCGTTCGGAAAACGCAGCGTTGGTTTGCCATTGCCGTTGTCTTTGAGTGCACCAATACAATGATCGAAATGCAGATGCGTTAAAAAAACATCGGTTATATCAGCAGGAGCGAAGCCGTGTTTTGCCAGCGATTTTTCCAAGGTGTCATCACCAAACGGCTGATAACGTTTTCTGTAGGTATCGTCGATAAAATCACCCATACCGGTGTCAATCAATACTAAACGATTTTGATCTTCTACCAATAAGCAACGCATTGCCCAACTGCACATATTCTGTTCATCAGCAGGATTGAGTTTTTGCCACAAAGTTTTCGGTACCACACCAAACATGGCACCGCCATCTAATTTAAAATAGCCTGTATCTATAGTATAGAGTTTCATAAATGAGAATTGATAAGTAAATATAAAATAATTAACTGTAAAAAATTAGCAAGCAAATACAAAGATCCATTTGATTGGATGTTGCCCGATAGATTATCAATTATTAATAACCATTAACTAGCAAAGATTTCTGCTTCAAACAGATTAAGAAAAAAGGGTTGGAGTTGGTTTGGTGATTAATTTTATTGTTATTTATTATTGCTCAGTAAAATTAAAGAGAGGCTGCCACTAATGACAGCCTCTCTTGTTGGTTTTTTATGTTTCTAAACAATTAAATATTGTATTTTAAAACTAAAGAATACTTAAATTGATTGTTGTAATAATATTTAGATTTACATGTAGCTATTTTACTACAAGAATATTAATTACTGAATTTTAAATGTGGTTATATAGTGTATTGATGTACCAAGTCAAAAAAATCTGAAAGTGTTTTTATGTTAAGCTTTTCAAAAATCCTGGACTTATATGTAGATATTGTACTCGTACTTATTTGAAGTTTATCTGCTATTTGTTTATAATCATATCCCATTTTTAGACATCTGGCAACTTCTAATTCTCGAATTGATAATTGCAGAAATGGATTGATGTTTTTATTTGACGATCTTGCAGATGTATCGGAAGAGTTTAAGATAAGTTCTTTTGCAGTTTGACTAAAATATTTTTTTCCGTTTAGAATGGTTAATATAATTTCCAGGAATTTACCATCATCAATTGTTTTATCAATGTAGCCGTATGCACCGATTTTTAAATAGTGCATAACATATAATTTTTCAGGAAGCTGCGAATAAATTACCACTTTCGTTTTAGGATTTTTTCTAATAATATTTTCTGTGTCTTCAATAGATTGAGATCCTGACATATTTATATCAAGCAATAATAAATCATACGTGTTTTTGTTTAGTAATTCTATTAAATCATGTCCGTTATAAATTGATTCGAGTTCATAAAATATGCCGGATTTTTTTAAAACCATATCAACACCTATATGTATAATTGGATGGTCATCTGCAATAATTATTTTATATTTTTCCATTAGTTAATTTTATTTTTTTCTTGCTACTGATAAATTGGTAATTTAAATTTTATACAAGTTCCTGGTTTTTGCATTTTTTCTACATAGATAGTGCCATTATAAAATGCTATAATTTCAGAACATATTGCAAGACCGATACCGTGTCCTTCAATTTTTGAATTTGGATGATTTTTCATAAATGGATTAAATACATCATCCTTAAATTCATCAGGAATTCCAATTCCATTATCTTCAACACAGATTTCAACAAAATTTTCATCAATAAGCGTTGTGTATAGTTTAATAGTTGTCGGTAAATTTTTTGTTCTGAATTTGAGTGAGTTGCTGATGAGATTTAGGAACAGCTGATAAATAAGTGAATAATGTGCAAGTACAACTGGTAAATCTTCTACCGTTAATTTTGCTTTAGATTCTTGTATCTGGTAATGTAATGCATGTTGAATATCGTCTAACAAAAGATTCAAATTAACAGGATGTGCCGGTGATAGATTTTTAGTGATATTACTAAATTCAAGTAAATCTACAATTAGCTTATTCAGGTTTTGAATGTCTTTCATCACAATTTTAAATAGTTCCTTATCCTGATCTTCAATATTGGATTCATATTTACTGTAGATTATTCGAGTGAAATTTGTAATTGTTTTAAGAGGTGTTTTTAAATCATGAGAAGCGATGATTGCAAATTTTTGTAATCTTTTGTTTGTTTCTTCTAATTGCTTTCTAATATTTTTTAATTCTGCAATATCTAAAATTCTAAAATAAATCTGAAACAGCACAATAGATATACTTGATCCAAATAATCCTATGTAGTGAAATAAATAAAATTTTTTTACATTCTGAGGTTCTATTAGTAATGGAATATGTGGTGATAAATAAAAATAAACAGATGAAGTTAAAATTATAATACTAACAATCAATGTATACTTCAGATTGTCCATTGCTACCGTAAATAAAGGAATAATAAAATAAAAAGTATATGTTGCTGAATCGGTGCCACCGGTTACCAGTACAGATGCGGTAACCATTAAGTAAACTGTTACAGCAAAAAATTGTATTACTATAAAAGGTGAGATGTTTTTGTAAATTAAATATCTCATGAAAATAAACATAGTAATTCCAAAGTACCCGTAAATTTCAAGCGTATAAGGAACTCCAACCAAAAATGAGTATGTTGTTAAAAAGTAAATGCAATTAAATAGAAATAAATGTACCGTGATAAATAAATATCTGCCGGTATGGTAATACTCACCACCTATATTATATTTTTCTGGCAGATAACGATGAACTAATTCATAAAAATTCATTACTAACTTTTATCTATCGTAATTTTGAAACACTAAATATACGATAATTGTGAATGATAAATGTAATTCTTTATAAGATTACTTTCTTGCCATAAATATAATTGCAGTTTTCTGGCAATAAATGGAATTTTGTTCACAATTAGTTTGTTGTAGAAAAAAAAGGGAAAAGGATTTTCTTAGATGTATTTAAACAAATTTTCTATAGTAATTTTGAGTTTAGTATAGCTTCCAATTGAATCTATATTTTATTTAAATGGATAATTTTATGATGTTGTTTAATTTAAAACTTTTCAGGTTTTGAAAATCATTTCTTTACGTATTTTGCTTTTTATAATTCTTTTCATAAATCGCAATCCATGCATCCACCGTTATTTTAGAAGCCAGTTCACCAATTAAATCAAACGGAATTTGATCCGGTTTTTTAAAGCGAATACAAGATTTTCCCATATCTAATTTTGTAGTACTGCGTTTCGTAAATTCTGCCACAAACCAATCGTGTAGTTTTTTGTCGGCATAAATTCCCATGTGATACACGGCAATAAAATTCTTTTGCGAAGCAATGCTCAAAAATGGCAACGCATCTGTAGGCTTACAATGGTAACCTGCAGGATACAATTTATGCGGCACTACATAAGTAAGCATACCGTATTGCATCGTTTCTTCAAAACCTTTAGGTAAGTTTTTCTTGATTACTTTTTGTAATTCATTGATTGCTTGTTTCCTGTCTTCAGGTAAAGAGTTAATGTATTCATCTGGTGTAACTGCTGTAGATGTCATAGAGTAAAGTTAAAAAATAGAAATCAAATTTATAATATACAGCACAAAAGATACAAAGAACACAAAAGAAAAGACCTAAACAGTAATTTAGAATCTTTTGTTCCTTTTGTTCCGAAACTTCGGAACTATTGTGACAAAAAATCTGTGTGTTAAATTCTTACAACTTAAAAACTTTCGCAATTATTTTATGATAACTATTCGGGAAAAGACGCACAATAAAATCTAACGCTTTTGCATCACTTCCAATTAAAATACGCGATTTATCTTTTTTAATGCCATCTATAATAATTTCAGCCGCTTTGGAAGCAGGCATTTTCAATGCTACTTTTTCAAATTTAGCCATCGTTTTTTTTGCCAGTTGTATATCCTGTGTAGATGAGATACGTGAGTTTCTGGCAATATTCGTTTTTATACCACCAGGATGCACAGATGACACTTTAACGTTTGTTCTTAATAATTCTGCTTTCAATACATCTGTAAAACCTTTCACACCAAATTTTGCCGTTGAATACGCCGAATTGGTAGGCATGCCTGCTAATCCATAAATGCTGGACACATTGACGATATGACCTTTATTTTGCTTCAATAAATGCGGCAGAAATGCTTTGGTCATACGCACAACACCATACAGATTTATATTCATCAACCATTCAAAATCATCTAAAGGCGTTTCGGTAAAATTTCCGGAAGCCAAACCAACACCTGCATTATTCACCAAAATAATCTTTTCATTTGGATGCTTTTTGATAATGTCTGCAGCAAAAGAAATGATTGCTGCATGGTTGGCAACATCCAGAATATACTTTTCCGCTTTGCCGTCTGTCTGCGCAATCGTTTCATCCAGGCCTTGTTCGTTAATATCCGCTGCAATGACATTTGCACCTTCAGCAATCGCTTTTAAAGTCAATGCTTGTCCAATGCCGGAACCTGCACCGGTAATGATGAAAAGACTATTTTTTAGTTCGCTCATGGTTGAGTTATTTCATACAAACATAGTGAAAAATAGGATAGTTTAGATGCTGAAACAAGTTTAGCATGACGTGTGCTCGTACAACATAAATAATATAACAACTTTTTGTGGAATAAAATTGAGTAAAACTCAACGTACGTCATCCTGAACTTGTTTCAGGATCCATTTTAAAAATCTAAATGGCACTCATTTTCAGAGCCGTCACTGCAGCTTCCACGCCTTTGTTTCCGTGTTTGCCACCGGCTCTGTCCAGTGCCTGTGCTTCGTTATTCGGTGTGAGTACGCCGAAAATAAATGGAATATCAAATTCTATATTCAGTGTTTGCAAAGCATTTGCAACAGAAGTATTAATATAAATATCGTGATCAGTTTCGCCTTTAATCACACAGCCTAAGCAGATAACACCGGCAAGATGATGTTGCTGCGCTAATTTTTTACCGGCAAATGGTAATTCAAACGTGCCCGGAACAAAATGTACATGGATATCATTTTCAGAAACACCATGTTGTATCAATGTTTCCATACAACCTTTCAGCAGTTCAAAAGTGATGTGCTTATTCCATTCAGCTACCGCAATTCCAAATGATTTGCCGTTTCCATTCGGTACCTTTTCTGTATCGTACGAAGATAGATTTTGTAAAGCAGAGGCCATGTTAAAATTGAGATTTGAGATTTAAGATTTGAGATTTATTTTTTAATTCATAAATCTTAACTCATAAATCATAATTGACTAAAGTGTTTCCGCTTCCAGTTTTGCAACAGAAATTTCTGCAGCCATTCCTTCCTGAGAATTTGGATAGTTTTTGTTCAGTTTTTTATAAAGCTCTAAGGCATCTTTCTTACTTCCTTTTAATTCCAAAGCAAGTGCTGCACGATATAAATACGTTGGTGCTGTAAGTTCATTATCGGCAGCATCGGCTGCTTTTTTATAATTTTCAATAGCCTTATCCATTTGGTTTTGTTCTGCATATGCATCTGCCATACAGCCAAATTTTCTGGAGTTTAACAAGGGATCTTCCGTTTTGAAACTTTCTAAATATTTAATCGCTTCTGCAAATTTTCCTAATTTTAAACTGGCAACACCGGCACCAAATGCAGCGCGATTTCCGGCAGCAGTTCCACTGTATTGTTTTGCAACAGCTTCAAAACCTAAATGTGTACCATCACCTTTTAAGGCTAATGACATGGAGTCTACTTCAAAATATTTTTGTGCATAAATGATGGCATCTTTTGCTTTGGTTTCTTTCGGACCTTTCACCATATTAGTATATGCCCACCAGCCACCAATAGCTAGAACAACAACTGCAATAGCACCTAAAATGATATTTCTATATTGTTCAAAAAAGTATTCTGCATTAGAAAATATACCGGTTAATTTTGCATTACCGTCTTCTAAAATATCGTGCTCCGTGCCTTTTGATTTATTCTTTGCCATAATTTTGCGTTAAAATAGAGCGCAAAGGTACGATTTTTAGCGGATTTATAAAATTTTTTATCCACGTATCGTTCACTTTTTACTATTCACCAATTTGAGTGTATCTTTACAAAATGTCGGAAAATCCGTTCTATATTCAACAAATTAAGCTTACTAACTTTAAAAATTACGGGTTTAAAGCCATAGATTTTTCGGAAAAGCTCAATTTTATCGTCGGAAATAACGGTATTGGCAAGACTAACCTGCTGGATGCCATTTACTATTCTTGCCTCACCAAAAGCTATCTTTCTTCGTCCGATGTATTGGTTCCTAATTTTGCAGATAATTTCTTTAGAATCGAGACTAATTTTATTTTAAACAATGATAATCAATTACTTGAGATAAAATATTTGAAGCAGGAAAAGAAAGAAGTGCTTATCAATAAAGCAAAAATAGAAAAACAGGCTGCCTTTATCGGAAAATTTCCCTGTGTAATAATCACACCGGATGATAATCAGTTGATTTTGGGTGGCAGCGAACTCAGACGGAAATTTATGGATGCCACGTTATGCCAGTTTTCAACAGAATACCTGACGCAACTTATTATCTATAATAAAATACTGGCACAACGAAATGCGTTATTGAAGTCTTTTTTTGAAAATCGCTCGTTTGATAAAAATTTACTGGATATCTATAATGAAAAGCTCGTAAATGCCGGAAACCTGATTTTTGAGTATAGAAAAGCTTTTTTAGAGAAATTTATTCCGATTTTCAAAACGATTTACCGACAAATATTCGATGGAAAAGAGGAAATTAGTATACGATACGATGCAGATTTGCAGGAAAATACGTTTGAAACACTCTTGCAGGATTCCTTACCACAGGATAGAAATGCACAACGTACCACAAAAGGTATTCATCAGGATGATTTGATATTTGAACTAAACAATTTTCCGGTGAAGAAAATAGGTTCACAAGGTCAGCAAAAAACATTTCTGCTTTCCCTGAAACTGGCGCAGTATGAATTGTTAAAAATGGAAAAACAAATCAGTCCGTTGCTATTGCTGGATGATATTTTTGATAAATTAGATGCCGGAAGAATTTCAAAGATATTTCAACTCATTAATAATGATAACTTTGGTCAGGTATTTATAACAGATACCGACGAGCCGACCATTTTGGCATTAATTGAACAACATATGATTACCAACTATAAAATCATCAACCTTGTCTAAGTATAGAAACAGTAAATTTGTGGCATTGAAAGATGTGCTGGACGACATGATCCGTGAGATGCGCATTGGTGGAAAAATGGATGAAATGAAAGTGCGTAAATATTGGCACGAGCTGATGGGTACCTACATCACCAATCATACGACACGTATTTTTTACAAACAAGGCAAATTGTTTGTTTATCTGGAATCTTCCGCTCTCAAACAAGAATTGTATCTGGCAAGAACCAAGATTATAGCCAATTTAAATGAACGCCTGCAGGAAGATTTAATTCAGGAATTGATCATCCGATAAATTTTAAACACATAAACACATAGATACATAGAAGTAAAGCAAAAAAATGTGCAGTATGTTTCAGTTAGCAAAAGAAACGCATAGTGTAAGCTTCGCTTACGACTATGTTTTAACTCTAGCATTCTAGCGTATCGCTTTGTCTGTTCTGCTATAGAAAAAATCTATGTGCCGAAACTTCGGAACTATGTGTTTAAATAAAGAGATAGACTTTACTTATCACAAAATCAGTAATTCTTATTAAAATATTCAATGCATTTTGTGTAATTTTGGAACTGAATTAAGGAAATATTGTTATACTAATTAATAAAACAAAAAATATCATGGCATTAGAATTCACAAACGATAACTTTAAAGAGAAAGTTTTAGACAATGCAGGCGTTGCATTAGTAGATTTTTGGGCAGAATGGTGCGGTCCTTGCCGTCTAATTGGTCCTGTGGTAGAAGATTTATCTAAAGAATTTGAAGGTAAAGCAACTATCGGTAAATTAAACGTAGATGACAACCGCGAAATTGCAGCGCAATACGGCATCATGAGCATTCCAACTTTGCTGATTTTCAAAAACGGTCAGATTGTTGACAAACACGTAGGTGTTGCTTCTAAAGGCGATTTGAAGAAAAAGATTGAAGCGGCAATGGCGTAGTAACATAAGTTATAAGTTAAAAAGGTATAAGGAATAAGTAATTACTTTTCTTATACCTTTTTTTATTAGAATTGGCAATTTTGCAATATTTTTTGTAATTTTAATTTCGATGAAAACATTAAATGTTCCAATAAATGATGTTGATTTTGCTTCTTTAGGTTTAGCAAATAACACTATTTCTTTTGACGAATTGAAAGAAAAAATGAGTGTTGAATATGCGAAAGAAGCACTTCAAAAATGTAATGATATTGCTTTAGAAGTTGGTTTGTCTAAAATGACATTGGAAGAAATTAATGAAGAAATTGCTGCTGTAAGAAATGCAAAAAATAATCATTGATACCAATGTTGTAATTTCTTCTCTAATTGGCAATAGTTTTCCTAAACAAATTGTATTTGATATTATCTTGCCCAAAAAAGTTCAATTAGTTTTGTCTAAAGATATTTTTGCAGAATATATTGAAGTATTGCATCGTGGGAAATTTAGAAAATACCCTACATTTTTACAAAATGCAGAAATCTTATTAAGTAAATTAGATGAAATAGCAATATATTTTTCACCAACAGAAAAAATAACAGTTGTAACAGATGATTTTGACAATCGGTTTTTAGAATTAGGTGAAATTTCAGATGCTAATTTTTTAATCACAGGTAATACAAATCATTTTAATTTCAATTCTTATAAAAATTTACAAATTGTAACACCTCAAGAATTTGTAAATACTTATTTTAGCAGTTAATATGGTTATCCAGCAACAAGATTTTCTTCAGTTCGACCAACTCGATATTCTGGCTCGTCAGGTAGTGGAAGGTTTTATTATCGGCTTACACAAAAGTCCGTATCACGGATTTTCCGTAGAGTTTGCCGAACATCGTTTGCACAATCCGGGCGATTCCATCAAAGACATCGACTGGAAAGTTTTTGCACGAACGGAAAAATTATATACCAAACGATTTGAGGAAGAAACGAATCTGCGTTGCCAGATTGTTATAGACGCTTCTTCGTCGATGTATTTTCCGCAGGAACGTGAAAAAGGAAAGCTGAATAAAATTGAATTTTCCTGTGTGGCGTCTGCGGCTTTGATGCATATGCTGAAAAAACAACGCGATGCAGTAGGCTTAACAATTTTTGATTCCGAAATAAAAACACAAACCTCAGCCAAAACAAACGCCATACATCATCAATTGCTGATGAACGAATTGTACAAACTGCTGACAATTCCGACTGTACAAAAAACGACAGATGCTGCAAAATGTTTACATCAGATTGCCGACTCTATTCACAAGCGTTCACTGGTGATTTTATTCAGTGATATGCTGGACAGTACCGATGAAAATGCTATTTTTCTGGCGCTGCAACATCTCAAACATAGTAAACACGAAGTGGTTTTGTTTCACGTAATGGATAAAGCGAAAGAGCTGGATTTTACGTTTGAAAACCGACCATATAAATTTGTGGATTTGGAAACCGGTGAAGAGTTGAAATTGCAACCCAATCAGGTGAAAGATTTTTATGTGGAAAAAATGCAGGAACGCAAAGCCAGCCTGAAATTGAAATGTGCGCAATACAAAATCGATTTCGTGGAAGCCGATATTAACGAAGGTTTCCAGCCAATTCTATTATCTTATTTGGTGAAGAGAAGTAAAATGGTATAATTTTACAATAGGCACAAAGAAAGTTGAATCAATCCAAATGCAAGATCCAATCATTTCATTATTTAAATTAAAGTCTAACTTGAGTGATGATGAATCCCAAATTTTATTGTCATTTTGGACTACTTCTATACATCTAAAACGAAATGATTTCTTAGTAAAATCAGATGCAAAAGAAAATTATTTATACTTTATCAAAACAGGAACGTTGCGTGTGTATTATCCGAATAAAGAACAGGAAATTTCTGTAGGCTTTGCTTATGATAATACTTTTATCTGTTCATTTCCATCCTTTGTAAAAGATAAACCATCAGAATATTTTATTCAGGCGCTAAGTAAATGCGAGTTGCTGGCTATTAAAAGAAATGATTTTTATAAGTTAGTCAACAATTATCCAGCCATAGAAAGAGCTTGGCGTTGTTTTGTAGAAGATGCATTGGTTGGTATTATAGAACGCGAAGTAGAAATTCTAACGTTAACACCTGAAGAACGTTATGATAAACTACTGCAACGAAGTCCGCATATTTTTCAAAAAGTTCCGCAAAAATATATTGCATCTTACCTAAACATGCAACCAGAAACCTTGAGTCGTAGAAAACATCAAAGTAAAAAACATTGATTGTAGTCAATGTTTTATAAGTTATCTAAAATCATTTTTGCATAAAAATAATTATATGCAAAAGACAAACAAAATTTCACTCGTATTCTTAGTAATTGTTGGATTCGCGTTTTTAAGTATTGCCATTCCAGCTTTTATAAATCCACAATCTATTATGGATAATGTGCAAGTTACTTTAGGCAACACCAGTGCACTTAATTCCGTTCGCGCTATGTATGGCGGCGTCAATTTATTTTTTGGCTTATACATATTATATGCAGCATTTAAAAAACAAGAAACAGGATTAATATTGGTTTTCTTATATTGCGCCGGCTTTATGGTTGGAAGAATTTATAGCTTATTTGCAGAAGGCAATCCGAGTCAGTTTATTATAACTTGGCTTTGTATTGAAAGTACATTAACCATACTATCTATTTTACTTTTGCGTAAATTGCAGAAAAAAAATCTTGCAACTCAACTATAAAAAACTCGGCGAATCAGGTTCAACCATTATCATCTTACATGGTTTGTTAGGTTCGTTGGATAACTGGCAAACGATTGCTAAGCAATTAGCAGAAAACCATCAGGTATATATCGTCGACCAGCGCAACCACGGTCGCTCGCCACATACGGATGAAATGAATTACGAAGTGCTGGCAAATGATGCTTATGAATTTTGTGTACAGCAAAATATTAGCAAAGCAACGATTATAGGTCATTCCATGGGTGGAAAAGTAGCTATGTTGCTTGCCTTGCAACATCCATCACTAATAGAAAAATTACTGGTAGTGGATATTGCACCAACGTTTTACGATGGTGGTCACGAAACGATTTTATTTGCTATGGCGGAAGCTCCTTTAAAATCAACAGAAAAAAGAGAAGACATCGATAAGTTTCTTCAAAACAGAATTCATGATTTCGGTGTGCGACAATTTATTCTGAAAAATTTATCTAGAGATGACAAAGGACAATTTGAATGGAAATGCAATTTTGAAGCTTTGATTTTGAATTACCGATTACTGATGGATTTCCCTAAATCGGATAAAACTTTTTCAGGTAAAACATACTTTATAAAAGGTGAACTTTCTAACTACATCAATCCGGATAACTGGGATGCCTGCGATCAATATTTTCCAGATAATACAATCCTGGAAGTAAAAGATGCAGGTCATTGGGTACACGCAGAAAATCCTACAGAGTTTCTATCTAAAATTCTATCAGTTTTATAAAAAAAAAATACTGCCTCAACAATGGAGGCAGTTCAAAACAACTCAGCAAAATTATATCTTACGTTTGGCGAATGCTTATGTTTTGTGAAAGTTATTGTTAGTTGTATTTTTTGTAATTGGCAAACTGATGATTGCTTTTTGCTTTCATAGGCCAGCTATCACTGCGGTATTGGTTTTTATTAACTTTTACAGTTGGCCATGTACCGCAACCTGAACTGATGCCTCTGCTGCAAGAAGTTGCAGTAAGCAGTAAGGTTGCCGCACAAACAAAAAACAGGATAGTTCTTTTAAAAGTGTGTGTCTTAAATAAATTAGAGTTTGATGTTTCTGTGTTGGCTGCTGCATGGTTCATAGCTGAATGAAACAGATTGCATGTTGGTTTTAAATTTTTCATAATCTTTTGTTTTAAGTTGTTTGAATTATTATGATGTAAAGATGTAGCTGTAGAATTGCTTGTATTGAATCTGTTGTTTAAATGGTAATTAAAATGAGTAAGTGGAAATAATATTGAGAAAATTCATTTTAATGGATACACTAAACGTTTAGATAATTCAACTTGTACCACTATTTACGAATATCAAATTATTAAGAACAAACCATAGCCAGCAAGATTTTTGGCTTTTTATAATCAATAGCTTAACTTAGTCTGGAAGTCTAAAATCAACGTGATGTATAAAAAAATAATCTTGTTTGTTCTGGTTGTGCTGGCAGTGCTATTTCTATATGCTGCATATGGAAGAAAGGATCTTACACTTTCTAAGGAGTATGTAAAAGAAAAATATCGGTTACCAAATTCTAAATTTATTAACTGGAACGGCACAGAAATTCATTATACGGAAAGTGGAAAAGGATTTCCCATTTTAATGATACATGGATTTGGTGGCAGTGGCAGAGATTTCATTATTTTAGATTCATTATTAAATGACAAATACAAGGTATTTCGTATTGATTTGCCAGGATTTGGTTTGTCTGATTTTCCGGTTCAAACAGAAACGACACCGGATTATATAAAAGTGTATGATGCCTATTTTTCTTTTTTGTTGGATACCTTAAACATAGATTCTTGTTATGTGATGGGAAATTCTTTAGGTGGATTAATGTCGTGGAATCTGACGGTAAAGCATCCTGATGTAGTGAAAAAACTGGTCTTGTTTAACAGTGCAGGTTATGATATGAAAGAAGTGGTGGAAACCGCTACCAATGCCAGATACTTGAAATCGGATTTTGCACAATTATTTTTAAAAAAAGGAGTGCCTGTTTTCTTAACCAAAAAAGGTATGAATAAAATATTATATAGCGATTCATTAAAAACAGAAGAAAGAGCTCAACGATTTAATGATTTTTGGAACAGAAAAGGAAACATGCAACAAATTTTAAGCATGGTTTCTTCTGAACAATATCTTGACCAGAACTTAATTAAGGAAGTTAAATGTCCGACATTAATTTTTTGGGGAAAGTATGATAAAGTGATTAATAAAAAATATGCAGCACGTTTTCATGCAGATATTAAAAATAGTCAACTGATTATGTACGATAGCTGCGGACATGTTCCAATGTTAGAACGTCCGATGGATGTTCAGCGTGATGTGCTAAAATTCTTGACACAATAATTAATGGTCTCCTAAAGGACGTTTTTTTACCAAACCACCTTTTATGTTTTTTACACTTTGAGTAATGATAAAAGCATCGGAGTCTATTTTCTCAATTTCACTGTACAATTTTCCAATTTCCAATCGTGTGATAACGGTATAAATAATTTCAGATTCCTGGATTTTTTCTCCTTTTTTACCGCTTCCTTTTTTTTGTTTGTAAACGGTGTATCCGCGTTTTAATTCATCTCTCAACATAATACGTATGTCATCCGAATAATCAGAAATAATAGTGATACCCATGTATTCTTCAAAACCTTCCACAATAAAATCTACGGTTTTGGAAGCAGATAAATAAGTTAGCATGGCATACATTGCTGTTTCTACAGATAATAGATAAGCGGCAAATGTAAAAATGATGATGTTAATAATCATAATGATGTCACCGATACTACTTCCTCTTTGTCTGCTGACAAAAATAGCAAGGACTTCAGTGCCATCAATAACAGAACCGCCACGTATAGCCAAACCAATGCCTGTGCCGAGAAAAAATCCGCCGAAAATGGAAATTAATAATTTGTCGCTGGTAATTTG
>ENA-UOWO01005083-UOWO01005083.1-activated-sludge-metagenome-genome-assembly--contig:-NODE-5083-length-14140-cov-10.372595_pt1 | contig 14140 bp, 10 predicted proteins | sample MGYA00238148_ERZ761564 | MGnify/ENA primary metagenome ERZ761564 (study PRJEB28885, sample SAMN05720194) | activated sludge metagenome | isolation source: Anaerobic digester | place: USA...
AAATAGATTGTGAATCACCTTGTAGAAACTATATACACAAATGCTTGAGTCTCGTCCCTAATGCGGGCCAAGATTTATTCAGCCAAGGTCTCGAGTCTTGCATGGGTGAGTGTAGGGGTTGGAATGACCAAAAAAATAAATGTATATTGAATGCTACTAATTGTGAGGATATGACTTTGGTTTGTGGTTTATAAATAATTGCGGAATTGTCATAAAACTGAAACTGTAGGGTTGATTAATCATGACCTAAAAAGTCAAAATATGCGTATTTTCATTCAATTCATGTCTAGTCTAGTGTGTAGTGTGCTCATGGGCATATTTGGCCTAATATTCGGAGCGACAATTGGTGGCAATTTTGGTTTTCCGGCTTTTGGGGGAAATGTCGGCTATGAATCAGGTGGGGTGTTTTTTGCTATTGTCGGACTGTCGCTCGGTAGTTTGCTCGGAATGATGATTGTGAAAAATATCCAAAAAGAAAAATTTTCATATAAATTAGCCACAATAATTGCTATTGTGGTAGTTTGTATTAGTGTGGTATTGTTTGATTATAATATGCCACGAGTTGTGGGGTTGATGATTGTTTTGTTGCCCTCGAGCGTACTGACCGTGGTGTCGGTTTGCAAAAAAGGAAAAATTTGAATTATTACATCATGTGAGGTTTTTAATCAATTAATTAATTTCTTTGGTCAGAAACGGCCAGTGGAAAAAATAAAAAAATATGCTTGAAAATGAATTTAATATTCCAGAAGCTGAATCATCGAGTTTGAGATGTCAATTTACGCGAGAAGTTAGCATCCGAGACGGCAGTGGAACTGCCACGGTATTTAATTTTCCAAAAGCGCCAGAGTGGAATCCGCGTTCTTATCTTGATGAGGACGAAAAAAGACAATTAAATGCTGTACAGTATCTAAATGAGCCTTCTGAAAAGGAAATAGAGGAAATCCGTAGGCTTTTTTGCAAAGCCAGAATGGTTTATTTGGATGAATATAAAAAAAATATCTTACCATTCCAAAAGGAACTTATCGAACAAATCCGACACATGTCTCTTGCGGGTCTTGGTCAATTATGGTTTATAAAAGATAAGCGTCAAAGAATTGTTGATATTCGACGAGCACATGAATGTATGTTTAATTTTGGCGATAGGTATGGAGATCCCGCTCCTACCTCTAGGGGAGTACAAATTGGGATATACGAAAGTGATTTCGATTCGCAAAAACTTATTGATTATAAGCAAAATTATGAAGATTTGCCTAATTTCATTGCAGAATCAGAAAACGATGAGGCTGTTATTGCTGGCAGTTGTCTTGTTGGTGTGGATACCATTTCAGAATACGAACGATTGGCTGGAAATATACCGGAGGAAACACTTTTGATTGGCAAGCACTGGTTTGAAGAGGAGGTAAGAAAAACAGAAAGCGTTAATAAGAAAGAACACTATTCCAGAACTCCTCATTCCATAACTCCTCCCCCAAGGTTTTCGGTCAGAAGTTTTTTTGTTGAGTCAAAGGATCAGTCTGTGGATTCAGATGGTCAAGAGTTGATATCTTTTTTGGATTTGTGTCTAGCCGAGCACTGGTTTCACGGCTATTCAATGGGTAGCCCGGGGTATACAGCCGGGAGAGCACATGATTCGATGACAGAGTTTGAACTTAGTGAACTGTTCAATTTGGAAAAAATCAATCGGGGCAGTTTTGCTAACATCTTTAAAGAATGGTGCATCAACACAAAACTTGATCTAAAATTATTTAAAGGTTGTAAATTAAAGCTCGGGTACGATACAGATCGTGGAAAGGCGTATTTTCTTTTAGAAGATGGCTATTTTTATCTTGTTGAATTTAAACAAGGTGATTGTGCTGGGGGTGAAACGATAGATGTTTTGGGTCGGGTTAGTGGAATTTCTGTGGATAATAATTTGCAAGAGTTAATGTCCTTTTTCCGATCTGGAAAACCAAAAATAGAGAAGTTGGATGAAGAACAGCTCGATGAGCTAACTGAGTGGTTATCAGATTATTTGGAGTAGAGTATTGCATATTTTGTAGAGTGAAAAACACCAGATATGGTTAATCAAATCGCCGTTTTCAAGGGTAAAAAAATCAGGAAAACTCTTTTTCAAAAAGAGTGGTGGTTTTCGGTTGTTGATGTGGTGGAGGCGCTTACGGATAGTAATGACGCTCGAGATTATTGGTATAGAATGAAAGTTCGTGTTAGTGGTGAGGAGGGGATCCAGCTGTCGACATTTTGTCGACAGCTGAAATTGGAATCTACCGACGGTAAAAAATACGAAACCGACTGTGCCGACACAGAAGGCATCTTTCGCATAATCCAATCAATACCGTCACCCAAGGCCGAACCATTCAAACGCTGGCTCGCCAAGGTTGGTTATGAAAGGATTCAGGAGATAGAAAACCCCGAACTCGCGACCAAAAGAACCATGGTGCTGTACAAATTAAAGGGGTATCCAGAAGACTGGATTGAAAAACGCATGCGAGGTATCGCTGTTCGTGAAGAATGGACTGATGAGTGGCAAAAAAGAGGGGTGGAGCATGAAAAAGATTATGAAATTTTGACTGCGGAAATTTCTCAGGCCACCTTTGGTCTGAAGCCTTGTGAATACAAAAAATTGAAAGGGTTAAAGCGGGAAAATTTGCGCGACCACATGAATGATTTCGAGTTGATCCTCACCATGCTCGGAGAAAAAACAACGACAGAAATACACCGCACAAAAGATTCAAAAGGTGTCCCGAGGCTGAAAGATGATGCGCGTGTCGGTGGACAAATCGCTGGTACTGCCAGAAAACAAATTGAAAGAAAGCTCGGGCGTTCTGTAATTTCGGATGAAAATTTTTTGAAAAATAAAAAACATAAGAGGATTGAGAAAAAATAAAGCCACCGAAGGTCGGTGGCGAGAGTGTCGTGGGCGATGTAAAACAATGAGCAGAAAGAGCGTGCTGTTTTGGTTGGGAGATATGGCGACTTATCTATCTTCGCCACATTCTTCGCAGAGAGTTCCGTCGCAGTCGACGCAGTGATTGGCGGGTTCTTCGTTGGCGTCGAGGGTGAGTTCTTCAGATACGGCTACCCCGATTTGTCGAGCGAGAGGTGAATTCAGAGAAATGACCACTTCCGTTTCGGAGTTGACGATTTCAATGAGCCCCGTGCTGAGAGTCTCTCCCCGTTCGTCGTACTCGATTCGTAGAAAGGGCTTTGGTGGATTGTTTTTGGTGTAGCACCGGTATTCAATCCCGTTCACTGTGACGAATGTGCATTTGTCGTAAGTTCCTTCCATTAATTTCCTCCAAAATTGTGTAGATGAACATTTTCATCCAGCCAAAAAGATACCATGTTTTTCGAAAGCTGTCAATTGTTCCCCTTGAAAAATCCCCCAAAAATGATAGAATAGAATCTGTAATCAATACACTCGATATGGCCGACCTGAAATCGTTCCTCGCAAAAATTAAAGAAGCCCAAGGTTTGCTGAAAATTGGCGAACTGAAGGCGAAAATGAAAACTTTGGGGGACGAGATGAATGCGTCTGGTTTTTGGGATAATCCGAATCGGGCGAAGGTGGTGGCACAGGAATATGAGGGCATAAAGGAAGAAATTGATAAGTGGGAATCGCTCGAAAAACGCACGCTGGATCTGATTGAACTATCTGAAGTCGGGGATTCGACACTCGCAGACGAAATCGAATCACAATTCGCTGAATTACAAAAAGAATTTGAAAAAAATGAGTTTTTTCTCCTGTTCGACGGTCCACATGATAAAAACAATGCGATCATCACTTTTCATGCTGGCTCGGGTGGCACCGAAGCGCAGGATTGGGCCGAGATGCTCGCACGAATGGTCTCACGTTTCGCCGAAAAAATGGATTGGAAAGTGACAATTCTATCAGAATCTCGTGGTCAGGAGGCGGGTATCAAATCGCTCATGGTCCGCGTCGTCGGGCGTTATGCCTATGGCTACCTCAAATCCGAACACGGCACACATCGTCTCGTGCGTATTTCACCATTTGACGCCGAAAAAATGCGCCATACTTCATTTGCCGGAATTGAGGTGTTGCCGGAGATCGAAGAGGGGGCGGAAGTCGATATTGATCCGAAAGATTTGCGTATCGATACTTTCATGTCTGGTGGCAAAGGTGGTCAATCCGTGAATACGACATACAGTGCTGTCCGCATCGTGCATGTGCCGACAGGTGTCACCGTGCAATGCCAGAACGAGCGTTCGCAAATGCAGAATAAAGAAGTGGCGATGCGAATTTTGCAATCCAAATTACAAAAAATGAAAGAAGAAGAGGAATTAAAAAAGATGAATGATCTCCGCGGTGAATATAAAAGTGCGGAGTGGGGAAATCAAATTCGTTCCTATGTGCTCCACCCATATCATCTCGTGAAAGATTTGCGCAGTGATTATGAATCGACCGATCCGGAAAGTGTGCTCGAGGGTGAATTATTGCCACTTTCGGAAGCGTATTTGCGTTGGTGCAAGAAAAAATAATATGAAAATTGTTGCCGCGAAAAATTTTGAAGAAATAAAGAATGAATTACGAAATAGTGATTCGGTTTTCATATATCCGACGGAGACTTGTTATGGAATTGGCGCGGACGCGACGGATGCCGAAGTAGTACGGAGAATTTATGAAATAAAAAAAAGACCAAACGATAAGAGCGCGATTATTCTCGTCTCCGATATGCAAATGGCGGAAAAATATGCGGAGTTTGGTGATAAGGCGCGAGAGCTGGCAAATAAATTTTGGCCTGGTGCTCTGACTCTAGTATTGCCAGCGCGAGCGGGGAGTGATTTGGCACCGGAATTGATTTCAGATTCAGGTGAGGTGGCGATGCGAATTTCCGGATATATTTTGGCGAAGAAAATTGTAGAATTTGTCGGCCGCCCGATAGTCTCCACTTCGGCCAATATTTCTGGTGGAAAAAATATTTACAAATCATCGGAAATTAATGCGGTTTTTTCTTCGGCGAATCCTGCTCCTGATTTTTTTATCGATGATGGAGATTTGGTGGAGAATTCACCGACGACATTGTTGCGGGTGAGAGGTGGTGAAGTTGAAGTATTACGACAAGGTGGGGTGGTAATATAAATTATATGACACATGAAAAAAAGATTTTACCGGAATATTTTCAGAAAATTTTTGATGGTGAAAAAACATTTGAATTACGACTTGCGGATTGGCAGTGCAGTCCGGGTGATATTTTGGTGTTGCGTGAGTGGGATGAAGACAAAAAAGAATACACAGAAAGGGTTTTGGAGAAGACCGTCACTTATGTTTTGAAAACAAAAGACATTGATTTTTGGCCAAAGGAGGCCGTAGAAAAATTTGGTTATCAGATTATTTCTTTTTAGCATTATATTTACTAATTTCACATTGTGTATCATCGGACGTATACATTAATTCTCGTGATTATCGGTGTCATTGCGGCACTGTTTATGATATTTGCTTGGAAAACCACGGTCGTCTCTCTCGAAGCGCAAGCAGCCGTCGATGGGGCGAATGATGGTCCAGTATCAGAATATCCGCTCGTGCGCATGCGTCAGAAAAAAATGAAACCGGCGCGAATCGCAGTCAAAGGTGTGTATCTGACCGCGTATTCAGCAGGCAATTCGAAGAAGATGGATGAAATTATAAAATTGATTGATGACACAGAATTAAATGCGGTAGTGATTGATATCAAAGATTACAGCGGAAAAATTCTATTTGCTAGTAAAAATACACAGGCGCAGGATTTGAAATTGATTGATAATCGCGTTGGTGATTTGCGCGCGCTTGTTTTGAAATTGAAGAAACATGGCATATATACAATTGCGCGACAAACAGTTTTTCAAGATCCGATTTTGGCGGAGAAAAAACCAGAGTGGGCGTTGAAAAGTGTGAGTGGGGGATTGTGGCGTGACAACAAAGGTTTGGCTTGGGTAAATCCAAATAATCAAGCGGTTTGGGATTATAACGTCGCAATCGCAAAAGAGGCGATTGGTTTGGGGTTTGACGAAATTAATTTTGATTATGTCCGTTTTCCATCCGATGGAGTGATGAGAAATATTGTTTATGCAAATGGTGATAAAACACGCGAAGAAGTGATGGGTGAATTTTTCAAATATTTGCGCACTGAATTAGGTCGCGAACCAGCCTGGCTTTCGATCGATATGTTCGGTTTCGTGATGGAGCGCCATGATGGTATGTCGATCGGCCAGCGTCTCGAGGATGCGGTCGATAGTATTGATTATATTTGCCCGATGATGTATCCGTCTCACTATCCGTCAGGCCACCTGGGACTCGTAAATCCCGCCGCTTATCCACGTGAAGTATTCGAAAATGGTATGAAAAAAGGCTTGCCGTATTTCGAAGGCAAAAGGGCGAGTGTGCGCCCGTGGATTCAGGCTTTCAATATGGGTGCAGTCTACGATGCCGAAAAAATCCGCGCGCAAATCGACATAGTCGAAAAATATTCCGATGCCGGCTGGCTCATGTGGAATGCGGCGAATCGGTATACGGGGGCGGGGTTAAATAAGTAAATGTCAAAGTTCAAATTACAAATGACAAAAATTTGAAATTTGACATTGGAATTTTGAAATTAAAATTGTATGACTCCATCCGAAATCAAACAACTCTGTGAAAAATATGGCTTCGCTCCTAGTAAAAACTATGGGCAGAATTATCTGATCTCCGATGTGCCGGTGAAAAAGATGATCGAGGCGGGGAAGATTGGTGCGGAGGATACGGTGCTCGAGGTGGGGCCTGGGTTCGGTGTACTCACTTTTGCGCTCGCGGAGAGGGCGAAAAATGTGGTGGCTTTTGAGATTGAGAAAAGGCTCGAAACATATTGGGCAGAGGAGTGCTTAAAGCATCCAAATATCGAAATTGTGTGGGGGAATGCACTCGCGCATTGGGATAAATATACGGAGGGGCTCAGGGAATTCAAGGTGGTGGCAAATGTGCCGTATCAAATCACCTCCGATATTGTGCGTACAGTTTTGACTGGTAAAAATCGCCCGTCTTGTCTACTGTTCATGGTGCAGAAAGAAGTTGCCGAGAGAATTTGTGCGGTACCGGGGCGGGATGGCTCGGATGTCAGTCTGCTCACGGTGATTACTCAATACTTCGGCCGACCGAAATCAATTGCCAATGTCTCCGCTGGATCTTTTTGGCCTGCTCCGAAGGTGGATTCTGCGGTGCTCATGGTGTCAGACATAAAAAAATCGGATTTTGTGGCGGAAGCGATGTTTCTACGTGTCGTGAAAGCGGGCTTTTCGGCGAAGAGGCGACAGCTCGCAGCGAATTTGTCGGGTCAATTGAAAATTCCTCGACCGAAATTGGTGGAAGCGATGGAAAAGTGCGGAATTGAGGCGACGGCGCGGGCGGAAGAGCTATCAGTGGACGAGTGGAAGAAATTAGTGGTGGAAATATCCGAATTTTTGAGCTAAATATAGTATTTCTGGAGAACTCTCGGTAAAGATGTGGGTCGGCGGTGTATAACTTCCGAAAATTATCCCCAAGTGCTGAACAATTATTGTTTGTTCGGCATTTTTTTGGTATAATATAAACAATCTGCGAAATCCATGCGTGAAAATTATGGATAATGAACAAAATAAAGTAGGCCTGACCAAGGAACAAAAGACCGGTGTGGTTTTGTTGCTTGTTTTTGCGTTGATTGTGGTAGGGCTCGGATTCCTCCAGATGCGTAATACGATTTACGGACCATTTGTGTTGCGTTTGCCGGATACGCCTGCAGATTACCAGCTCGCTTTCAGTGATGAGGCTACTCGCTCGAAAATGATTGATACCGATCATGATGGTCTCACTGACTACGATGAATTGAATTCATACGGGACTTCACCATATATTCCAGATACCGATTCGGATGGAATTGATGATAAGACCGAGATCGACCAAGGCACTGATCCGAATTGTCCAGAGGGACAGGAGTGTGCTGTGGCCGAGGCGGTGGCGACGAGCACTACCGATGTGGTCGATAATTTATTACCAGATCAAGGTGTGGGGACCGCCTCTATTATGGCGAACTCAGCCAGCACTCTCGGTACGGGTGTCAATGCACAACCTAATACTGACGTCGATGTCAATTCTCTCTTGAAAGATCCGGCGCAATTGCGCGAAATGGTGCGACAGAGCGGCGCACTCACTGAGGAGCAGTTGGCGAAGATTGATGATGCGACATTGATGCGAGTTTTCGCGGAGAGCGCGAAGACTATTCCAGCGCCTTCTTCTACTGATTCAAATATATTATCTGGGAACTCGACCAATCCGACGGCCAATACGGGTGCGGTTTCCAGCACCACAAAAAAATAAACTTTATGTTCGATTTTTTGTTTAGAGAAAAAAAACGTTTGAGTGTTGTTGGTTTGATTTTGTGTGTTGTTTTTGGTCAGGTGATTTCGGTTTTAAGACCGGTCGCCACTCATGCGATTCCAGGTGATACGGTTTATGTTTTGAATCCATCAGCAAATATGCCCGCTGTCGGTGCCGGTTCTCCGACATATGAGGTTGGAAGTCTCCCGGAATTAAAAAAAGAAGCCAAAACCAGTATTTCGGATGAATTGTATGCCGCCGCCATGGGCGCACTCATCAACAGCGCTTCGTATTTTTTGAATAAATTAGCCTACGACTCGGCCATGAACATCGCTCAGGGTAATTGGGGTAAGTTGCCACTGGCTGATACAGAGACCACGGCGAACTATTTCGAGTCTCTCGCTCTTGATTCCGTCGCCACCTTCGCCAACGATTTCGCGAGTGGTTTTGGAGTCGATCTGTGTACACCGGCAAATTTCGACGTTTCACTCTTCATCACTATCGGTCTGCGTCGTATGTATGCGAGTGGCACTCCGGGTGGTCCGACACCGTCTTGTAAATGGCAGGATTTGCAGTTGAAACAGAGATTCACCGCGTTTGGTGATCTGGCTGAGGGAACAATCGGAGATCCGGGTGCTTTTTTCGCACGTTCGATCAATATCCAGGAATCAGATTTCGGGATTGCAATGGGTGCGATGGCTCGGGCGGATCGTCTAGTGGTCTCGAAACAAGAGGGTAATATGGTGGATCGGATCATGGGCCAAGGTTTCAAGTCTTTCACGGATATGGTATCCGGTAAAATTTTGACACCAGCTATTATTTTCGGTGAGGAGGCCAAAGGTTTGACAAACAAAAATCAAGGACAGCTGACATCAAACCAAATCTCGGGTGTATATGCCGCGAAAGCGTGGCAGATTTTCCCAATGGCCGGTTCGGTGTTTTTGAACACTCTTCTTTCGGAGTCTCTGGTTCAATTACAGAAGAAATTACTTGAGACGAGCGACAGCGCTACGGAGGCATTTGCTGGTGTATTGGATTATGAAGAAGGTGGTTATACACGGACGAGGAAACAAATGGAAGAAGTTTTCGCAGATTTACTCGCGATCAAAATCGGATCGGTAGATAATTATGGATTAGTAGAGGAATTTCTAGCTTGTCCGAAGGGTTCGGTGGCTTTACCTGGTTTGAATAATTGTGTGATCGATAGTGATTTCGCTCAGGCTCTGAGTGAAGCTCGGTCTGGTAAGCCACTGACGATCAGAGAAGCGATCAAGCGGGGGTATTTACATGGTAATTGGCCACTCATTTCTCCGCGTCGGGTGATTGATAATACCAATTTGAATGGTGAAAAAGGCGGTTGTGCTCAATTTGGTTACTGTTATTCGAATATCCAAAAATTACGCCGTGCTCGTATTCTGCCACTCGGTTTCGAGATTGCGGCCAATAAAGCAGATCCGGACAATCCAGTCCAAGAAGGTTGGACACTCGAGAATGTAGTGAAAAATTTTGACACTTGCGATTGGGCTGGTGAGGATGCGAATGGTAGCAAAATCCCCAAAGCAACACAGACTGGTAATAATAAATTTTGTCGTTTGATCGATCCGAATTGGCTCATCACTCTACCGGAGACACGATGCAATGCGCGTGTGTTCTCTTCCAATTTGATGGATACGAAGACTGGTTTGCGAGCAGAGGAGTGTGTCGATGCTCCGAGTTGTTTGGCGACGGACGGTTCGGGTAATTGTAATTCGTTTGGTTATTGTACGCGGGAGCGTAATATCTGGAAGATTGGTTCGGATGTGTGTCCGGCGTATTACAATACTTGCAAAACATACTTCGGTAGTGACAAACAAGCCGTATCATATCTATCTCGCACGGTTGATTCACTGTATTGTGACGCTGAATCGGTCGGGTGCGCGCCGTATTCTCTCGAACAGAATACCGATGGTACTTGGGTGAAGAGTACCGCGACCAATCAGGATTTGCGCAACGCCGGTCGTCCGCAGGTGGCGTATTTCAATGCGAAAATAAAAGAAGACGCCGCGAGGTGTAGTGAATCTGACGAGGGGTGCAGTGCTTTCTACGGGGCTGATTTGAGTGGGGAGATTGGTGATTATGATTTTTCCAAAAATACTGCCACATCGTTTTTGCGTAAAGCACCAGATTATTTGGGTTGTTATGATATTATTCCCAGCACTTCAGCGGTCGATTGGCCGATGACGAAGCCACAGTTGTTGGATTTGCCACAGAAAGAAGAGTGTGGAAAATTCGCCAACGCTTGCGTGCCGGAGGAAGTCGGTTGTGACTTATTTACGCCGGTATTGTCTGGTCCGACAGCGATTCCTGGACAGTATAGTTCGGCGAACAAGTGCGCCGCCGAGTGCGTCGGATACAATACTTTCAAACAAGAATCCAATTCTTTCTACGGAGAGGAATACCCAATGTATTTCATCCCCGCCAATGCGAAGACTTGCGCGGCGGAAAATGTCGGTTGTGAGGAATTCACCAATTTGGATACGGTGGCGAATAGTGGGGAAAAATTGGAATATTACAAAAGTATCAAATATTGTGAGAAACCAAACGGTCTCAACAAAAAAGTTTATTATTCTTGGGAAGGTACCGCTGAAGAAGGTTTTGTCCTACGCACGCATGAGATGAAACCGGTTGATTTGACTTATCGTGATTATGTCCAGGGACTGACTGATTTCGGCGACGATGCTACGAGTGATGTGATCGCGAAAATCAAAGCGGATTTCCCGATTGGTTCACCGGCTTATGCGGACGATCGGGGTGTTTCTTTGAAAGTTGATTATGATCTCTGCAATGAAGATGCGTATAATATTTTGATAAACAAAGATTCTGTTGCAGACGGTTGGTCATTCGGCCAGGCTAGTCCGGGCTGTCGCGCTCTGTATGATAGTGACGGTAAGATTTATTATAGACTTCTCAGTAGTGTTATTACCGTATCTGATGCTTGTCACCCTCTGCGTAAGACGAAGACGGAGCTGTACACTGACACTAGTTTGGATAATGCGACGAAATGTGAGAAATATGGCGGATTTTGGAATACCGCTACGAGTACCGTGAATCCAAGCGTCAGATGTGAACGTTGTTATGGCGGCGGATCATATGACAAGACTTCGGGTACCTGTGTGTTCAACGCTATCGACGCGACGGGTGAATCGGTGAGTTGTTCGGCTGAGGCGGCAGGTTGTCGCGCCTACACCGGTAATGCGGCCAACAATATCGAACAGGTGTCATACGATAGTTTCGAAGATGCTGGAGAAGATATTTTCTCGGGCTGGAGGTCGATGGGCGCAAGTAATTCCTTGACGATTTCGACGGAATCGACTCAGGTAGGTATGCACTCTCTCCGAGTGCCGGCTGGGACGAGTGGTGATCAAATTTCTAAGGAATTTGAGATGGGGACGATCAATTACCTCGATCAATATCAGGTTTCATTTTGGGCGAAAGGTAATCCACAAAATTTGAAATTATATTTCAGACAAGCGGGTGTATCGGTCGGTGAATTCAATTATGATTTGAGTTCGTCTGAGACAGTGTATTCACCGGTGAGCGCTGACTGGCGCGAATATACGCTCGGTCCAGTATATTTCAGAGGTGATACATATAGTACTACCACGCCAGTGAGTCTAGTAATCGAGAGAACGGCGTCCGGCAGTGGCGATCCGGGGGACTATTATTTGGATCATATTCGTCTATTGCACATCAACGGTTCGGTGAATTTGATTGCAGATTCTTGGAAGACTTCAGATGGCTATGATGTACCGGTCACTTGCGATCAATACCCGTATGACGCTCTACCAGGTACGGCGCTCGGTTGTGCCGCATATACTAATCAAGCGGGTGAGCCTGTGACTGTGACTGGATTCGAAAGATTGTGTCGTATGGAAGCAGTCGGCTGTCAGGCGCTCTATGAGACAAAGAATACCTATGCCAATTCCGAAGGAGACGGTTTGGAGGCGGACAAAGTTGCTTATAATGTCGAGTGTCGGTTGAATCCGACACAGTTTCCGGCCGGTCAGAAACATAATTTATCATTTTGTTCTGTCACACTAGATAATACCACCTATTCTTGCAGTTTGCAGAATAATATCACTTCTTGTTTCATAGACGAGCCGATAGTGATTAATTCTCCACTGGAGATTGTCCCAAATAATGGCGGATTACTTACTGACGGTGGAGCTGGTTTCACAATTGAGAGTTTTGGTAGTTGGTATTGGTTAAAAGAGCTCCCTGCGTCTCTTTATATTTCCCCATCGACTGTGGTGATTGCAGAGGATAGCGGTCCGATTTTCCTTGCTGGTCGCAGTGAGTATTCTTGCGCGGAGTCGGAAGTTGGTTGTACTCGCGCGGCTCTCGAACACAGAATCCTGCCGGGTGCCGGCGCGGGGGCGATGGAGTATGTTGAGACATACATAAAAAACAATCCGACAAATTACAAAGATACGCTATGTGTCGAACGTCAGTCGGGCTGTGAAGCTTTCACATACAGCAAAAATATTCAGTATTTCAAAGATCCGCAATTGACGGGCGGGGCTCTCTGCGACTATCGTGCGCAGAGCGATGAGAGCGGTAAAGCAGGCTGGTATTTGCGTGGTGTCGGCCAGTGTTCCAATTCCGCTTCGGCTTATTGTAATTCGGACGATGATTGTCCGACAGGTGGTGTCTGCGGTACTGTGGGTGAGGTGCCTTGCTATTCTAATTATATTTTACCGAACGGAGAATTAGGTATCTGGTCGAATAATACGACACAGTATGAGAACAAAGTCGGCGTCTGTGAGGCGGAGGCGAATGGTTGTACCGAGCTTATCGATCCGGTCGATACAGCGGACTATCCGAGTGGCCGACCGTATTATGTGATTGATAATAAGAAATTACAAAGTCGGGTCACCGAGTGTGGTGGTAAAGTGAGTCAGAAAGAAGGCTGTGTTCTGTTCAATCAGACTGAACAGCCAAAATTGTCATACGACGCGGCGGCTTCATACAAATTGAGCGATGCGAAATTGGGTGAAGATGACAAACTAGTGTCACCTGTATCGACCGACGCGAATTCTGCCAATTTGATTTTGAAAGTGGATCGCGAGCGTGAGTGTGGAGAGTGGTTGTCGTGCCGGGGTTCGATGCCGGTGTTCGATGCTCGTACTGGGAAAACGAAGTATGCTTGCTATGATTTGCAGTTATGTCAACAAGGTACAAATGAATTTTGTACGAAATCCGCGGAAAATTCCAACGAGTTCATGAGCACATTCCTGACATATGAACAGTATATAAAACGTAATGTATCTTGGTCGAATGGTCGTGAGTTCAGTGGTTATTCGATCTATGATCAATATTCGCCCGCGGCTTTGAAACTGATTTCTCCGGAAAACAAGACAAAGAATGTAGGAGACGATTTGTCGGTGAATAAAAATAAGTATTATCTTGGTTTTGTGAATAATGAAGCACAGGATCAGTGTTCTGGTCCAGCCTCTGAGAGTAATGAGACCGAGTGTGGAATTGGTGGTATGTGTTGGAATAATGAGTGTGTCCAGCTACCAGAAAGCGTGGGGGTAGAAGAGGCGCTGACATCATCTTCACTATTTGGTAAGTATTTGATACCGCCAGAATGTCGTGGTTATCCAAGTGAAGATAGCCCATTTCCTATTTCGATCGTGTCTAGTGATAAAGATTGGTTTTATAATGATTATGTTTGGTCACCGAAGTCTTTTGCGCCTGGTTTTGATAGTGCTAATGTGTGTTTTAGAGGAGAGAAAACATCTGTTGAAAATTGTGATTGTTCATACAATAAAGTAGAAT
>ENA-UOWO01005085-UOWO01005085.1-activated-sludge-metagenome-genome-assembly--contig:-NODE-5085-length-14137-cov-4.306846_pt1 | contig 14137 bp, 11 predicted proteins | sample MGYA00238148_ERZ761564 | MGnify/ENA primary metagenome ERZ761564 (study PRJEB28885, sample SAMN05720194) | activated sludge metagenome | isolation source: Anaerobic digester | place: USA...
GCATCGGTGATAACGTTGTGCAGGTGGTGCAGGAATATTAACCTGCTCGCCATCGCCTACGCCTTTCGGCCTCGGCTTAGGGCCGACTAACCCTGGGAGGACGAACCTTCCCCAGGAAACCTTAGACTTTCGGCGGATAAGATTCTCACTTATCTCTCGCTACTCATACCGGCATTCTCACTTCCATACAGTCCACCCGTCCTTACGGTCGAGCTTCAATCCGTATGGAACGCTCCCCTACCACTGCATGCTCCCTCGGGAACATACAATCCGCGTCTTCGGTACCGAGCTTAGCCCCGTTACATTTTCGGCGCAGAATCGCTTGACCAGTGAGCTGTTACGCACTCTTTAAATGGTGGCTGCTTCTAAGCCAACATCCTGGTTGTCTCTGTAACTCAACATCCTTTTCCACTTAGCTCGATTTAGGGACCTTAGACGGCGGTCTGGGTTGTTTCCCTCTCGACTATGGAGCTTATCCCCCACAGTCTCACTCACAGGATACGGTTGACGGCATTCGGAGTTTGATTGGGTTTGGTAACCTTGTAGGGCCCCTAGTCCATTCAGCGCTCTACCTCCGTCAACTATTACCTGAGGCTGCCCTTAAAGGCATTTCGAGGAGAACCAGCTATCTCCAAGCTCGATTAGCTTTTCACTGCTATCCACAGCTCATCCAAATCCTTTTCAACGAATATTGGTTCGGGCCTCCACATGGTCTTACCCATGCTTCACCCTGGCCATGGATAGATCGCCTGGTTTCGGGTCTACAACATGCGACTGAACGCCCTGTTCAGACTCGCTTTCGCTCCGGCTCCGGGTTAATCCCCTTAACCTTGCCGCATATCGTAACTCGCCGGTTCATTCTACAAAAGGCACGCTGTTAGGCTGTCACACGAGCAAGCTCGCATGACATAGCCCTCCAACAGTTTGTAAGCGCACGGCTTCAGGTACTATTTCACTCCCCTAACAGGGGTGCTTTTCACCTTTCCCTCACGGTACTGGTTCACTATCGGTCGCCGGGTAGTATTTAGCCTTGGAAGGTGGTCCTCCCGGATTCCCACAGGATTGCACGTGTCCTATGGTACTCAGGTGTCGCGCTTCGAGTTGCTTCCTTTTCGCCCACGGGGCTTTCACCCTCTGCGGCGCTGCTTTCCAGTCAGCTTAGACTAAAGAAACAATTTGTAACTCTTAGGCCCATTTGCGGATGAACCATGCGCGATCCTACAACCCCGTGAAGGCAACGCCCGCAAGCTTGACATCTTCACGGTTTAGGCTATTCCCCTTTCGCTCGCCACTACTCAGGGAATCTCGCTTGATTTCTTTTATGCGGGGTACTGAGATGTTTCAGTTCCCCCACTTCTCTTCCCGAAAGCTATGTATTCACTCTCAGGATGACAGGGCATTACCCCTGCCGGGTTACCCCATTCGGAGATCGCCGGATCTAAGGATGCTTGCTCCTCCCCGACGCTTATCGCAGTTTGCCACGTCCTTCATCGACTCCCGGCGCCAAGGCATCCACCGTACGCTCTTAATTGCTTGACCAAAAATTGGCAAAATCGGCAATACCTCTGGCTATTTATCACTATGCACTTTTCAAGGTCCGGCGGTCTCAGCGGCCCACCCCGCATCTCGACCAATAAAAAAAGCCCCGGTGTCCGGGGCCTTTGTTCCTAAGTTTCAAGCCCGGATCATTTCAACTTCTTTGCTTCCGTTGTACCGCTTCTCTTCAAGCGCTTCAATAGTCTTCCATTTCCACTTGTCACAACCAGAAAAATATTCTAACGTCTTTCACCCGGTCATGTCAAGATTTTTCCAAATTATTTTTTTACCCCTCTGTTCTTCCTCTCCAACCAGTCTTTATTATAAGCGCTCAATCGCTTTCTGTAAAGCGCTTCCGCTCATTTTCAGCTGCCGAAGTAGAGGGCCGCTGTGATGAACAGCGCGACGGCTTCGATCTGGAGCATTCCCAGAGCGGCGACCGCAATTGCGCACGCCGTGGCAACAGATGCCGATCCAGCGCCTGCCTCCGCTCCGACGCCGGGCGCGTTCTTTCCCATTTCGCGACTGCCATATATGTAAATAAATAGTATTCTTATATATATCAGCGCCATCGCAGTCAAAGCTGCGACTATGAAATGACCTATGTTTCCGTTTATGAAGTGCGTCAGTTTAGAGGCGGCTGCGTGCCCGGCGGCGGGCGGGAGCGCGGCGAGGGAGAAGAAGACTGCAACGGCGGCAAGAGCGCGAGTTTGGTTTTTAGCCGCGCCTTCGGCGGGGATGGCGAAAGCGCCTGCTGTTCCTATTGCGTGGGCGGCAAGATACAGGAACATGACGGCGTTTCCCGTGGGGCCGTCGATGAGGGCGGAGGATAGGGCGAGGCCCGTGTGCGCGGCGCCCATGCATGCCAAGGCGCGCCTGCGTTTTCCTCCCGCAGCGGCCGCAGCCGCTATAGAGAAGCCAGCGCTTGCGACGATCGCGGCTGACAACACGGCGCGCCAGCTTTCTTCTATCGCGGGCATTGCGATGTGGAGCGCTCTGAAAGCGGCGACCGCTCCGGCTGTTTTTGCGGCTCCGCTCATGAACCCCGCCAGAGAGCCGGGAAGTTTTTCAAAATCTTTTCTGACGAACAGCGCTCTTGCGACGGGCGACATTTTGTATATGAATCCGAGGGCGAAGAATGCGAATCCCGTCATGAGGAACGAGCCGCCGAGGGCGGGGCTAGCGCCGTGGTTTGTGAACGCGCCCGCGGTTTCCATCGCGTCAGGCGCCGCCGCGCTAAGCATTAGGTAGAACTTGATTTCATAGATACCGGTTTCGCCTGTGACGTAGTGGACAATCAGCGACCCGGCGATCATGAGGGCTGAGGCCGCGGCGGAGAGCGGGGCGCCGGCGCGCGGGAGTTTTTGAGGTTGCGGGAGAGCGCGGGCGCTTGAGCGGGCCGCGAGCAGAATGGCGGCTGAGGCCGTCTCGGCTCCGGCAATCAAAACGAGCAGGTTTCCGGCGGACGCGACGAGCATGAGTCCGGCCAGCGCGACGGTCAGCCATGCGTGGAAAGATGGCGGGAGGGCCGAGCGGGACGAGTGCGCCGCCGCCGCGCAGAATGAAACTATCAGTATCAAGTGAGAAAGGAGGGAGTAGTTGTCCACTATCAACGCTCCGTTGAAGGCGAACTGTCCTGAGTTCCAGAGGGAGATGCTGAAGGCGGCGGCGGTCAAGGCCCCGAGGATGGATATCCGCGCGGGGGCGGTCGATTTCCGGTTGTCGAACGCCGGGCCGAACATAAAGAGGACGAGGGCGAACGCTATGACCGTTATGAAAGGAAAAGAGAGTTTTATGTCCAAGTCGGTTGGAATGAAGCTCATCGGCTATTTCGTCGCGAGCGCCGGCTTGCCCCGGATTGCACTAGGGGAACCCGATAAACCGGGTTATGAGCCTGCGCGCAGCCTTTCGTATTCGTCCATCGCGAACCCGTCAGTCATGCCGGCCACGTAGTCGCAGACCATCCTGTGAACGGAGTCTTCGTCGTCCCGGCGCATGGCGTCCTCCGGCATCAGGGAGGGGTTGTTCAGGTAAATTTTAAAAAGGCCGTCCACTGTTTCGAGGGCGGTGTCGGACATTTTAAGGACTCTGGGGTCGCGATAGAAGTTGCGCATAAGAAACCCTTTAAGTTCGGCGGCGCGCGATTCCATGCCCGCGCTGAAGCCGACGAGGGGGGAGCGGGCGGAGCGGACGTCGGCGACGGTTTTCACTCCTGCGGCGGCCAGCCGCGCTGTGGTTTCGGCCAGCGCGTCAGTCACTTGGATGTCAATCAGCCGCCGCACCAGTTGGTATCTTCGCATTTTTTCGCTTCCGGCCAGAGCGGGGTGGGACATGCTTTCGAGGGCTTCCCGGCAGAGGGCCACTTGGGATATTTGTTCTTCCGAGCAGATTCCCGACTTGAGGGAGTCGTCCAAGTCGTGGCAGGAGTAGGTTATGCCGTCGGCCAGATTTACAATCTGGGCCTCGATTGTGGGATTTCCAGCGGGGCCTTCCCAGCAGGCGGGGTCGGGGGCGTCATAGTCGGTGGTATGTTTGATTATGCCCTCGCGGACTTCGTAAGACAGGTTCAGGCCGGGGAAGTCGGGGTAACGGGATTCGAGCAGATCGACCACGCGAAGGCTCTGGCAGTTGTGTTCGAAACCGCCACGCTCCTCCATAAGTTCGTGGAGGGCTTTTTCGCCGGCGTGGCCGAACGGCGGGTGGCCGAGGTCGTGGGCGAGCGCCACAGTTTCCGCCAAGTCCTCGTTGACACCGAGCGCGCGCGCCATTGTGCGCGATATCTGGGAGACTTCTATCGTGTGGGTCAGCCTTGTTCTGTAGTAATCGCCTTCAAACGCGACAAATACCTGAGTCTTTTTTTCAAGTCTTCTGAACGCCGAGCAGTGGATGATGCGGTCGCGGTCGCGCTGGAACGGTCCTCTGAAAGGGTGTTCGGCCTCCGGGCGGGCGCGCCCGGCGGAGTCCTCTTCCCGCATTGCGCAAGGGGCGGTCGGCGCGTTTTTGAATCTGGATAGTTCAGTCATCCTGTTGTTCCCGCTCGATCAGGGGAGCGCAGCATCTGAATCCGTTTTCGCGGTTCTGGTCTCCCATAGGGCGGAAGTCCCTGAACGAACATCTTGTGAAAACTGGCCAGTCCGAGTGGCTCCCGCCTTTGAGAAGCCTGCCGCCTTCAGGGCGGGGGCGCGGCCCGGCCCCCGGTCTGGCGTACACCCACTCGGCGACATTTCCGTTCATGTCATACACGCCGTCGAAGCTGAAACAGTTCTTTCTGGCGCCTGACGGCTCGACGCCGTTCGTTTTGATGTTGCATTCGCCTTCGACGTATGTGTCGCCGAAGCTCCAGACCTTGTTTTCCGGCCCTGCGCACGCGCGCTCCCACTGATGTTCGCCGCAGAGGATTTTGCCCTGTTTCCTGCACAAGTCGACGGCTGTCTCCCACGATACGGCTGTCTTCGGTTTCTTTCCGGGCGTGTTCGGATACTCGAACCTGTCTATGCAGTATGGAGGCACATATACGGTTTCACGCGGCGTCTCCCTCTGGAACCACGACAGGTAGCAGCCGCCCATAGTTTGTTTGCAGAGTTTGAAAAGGTATTCTGTCTCCGGTTCGGTCGATCCCATAACGAACTCACCGGCGGGGATGGGAACCATGCCGCGGGGGCAAGGCTCTTTGACGATTTCAACCTGAACGGCATTCGCTGGCCGGGGAATAATCAGCGGCAAGGCTGTTATCAGGGCCGCAGCCAACACCGTCGCGCCGCCGCGTCCGCATATCCGGCGTCCGGCAAGCGCCGGGCTGACGTTTTTGTGACTTGATTCAAAGGCGGAAATGTTTTTCAACGAATCCTGCCCCAAACATTCGAGGGAAAAACGCTTTCGCGCGCCTAAGAAACGTTTTCGGATTGCTTCTGTCATAAGTTTTTCATAAGCGCGAGGCCGCCGTTCTCTGCCGCGCGGCGACGATCTCCTGAATATCAACAAGCGCGACCGCCGTCAGTCGAAATCGACGCCGCAACCAGCGCAGAATTCGGCGTCAGAGGGACATTCCAGCCCGCAACAGGAGCATATTTTGACGTCCGCGGCGGCGGCGGGGGCCGGACTCGGCGCGGTCGGGGCCTCGCTCGCGATTTCGGGAGCCGGAGCGTATTCGTCGACGTATCCGGCGGCGGCTTCCTCAAGCGACATCGCAGGCTCGGCGGGCTCCGTTGGGAGAGCGTCGCTTTCAAGTTCACCGGCTGCCAACAGAGGAGTTCCGCACGCCAAGCATATCGAAGCGCCGGGTTCGCCCTCAACCCCGCATCCGGGGCACACCGGGATATCGGATGTTATATCTGCGATGGATGCCGGGGCATGCCGTTCTTCAATTTCAGGTTGCGCGGAAATCTCTATTTCGGCGACTGGGGCAGGCTCTGAAAGGCTGTGTCCGCATGTGCCGCAGAAAGTGTCGTCCGGGCCGATGTCCATGCCGCAATTCGGGCATGCCGACGCCGAAAGCGGGGCTTGCGGCTCATCTGCGGCGAGCGCTTCAGACGCAACCGCTCCTTTGTCAATCGAGGCTCCGCACATTATGCAGGTCTTTGCTCCCGGAGGAACTTGCAGTCCGCATGACGGGCAGTTTCTCGATTCCGGTTTCATGCCTCTGCCGCCGAACGGGTCGATTATTTCCACCGGCTCAGGTTCAGGTTCGGGGATATATTCTTCTTCGGGCGCGCCGAGGTCGGGCGGCCTCTGTATCTCTTGAGTTAGGTCGAAACCGCAGACATTGCAAAGAGCGTCGCCGGGAGTCACGTCCATGCCGCAGTTCGGGCATTCCGTTTTGGGCGGTTCCGCTTGTTTAGGAGCGGGCGCGTGAGCCGAAGCGGCAGAAGGCGCGTGGCCTGAAAGTTTGAACCCGCATTCGCCGCAGAACTCGTCTTCCGCAGAGGCGGCGGCTCCGCATCCGGGGCAGACCGCCTCCGACTGTTGCTGGGCCGCCGGGGCTTCTGCTCCAGCCTTCATGCCGCATTCGCCGCAGAAGGTGTCTTCGGGCGACATTGCCGCTCCGCAGCCGGGGCATACATTCGCGCCGTCGGACGCCGCCGGGGCCGCGTCCGCTCCTACCGGCATTCCGCAGACGCCGCAATATTCGTCTCCGGGCTCAAGTCCCGCCGAGCAGCCTTTGCAATGCGCTCCTGAGATTATCCCTGCGAAGACGGGGTCTTTTATCGGCTCCACTTTTGCGCCGCACTCGCCGCAGAAAGTGTCTTCGAGAGCGATTCTCGCGCCGCAGGCGGGGCAGTCCCTTCCGGGGGCGCCGCTTTCAGCGGCAGTCGCGTCGGAGGTTTCCGGCTCGTATGCCTGCTCGGCTATGTATTCATCCGGCGTTTCGTTCGCGGGAGGCACGTATTCGGGCAGCCTGCCTGTGAGTTTCGCGCCGCAGCTTCCGCAGAAGATGTCCCTGACGTCCACCGGCTCGTCGCAGTCTGGGCAGGGTACGGTGTTGAGACTCGTTTGTTCTCCTTCAACGTATTGGCCGATGTCCTGCTCAAGCTCGCTTCCGTCGTCCATGCACCATTTGTAGTCGCCGGGAAACTGTCTTCGGCAGAAGGGGCAAATCATTTGAGACACTGGGCACCTCCGTGATGAGGCCGCTTAAGAATTATCGATATGTTCAAGCCGCCCGCCCGGCCTCTGTATGAAGCAAAAAGGTCGGGCCTGCATTTCGTGCATACTCCGGCGGAAAAGACATTTTTCGGATTCACGCCCGCCGCTTCCAGTCTCTTTCTGCAACAGGCGTCTAGGTCAAGCCGGGGGCCGCCTGAACCGCCGCCGCTCAGATGCTTCCGGTCGGAATCCGAAAGCCTCTCAAGAAGCTCTCCGCCTACCTCGTAACAACAAAGGCCTACGCATGGGCCGAGCCGGGCGGATACCCCTTGCGGGTTCGTACCGAACTCCCGTTTCATAGCCGCTAAAGCGTTTTCGATAACTCCCGACGTCATGCCCCGCCATCCGGCGTGAACGGCGGCCATCGCGCCGGATTCGGGGTCGGCCATCAGAATCGGCACGCAGTCGGCGGTGAAGACGGCGAGGGCGGCCCCTTCCGCGTTCGATATCAGGGCGTCCGCGTCGGGAAGGAATCCCGAAGCTTCGTTCTGTCCGGGGCCGGCGACCGCGACGTCCGCCGAATGTATCTGTTTGGCGAACGAAAGGGAGCCGGACGGCAGTCCGAGGGCTTCGCAGAGTCTGTCGCGCGCCTGTTTTGCCGCGTCCCCGCCCGTTCGAGCGAAATCAACGAGAGGCGGCAGTCCCGGAGCTGTCATCGCTCTGGAGGCGAAAATCGCCGAAAAATCGCCGGGCATCTCGTCGCCGACCGGCCACAGCGTCGCTGTCGACTCTCCTCGGCTGATGCGTTCAATCTCCTGTTTCAAGGTTCAGTTTATCCCCTCGCGCGCCATCAGTTCCCGCGCTTTGTCCGCCCATTCGCTTTCCGGGTGTCTTTTCGCGAGCGCCATCAGTTCGTTGCGCGCCAAGGGGACAGCGTTGTGAGATATATAAAGTTTTCCAAGCTCGTATCTGGATTCGGGGTTGTCCGGGACGATCTCGAAGCTCTTTTCGAAACAATCTATCGCGCCGAGGATGTCGCCTTTCGATTCAAGCGCGCGGGCCAAGAGCGTCAGGGCGCGCGTCCTTGAGCGCGGGTCCGCCTCCGACTCGGCGAGAGCCTCGAGCAGCTTTAAAGCTTCGTCCGCGCGTCCCGTCCGTTGCAGGGCTTCGCTTTTCAGCAATACAAGTTCGGCGTCGTCGGACATTTCCATCCCGTCGATGTGGTCGGAGATGTCGTCCCAGCGTTCCGCCTGTTTGAGGCACTCGAAAAGTGTCGTCTCGACGTCGGGGTCTTCCGTTCCCGCTCTTATGGCGGCTCCATAGCAGTCCGCCGCGCGCGAACTCATGCCCCTCTGCCTGTATAGGTCGCCCAGCAGTTTGTTCGCTTCAGGCGACCCGCCGTTCTTTTTTACGGCCGTCTCCAGAGCGTTCATCGCCATTCCGGGCCGGCCCGAAAGTTTGAGCAGCCACGCGGCTGCGAGCGCAGCGGCGTCTTCCGCCGCCGGGTCGGCGCGGACTTCTCTGACCTTGTCCAGCCAGTCGGATACTTCCGTCGCGGCAGTCTCCGAGTCGTCCGCCGCGGCTTGCATCTCATGGAGGATTGATTCCTCGCTTTCGCCCGCAGCCAGTTTTGCGGCCCATCCCGTCAGCTTGTCCGCAAGAGACGGAGCAGGCGCGTTCGGTTGCGCCGGTTCATCCGCGACTTCAAAAGCGTCGATGTCAGCCTGCGAAATTGCGTCCACGGCAGTCGCCGGCTGCTGAGCTATCGGCTCCGCGTCGAGACGCTGTTCCGTTTGCTTAGGTTCCGCCGCCGTTTCGTTGAAGAGAGGCGTTTCTTCCGCGTCGCGGTAGTCGGCCCCTGAAGGTATGTAGGCGTCGACGGCGTCGGCGCTAAGTTTTTCCACAGCGCTTGCGCCGGATAAATCAGTTTGTGTTTTGATGTAAGATTTCGCCGCAGCGTTTGGGTTGACTCCGGTTATCCGTTGAGGTTGAGCCGGAGGTTTTGTTTCCGATGATACGCGCTCAGCGGCGGCGGGTTCTGGTTGTTTTTCCTCGGCGCGCGCCGCGCTCTCGGTTTTGTCCTGCTTGCGTTCCAGCTCGGAAGCGGAGGAAGCATCCCCGCGCAGAAGCGCCTTCGGGTCTATCCCTTTCTTTTCCAGCCGGGCTATCCAGTCCGACACCAGAGAAGCGGCGTCCCCGCTTTTTTCAGCTTCCGGGGCGGCCCGCAGTTTTTCCCTTTCAGGCGCTTCCGCAGGCGCTTCCTCGTGGACGAAGCCGTACTTGTCCTGTATCTCCGCTATGCGGTCGAACACTTCCCGCATCATCTTGCGGTAGTGTTTCACCTCATTGTAGTGGAATCTCAGCTTGAGGCCGAGAGTCTGCACCTCGTCGCGGTCCAGCGACACTTCGAGACGCCGCTCTATGTCGTCGAGTTTTTTCCGGTAGTCTTTTATCAGATGATTAAACAAGCGATTTTCCGCTCCAATTAAAGATTGCGAAATTATTTAAGGTTCACGAAAGCCATGCGCATTTCGGAAATCACGGCCTCTAGTTGTTTTGCCAGAGCCGGGTCCACTTCCGAGCGGGCGGCTTCGAGCAGCGCAGCGCAGAAATCTATTCCCAGTTTCGCCTGCGACAGGTCCCTCACTGAGAGGTTGGTGACCGGGTTGGGTATAAGCCCAAGATGCATCATGACCTGTCCGTTGAGCATGTTGAAGATGAAGATGACGACCTCTTGGATGGTGGGTTCCGGCTGGTCCGGTTCCGCCGCTCCTTCGGAGGCCAGAACGTCTGCGAACTTGTCCGACAGCTCGTTGAATATTTTTGTGATGCGGGCAATCTTGTCCATGTCCTGCTTGGGGGACCTGTTCTTCTTGATGATAAGCCCCAACGCGAAAGGAGCCTGTTCTCTTATGGTTCCCAGAGCCAGCCTTACGGCGTCCTCTATTCTGTAATCGCGCTCCTGCCCGTCATCTTCGCTCTGTGCGGCGTCGCCGGCGTCAGTCGCGGTTTCCATCCCCGGTTGCGCCTGTTCCGCCGCAGGGGGCGGGGGAGGCGGGGGGGGAGCGTCCGCAGGCTCGATCTCGTCTATATCGAACCGCTTGTCCACCACGCTGTATTTTTTCTTCTCGGTCGTTTTCCCTTGTTCATCCATTGCCGCTGTGCCTCCTTCGTCGCCCAGCCTCAGTACGGCCCGACCACTATCTGTTCGTTTTGTTCGTGGAAGCTTGAGTGGTTAATCTCGCTCCGCACCGCCATCGACGCGTTCGGGGAGATGAACTTAACGCCCGGAAACGTCTTGCCGCGCACCTTGCACCTGCCTTTGTCCAGCTTGTTGAGTTTGTCCTGCAGGAAGTTCATTTTCGCGGTGTCAGCTTCAATCGAGGAGCGGAGGCTGTGGAAGAGAGGAACCACCTTCTTCAGCAGTTCCTTTTCCTTGTCGTTCAGCCCGTCGGCGCCCTTCGATTTGAGTGATTTTATATGGTTGGATATCTTCTCAAACTGCACTTTGTTGTCTTCCAGCTTCTTCTTTATTTCATCGTGCATGTTTTTAATCTTCGGGTTCACGCCGATTTCAATCACGGTGTCCGTGAATGAGGGCGAGCCTACGTTGGCTAAGTCGAAGATATTTCCGCAGGAGGCTTTTCCGCCTGTGATGCTGCCTTTCGAGTTGGTGAGGATGATGTCGTCTCCAGCCATGAGGATGCTGCTTCTGGCCTGCTGGCCGAGGACGATATTGTGTCCTGCGTCTAGGATTCCGCTTTCGACGGACCTGATGGTAATCGAGCCGCCCGCGATGATCTTGCCTTCGCCCGTTCCGTATAGGCCGCCGCGCACCCGCACGTCTCCTCCCGCCTCGATATGCGCTTTCTCTATGTTTCCGTGTATCTCTATGTCGTCAGTGGCGTTCACCACGAAGTCGCTCTGCACGTTCCCGGTTACTATCACCGTTCCGTTGAAGTTGATGTTGCCCGTTTTGTAGCTGACGTCGCCGGTCACTTCGTATACCGCGCTCACGTTGATTTTGCCGTCTTTCAGAATGGGCTGGCCGCTCTGCGTGGCGATAACCGTCAACCCGTCGTCGGACACCGCCGTGTTTTCTCCGACCGGCATCTTTATGTCCCGGCCTTCTTTGGCGGGCATCTTCTCGCCAAGGCACGTCACGCCTTCTTTGCCCTCGATCGCCGGGATTTTTACCGCCAGAATCGTGCCTTCCTCGACGCTCTTAATCAGATTGATGTTCCTGTGGTCGACGTTGCCGTGTTCGTCCGCCACCACTTCCGCCTTCTTCTCCGCCGCCGTGTCGAACTTGTATTCGATGCTGGCAGGCACACCGTCCGACGGGGGCGTTCCTTTTGCCACTATCACCTCGGTGTTGAAGCTGCCGAACATGAATATGTCGTTGATGGCCTCTTCATCTATCCCGTGCACGACGCCCACTTTTTTTAGCTCGTCAAGCACGTCCTGCTTGGTCACTTCCTTTGAATGATCCATAGGGGGAACTACGACGGCGTACACCTTCATTTCGTCGTCGCTTACGCGGATCGCCACCGCCTCTCCTTCCGGAGGCTTGTGGTGGTCCGAGTATTGTTTGTCGAATTTATCCATTGCGTTCTGTATTTCATCGAAGTTGGTGTCGTTTTTTTTCTTGTCCGGCATGTTGTTCTCCGTTCTTTTATATTTTTTTCGCGTCGAGCCCTGTTCCTCAGCGCGGACCGGCTTCCTTGCCGAGCTGTTCCAAGTGCGCCTTCACTTCCGCTTTCTTCGCTTCGTCCTTTGACAACGCCAGATACTCCTCGAACGCTTTGACAGCGGCCGGGATGTCCTTTATATAAAGTTCGAATAGAACACCGAGATTGAATTTCGCGTCGGCGTAAGCCGGGTCTGAGGCGGACGCTTTTTCAAACTGCTCTTTCGCCTCGTCGTGGCTGCCCGTCCGCATGAGGGCGATCCCCAAGTTGTCCATGCAGATAGCGTAGTCGGGTTTGAATGATATCGCTTTCTTGTAAAGCTCTATGGCGGCGTCGAACTCGCCGGTTTCGCGTTTCGCCGTGCCCATGCCGCACAGGGCGCGCGGGTGTTTCGGATCCAACTGCAACGCTTGTTCGAACAGAGGCAAGCTCTCGACGAATTTTCCTTCAGCGACTAAAGCGATAGCTTTCGCAGCTAGTTCGTCCGCCGGGGCCGCCGCCGGAGCGGGCGCTTTTTTGCTGCATCCTGAAAAAAGCGCCGCAGCGACCACAAGCGTCGCCACAAATGTCAGAGAGGTCTTTTTTGTCTTTTTCACGGCAAGGTTTCCCTTCATACGAAATCGATGTTTTTTATCGACCTGACCACGGCAAGCCCTCGCGTCGCCCTCGCGTTCGTCGGGTCGAATTCGAGCGCCCGCCGGAAACTCTCTTCCGCTTTGTCCATCAACTGCTCACTGTGCGCTCTATAGCATTCCGCTAGGTTCAACATCGCCTGTGCATACCTCGGATTTATCTTAAGCGCGGTGAGAAATTCTTCCTGCGCAAGCCCGAACTGTCCTCTCTTTACATAAAGCTCGCCGAGCCTGTTGCGAACGTCAGGATAGTTCGGCCTGAGCCGGATCGACTCCTTGAATTCCGCCAGAGCCTCCTGATACATGTTTTTCTGAAACAGTGCGTTCCCCAGATGAAAATGAACGTTCGCCTGCTTGGATATCTGCTCTTCCTTTTCGTCTTGTTTCTGCGGTTCCGCTGCCGCGCGCGCCCGCTTCTCCGCTTCTCCGGCATCCTTCATCAACGCGCTCAGGTATCTCCTCGCCGCCGTGTATCTCGGATTGATGTTCAGCGCTTCCTTGAACTCATTGATTGCCTTTTCGCGCAAATCTAACTCATTGTAAGCTTTGCCGAGATTGTAGTGGGCGTCGGCGAAGTCGGGGGCGAGCCGGGCCGCTTTTTCAAGCTTCTCAGATGCATCTTCTATTCTCTGCATCGCCATCAGGCACTGCCCCGCCATTATCAGCGTGTCCGGCGCCTCCGGCTCAAGCTCCAGCGACGCTTCGCACTCTTCGAGCGCCCGTTCAAATTCACCCCGCTCCATATATACTTTCCCATATGAGTAATGTTCTCTTGCGTTTATTCTTGTCTGTTCGTCAGTCATTTTTCCGTCGGACGCAAATCCGCTTTCTTTGAATAAATAACATATAGAGGCTGTTTCGCCTCAAATGATTATATACAAAGACAAATGATATTAGAAGAAAAAAAACATATTTGATTCAGGATGAGGGCGCCGCGCCCGCCCATGCGCCGGTTTTCTATTATGGTTTACGGGCGTTTGAATGTTCCTTGCTCAAGTGGTGCGGAGAGGGTTTAGCTCTGTTCTCGTATTCACCCGGAACAATTGACTGCCGACACTATAGCGGCAGCCTGTTTTTCCATCGCCTCGAAATTTCTTTCCGCCACCCATTCGGGTCTGGCGATGTCCTCCCCGACGGCGACCATCGAAGATCCCGCATCGAAATATTCTCTGACATTTTCCAGCCTGATTCCTCCGGATGCAGCCAAGCTAATGCCGGTAAATTGGGTGGAGAGCCGCCGGACATATGTCGGGCCGCCCGCGAAGTTCGCCGGGAATATCATTGCCATGTCAGCAGACGAGTCTATCGCCTGAAATATCTCCGTAGGCGTCAACGCGCCCGCCAGAACGGGTGTTTTTTCTGTTCGGGCCGCCCTTATCGTCTGCGGCAACACTCCCGGCGTAGATATGAATCTTGCTCCCTTTTCTATCGCGGCGCGCGCGGTTTTCGCGTCCGTCACCGCGCCCACCCCGACGACCGCCTCGCTGTCCATCTGCAGCCGCTTGATCACTTCCGCCCATCCGGGGATCGCCGCAGACACTTCGAACACCTTGATTCCGCCCCGGAGCATCGCCCCGGCCACTTCCAGCGCGGTAAACAGGTCCCGCGTCCGCACCGCTCCTATCAGCCCTTTTTCCTTCATGTACGTCAGCATTTTTTGATTGGTTTTCATTTGAGGCCTTTCTTAAGCCCTTC
>ENA-UOWO01005087-UOWO01005087.1-activated-sludge-metagenome-genome-assembly--contig:-NODE-5087-length-14132-cov-5.976558_pt1 | contig 14132 bp, 8 predicted proteins | sample MGYA00238148_ERZ761564 | MGnify/ENA primary metagenome ERZ761564 (study PRJEB28885, sample SAMN05720194) | activated sludge metagenome | isolation source: Anaerobic digester | place: USA...
AAGCGACTCTTTCTAAAATGGGTTTAGCAAATATTAATGGCGGTCAAATTAGCGGCCATCAAAGTTGCAACCCTACCTGTGCCAGATCATGCAATCAATCTTGTGAAGCCTGTGCTTCTGTATTGGTTAATATGACCTGTCCTCAAGTCTAATCGTATGAAATTTATTTATTAACAATTAAAATTTTAACAATGAAAAAGAAAAATCAAAAGCTAAAATTAAACAGAGAAACTATTTCCAAAATGGGAATGAAAAATACCTTAGGTGGAGGTATAAGTGATGTGAATTCAGGATGTTTGATCAGTGGGTCATGCGGTACTAGCTGTTGCCCAACATTGGCACTTGGCGCGCCTACTTGTCATGGATCATCTTGTAAGGCAAAAACAGGATGTCATTGGATGTAGTTAACAACAATTAATTGAAATCTCTTGTTCAATTTACTTCAGTCAAGAAAATCGAAAGATTCTTCTTGACTGATTTTATCTCACTTTAAAATATTAAAATAATGAACTCAATCTCTGTTGAAAGCAATCAAACGTATCCATTGGTACTCCAAGAAATACTGAAGATAAAACCCATAATAAAGAACTACCAAAGCCAGAGTCTTTATTACGGGGCCTTAGGGAATTATCTTTTCAACTATTACTATGCTATTAGCAATAATAAGAATAATAATATAGAAGTTTCTGCAATGAAATTATTCGCTAAAGTTGAAAAGCTAATTCAACAAAATAATTTTCAAGGACCCGGTTTATCAACTGGCATTGCAGGATATATTGAAGCGCTGAATATCATAAATGAGAAAACTAGAATCTTTAATGAAAAGAAGTACATGAAGGATATCTACAAGGTTTTGACTGATGTATGTATTCAACTTATAAAACAACATAATTTTGATTATTATACTGGGGCAATAGGTATTATAAATCTTTTGGCGAAAGCCTATGATAGAAACCCTTCTTTGATACTACCTCATATCAACAATATTGTTGCAAGCATTGAAAACGAAAAAATTAAACCTTCCTTTTTGATTCAATCAGATGAATTAGATAAAGATGAAAATGGAAATCAATTTATGGCTCATAGACCCCATTATAGCAATGGTATTGCACATGGCTTGCCTGCCATAATTTTAGTGCTGAGTAAACTAATTATCATTACAAATAGTAAATACTTAAGACAACTGATCAATAAAATAGTCAATATAATTGTCAAATATAGAAACCCAGTCACTAATAACGCTGAATCCATTTATTTAGAAAGAATTTATGAACCGGAAACAACCAAACAGAATAGTTACCACGGTCGACTTGCATGGTGTTATAGCGACCTTACATTGGGTTGGGCTTTTTTGAAAGCCGGCAAATTATTAGAAAATAAACGTTTACAGAAATTAGGTATAGAAGCTTTAGAGCATACATTAATTCAGGAAAAAACTTTATCTCTCTCCTCAACTTCTCATCTAATATGTTTATGTCATGGTTCAGCCGGTAATGCATATATCTATAAAAGAATTTATGAAGAGACCGGAAATGATCAATATTGGTTTGCATTTAAAAAATGGGAACAAGCCGCATTAAGAAATTTTAAAAATAATGAAATCTATTTTGATCAAGATACAAAGCGTTACAAAAATGATTATAGCTTGATGGATGGCTTGATGGGTTATGGTTTATTTATTTTATCCATTGAAAATCCGGAATGTAATAGTTGGAATTCTCTTTTATTACTCGACTAATGCGTATCCATATCAATTCAAATTATCTAATATCTTGAAGAATGAAGAATAAATATTTTTATTTAAATAAGGTAGTCATACGTACTCCCACTTACTCAATAAAACAATTGCCGGGGTTGCAAAATTATGCTGAATTACTAGCAGATACATCCTTTCTTGAAGCTTTATTTATTTCTACACCAAGTCTTTATAATGATTTTGTAAGGGTAGAGGAAATGACTGATTTAAAGAAAAAGAAAAAAGTGATAGGTTCAGTGTACAAATTCTATTCAAGAATGTGTACTCGTGCCACACCTTACGGACTGTTTGCAAATTGCGGCGTTTTAGAACTTGCCAGTAAGACTGATGTAAAGATGGAACATTATAAAACATTCAAGAAGAACATTCGGTTAGATATGAATTATCTCTGCGCATTGGCTCAGCATCTTGAACACAATTCGACAATTAAGAACCATTTAATATTTCACCCGAATTCAAGTCTTTATAAAATTGGAGACCAATATAGATACGTTGAGTATCGATACGATGGAAGCGAGAGGAAACATTATTTATCGGGCGTTGAAGCAAGTAACTATTTAGAAATTGTTTTATTCACTGCAGAAAAGAAGGGCGCAACAATTAAAGAATTGGCTGAAAGTATCATTGGAAATGATATTAATTACGAAGAATCGGTTGAATATATTAATGAGTTAATAGAGAATCAACTTCTTATGAGTGAATTAGAACCCACGGTATTAACTGCTGATTTTCTTGACAATATTATTCAGGTGATATCATCCATTAAAGAAGCCTCCGATATTTATTTTAAACTCATTCAAATTAAATCAGCAATAGCTGAGCTCAATAAAACAGCCATAGGTATAGATAGCAGTTGTTATGAGAAGGTCATCGATCAAATTATAGAATTAGGGGTAGGGATAGATAGAAGCAAATTATTTCAATTAGACTTTGGCGGCTCATACTATAGTAATCAACTTGATGAACAAACTTTGCAACAAATTACTGATTGTCTAGGCTTGCTTGAATATTTTAACACTAAAAATTATAACCCACTTGAAAAGTTTATTGAGAAATTTTCAGAAAGGTATGAAGATGAGGAAATTCCAATTACAATTGCATTAGATAATGAAACGGGTATTTATAATGAAGTAGAAAATAGTGATGACTCCACTTCACCCTTAGTAGATAATATCCCCATATATGCAACTGATGCAGGGAATCAAAAAATGCAATGGAATGAAAAAGATATTTACTTGAATGATTTAATTCAAGAGGCATTATTTAATAAGAATAAGATCATCGTGTTGAATGAAAGTGATATAGCTAAAAATTTCAAGAAAAAGGAATCCTTAGATTCGGTCCCTTCGTTTTCAGTTATGTTTTCATTGCTTATTGAGAAGGGTATTTTGAAGATAGATTTAGGTCATGCTGGTGGTGGAGCTAGTGGAGTGGATTTGCAAGCACGATTTGCACATACTAATGAAAGCATACACAGCAATATAGGCATCATTGCCCAAGCTGAAAGAGAGATAGAATCAGATAAAATAATAGCTGATATTGTACATCTTCCTGAAGCGAGGACCGGAAATATTCTTATGCGACCGGGTTTGCATGAATATCAAATTCCTTATTTAGGCAAAACTACTTGTGATGAAGATCATTCTATTTCTATTGAAGATTTAATGTTATCCGTTAAAAATGGCAAATTGATATTACGTTCCAAAAGGCTCAATAAAGAAGTCGTTACAAGACTTTCAAATGCACATAATTACTCCATGTCTGCCTTGCCTATTTATTCATTTTTATGCAAGCTTCAAATCCATCATCAAAACAGTTTTTTCGGGTTTTCATTAGGCAATGTAGAAAATGTGCATATTTATATACCAAGATTTGAATATAAAAATATTATTCTATCAGCCGCTACATGGAATTTAAAGAAAAAGCATTTGAGCGATATCGTAACAGCGTTCAATAAAAATGATCAAACCAAATGTAAAGAAAATTTATGTGTATTGAGAGATACCTTTCAAATTCCCAGCAAGGTAGTATTAGCTGATGGTGATAATGAATTGTATGTGGACTTTGAAAATGAAATTTCTATACATAGTTTTATCGAAGAAATAAAAGATAGAGCGGGCTTTACATTAAAGGAGTTTTTGTTCAATGATGAAACTAATATTATCGAATCTGAAAATGGGAGCTACGCGCATCAACTTTTAGCAGTATTTATTAAAAAGAAAAGCTTACTAAATCCTACTCTACTATTGCCTTTAAAGAAGCAAGAAATTCAACGAAAATTTATTCCCGGTTCAAATTGGCTCTATTACAAAGTTTATTGCGGTGTAATTATTGCAGATAAAATTTTAAGTGAAGAAATTAAACCGTTTGCTGAAACTTTAATAGAAGAGTGTAAAATTATTAAGTGGTTTTTTATACGTTATAACGATACAAATGGCACACATTTTAGACTTAGATTTGAGCTTAGCCATGTTAAATTTATTTCTGAAATTGCAGATAAGATAAATCAATTGGGTAAACAATGGATACAAAATGGTTTGGTCCATAAAATTCAAAACGATACATATAATAGAGAAATTGAGCGTTACGGATCAAGCACTATGGCACTTTCTGAAGAGCTATTTTATTTTGACAGCAAATCTATTTTGAATTTCATATCCCTCATAGAAGGTGATGACGGTGAGCGACTAAGATGGTTATTTGCTTTAAAATATATTGATTCATTCATGGATAGTTTCGATTTATCGCTTGAACAAAAAATTGAATTTAGCGGTAACTGCTCTGCAGGATTTCTAAAGGAATTTGGAGGAGCTAAACAAACTAAAGATGAAATCAACAAAATATATAGAGAGCAGAAAGATTTAATTCAACTCTTTTTAAGCGAAGATCATGCTGAGAACGAAGAATTTGAAATCATGTATGACATTATAGAGAAGGCGAGGGTTGAACGCAAAGAAATCTGTCAACTTATCCTTGAAATTGTAAATGAAACATCTGATATAATGCTGTTTGATTTACTGGCAAGTTATATCCATATGAGTGTCAATAGATTGTTCAGATCAAAGCAACGAAAAAACGAAATGGTTATTTATAACTTCATTAATAAGTACTGCTTATGGAAAAAGAACACGCAAGAATGTCTCGTTGATGTTTCATAAAACGATACACTTATAGAAGAATAAGCTACGAATATAACAAGTAATAAGACGAATATGAACTCATGTTAAAGTAGGCAAAATTCAATATTAAATTTACTATAGAAAACAAAAGAATGTATATACAAGCGAAATTCTGAAAACGCTCAATCAAAGTAAGATGGGGTAGCTGAAAACCAACTAGAGTAAGCAAAATATTAAATTTTTTAAAAATGAAAAAGGATCAATTACAGGAGTCATTCAATGACTTCAAGCTTTTGAGCAAAACTGAAATGAAAAACCTTGTTGGTGGCGGCACTTCTGTTTGGAGTCAAATTTATGGCGATGATTCAACAGGTGCAGTATTAGACCTTTGCAAATGGACTGTCAAGGTTCAAACTTCCAGTAATGACTGTGAAGAGTAATCAAGAGAGTGAAAACTAAAAACAAGGGCTGTCTAATAAGTGATTATTAAAAGTGGAATTGAACTCATCTGTTTTACTGAATTAGGATTCCATCATAATGATTTTATTAAACTCAATATAAAATTGCTTTTGAGACAGCCCTTACCCTACAATTATGAATATTATAATATTTTCTAAAGATTGCGACAATTCAACAAATCAAGTAATTGACTGGCTTACTTGGCATGCGCATACTCCTATAAGAATTAATCATTATTCCGATTTCTTTCAACTCTTTAACAGGGTAGGTATTGACAATAATAATATCTCATTTATACACAATTTGAAAAGTGAGTTTGGTATTTGGTATCGAAGAAGAGGTGTATTGGCAGGTACTTCGGAGTTGGATAATATTGATACTGAGACACATTATCATTTAAAGGAAGAATTGTTATCTCTATTTCAATTTTGTTTTGATGAATTAGAAGAATCTTCAAAGATTTCTCTAGGTTCTAAGAATGGTAGTAGAATTAACAAATTACTTGTTTTGAAACATGCAAGAAAAAGTGGATTGAAAATTCCGAATACGCTCATCACCAATCAAAAAAATATTTTAACAGAATTTCTGAAAAAACAGGATAGTCTGATTACAAAACCAATTTCTGAAGCAACCATGTTTATGAGCAAGCTTCAAGAACGTCATGTTATGTATACTGAGGAATATGCAGAAGATGAAAATACAGAAACAGAACCTATTTTCTTTCCATCTTTATTTCAAAAAAATATTTCAAAGAAGATAGACATTCGAACATACTACTTGAATGGGGTATGCTACTCAATGGCAATTTTCTCTCAACAATCTGAGATGTCAAGAACTGATTTTAGGGTTTACGATACTGTAAATAAAGTAAGAAATGTTCCATACAAATTGCCTAAAGAAATTGAAAAGAAAATAGTTATGCTCATGAAATCACTTGCCTTATCAGAAGGTTCATTAGACTTTATTCAAACCACTGATGATGAAATTATTTTTCTTGAAGTGAATCCAGCAGGTCAGTTTGGAATGGTGAGTAAACCTTGTAATTATTATTTAGAAGAAAAAATAGCATTATACTTCAATGGAAAACAATAAAATAAAAACTCAAATATTCGATGAAAAATTAAGGAGTCATCTACCAGTAAATTATTTTTTACTGAGAGTCCCACCAATTATTAAAATTAAATCTACCCTTACTCGCAGTCAATTTCATTGCGATAATGGATATTTAGTTGGATCAACCTATAAACCAATTTCAAATATTTTTTAAATATCAACAAATGAATCAACCTCAATATTTTAAATTATTTGCATCGTGCATACCGATAAAGGGATCAAAGGAATCTGTTATTTTGGATTTAGAAAGCGCTTCAATGTTTCCAATACCCAATATTCTTTTAAAGGTGCTGCAACAAAATAAGAATAGAACTGTTATTGAGTTAAAATCATACTTCAAGAATAATCTCAACAATGGAATAGATTCATACTTTAATATGTTTGTAGAAAATAATTTGGGTTTCTTTACAAACGAGCCTGCTTCATTTCCTGACATTGAAAGAGTATGGAAAAGTCCATTTAAGATCATAAATGCGGTAGTAGAATTTTCAAGTAATTCAACTTACTCATTAGAATCTTGTATTAAGCAACTAGATGGTCTTGGATGCGAAGGAGTGCAATTAAGACTTGTTGGGAAAATAGATTTTGATTCTTTTCTGGTTCAAGTCAATGCGCTTAAATATTCACGAATTAAGTATGTTGAAATTTACTTAGATTATGTAAATGAATTAGATGAAGAATATTTAAAAAGTATAAGAGACCTAGATGCCCGCGTTTCAAAAATTATTATTTATTCTTCTCCATTTAACAAGCAATTAGATTCAATCAAATCTTATTACAAAGACATTTTTTACTATACTGAAAAAAGTATAACAGACGCTTCCAAAGAAATATTTTCATTTAATCATTTTGCTGTCAACATAACTACTTATACGGAATCGAGGTTGCATAATATCGGACTAAACCGAAAGATTTGCATTGATCAATATGGCGGTATAAAAAATTATTTATCTCACGATAGAACTTATGGGAATATAAATGACCACAAGATGGAGGATATCATAAATAGATCTGACTTTAAAGAAAAATGGTTTATTCACAACGATAAGGTGCAAAAGTGTTGCGATTGTCAGTTTAGGTATGTTTGTGTAAGTAATTCTGATATAACCTTTAAAGATGGTTGTTACACCAAGATCACTCAATGCAATTTTGACCCATATAAAAATACTTGGAATTAATTTATTTTATGACAAATTTCCCACACTTTACACAACTAGATATGATGGATTGCGGTCCAACATGTTTGCGCATGATTAGTAAGTATTATGGAAAAAATTTTAGTCCACAAACTTTACGAAATAAATCACAGGTTGGAAAAGATGGGGTTAATTTACTTGGGATTAGTGAGGCAGCTGAATCAATTGGATTTAAGTCAATAGGCGTTAAATTAAGCTATGAGGAATTATTCACAGAGGCGAATTTGCCTTGTATTCTTCATTGGAATAAAAACCATTTTGTTGTGCTTCCTCCGCAAAAAAATGGTCGATTTAAATCGAAGAAAACGATTTCTATTGCAGACCCCGCATTGCAAAGTGTTATAGAAATAGATAACGAAGTATTTAAAAGAAACTGGTTGTCGACAAGAGAAGGTAATGAAGAAATTGGCACTGCCCTATTACTTGAAACAACGAACCATTTTTATGATGAACCAGGTGAAAAACACAAAGGCACCTCATTTGAAAGAGTAATTGCCTACTTTTTAAAATATAAATCTATCATTGCTCAAGTGCTAGTGGCAGTGATGTTAACAACTTTGTTTCAACTAGCTCTGCCTTTTCTTACCCAAGGTGTAGTCGACTTTGGAATTTATTCTCATGATGTTGGATTAGTTTATTTGCTATTGATAGGACAATTTGTTTTACATATTAGCAGATTTATTGTTGATTTTATACGAAATAGGTTACTTCTTTATATCAGTACACGAGTCAACATATCTATACTCTCTGATTTCTGGATAAAGATGATGAATCTTCCTATTTCATTTTTTGATCAAAAACAAACAGGAGATATACTTCAACGAATTCAAGATCAAAACAGAATTCAGCAATTTATGACGCAAGTTGCATTAGGAAGTTTGTTCGGTATACTTACACTCATAGTATATTCATTCGTACTGCTGTACTATAATCCGAAAGTGTATCTAATTTTTATTATTGGAAGTATCATTTATATCCTTTGGATTCGTATGTTTCTGTCATACAGAAGAAAAGTAGATTATGAGCAGTTTGATTTATCATCAAAGGAAAATAATGTTACGATGCAACTAGTACAAGGTATGCAAGACATTAAATTAAATGGTTGTGAAAAACATAAAAGATGGCAATGGGAGATGGTTCAAACACAACTCTTTCAATTAAATTTAAAGAATTTTAATATTACACAATTTCAACAAAGTGGCGCACTCATTATTAATCAAACTAAGGATATTCTAATCACATTAATAGTAGCTCAAAGTGTAATTAAAGGAGAACTCACACTTGGTACCATGTTAGCAATTCAATATATAATTGGGCAACTCTCATCTCCTATTCAACAAATTATTGATTTTGTTCAATCAGGTCAAAGCGCTAAAATAAGTCTTGAAAGATTGAATGAAATTATGGATCTAGACAATGAAGAGATGAATGAGAATCCGGCTTTTGCTTCAACTTTAAATGATCATTCTATTCAAATGAGTAATCTTCATTTTACTTATAGTGGCGCGGGAAATGAAGCCGTTTTGAAAAATATAAATATTAATATACCTCAACACAAAACCACAGCTATTGTTGGTGCAAGTGGAAGTGGAAAAACGACATTGATCAAATTACTTTTAAGGTTTTATGACCCAACTCATGGTGATATTTTTATAGGATCAGAAGATAATAGGGCACCAGTAAATTTGAAAAATCTAAGCCATAGAGATTGGAGAAGAAATATTGGTGTTGTGATGCAAGAGGGTTATATTTTTAGTGATACAATAGCCAATAATATTGCTATCGGTGATGAAAATCCAAATATTGAAAAGCTAATCGAATCTTGTAGAATAGCCAATATTTTAGAATTTGTGCAAGGGTTGCCACTTGGATTGAATACCAAAATTGGCGCAGAAGGCAATGGTATTAGTTCGGGACAACGGCAACGACTTTTGATTGCACGTGCTGTATATAAAAATCCGGCTTATATTTTTCTTGATGAAGCAACCAATTCATTAGACGCTACCAATGAACTTATCATCATCGAGAATCTTAAACAGTTTTTCAAAAATAGAACTGTAGTTGTGGTCGCACATAGATTAAGTACTGTTAAAAATGCTGATAATATTATCGTTCTAAATCATGGTATGATTGCTGAACAAGGTACTCACGTTGAATTAACTGCACGTAAAGGTGTATATTATGAACTTGTAAAGAACCAACTTGAACTTGGAAATTAATATGAATACGAATGATTTAAAAATATTAGACGAACATTTTCATAAACAACTTGTTGGTGCAAAGAACAATATTCCTGAAATAAATATTGAACAGAATCAGTTAAATCAATATAAGGTTGATGAATTGGAAAAGAAGTCAACTATTTCTCCAGCAATTGATTCTTCTATGCAATTACAGAGTGATGCCTATCTTGAGTTTGTCAATATTCACCCTTCTTTTATAGAAAAATGGGGCTTATTAAGTATTACATTCTTAGTGATTATACTCATACTCTTTTCTTATTTGATTCCTTATCCTGAAAAAGTTCAATGCGAAGTAAAAATTCATTCAGAGAATGCGCCGAAAGAACTTCGTTCAAAATTATCTAGTAAGATTTTAAAGGTACTTAAGAAAAACGAAGATCAGGTTGTTAAGAATGAGCCAATTATATTAATAGAAAGCACAGCAGATCATCATGAAATACAAATTGTTTATGATGAACTGAAAGTAGCTGAACAGTATTTAAGAAATGGCAATGAACATGAACTTCAAAGGCTTTTTCTCAAGAAACATAGTCAACTAGGTGAATTGCAAAATGCTTATCAATTGTTTTATCAAGAATTACTTGAGTTTAAAGACGTTCATCAAGACGGGTATTATCAAAGTAAAAAAGCCTATATGGCTCAGGATATTAATCAATCAAATAAACAGAAAAAAGTATTGGCATTGCAACAAACTCTTGCGAAACAACAATTTAATTTGGTTAAAGAAAAGTATAATAGATACAAAATACTTTACGATCAGAAAGTAATTTCAAAACAAGAATTAGAACAAGAACAGATTCTATATCTAAGTAAAAAATCGGATTTAGAGCAATTTCAAATTTCAGCAGCAAATTCAGAGGAACAAGTATTTCAAAAGCAAAAAGAAATGCTGGATATAAAACACGAAATGTCAAGAAGAGGTCGAAATCTTTATGAAGCATTACTTACTTTAATCAGTGATTTTGAGCAGTGGAATAGTGAACATATTATCACCTCACCTACTGATGGATTTATTCAATTTAATAGTTTTCTTGAGGCTGGTCAAACCCTTCAAGTGAATCAAACATTTGCTCAAGTAGTTTCTGAAAATGAAACATCTTATTACGCTGAATTAAAAATTCATTCTTCATTAATAGAGAAAGTAGCAGTGGGAAAAAAAGTGCTCTTATCTTTTGACGGTTACAACTATTCTGATTATGGATTTGTCGAGGCCAAAATAGTTTATATCAGCCGATTGCCAATTGATAGTTCATATATCGGAAGAGCTGAAATTGAAAAGAACTTTAAATCAAAAAGCCATAAGATAATTCCTTTAAAACACAATATGCATGGATTTGGAAATGTAATCATTTCTGATGCATCTATTTTAGAAAGAGTGTGTAAAGATTTATGGAATAAAGTTCATGAATAATTACTGATTGTCAATGTTGCCATTGAGCAATTTTTCTTTAAAGTATATTCTAATTTTTCAATACCTAAAAGTGTTTTGCATAGCCATTTTATTTTTTAATCCAAATTACGCGATTGGCTTTGACAAAGGAAAAGACTAGCGTGTTAGTTGGGTTTATCCCGGTTTAGTCATTGTTTTAGCATTTTATCAAATGCTAAATTATAATGACTTCATCGTTTCGGCTTTCTAATGCTGAAACTGGGTTTAATGTTTTGAATTAAACAAAATCTTCAAATTATATTGAACAAAACGCTTGAAGAATTTTACGCATTCAATCCAAATTTTAACGGATTACAAAAAGGGAATAACGAATATCAAATGATATTTATTTGCGCATCTTGGTATACAATCTTTGTGTTAGAAATCAAACACAAATGTTACAAATTACTTTATGTCAGCAGTATTTAAATCAAACATATCTATGGGGGTTTGTGTAGCGCTTATTTTTTAAACTCGATCGAAAAAAATATTTTTTTAAATTTTAAAACAAAATAAAAATGAAAACTATAGTTAAACCAATAATAATATGTATCACATTACTCGCATTATGTTTTCCCACACTGCTTCAAGCACAAGAGGCTGAAAAAGTTCGTTTGGAGGCAATTCAAATGCAAGAGTCAAAGGTAGTTTCTTATATCAGTGAAAAAATGAAATTACCTTTTCCCAAAATTGTTTTGGATCAATATATTGCAACCTTACAACAAAGCCATGAGGGGCACGATGAGATTGCGAATGATCAACTCCCTTTACTCATTGAAAGTTATAAAGAGAATTACTACCGTTTGGAATATTTCAAGAACACACCAAAAGCGGAAGAGGTTTATAACATTCAACTGCCTGAACTAGGAGAGTACAATACTACCCTTGGGGCTGAGGCAAATAATTGCCCAGTTCGAAATTTTGAAACCGGTGCTTTTGGCGCGGTTTTTCAAGGATTTTCAGCAATTGGATCAACTGGAGGATATCAAAGTGGTGAGTGCGGAAGTATACCTACAAATGGTGTAGGTACTTTTTCCTGGACACCTACAGTCTTACCTACAGCTAATAACTTTACAATAGTTTCTAACGGTAATGACCCTCTTGTAGATACTTTAAAGCGAACCAATAATGGCTCCAACTTTGCTGCCCGAATTAATTCATTAAACCCTTGCACGCCCAATCATGGAATTGATAGACTTAGAACTGCATTTGTTGCAACTATGAATGGGTTATCAACTGCATCATTTGCTTATGCTTTGGTAATGGAAAACCCAAGTAACCATTTAAATGAACAACCTTTTTTCATTGCACGAATATTAGATGCTACTGGTGTTGAACAAGATCGAATTTGTATTATTTCTAATCCTACAAATCCAATTTTTACATCCCAAAATGCCACAGTTATTCCAGGTTGTACACGCAGTACTTCTGGGTTACTTTGGTCGAATTGGCAATGCGGGAATCTGAATTATAATGCGGTTGCAGGACAAACTTATATTTTAGAGTTCATTGTTGCTGATTGCGGAGCTGGTGCTCATTTTGGTTATGCTTATATAGATGATATATGTGTAACTTGTACGAATGTAAATGCTGGTCTCATTACTTTACAACCAACCGATACATGCCAAAAAACAATGACAGTTTGCGCCGATTATATTGCGCCAATTATAAATAGTGTTACAGGAACATTAATACAAACCGGAGCAAATTCGCCAACTCTTCAAGTATTACAGAATGGGAATCCTACAGCACCACCCATTATACTTACCAATCCGGTTATAAATTTGACAAATCATACGATTTGTTTTACGGTAACACCTGCTACTTTCGGAACATTAACTGGTGGCTTTGATTTTAGAATTACCGCTAATTTTCAATTTCCCAGCGGCATAGTTCCTTTAGTAGATGTTCATACAAATCCCGGTAATAACAATGATTATACCACCAACCCTTGTGCTCCTGCATGTGCATGTGGCTCTTGGACTACAACTGTACTTACTGGAATTAACGGAACTAGTCTTTCACCAGGATTCTACCCTTGTGGAACTACGATAACAAACAGAACCATATCCAAAGGCCAATCATATAGATTACGTTTTAGATACAATTGCGTAGGTAGTTGCAATGCCACTTATAATTTTATTGAGAATATAAATGGCACTGTTGTATCGAGCCCTGCTATTGGAGGTGGAATTAATATTGATTTCACACCAAATGAAGCAGATTGTGGCCTGCGAAGTATAACGGTAACTCCTACTTGTGGTGGAATGATATGTCCACCATGTACAATATGCTTTAATGTAGTAGGTTGTGATACTTGTGTAGATCCAGTGAATGATACTATTTATTGTGCGCCTACTTATGGTAAACCGATTATCTCATTTTGTCTTAAGAATTTAAAACCAACACCAATTCAATTCTATGGTGTAACCTTCCCAGCTGGCTTACAATTAACCACATTTACATTGCCTGGTGATCCTGTGCCAATTGATACGATGTTAGATGGAACGATTGTTTATCAAACAGCATCACCTATAGCTCCAGGCAGCAACGCTTGCTCCTTCAGATATAGAATTGATGGAGGTGTTTATAAAGGTCAACAATTTTGTGTGATGGTAAAAAGTTTCTCTGCTTATAATCCTGCAAATGGTAATTTCCTTAATTGCTGTCAAGATACTATTCCATTATGTTTTACAGTTCCTGATTGTATTGACGATTGCGCCGATATTGTAAATGCCAATATTACGTGCAACACTTCAAACCAAAGAGTGTTAAGTTTCCAAATTAAAAACAATACACCGAACACCTTAGGCGCGT
>ENA-UOWO01005088-UOWO01005088.1-activated-sludge-metagenome-genome-assembly--contig:-NODE-5088-length-14131-cov-17.189756_pt1 | contig 14131 bp, 9 predicted proteins | sample MGYA00238148_ERZ761564 | MGnify/ENA primary metagenome ERZ761564 (study PRJEB28885, sample SAMN05720194) | activated sludge metagenome | isolation source: Anaerobic digester | place: USA...
GTTGCAAGTAGAGATTAGATAATGATTTGAGGTCAAATACGCTGAAAAACTCCGGACAGCTGGTACATAGGCTCTGCCGCGGAACCGGATTCAATTGCGTCAAACAGCGTTAAATTATGGTATATGCCTGTTGATGCCGCAGAATTTGACCCGGGCTCTGCCGTGCTTGTGGGAACGCTGCTGTCCGATTTTACGCAGACATCCGGCAATAACAACTGGTGGTATGGCGATTTTAATTTTGTCGTATCAGATAATTCCGGATTATGGGTGACAGTTGATATCGCGTCCGTGCCGGGCCAGGGTACCGTTGAATTTCAGGGCGAAGGCATCGCGTTTAATTCAGGGGCAGCCGATATACTTGACCTGCCCGCTTCCCCGCCTGTAATGCTGATAACCCAGACCACTCCGGCAGACCTGCTGGAAATAACACATGAAGCCGGCACTATGCAGACTGCTGTTTCAACCGGGCAGGAAAACATAATTCCATGTTCATTTAAATTCTACAACGCATCAGGGCCGGATTCGGCGCCTATAGTGGCATCCGGGCTTACTGTCACAGTTCAGTCATTTTCACCCCTGGGAGTAACACTTAATCCCTCTTCCATTATACAGTCAATAAAACTTCAGGATAAAAATACAGGCACAGTTTACGGGTCGGTATCCGGCGCGCTTCTGCCTGCAGGCGCGTATCCCGTTGAAATACCGCTGTCATTGCTTAATATCCCCGCAGAAACAACAATAACCGCTAACGTGGTGATAAGCGCGGTTTCATCCACCTATACAGCCGGCGCCAACTTTGTATTTTCACTTAACGAACCTTCTTCTTTCAGCGCATATGATTTTTATACGCTCAACAGTGTCACAGTCTCGGCATCAGCGGCTGATACAACCGGATTCCCCATGTATTCAAACTTTTCCGCTCTTCAGAAAAACTGCGGCGAAATTTCGGCTTCGTTTACAGATGTGATTCCGCTCACCATAAACGAAGGCCAGGTAAACGTACCGCTTGTAAAAATGATCCTTTCCAATCCCGGAAATTCGCTTACAGCTTCAGGCCAGGCTTATAACCTGAAATTCCAGGTTACCGATAACTCCGGCGCCCCCATAGTGCCTTCTTCACTTTTTTCAAAAATTTCGGTAACAGACCTTTCAGGCACAATAATATACGCGATAAAAGACAGCACCATTGAATCTTCCGGCAGCATAATAAACATACCCCTTATAAACACAATCGGAATCCCGTCTGCATCTTCAGCTACTGTAACCGTCAGGGCTAATATCAGTTCTTCAACAACCGCGGATGATTTCAGAATAATAATCATACCTTCATCCGACATACTTGCGCGTGATATAAATTCATTTTCACCCGCATCTGTTACATCAGCTTCTTCTGTCTATACCTCGCCGTCAGCCCTGCTTTCAAGTTCGCTTAAAGCCGGCGTGACGCCTTTGATGCCAAAGACTCTTTATTCCGGGCAGAATAATGTTTCTGTAATGCAGCTTTCATTGTCATCACCGCTGTCTTTCGGCGAAGGCAACACTATAATGGCGTATGGAATTACCCTTACGGCAAAAGACATAAACGGCGCGCCTGTTGACGCGTCATCTTTTATTTCTGATATAAACATAAGCATTACATCCCCTTCGGTGTCTGAAAACGTTTCAATAACAGCGCCTTCATCCTCGACGGTCTTCATTCCATTTACATCGCCGATTCCGCTTACATCATCAGCTTCCACAATTATTTCCGTCTCCTGTTCAATAAAAACAACGGCTCCAACCGGAAGCATAAGGCTGGACCTTGGCTCAGCGTCGGCAATCGGGGTATACCAGTATCTGGACCCGCTTAAAGCCGTGGCTGTATCAGCCTCTGCGGGGCAGTCTTTCCCGATGAGCTCAGGCGCCGGTACAATCGCGGGGCCTTCGGAAAAACTTTCCTTTTCAACATTTCCTAACCCTTTCAGGTATGGCTCAAAAGCAACATTGTCTTATTACCTTGATTCTGATTCCGAAGTTACCATAACCGTATTTGACCTGACAGGGCGCGCCGTAAAAAAAATCAGGGAAAAAAGCATCCTGCCTGCCGGAGCCCGCGACAATGATTTCTGGGACGGCAGGGACAGTAACGGCAGGACGGCCATTGCCGGCACTTATCTTATAAAAATTGAATCTGTTTCCGGCGGAAAAACAAAAACCGAAACCAAAAAAATAACGTTAATAAAATAACGGGGAGTAAACAATGAAAACAAAAATATTTTTCATTCCTGTGCTGGTTGTTTTTACGTCACTGCCTTCTTTTCTTTTTGCGAATAACCTGTCCTTTTTCAGCGATATAAGCGCGAAAAACTCCGCGCTGTCGGGAAGCGGGGCGGCTTTTTCTTCGGAAGCATTTTCCCCTTTCATAAATCCCGCAGGACTTGCGCTGATTGAAAGGCAGTCTTTGTCGCTTGCATATTACAACCTTTTTGAAGGCGCCTTTATAAGCGCCGTTTCCTACGCGCTGCCTCTTCTGGACGCAGGAACCGTATCTGTTTCCGGGCTTCTTCTGGACGCCGGTAAAATTGAAGAACGGGATTCCAATAATATAGTTACCGGAGAATTCAGCGACTCTTATAAATCAGCTGTGCTTTCATACGCTTACGCCATATCGGGAATTTACAGCGTCGGCGCTTCTTTTAAGTATATTAACCACGATTTTTACTCGGTTTCCTCTTCAGGATACGGAATGGACCTTGGCGCGTCAGTAAAACTTCCTTATAATTTCAGGATTGCCGCTAATGCCGTCAACCTTGTCAAACCTGTGCTTTCATATAAATCAGGGGCATCAGACAGCCTCCCCCTTGAGTTCCACGCCTCTCTGGGATATGAAACTGCGGTAATTGAAAATATAAACGGATTGCTCCGCCTGTCCGCTGACATATCAAAAGAGGAATTCAGCAATACCATAGGCTGGTCTTCCGGCGTTTCATATTCAGTTTACGGGGCCGCGTCGCTGATGGCCGGTATTTCCTCTTCAGGTTTTTCCGCCGGCGCTTCGTTATCGCTTTTCGGTTTCACCGCCGATTACGCGTACATACAAATGCCTTATGATTTTTCGCACAGGTTCGCGCTTTCTTACAGTTTCGGCGATGACATAAGGGCGCTGGAAAACAGGATAAAAGACCAGAAAGAAAAAGTCCGCTTTGAACTTGTAGAAAAAATAAAAGGCGAAACCCTTGATTCCTTAAGGCTGGATGTTGAAAAATCAATGGCCGCACAGGATTATGAAAAAGCGATACTGTCATCGGAAAAAGCGCTGGCATGGGACCCTTCGGGCGCCTATTTCATCTCCAAAAAAGAAGAAGCGGCATCGCTTTTAAAAAGAAAACAGATGTCTTCCCTTTTTGTCGAAGCAGACAAACTTATAGCGGACAACCTGTATATTGACGCGATGGTAAAGCTTAAATCCATCCTGGATATGGAACCGTCAAATGCGATAGCCTGGAAAAAGTTCAGGGATACGCAGGAAATTGTCAAGAAGATGGGGCAGGAAAACATAGTTCAGGAACAGAAAAACAGGGCCATTATACAGAAAAACTTTGACGCGGGCCTTGACCAGTATACCGCCGGCAATTACGCCGCGGCAATCGAACAATGGGACAAGGTAATAAAAGCTTCACCCCTTCAGCGCCAGGTCTATAATTACATAAAAAGCGCCCAGGAAAAAATACGCACAGTTGAAGTAAAAGCCGAAAAACAGAAAACCGAAAGGGAAAAAAAGATATCTTCACTTTACAATTCCGCGGTGCTTCTGTATACAAAAGGCGAATATCAGGAATCAATGAAAGCCTGGCAGCAGCTGCTTGAAATTGACCCGGAAAACGCGGACGCGAAATCCAACATAAAAAAGATAACCGAAGAGTTCAAAAAACTTCAGCAGCAGGAGCTTGGCTGGTAACCGGAAATTTCAGCCCGCAAAAGCCTTCATGAAAGCTGACGCTTTGTGATATATATAAACAAATTTACCGGGGATATCCTTTAAAAAGTCAAGAAACGCGACCTTTTCGGACAAAATCGAAAATATCAGCGCTATCACGATTATATTCATAAGATATACAAAAGAAAGCGAAAAAAATATGTTGCTGTCTTCATGAAAATCACTCTGTGCCGATTTCATCGAATAAAGCGTAAGCGCGATGTGAAACGACAGGCTTGCCCCTATTAAAAAGGCGATATACGGAAGATATTGCTCTTTTGCTATGATATACACCGCAAGAAATATAAAGGTGTAAAGGGGGAAAAAATACGGCGCAAGCGTTATAACAAAATTTGTCCTGTTAATAAGCACCCTGCCGCCGCTTGCGGACACTTCAAGTTTCTTTGCCTTACCCCCAAAAAGAAAAGCCCAGAATATATGGGTCAGTTCATGCGCCATAACATGGATAAACACGGGTTTATAAAAAACTATATGGATTACAAGATACACCGCAAAACCGATAAAAAAACCCAGTTCTATGCGCGAATTAATAGTTAAATTTTTAAGGATATCAGTAAAAGCAAGCGTCGCCGGGACGCATATTATTATGGTAAGAATTGTAAGAGGAAGGGCTATTATCCTGTTCTTCATTTTTTAATTTAATCAAACCCCGCCAATGGCGGAAAGCCTTTGATTTATTTCTTCCAGCCTTTTTTTGGCTGTATAATTTTCCGCGTCAAGAAGCAGAATTGCTTCAAGTTTTTCCTTTGACTCTTTCAGCGAACCTTTGCCGTAAAGGTCCATTGCCTCGGAATAAACCTTTTTTACCTCTTCATCAATCACAGGTTTTAAGTCCCTTATATATTTAAGGGCGAACTCGCTTGCAGGGTCAATTTTTAACACGGCTTTTGAATAAGACATGGCGCCCGCCAGATCCCTTGCGCTGTATGCTTCTTCAGCGCTTCCCTGCAGTTCTTCAAGCCTGGCCTTAAACGCATTTTTTATTTTTTCCTGATAATCCTTTGCCTTTTTGTCAAGCGGCCTTTTTTCAATGACTTTCTTTATCTCTTTTAAGGCCCCAAGGTAGTCTTCAGCGGCAAGGCTTTCAACACACATCTTAAATGCCTCGCCTGCCACTTCAGCTTCCACATCGTTCCCGAATTTTTCTTTTAAAAGCTCATTTTTTATCTTAGAAAAACTCTCAGCAATCTCTTTTGAATCCGGTTTAAGGTCAAGCGCCCTTTTTATGTACAGCATGCCTTCTATAGGATTGCCTTTATCGTTCTCTTCATTTCCGCGCTTATACAGGGATTCAATTTCCCTCTTTAACTTTAATTCAGCCGCTTTATGCCTTGCGCCTGTAATATAAGTCTTTGCCTGCGTGTTGTTGGCGTCCAGTTTAAAAACTTCCTGCCATTTCGCGATGGCTCCCTCTATATTTCCCGTCTTGTATATTTCCACTCCCTGCTCAAGTATCCCCGGTATCTGGGCGGCGCGCCCTATGTTTTCTTCGGCGCTTTTTATGTAAGATTTAATCTGCACGTTTCCGGGGTCAAGGCTAAGGCCTTCCTGCCACTTTACAATCGCCCCGCGTATATTGCCCTTTTTATAAATCATCATGCCTTCATTGATTATGCCCCTTACGGCTTCCTGATGCTGTGCAGAATTAAGACCTGCTTTCGCGGTTTTTAAGCATTCAGCCGCTTCTTGATTGGCCGGAAATTTGATAAGCATCTTTTCAAAAATTTCATACGCTTCGGCAAATTTGCCTGAATCCAAAAGCTGGCGGCCTCTTCTTATTTCGCCTGTCTGTTCTTTCTGGCCCTGTTCTTTCATCATTGTATCAAGTATGGACTGCGCTGAAGATTTGCTTGAAGTAATACCTTTCATGGCAAGGTCCAGTTCCTGAGGAGAAGTGGCGTTTTTCTTTGCCTCTTCTATAGTTATCAGGCCCTGCTTATACAGCCTGATAAGCGACTGGTCAAATGTCTGAAGCCCGTCTTTTTCGCCGTCTTTAATCATGTCTTTTATCATTCCAAATTTGCCTTCTTCTATAAGTCCTTTTATTGTGGGCGTTACAACCATAATTTCAGCGGCAGGAACCCTTCCGACTCCGTCTGCCTTGGTGACAAGCCTTAAGGATATTACAGCTTTAAGCGCGCCTGCAAGCTGGGACCTTACCTGGATCTGCTGTTCTTTCGGGAAAAAATCAAGTATCCTGTTTATGGTTTGAATTGTATCCATCGTGTGCAGAGTTGAAAAAACCATGTGGCCGGTTTCCGCGGCCGAAACCGCCGTGCCGACCGTTATCATGTCCCTCATTTCGCCTATAAGAATAACATCCGGATCCTGCCTTAAAACATATCTTAGCGCGTTGCTGAAAGAATCCGTGTCAAGCCCCACTTCTCTCTGGGTTATACTGGAACGTTTATCTGTGTGGACAAATTCTATCGGATCTTCCACTGTGACAATGTGATGGTAATAAGTTTCATTGATGGCGTTTATCATGGCGGCAAGCGTAGTTGATTTTCCGCTGCCGGTGGTGCCGGTTACAAGCACAAGGCCCCTTGGATAAAGGGCAATTTCCTTTAACACGGAAGGCATATTTAATTCTTCCAGCGTCGGAATCTTAATCGGTATGGCCCTCATTACCACTTCAAGCTTGCCCATCTGTTTAAAAGCGTTCGCCCTGAACCTTGCAACGCCTTCAAGGTTATACGCAAGGTCCATTTCATTATTTTCTTCAAATTTCTTGCGTGTCTTTTCATCGGTCATTGTCTGGATTATTTCGCGCATATCCGCGTTTGAAAGTATTTCCATTTCAAGGGGGGTCAGCCTGCCGTCAATCCTCATGATAGGCGGCCTTCCTTCCTTCAAGTGAAGGTCAGAAGACCTTTTTTGTATCATTAAATGAAGAAGATCCCGTAGGTTCATGCAAAATGCTCCCTGTTTTTTAGAAAGTCATTGTAACGCCGAACCTGTGCGTGTTTTCAAGCATCACGTTCAGGTAGTGCTGATAGGCGTAATCAACCGAAAAGGTTTCCATTTCCACGCTTGCCCCTGCCGCGATAATGTAGCAGTCATTGTTGGGGTCAACAGACAAACCCGCCCTTACAGCCACTTTCTGCACCTGCATGGCGCGGTCAAGAAGAAAACCGTATTCAATACCGCCGGAATACAGGCTTATTTCAGGCGAACCTTTTGAAGTTTCATCCGCTTTTATCTCTCCGGCAATAAGCACGTCCGCGGTTATGCCGTAATAAGCGCCAAGCCTTAAGGAATACGGCACTTTTTCGGCGGTGCCGCTGCTCCAGGTAAGCTGGGACAGAATATCCTTTGCCATAAACGCAACCGCAAGGTTTTCCTTAAAAGCGGCGTGTACAGACGCGTCCGCGGAAAAGCCGGATGCGCTTACAGCCTTTCCGTCAACTTTTAAATCACTGTTGCTTCCCAGATACTTAAGATTAACGCCCACAGATACCTTTGGGTATTTATATTTTATCATTCCAAAATACTGGTTAACCTGCATTCCCCATGACACAAGCGCGGTCAGTTCAGACCAGTCATATTCCGCATCGCCGGTAAATTCCGCGCCAAATTTTACGGATGTGTAACTGATAGCGGCCCCAAGCGCGCCGTACCCTGCCGTATCACCCTGCCCGTAAGAAACAAAGAAGTTTGAAATATTGCCCGCGCCGATGCCAAGCGCCGACGGGATGTAAGTCAGGCTCATGCTTTTTTTCTTATCCAGCATGGCAAGGGCCGCGGGATTCCACCACGAAGCGTTTCCGTCGGCGGCGACAGCCGTATAAGCGCCTGCCAGCCCGGTAGGCCTTGTGCCCGCCTGCGAATCAAGAAAAGCGCCGCCCTGAAAATCAGACTGATACGCAAAAACAGGCACTGCTGCCGCAAAAACAGATATGGCAAAGGCAAAGAATAATATTTTCTTTTTCATCTATTTCAGCCTCTTCCCGGGTTATTTTATAACGGCTATAACCCTTGAAATGTTCTCTTTTCCCGAAGTTTTTTCAATCTGCATTTTGATTATATATACGCCGTTTTTGACGTACGCGCCGGCGTCATTTTTTCCGTCCCATGAATAATAATACTTCACTTCCGCGCCATAGGGATTAAGGTCATTTCCCGTAAACAGCGCGGTGTCAGCGGAATTTTTGTATTCGCTTTTTCTTACCGCAATGCCGTTCATTGAATAAATTACAACTTTAATATTTTCAACGCCCGCAAGCGAATCCGTGTAGTAAATTTTTGACACCCCTTTTGCGGGATTAAAACCCTTGGTGCTGGAAAATTTATACTGCGCAAGAGGCACTGACGGGGTCACATACATCAAAGCGTATACGTTATTTGCCGCAAGGCTTGTTATGGCGAATTCAAAATAATGGTCCGCTCCGTTTGTAATAGCGTTACCCGGTTTTGAAACCTGCGTCCATGTGGCGCCGTCCCATTGCCAGACCGTTATATTTGTTTCATCCAAGCCGATGGACGTAAGCGTGTTTAATTCCCCTGCCGTAAAATGCAGCCTTACCACAACAGTGGCCATAAGCGGATTAATTGTAAGCGGGAACTGGTATCCCGCGCCAAGCCCGAACCTTATGGGATTTCCCAGCACCGAATAGGAAGCAGGCGCTGCCGGCGCCGTCAAATTCGCGACAGTAACAGCCGAAGGCGTTACGGAATTTCCGCCCTGGTCCGATATACCTGAATTTGTCTGCGTGAACACCGAAATTCTCATGCAGGTTGCGGCTGTTTCGCCGGTGCCGCTTAAATTAATATAAGTGACGCCTGCGGTGGTAACGTAAAAATTATACGAATACGCGCCCTGGTATCCGTTTTCCGAAACCGCCGTAATATAAACGGTATAGTTCCCGTCCGCAAGGCTTGTGCCCGGCGTAAAGGATATTATGTTGGTTCCTGCCGCGTGGGAAACAGAACCCTGCAGGGCGTTTCCGTTATTGTCCTTAACCACCACGGTCGAAGAATTCCAGTCAACCAAAGCCGTTCCGCCCGGAAGCAGAATTGCATTGACCTTTGATACCACGTAGTTTATCTGCGTGGGAGATGAAGCTGAAAGCGAAGTCACGGAACCGGACGAAGACTGTACTTCCACGTTGTTTACAACAGGTATTGAAGTGTCCGCTATTGTAAACGTGAACGTCTTTGCCGCGCCGACATTATTCGCGGCATCCACAGGTATCACGGTAAATGTGTAAGCGCCGCCCATAGTAAGGGGGCTGTCAGGTTCATATTTTATGGTCCAGGTACCGTCATCATTTACGCCGCTCCACGTGACTTTTCCGCTTACAAGCGTCCCGTAAGGATTATATAAAGAAAGCGTGGAAAGGTTTTCCGGCCCCGCGCCCACACCCGCGTCCGTAAGCATTATGCGGACAGGATTCATTGATGTGATTGTATTTGGCTGAATAACCTCATTCTGGGAAGGATACTCGGACAAAGCCACAATAACCGGCGGGGTATTATCAGCCGAAGGAACGGTGTCATCTTTTTCTATTATTATGCTTGCCGTATTTTGTTCAGAAACAAGCCCGAATCCCCTGTAATCATAAACATGCCCCATTGTTTCATCAAAAAAATAGCTTGGATAAGCATGATAAGCTAAATAAGGGTAATTAACAGTTTCAGGAGTTCCTCCGGACATACATTCAACACTGTAATCAGAAAGCTCTGAATCAGGAAGAATTTCTATGGCCTTACCAACCAAAATACCTTTTACACTGAACGTATAAAAACCTGGCGTCACATCTCTGGAATGAATATAAAAATTAGTTGTGCTTCTGAATACTCCGCCTCCATAATTTGTAAGAGTAGTTAAAAACGCGGCATCCCAGTCGTTGTCATTTATTTCATCGCCTTTGGTGTAGACGACGGTATTTGTAAGGGCACACGGATATGCAGGAAGATACTGATAATTAAAACCTGTCATCGGCAGTCCGTCGCCAAAATTCGGCGCGGATATATCAATAAATAATTCATCAGAATCGCTCATTAAATATTTATCCTTTTCATACTTAGTAATAGGCGTTCCCGCACTGTCATACATACGCGTATCAAGATATACATACGGATAATTTCTATAATCATGGTTAACACCCGCAGTTTCAGGGTAATCAAAACCAAGATTCGCAAGTTTCTCAGGCGTTGCATTTCTTAATTCCGTATCAATAACAACTATTCCCGCCACCTGTTCTTCCGGAGTATTGGAGTATTCAGAATCAATAGTATAAATTCTTGTCTCTACCTCCACTGTTGTAAGCTTTAATACTGCGGCATTTGTAACTTCGGTATTCCCTGCCGTATCAACAAGAGAAAAAGTATATACAAAATCTCCATCCGCCTGCATGGCGCCGGTATTACTTTTCCCATCCCAGAAAATGGGATAATTAGGACCGGAATTCCCGGAAACTGTCTGCGTCTTAATAGTAACGTTGTTATAGTAAATATTGAAATCAACGGTACTTTTTTCACTCAGAGAATAAAACAATTGAAACAAACCTGTATTTGGGTTATACGGATTCGGATGCGCGTCAGGTATCTGTATTGAAGGCCTTATTGAATCAAGCCAGATGGCTTTTGGCGCGGGAAAAGGGTCATTGCCCGCTTTAAAAAAACTCTTTGTAAAATGCCCTTTGACTGCAGCTCCTGACAAATCAAACTTATAAGCTTCTGTCACTGTAAAGATGCAGTTATAAATGCCGTTGTTCAGTACGGCGTCATTATGAAGCGCCATGTTTCCGTCATCAAACAAAGGAATTCCTATCGCAGACTGCGCGATGTCAACCGAAGCATTTCCTCCGGTCACCGGCGATCCGGATGCCGCAGTAAAAAACGCATGTTCAAGCGACATATAATCCGAAGATAAAATACCCGCCTGAAGGTTGCCCGCATTAAGCCTTAAAGTATTCTGCGACGCGTTATTTGGGTTTGGCGAATACCCTGTCACCCTCCACGTACGCGAACCGTCATAAACGTAAAAAGGGTTTGCCACAGTGGGGCCGGATACCGGCAATGAAGCCGAATATACATAAACATCAGCTGCCGTAACAGAAACCGCTGTTAAAGACGCGTAGGTCTGCGTTGTGTCCAGAACCATCATCTGAAATTTGACTTCACTGCCTATCCTGCCGTAATTGCCCGCGGTTGGAGAAACAGTAAAATCAAGGGAAGAGATGACATATGCGGCTTTAATATTGAAAGGGATAAAAAATAAGACAAGAAATAAAGATACTGAAAAAAATAACCTTTTCGAGGTATTTTGCAAGGTATCCTCCTAAACCAGAAAATGCGTTCTTATTACATATATTATCATATTCTTTTTTATTGTCAATATCATTAAGGTTCTTTTAAATAAACGATTTAACCATTTCTTTTTTCACCTTAATAATAAGCGTCTAACCTCCTATAAAAAGCCATAAATTATAAGTCTGAATTTCTTTACCTTATAACTTATGGCTTTTAACACCATTGCTATTTTTAAAAATAATACCTTATTATAAGGGAACTTACTGACGTACTGTCCGCAAGGCCAAAATAAAAGTCTGTTGTTGACCGGGATTCATCAAATATTTTCTCGTCGGATTTTATCATTCCCGCGGTCATCCCCACAGCGCTTGCAATGCTTAAATTCCTTGAAAGCGGAGTAAGAAAAACCTCAAACTCCACGCCAACGTTGACTCCCGCGCTTATTTCCGTAAGCGAATAATTGGTTTCACTGTCTGTCCTTAACCCAAACCCGGCGCCGCAGATAAAATTTCCGTAAACGTCAGATACATTAAACAGCGGTATTGCGACTCCGCCGCCAAGCGACAGCCTGGTTTCATTGAAATATGAAATCCCCGCGTAACCTTCAACCGCAAAACCGCTTCCCTGCCAGAAACGCATTGACGCCTTTCCTTTCAGCACGTCAACTCCAACCGCGATTTTATCGGTATAAGGCGCTTTCTCCTCCGCAAATGCCGGCAGCGAAAACAAAGCAATAATCATAAGAACAACTGCAGTTTTTTTCATCCTATTTCCCCTCCGCTTTTTTTTCCGCGAACTCCAGAAGAAGCCTTACCCCAAAACCTGAAGCCCCTTCAGCCGCGTACGCTTTTCCTTCCATATTATAAGCCGTTCCCGCTATATCCAGATGCGCCCACTTTACGCCCTGCGCGAACTCCTTTAAAAACATCCCCGCGGTTATCGCGCCGGCCCTTTTGCCCCCGGTGTTCTTGATATCCGCAGTCTTGCTTTTTATCATATCCCTGTATTCATCCCAAAGCGGAAGTTCCCACAGCCTTTCACCCGTGATTTCACCGCACTCCTTCAAAAGCGCTACAGTATTTTCATCATTTCCCATAACACCCGCAGCCGCGCTTCCAAAAGCCGCGGAACACGCGCCGGTTAAGGTTGCTATATCTATCATAATTTCAGGCGAGAATTTCTTTAAGGCGTACGTCATTGTGTCGCACAGAATAAGCCTTCCTTCAGCGTCAGTGGATATAACCTCCACGGTTTTTCCGGACATTGTCGTAAGCACGTCGCTTGGCTTATACGCTTTACCGTCAGGCAGGTTTTCCGTCAAAGGCATAAGCGCAGTGATGTTTATTTTCAGCCCCAGATCCGCGGCCGTTTTTACCGCCATTATCACCGCCGCCGCCCCGCTCATGTCAAACTTCATGTCTTCAATGCCTGCCGAAGGTTTTAATGATATGCCGCCGGAGTCAAATGTTATGCCTTTGCCAATAAATACAACCGGCTTAACATTCTTATTATTACCTTTGTATTCCATTATCACAAGTTTTGCCGGTTCTTCAGTTCCCTGCGCCACCGCGTAAAAAGCGCCCATCTTGTTTTTCTTCAGGTCAGCTTTTTCCAAAACTGTCACTGTAATTTTTTTGCCGGCCGCTTTTTTTGCCGCGGCGGCTATAAATGAAGGCGTCGCGGTATTGGGCGGCGAATTTGCCAGGTCACGCGCAAGCATTACGTTTTGCGCCACAATACCGGCTTTTTTCGCGGCTTTTTCCTCTGCCGTGCCGCAGCAGGCAATTATTTTCACGGGATTATTTTTTTCTTTTTTTGATTTAAAACCGTCAAACGCGTATGCCGCAAGAAGCGCGCCTTCGCACGCCGCGCCCGCAAAAACCGGGCCTATTCCGGAAAGCTGCAGCGCCAGGCTTTCAAGCCCCTGCGCTTTCGCCTCTGCCGCGGCCATGGCTCCCAGTTCGCGCGCCATTTCAGGCGTGAACTTAGCGGCCTCTCCGGCGCCAAGCTTTAAAATACGCGCGCCGTTTTCAAAATCCACCCTCTTTTTTTTATATTCCATCTCCGCAGTTACAAACCTTGCGGTAAGTTCGGCTTTTGCCTCTTCCTGTTTATTTACCAATACCTCAAATTTCATTGCATGCCCTCCGCTTTAAACTGAAGAATAAAATCGGCTATTTTTTCTTCAATGAATTTATCCGTAAGTTCAACTGTCTTTGTAAGGCGCGCCCTGTCGGCTTTTATGTCAAACGGCGCCGCAAACACACCTTTGTTTTCAATAAAAAGCATTCTGACATCCTCAAAAGCGTTTTCTATTTTTATGTCATAGGAAGACGGGTCATCCGGAAGCGGCGGAAAAAATATCCTTGTCCCAAAAATGTGAAGCGGCCTTTTAAAAGGCCCAAGCCTTTTATCGCTCATTCCAAAAGCCTTTCTTAAAATATATTCCCGCGAATCAGCTTCCCCGGGTATTGTGCCGGTCCTTCTTATTGTGGCCGTGGATGCCACACAAAGGCTTATTCCCGTCTCTTTTATAAACTGGTCAAAAAAATCGTCAATTAAACTTATGTAGTAATTCAGGCTGTTGGCGCATTGTTCAAAGGAAACCACAGCCCTGTCTTTCATTATTATATACTTGGACTGGTTGGACTCCTCGCCTCCCTGCATCACAATCGCGCCATCGGGCATTTTTCCAAAAGACTTTATCCCGTGTGAATCCGAAATACGGTCAAAAAGCGCCCTTATCTTTTTTTCATCCAGTTTAACCGGTATGTATATTGCCTCAAACGCAACAGCGTTAAGCCTTGTATTTAGTCCCATTATTCCTCCTTATTTTATACATCCAATAATATCAGAAAGATTGCTTTTGTAAAGGCGGATTTCACGCCGCTTATTAAT
>ENA-UOWO01005089-UOWO01005089.1-activated-sludge-metagenome-genome-assembly--contig:-NODE-5089-length-14131-cov-14.909491_pt1 | contig 14131 bp, 8 predicted proteins | sample MGYA00238148_ERZ761564 | MGnify/ENA primary metagenome ERZ761564 (study PRJEB28885, sample SAMN05720194) | activated sludge metagenome | isolation source: Anaerobic digester | place: USA...
CGGCGTTGCTCTTCGGTGCCGTAGGCGTAGATCGGATACATGCACAACGAAGACTGCACCGAAGCGAAGCTGCGAATTCCCGAATCGCCCCGCTCAAGTTCCTGGCAGATCAATCCATAGCTGACGCCATTCAGACCTGCACAGCCGTACTCGGTCGGCAAGCTCGATCCGAGCAGGCCGAGTTCAGCCATTTCCGGGATCAGCTCGCGCGGAAACACACCCTTGTCGAAGCAGTCGCCGATGATCGGGATCACGCGCTCGTCGGTGAAACGCGCCACGGTGTCCTGAACGGCCTGCTCCTCTTCGGTCAGCAGTGAACGGACATCGTAGAGATCAACCGGATTGAGCGGGGTGGCAGCCATGGCAGGATTCCGAAAAAGGTGGCGAAGCCGCCTATTGTAAACGGCGCGGGCAAGCCGGGACACCGCTGTTTTGTCGCGCCGGCCGGTCAACCGCGCCGACCTGCCCGGTCGGTCGCGCTTGGCGGAAGGCAGGCCGGACACTATGCTGGCGGCCCGATTTCCTCCGATATTCCATGCGCGTTCCTGTTCTCGCCTATCACGCCGTCAACATCGCCGGCAACGACTATGCCGGCAATGATCTGGTCGCCTTCGCCGCCGACCTGCGCCTGATCGACGATCTCGGGCTGCGCATCGTGCCGTTGCACTGGGTGGTCGAACAGTTGACCGGCGCGGCCGAGCGCGATCTGGGTCGTTGCGTTGCGCTGACCTGCGACGATGGCTCGGCATTCGACTTCCACGACCTCGTCCATCCCGCGCATGGACCGCAGCGCAGTCTGTATCACTGCATGCTCGATTTCGTCGCCGAACGCGGCGCCGACGCGCAACCGGATCTGCACCTGACCTCGTTCGTGATTGCCTCGCCCGAGGCGCGCGAACGCATGGACCAGGTCTGTCTGGCCGGACTCGGCTGGATGGGCGAGGACTGGTGGCGCGACGCCGCCGAATCCGGCCTGATCGCGATCGAGAACCACAGTTGGGACCACAACCATCCCTGCCTCGAAACGCCCGGCGTCGACGGCATGCCGCGCGGCTCGTTTCTCGATGTGGACAACCACGTCCGCGCCGAGGCCGAGATCGCTGCAGCTACACGCTTCATCGAGGCACGCATCGCACCGCGGCCCACGCGCATCTTCTGCTACCCGTTCAGCCACGTCCCCGAGTATGTCCACCGCGAATACCTGCCGCAGTTCGGTCACGAACATGGCATGACCGCGGCGATGGGCGACGGCGCGATGCCGGTGACAACCGGTGCCGATCGCTGGAACCTGCCGCGCTACATCTGTGGCTGGCACTGGAAATCAACCGAGGCACTTCGCGGCATTCTTGCCGGAAGCTGAGCGATTCTTCAGAACGGGCCGATGGCCTGCGCTTCGGCGATCAAGCGATCGCGTTCGACAACGTCAAGCTGCCGGGTGAAGTACACGAGCAGCCTGGGGTGCCCGGTACGCTCGAAGCCAACCGCCAGGTCGGCGCGCTCGGCCAGTACATCGCCACAATAGCCAAAAATCGCAAGGCACCGCCTGGACAAGTTGCGCATGGCCCAGGACAACGTGTACTGGTAGAGGCCGCCGACACCGCGGACCGCCGAACGCGCCGCAGGATTCATCCGCCGCAGGACCCTGTCGTCCACGCAGGCACCGCCACCGAGCAGGAAGTCGCCACGCTCGGTGAAATGGATATAGCAGACCGGCTCCTCGCTTCCATCCGCGCAACGATGGAAGGCGAGAACGTGAATCGGAAAATCGGGCGCCGCCTCGCGATAACGACGCACGAAGATCGGGTCGGCGTATCGCTTGCCGTCCGCGACCTCGCGCACGACGATGTGGTTCTCGATATCCGTCTCCGGAACAGGTCGATTCACGCCGGATCCCGATTGTGCACGCCGTGCGGCACGTGTCCCGTGGCGACGTGCTGGCGTGCGGATTCGACGTTGAGCATCGAATCGTCGAAGAAGATATCGGCACCGAACGCTTCCAGAAACGGGCCTTTCGAGCGTCCACCAAGGAACAAGGCCTCGTCGAGGCGCACGCCCCAACTGCGCAGGGTCAGGATCACGCGCTTGTGCGCGGGCGCCGAGCGTGCCGTGACGAGAGCCGTGCGGATCGGTGAATTCTCGATCGGGAACGCCGCCTGGATGCGATGCAGGGCATCGAGGAAGGTGCGGAACGGCCCGACCGCAAGCGGTTCGTTGACGCGCTCCTTCTCGTTGCGATGGAAGGCATCGATGCCTTCATCGTGCGAGACGCGTTCGGAATCGTCGCCGAAGATCACCGCATCGCCATCGAAGGCGATGCGCAACTGCTCGGTCGGCAATTCGGGAGCTTTCGAGGGAAGGATGGTCGCCGCCGCGACACCCGCGGTCAGCGCGCGACGCACATCATCGACATTGGCCGAGAGAAACAGGTTCGCACCGAACGGATGCGCATAGGCGGCGGTCGGCGCGCCGTTGGTGAACGCAGCACGCACGATATCGAGCCCGTAGTGCTCGATCGCATTGAAGATGCGCAACCCGGTATCGGCCGAGTTGCGCGAAAGCAGGATCACCTCGACGCGCGGCGCCTCGGGCACCAGCGAATTGAGCCGCAGCAGCTTCTGCACGAGCGGGAACGCGATGCCGGGCGCGAGCAGTTCGTCTTCGTGGGCGATCTGGTAGCGCGCGTAGGCATCGAGGCCTTCCTGCTCGAACAGCTCATGGCTGTCGCCGAGATCGAACAGCGCGCGCGACGAGATCGCGACGACCAGCTTGTCAGGTTGAGCGACGCAGGGTTCGATCGCGGATGGTTCTTCGGCCATCCGCGAATCTTACAGGTGCCCCGTCATTCAATCATCGAATCCTTCGACGAAGATATTGTCGGTCGCCAGCCGATAGGCGTTCCACGCATCGACGCGACCCATGCCCTGCACCGGATTCGGGAAGGTCGTCGCCGGGATGCCGCCGCAAACCTGGGTGGACGAAGTCAACGGAATCGCCGTATCGCGCAGGATCTGCTCGACCCGCGCCGGGTCGCCTTTCAGCGAAGGGTTTGCCGACATGAGCAGGGCAACTACACCCGCCACGTGGGGTCCCGCCATGCTGGTGCCGCTCATCGACGTGTACGCAACGTCGCTGACATTCGAGATCGATCGCACCGAGGATCCCGGGGCGATCACGTCCGGCTTCACACTGGCCAGACCTGCGACCGGGCCACGCGACGAGAATCCGGACATGGTGTCACTGGAAGTCATCGAACCGACGGTGAACGATGCATCGTAGGTGGCAGGTGCGCTGAATATGGTCGCGCACCCGGAACCGTCATTTCCCGCCGAGGCTACAAACACGATGCCGCCCGCGACGAGATTGCCGATGGCCTCCTGCACTTCGGTCCCTGCCGTGCAGCCCTCTTCCACGGGGCAACCCCAGGAGTTGTTGATCACGTCGGGCGCTCGATCTGGATCCGGGTTGGCCCCGTTGAGATCGGTCGGCGCCAGAAACCACTCGGCACACTCGTTGTAGCGTGCCGGAGTTCCCGCGCCTGCATTCATGTTGCGGCACCCGATCCACTTCGCACCCGGAGCGACTCCCACCTGGTTGCTGCCACCGTCATCTCCGACCATGGTGCCGACGGTGTGACTGCCGTGGCTGTGGTCGTCGCAGGGCACCAGCGAATTCGCCCCGCAACTACTGCCGGTATCATGGATGGCATCGTGCCAGTTGTAGTTGTGATCGGCTGTCGTTCCGTTCCAGCCGCGATACTTGGCCTTGATCGCGCCATGCGTCCAGCGGATGCCTGTGTCCTGCCCGGCGACCACCACGCCTTGCCCGTTAAACCCGTCCGCCCACACCAGTGGCGCGCGCACCTTGTTCACACCCCACTCGGCGGCCTGCGGGGCATGCCCATGCGCGCCCTCGGCACTCGCATCCGGCGCCGGCCCCAGTGCCGGTCGCTGCAATGCGACTTCCCGATTCGACTCGATCTTGGCGACATCGTCGCGTGCGGCCAGTGCATCCATCTGCGCGGGCGTCAGGCTCGCCTCGATCATGTTGACGATCCAGAACGGCCGATAGGCGATGCCCTGCGCATCCAGCCATCCGCGCAAGTCGGCCTGGCTGACTTCGGCCGTGGCGCGCAAGGTGTCGACGAGATTGCGGCGACGCTCGAGGTAGTTGCCCTCGGTGCGCAGCAGATGCCTGGGTGCTTTCGCGCCAAGCACAATCAGGGTATCGACCGTACCGGCCTGCTCCGCCTCGGCGCGCAATCCGGGATCGACAACGGCAGCACTCACGGGAGACATCGCAGCAGCACAAGCGAGGACAAGCGGCGCACGGCGCAGGAACGGAACGATCATCGTTGGACTCCCCAGGGTCGCCCGATCCATAGGCAGCGGAATACCCGACCGGGTGTCGGGTACAACACGGGACTCTAAGCGAATCGGCGCCTCTTTCCTAGACGGTGAACTGCTCGTTGAGGATGCGTTCCTCCAGATTGTGCTCCGGATCAAACAACAGGGTCATTGTGTGCGCGGTCGATTCGCGAATGACCACTTCGACGACATCGCGGACCTCGTTTGAATCGGCGGTGGCGCTGACTGGCCGCTTGTACGGATCGAGGATCTCGAACTTGATGCGGGTCGTCGAAGGCAGCACCGCGCCGCGCCAGCGTCGCGGGCGGAACGGACTGATCGGCGTCATTGCCAGCAACTGGGAGCCGATCGGCAGGATCGGTCCATGCGCGGACAGGTTGTAGGCGGTCGAACCGGCCGGTGTCGCAACGAGGACGCCATCGCACATCAGCTCCTCGATCTTGACCACGTCATTGAGCGAGACCCGCACATGCGCGGCCTGCTTGGTCTGGCGCAGCAGCGAGACTTCGTTGAAAGCGAGCGCCTCGACCGTGGAACCCGACTCCGAATGGGCCTGCATGCTGAGGGGTCGCAGCACGGTCGCCTGGGCGCGGGCGATGCGCTCGGGCAGCGCATCGGGATCGAAGTGATTGAGCAGGAAACCGATCGTGCCGATTTTCATGCCATAGACAGGAATGCCGAGGGCAAGATTCCGGTGCAGGGTGCGCAGCATGAAGCCGTCACCGCCCAGTGCAACGATCACATCGGCTTGGTCCGGCGCGATATCACCATAGCGCTGCTTGAGCCGATCGAGTTCGGCCTGGGCTTCGACGCCGTGACTGGCCACGAGGGCTATGCGCGTCGTCATCAGGCCACCGCAAAAAAGATGGATGAACTCACGGTGCCACCCCTGCGCGGCTCGCGCTGCAAGCTGCAGCCAGAACCGACTCTAGCAGACCCTCGGGTCCGCGCGATCCGCGCATGGTGGAATCAGACCAGTTGCGCGAGACGCCGCACGGCCACCGACACGATCGGATAATCGATGACCACCTGACTGCGCATGTCGGCGAGCATGGCCAGGGTCGTCTTCAGCGCCGCGTCGTCCCGATTCATCCACGCGGCGACTCGATCGGCACCCTCCCCCTTCGTGTCGAAGGCGAGGATCTGCAGCGCAAGCGAGCGCTGCTGGGCGTTGAGCTCATCGCGCAGCGAACCCCTTGCGTGTGCATGCCAGCGCGTTTCGACCGGCAGCTCTTCGACCTTTTCCATCAGCCAGCGGAGGTTGAGCGCCTCGCCGACTGCATAGTGGACCGCCGCAACCCGGGCAACCGGGGCACCGCTTTCCACTGCAACCAGGGCGATGTCGAGTACTGCGCCGAGTGCTGGCAGATGCGAAAGCTGATCGGCCAGTTCCGCCGGGAAGCCCTGTTCGATCCAGCGTGCGCAACCGCTTTCAAACAGTGCGTTCTCGCTCGCGCTGGTGACGCTGACAATATCCTTGCGCAGTTCGACCATGGCCGGCGCATAACGATCGACCGCGGCGGCGATGTCCTGCACTTCGCCCGGATGATTGAGCAGCCAGCGCGTCATGTTGCGCAACAACGACCAGATCGCGAGGTTCGCGTCGATCTGCGCGTTGCCGTTGACCTTGCCATCGAGTTCCTCGATCGCCGCCCACAGCGAACGCGCATCGAGGACCTCGCGGGCGATGTTGAATGCCTTGGCGACCGCCGCTGGCTGCTGCCCGGTATCTTCCTGCATGCGCAGCATGAAGGTCGCGCCCATGCGGTTGACCATCGAGTTGGTCACCGCGGTGGCAATGATTTCGCGCTTCAGGCGGTGCCGCTCCATGTGCTCGGCGAAACGCTCGCGCAGGGGTTCGGGGAAGTAGCGACGCAATTCCTTCGACAGGTACGGATCTTCCGGAACATCGGAATCGAGGAGCTGCTGGAAGATCACGATCTTCGAGTACGACAGCAGGATCGCCAGTTCGGGGCGTGTCAGGCCGAGTCCGCGTGCCTTGCGCTCGGCGAACTCGCTGTCGCTCGGCAGGAACTCGATCTGGCGATCAAGCAGGCCTTGCGACTCGAGCGTGCGGATCAGGTGCTGCTTGGAACCGAGCCGCGCGACCGACATGCGCTCCATGATGCTGATCGCATCATTTTGACGGTAGTTGTCGAACAGCACGAGACGCTCGACTTCGTCGGTCATCTCGCGCAACAGCGCATTGCGCTGCGGCACGCTCATCTCGCCGCGATGCACGGCATCATTGAGCAGGATCTTGATGTTGACCTCGTGGTCCGAGGTATCGACGCCGGCCGAGTTGTCGATGAAGTCGGTGTTCAACAGGACGCCATTGAGGGCGGCTTCGATGCGGCCACGCTGGGTCATGCCGAGATTGCCACCTTCGCCGATCACCTTGCAGCGCAGGTCGCCGCCATTGATGCGGATCGGATTGTTGGCGCGATCGCCGGCATCGGCGTGGGATTCGCTGGCCGCCTTGACGTAGGTACCGATACCGCCATTCCAGAGCAGATCGACGGGGGACTTGAGGATCGCGGTCAGCAGTTCGTTCGGCGTCATCTTCTGCGCACCGCCATCGATGCCGAGGACGGCTGCGGCCTGCGCGGAAACCTCGACGACCTTGGCCGATCGCGGATAGACGCCACCGCCGGCCGAGATCAAGCTGGCGTCATAGTCGGCCCAGGAGGAACGCGGCACCTTGAACATGCGCTCGCGCTCGACGAAGCTCGCCGCCGTATCGGGATCCGGATCGATGAAGATGTGCCGATGGTCGAACGCGGCGAGCAGGCGGATATGCCGCGACAGCAGCATGCCGTTGCCGAACACGTCGCCGGACATGTCGCCGATGCCGGCGCAGGTGAAATCCTCGCTCTGGCTGTCGTGGCCGAGCGCGCGGAAATGGCGCTTGACCGATTCCCAGGCACCCTTCGCGGTAATGCCCATGCCCTTGTGGTCGTAACCGACCGATCCACCGGACGCGAACGCGTCGCCGAGCCAGAAATCGTGTTCGGCACTGACCGCATTGGCGATGTCGGAGAAGGTCGCCGTGCCCTTGTCGGCCGCAACGACGAGATACGGATCGGCATCGTCGTGGCGAACCACGTCCTGCGGATGCACGAGATCGCCCTCAACGAGGTTGTCGGTGACATCGAGCAGGCCGTTGATGAACATGCGGTAGCAGGCAACGCCCTCGGCCAGCACGGCATCGCGTTCCCCGCTTGCCGGCGGACGCTTGACGAAGAAGCCGCCCTTCGAGCCGACCGGCACGATGACCGTGTTCTTGACCATCTGCGCCTTGACCAGGCCGAGCACCTCGGTACGGAAATCCTCGCGACGGTCCGACCAGCGCAAGCCACCGCGCGCGACCGGGCCAAACCGCAGGTGCACGCCCTCGACACGCGGCGAGTAGACGAAGATCTCGCGATACGGGCGCGGCTTCGGCAGCTCGTTGAGCTGCGAGGGGTCGAACTTGAAGCTGGTGTACTCGTGCGGTTTGCCGTCGACGCGCTGGTAATAGTTGGTGCGCAAGGTCGCGCGTATCACGGCGCTGAAACTGCGCAGGATGCGATCCTCGTCGATGCTCGCAACGCGTTCGAGCAGGATGTGCAGGGTGCGCACGATGGCCTGGGCCTGGGCATCGCGATCCTGGTCACGGCTGGCGATCAGGTCATCAATCAGGCTGGGGTTGTCGGCCAGCGATTGCGCGGGAATCAGCGTCTCCATCTCGCCACGCAGGCGCGAACGCGCCTGGCCGATCGCGTCGGCGCCGGCATCGAGGCGTTGCGGATCGAACTTGGCCTCGAACAGTTCGACCAGCAGACCGGCCATGTCCGGGTAGGCGGCGAGGGTCTGTTCCACGTAGGGCTGCGAGAACGGCACGCCGGTCTGCAGCAGGAATTTGCAGTAGCCGCGCAGGATGCTGACCTGGCGCCAGTCGAGTTGGGCAGCGAGGACGAGCTTGTTGAACGCGTCGTTCTCGGCGTCACCGCGCCAGATCCGCTCGAAGGCCTCCTGGAACAGCGTCCTCAGGTTGGCGAGATCGAAGCTGAGACGACCGGGACGAACCAGGATGTCCTGGATCGTGACCAGGGCGCCGCTGTTCCTGATCTCGTAGAGATTTTCGGTCAGCACGCTGAGCCCGAGGTTCTCGAGCAGCGGAATGACTTCGGAAAGCGTGATGTCGGCGCCAAGGCGGAACACCTTGAAATGGAGCACGCCTTCCTGCTTCTGCGAGGGATAGAGGTTGAGCTGGATGTCGTCGGCATCCGCCAGCGCCGCGGCCAGAACGACATCGGCAGCGGCATTCTGCGGGCTGACTTTCTCGATGTATCCGGCCGGCAAGGCCTTGCCAAAACGCGTGGCGAGCTTGCTGCCGCGTTCCTCGCCGTGATCGGCGACGAGGATCTCGCGCAGGTCGTCGTGCCAGTTGCGCACGATTCCGGCGAGCTTCGTTTCAAGCTCGGCGACGTTCCACGGGGTCGTCGCGCCCGGATTTGGTCGCACGATCATGTGGACGCGGGCCAGCGGTGATTCGTCGAGCAGGACAGTCGAATCGATGCGCTCGGCATGGAAATGCTCGGTCAGCGTCGCTTCGATGCGCTCGCGCACCTCGGTGTTGAAACGGTCGCGCGGCACGTAGGCGAGCACCGAAAAGAAGCGCCCGTAGCGATCCTGGCGCACGAACAGGCGTGTACGCGCACGCTCGCGCAAGTCGAGCACGGCCATCGCGATGTCATAGAGCTCGCCGGTCGAGCACTGGAACAACTCGTCACGTGGCAGCGTATCGAGGATATGGCGCAGGGCCTTGCCCGAATGCGAATCGCGCTTGAGCCCGGAACGCTGCAGGATCGTCTCGTAATTGTTGCGCAGCAGCGGCACTTCGCGCGGGGGCGTCATGTAGGCCGACGAGGTCAGCAGGCCGAGGAAGCGCTGCTCGACAACCGGCTTGCCGGCTTCGTTGAAGCCGAGCACGGACAGGTAGTCCATGTGCCCGGGCCGATGCACGCGCGAACGCGAGTTGGTCTTGGTCAGGATCAGGGCGCCCACCGAGCCCGACTTGTCGAGATTGCTGGCCGCCAGCGTCTTGAGCGAACGCGAGGCGAATCCCTTCTCGGATCCGCGCATGATGCCGAGCCCCGAATCGGCTACCGGCTTCAGGACCTCCTCGCCGTTTTCTTCAGCGACACGGTACTCGCGGAATCCGAAGAACGTGAAATGATCGTCGGCCATCCATTTGAGGAAATCCTGGGCCTCGATCAGGGTGGACTTGTCGAATGGCAGGTTGAGGGTTGGCAATTCATCGGCAATCGCCAGCATCTTTGCCTTCATCGTCGGCCAATCGTTGACCGCCGCACGCACGTCGTCGATCGCCGCGACGATGTTCCGGCGCAGGTTCTCGATCTCGTTGGCATCGCCGACGCGCTCGATGTCGAACAACATGATCGACTCGGCGGCGCCCTGCCCGCCAGACTCGTCACCGAAGCTGAGGACGTGGCCGCCCGGGTCGCGCGCGACGCTGAAGATCGGATGGATGACCGCATGGGTCGCCAGTCCAGCCTGGTTGATGGCCATCGACACCGAATCGACCAGGAACGGCATGTCGTCGGTCACCATCGCGATCAGGGTATGTCCACTCTCGAAGCCTTCCTCGGCAAGATGCGGGTTGAACACCCGGATCTTCGCCGTATGCGGCTTGCGCTGGCGCACGAACTCGACCATGTACTGGGCGATCCGCGCCCATTCGGCGGGTTCCCGCGAACCAATGTCATCGGCCGGCACGTGACGGAAGAAATGTGCCGCAAAGGCTTGCGCCTCGCGCTGTCGGGTGGCTCCGGCCTGAGCGGAAATCTGGTTCAGGATCGGTTCGAGACGCTTGGATTCTGGGGCGGCGCTGGTTGCGTTCATTGCCTGTCGGTCGAGGGTCACTTCGGTGGCCGCGGAGGATACGCCCCACCCCGTATGGAATCCACCCGCCGCGCGGAATCCGACCGCCTTGCGCCTTTCCTGACATTGCATCGCGCCCGGCCACTCGGCTCCTGTCGACGAGGCATGGCCGCCCTCCCTCGCATGACACGTGTGCTGCCAGCCGACGTTCCGGCCGGGCCGCAAAGTGGCGCACGGTTCCGCTTGCCTGCTCCACCTTGCTTCGCTTGCGCGTTCCATCCCGCCGAATGTGACCCACGTCTTGAATCGCATCATCGCCACGCGCAATAGTCAGGTTCCGGCAGCAGCTGGCACGCACATTGCTACATTTTTCTCATCCTCCCCCTGATCCACGACAATGTCATCAGCAGTCCAGCCGAACGAAGGCCCTCGTTTACCGTCGATCAAGCGAAGAGGTTTGGGGATACGCGTCAGCGTGGTTTTCCTCGTTCTCGGCTTGATACTCGCAACGGTTGCGGTCCAGGTATATCGACGTGTCGGCGACTTCGTCTCGGCGGCGAACTGGGTCACCCATTCGCTCACGGTCCGCCAGGAGATCACCGATACCCTGGCCAAGCTGCACGATGCCGAGGCCAGCCAGCGTGCCTATCTGATTTCGAAGAGCCCCGAACGTCTGGCCGACTACTCGGCTGTCCTGCCACAGATCGGCGACCATGCCTCGCAGCTGATCGACCTTGTCTCCGACAATGCACGGCAATCTGATCGGGCAAGGGAGTTGTCGGCCCTCATTCATGCCCGCCTGCAAAGGATGGCCGAGACGCTGCAGATTTTTGAACGCTCGGGCCTGGACGTGGCGCGAAACTCGGAACAGATGAGTCGATCGCGTTCCGAGGACATGCAGATCGACGCACTGGGTCGAAACATGCTTCGTCTCGAGGACGAACTGCTCACGACGCGCGAGAAGCAGACCAGCGAACAAGCCATGCTGACCCGCGTGCTGACCGTCGGTGCAATCGTCTGCTGCATGGCGATGCTCGTGTTTGCGTTGTTCCTCGTTCTTCGCGAGCAACGTTATCGCCGCGCCAGCATGGAGGCGGCGCGGTCAGCCAACCTCGACCTCAGCCAGAGCCTCGAGGAAGCGCAACGCCTGAGTCATGCGCTGCGGCAACTTTCCGAACTTGGCGAAATGCTCCAGGGATGCCGCAACATCAGCGAAGCGGTGAATGGCATCGAAGTGTCGATGCCGAGATTGCTGCCGGGTTACTCGGGCTCCATCGGCTTGATCAACGCGTCGCAAAACCTGGTCGAAACGATTACCTATTGGGGCTCCCCTCCCACCGACGAGTCGGCCCTGTTCGGCCCCGACGATTGCTGGGCACTCCGGCGCGGCCATGCCTATCCACTTGCGGGCAGCATTCCCGCGTTCACGTGCCGGCACCTCGAACCCGTGTTGGCGGAGCGCCCGGAGATAGGACATCTGTGCGTTCCGATGGTGGCCCAGGGCGAGATGCTCGGCATCCTCACGCTGACCTGCGAACACGCGATCACGAGCGAGCAGCGGACCAATATCGTTGCTGCCACCGAGCAGATATCGATGGCGCTGGCCAACCTCAAGTTGCAGGAGACGTTGCGCACCCAGTCGCTGCGCGATCCATTGACGGGGCTGTTCAACCGACGCTATCTGGAGGCTTCACTCGAACGTGAGGTTCAGCGCGCCGAACGGCGCGGGCTGCCGCTGAGCGTACTCATGATCGACATCGATTACTTCAAGCGCTTCAACGATTCGCACGGCCACGAGGCGGGCGATGCGCTGCTTGCCCAGTTCGGCGCCTTGCTCGGTCGCATCGTGCGCAGCGAAGATGTCAGCTGCCGCTACGGCGGAGAGGAATTCACCGTGCTGATGCCCGAGACCGACATTGCCCAGGGCGTTGCACGTGCCGAGGAGATCTGCGCGGCGGTTCGCCAGTTGACCGTGCAGCACCGCAACCAGGCCCTTGACCCGATCACCGTTTCGATCGGCGTGGCCTGCCATGGGGCGCACGGGCGCACGCCCGACGAGTTGCTGCGAAATGCCGACAACGCCCTCTACTTCGCCAAGAACAGCGGTCGCGATCGGGTCAAGGTTGGCGAAACCCTGCATGCCCACACCCCGACGAAAGAGCGCAAGCGGTCGAGTCCTGCGCCCATTCCCGACCAGTACTGAGCGTTGCGCCGCTCTCGCGCCCGATGGCGCCGAGCGCTTCATTCGCAACGGCGATGTTCAGCGACAGCCGGTTTCATTGCGCGAAATGACGAGGCGCTGGATTTCGCTGGTTCCTTCGTAGATCTCGGTGATCTTGGCATCGCGGAAATAGCGTTCGAGCGGCATTTCCTTCGAGTAGCCCATGCCGCCGTGGATCTGCACGGCCTGGTGGGTAATCCACATCGCCGCCTCCGAGGCATACAGTTTGGCGACTGCCGCCTCGGTACTGAAACGCCCGCCGGTCCGTTCCGCCTCGCCCTTGGCGAACGCGGCACGCAAGGTCAGCAGCTGCGCCGCATCGAGGCGGCACTTCATGTCGGCGATCTTGGCCTGGATCATCTGGAACGAGCCGATCGCCTGGCCGAATGCCTTGCGCTCCTGCACGTAGGCGACGCTGGCTTCGTACGCGGCGCGACACAGGCCTACCGCCTGCGAGGCGATTCCGATGCGACCCGCATCAAGCACGCCCATCGCAATGCCGAAGCCCTTGCCCTGCGGGCCGAGCATGTCGGCGGCCGGGCAGACATAGTCGTGGAACTCGATTTCACAGGTCGCCGAAGCGCGGATGCCGAGCTTGGGTTCGGTCTTGCCGGCATGGAAGCCCGGGCGCGCGGTGTCGATGATGAAGGCCGAAATGCCCTTGGCGCCGATCCCCGGCGTCGTGATCGCGAACAGGATGATGTATTTGGCCACTGGCCCGGACGTGATCCAGCTCTTCTTGCCGTTGATAACCCAGTCGCCGTCCTTGTTCCGGGTAGCCTGCGTGTGCATGGCCGAGGCATCCGAACCCGATTGCGGCTCGGTCAGCGCATACGCGCCGATATGCTCGCCGGTGGCGATCGCGCGGACGTATTTCTGCTTCTGCTCCTCGGTGCCATGCTGGAGGATGCCGTTGCAGTACAGGGAATTGTTGACCGACATGATCGTCGAGGTTGCCGTATCGGCTGCGCCGATCTCGATCATCGCCACGGCGTAGGCGACCGGATCGAGTCCTGCGCCGCCATATTCAACCGGCACCTCGATACCCATCAAGCCGAGTTGCCCCATCTCGCGGATGTTCTCGAGCGGAAACGTGCCCGAAGCGTCGAGTTCGGCCGCGACCGGGACGATGCGCTTCTGCGCGAAATCCCGCGCTATCGACTGGATCGAGAGCTGGTCTTCGGTGAGACGGAAATCCATGGTTGTTCCTTGAAGCGTGAGGCGGCCGCGGATTTTATCCGCCTTTGCGCCCATCCGCATCGAAATGGCAGGGTAATCCGCTCAGGCGTTGCTGCAGGATCCAGAGCAGGAGACCTTCCTCGGCGTAGGCGCGCGGCCAGATCACGTGCATCTCGTCGGGATACTCGGTGTAACGTGGCTTGCCACCCATCGCGCGCAGCGCGCGCACGACGGCGCGCGAGCCGACCATGGCGCCGCCATAACCGGTTTCCACATCGGTGTCGTTGTCCTTGCCTCCGTGGAAGACCCACTGCGGAACATCGCGGATCGAGGCGAGACCGGCCAGCTCGGTCATGCCAGACATCGGCACGCCGGCGGCGAAACAGCGCGGATACGCCTTCAATGCCGACCACACGCCGGTGCCGCCGTTGGAAAGGCCGGTCAGCACGATACGGCGCGGATCAACCGGAAAGCGCTGCAA
>ENA-UOWO01005093-UOWO01005093.1-activated-sludge-metagenome-genome-assembly--contig:-NODE-5093-length-14115-cov-6.449431_pt1 | contig 14115 bp, 10 predicted proteins | sample MGYA00238148_ERZ761564 | MGnify/ENA primary metagenome ERZ761564 (study PRJEB28885, sample SAMN05720194) | activated sludge metagenome | isolation source: Anaerobic digester | place: USA...
GATTAGTATAAGTACTTCCTGTTGGTATATTCTCATCGTTAGTATTCATATCACCATCAACTGGTACATTTACATAGGTAACATTTATATCTGGATCAACTGTAACTGCTACTGGAGTAACAATAGGAGGCACACAACCTGTGAATCCATACATACCAATAGTTACAGTACCGCTACCATTATCTGATTTACCTGAATTAACAACAACTGAATCTACCAATGATGGAATTAAGATGGTAAACGTATTTAATAGAGGATTAGTACCTCCAGAGTTTCCGCTTCCATTTATAGAAACCTCATTTCCAAGATCTGTAGCAACAATGCCACTTCCTACAACAATATTTGAAATCATAGACAAGTCTAGAGGTATAGCAACTCCATTATTGTATGCAAATACAACTACCATATCATTAAAATTTAATCCTCCGATGGTAAAACTAGCGTTTGGTATAGAACTTGTTAAATCGAATGTATAGCGCGCATAGGAGCCTGAGCTCGGACTTAAGGGCGTACTGGTATTTTCTGGTTGTGCATAAATAAAGTCACCATTTCCTGCAACACCTGAATTATTTTGTACTTCAATTCCATCATTCCAATTGGCACCTGCTCCAATAATTTCAGCTTTAAAATTAATCAAACCATTTTGCAGACCATTAAGATTGGCTTGTCCAGTAGAACTTGTTGTGAGATCAGTGTTCATTGCCAATCCTGGGCTATTTAGATTAACTGGATCCTGTGTATATCCAGGAGGACACCCTCCAACTGCAGCTCCTGTAAACGGTACATTAGCTACTCCAGCAATAGGAGATGCAAAACCAGCATTGTCAATCGTTACATAAGGTATAGCAGCTGTTACTGCACCGTCGATTGGGTCAATTGAAATAGGCAATGTTGGAACACCACCTGGAGCGGCTAATGTAATGCCTGCAGCTGGAAAATTTGAGTTATCGTAGGTTACACCATCAATTGTAATGCTAGTAGCATTCGATGGTAAGGCTGTTATTTTTATTGAGTCCACAGTGCCAGTTCCAAAGTCACTACCGCTAAAGGTTGAAGCAGGAACGGAAGCACTTGTTGTACCACCAGGGTTAACTACACTTGCGGCAGTATTTGTACCTGCTGTTGGTGGTTGCTGAATACCAAAATTAATATCACTTATATTACTTGATGCTACCGTGATGGTTGCACTTTTAGCATCAATTATACCATCATTACCTGCACTAGTACCATTATTTTCTCCTGTGCTTACCCAATCTGTTGGTAAACTTGGGGCTGGCGCGGCAGCACCAACCGAAGGAGATGTGGTATTTAATTGTACTGTATAATTGCCAGGTGTAACACCGCTAAAAGTATAAGTTCCTGTTGCACTAACTGGAGTAACAGCTACTACATTTCCAGCATTGTCGACCAATACTGCATTTACTGTACCTTGTGTAAAACCTGCACCATTTACTGTAGCATCTGTCAAACCATTTATATCATTGAAAACATTACCTGTTAATTCAATTCCTGGAGGAGGAACACAACCAGTAAAACCATACATACCTATGGTAACTGTTGATGTGCTATTTGTAGACTTACCTGAATTAACAACAATTGAATCTACCAATGATGGAATTAAGATAGTAAAAGTATTTAATAAAGGATCAGTACCTCCAGTGCTTCCGCTTCCATTTACAGAAACCTCATTTCCGAGATCTGTAGCGACAACGCCACTTCCCGAAACAATGTTTGTAATCATTGAAAGATCTATTGGAACAGCAACACCATTATTATATGCGTAAACAACAACCATATCATTATTGTTTAATCCACCGATTGTAAAACTAGCATTTGGAATAGAACTCGTTAAATCGAAAGTATAACGAGCATAGGAGCCAGAGCCTGGACTCAAAGGCGTTGTGGTATTTTCAGGCTGTGCATAGATAAAGTCTCCATTACCTGGCACACCTGAATTATTTTGTATTTGAATTCCACCTCCCCAATTGGCACCTGTCCCTATTATTTCTGCTTTAAAGTTAATGAGGCCATTTTGTAGTCCGTTCAATACCGCATCTCCAGTGTTCAATGGAACTTGTAGTTCGGTGTTCAAAGCATTCCCTGGGCTATTTAGATTAACGGGATCTTGGGTATAACCCGGAGGACATTGAGCAAAAGCATTACTTGTAATAATAATTAAAAGTGCCATGAACACGACCAATTTATTGTTTACAAGTTGCGGAAGTTTTAATAATTTTGTTTTCATTTAAAATTGTTTTTTGTATTAATAAGTTTTGGCCATTAAAAAGGAATACGTTTTATTCATTTCAACTTAATTAGATCATTTTTTTTGTTCTAAAATATCAAATTGCAGTTACTAGTGTTCTAGGTTTAAAATTTCATATTTTTGAATTCATTCATTTCTTTGTTCATTATATTTAGTATGATTTCAAATTCAATTTTTTGATACCTAGTTAAAATATTGACAATTAATGATCTAAATAAATCTTAAAACAATTAAAGAATTTAAATAAATTTTAAATAACAAAACTTCTTTTGAAATCTCATTTGTCAAAAACTATGCCAAAAGAAAGGAATGTGGTTTTATCAAAAGGGGTTAATTTGCTGTGATTGACACACACACCTGAGAATTATTCTCTTAGAAAAATAAAATAACTCTTAGTTTTTTAATGCCTGAATTAACTCTGCGAGAATATTAAAAATTTGAGCTTCCTTCTCATAAAAAGTCACTATAAATAAGTGATATTAATTTAATAAGGAATGACTTTTCTATTATCTACCTAATACCTCCTTGGCTCAATTTAAATATATATATTGAATTGGTAGTACTATTATTCCGTAATGCAAAAAGTAGTTGACTAAAAGTGCTAAACATGTTTTGTGCTGAATATTTCTTACACTAGTAATATTTAGTCTTTTGAATTTTAAAGCTTCATTTCCTAATTTCATATATCACAAAGTCAATTTTAGCATTGGCTTCTCGAAAAACCGGTACAACAATGACCGTACTTATGATACTTCAATTTTGCAGTTCAATATTTCTCCTTAGACGCACAAGTATTCTTACAGACTTTAATGCAAACTTGAGAAAGGTTAGAAGCATAAGAAGCTGCACTTCAGACAGAACTAGATTATTATAAAAATAAAAAGAAAAGCACTAATAGTCACATTGCTTCCTCACACAGGCCCAATCGTTCGAAGAAAAACCAAAGTTTACATGAACAAAAAGATAGAAAAGTGGGTTTACAACTTTGACATGAAAGCACAACACTTGAATTCCACAGCGAGATTAATGAAATAGTCAAACATGTTCCTGATGAATGTGGCCATTGAAGAACTGATCTTACAAACGAACTTGCAGAACTAATAATTACAAGACAGGAAGTAAACATCCCCACCATTTTATTACAATTTATAGAAGATCAAGTACATAAAAAACGATGTGATGGCTTACATACAACCTTTGTTAGATTTCAAATCAGTAGGTTGATGTGAAAATTTTTCAAATTGATCGGTTTCATAAACACATTATAAATGTATCTTCAATATATAGAGCAACAAGTTTTTCGTTCTTCCCTGATATCTCAATGATCGATTTATTCTAACGATAAAATAAGGTTCAAATTAAATTTGACAATTACAGAAATGGGTTCAATTTTAAAATCATTCAGAAAAATACTTGCCTTATAATAAGATAAAATTGATTCAATAAATTGTCATTCAATACCCTATATTTACATTTATAAATAACTAACTAAACTACTGCTTTTCCTATGATGGTCAAACTCTTTGCCAGCGCCGTTTATGGCGTTGAGGCTATTACTATAACCACTGAAGTGGATGTATTGGACGGACTTAAATTTTTTGTTGTCGGCTTACCTGATAATGCTGTAAAAGAAAGTCAACATAGAGTTGAGAGTGCGATTAAAAATAATCATTATCGTTTTCCTAGAATTAAGGTGGTGGTAAATTTATCACCGGCCGATATTAAAAAATCTGGTAGTGCATTTGATCTTCCTATTGCAATCGGTATCTTGGCAGCAACAGAGCAAGTGAAACCTGATGATTTATCGAAGTATGTGATTATGGGTGAACTTTCACTAGATGGAACAATTCTACCTATTAAAGGTGCATTGCCAATTGCTATTCAAGCACGTAAAGAGGGTTTTGAAGGTTTGTTTGTTCCTGCTCAAAATGCAAGAGAAGCCGGCATGGTGAACAACTTAAAAGTCTACGGTATTTCACACATCAATGAATTGATTGAATTTTTGAATGGCAACTCAAGTTTAAAACCAGTTGAAGTGAATACAAGAGATGAATTTTTTAATAATCAATATGATTTTGATATAGATTTTTGTGATGTGAAGGGGCAAGAAAATATTAAACGAGCCTTAGAAATTTCGGCTGCAGGTGGGCATAATTTAATTCTCATTGGTCCGCCCGGCGCAGGTAAAACCATGTTAGCCAAACGACTTCCCTCAATTTTACCGCCACTTTCATTACAAGAAGCACTTGAGACAACAAAAATACATTCTGTTGCGGGTAAACTTCCTGAGCATGCAACCTTAGTTTCGAAACGTCCATTTCGATCACCGCATCATACAATTAGTGATGTGGCGTTAGTTGGTGGTGGTGGAAATCCGCAACCCGGTGAAATATCATTAGCTCATAATGGGGTATTGTTTTTAGATGAATTACCCGAGTTTAAAAGAACGGTGTTAGAAGTGATGCGACAACCCATGGAGGAACGTAGAGTTACTATTTCGCGAGCCAGGCTATCTATAGATTTTCCAGCGAGTTTTATGTTGGTTGCTTCGATGAATCCTTGCCCGTGTGGCTATTTTAATCACCCAGAAAAAGAATGTACTTGTCCACCCGGAACGGTTCAAAAATATTTGAACAAAATTTCTGGACCTTTATTAGATCGAATTGATTTACATGTTGAGGTTACACCTGTTTCGTTTTCAGAATTATCATCAAAGAACGGCAGAGAGCAAGAGAAGAGTGAAAGCATTCGATCTAGGGTAATTCGTGCGCGTGAAATTCAAGCTGAACGATACAAGGATCAAGAAGGAATTTACTCTAATTCACAGATCAGTTCAAAACAATTACAAGAAATCTGTGTGATCAATCAAGCAGGAAGTAATTTATTAAAAACTGCCATGGAGCGATTAAATTTATCAGCCCGAGCTTATGATCGAATTTTAAAAGTTTCACGTACAATTGCCGATCTAGCTGGCACTGAAGAAATACGGACTGAGCATTTAGCGGAGGCCATACAATATCGAAGTTTAGACAGAGAGAGTTGGGGGAGTTAGTAAATGAATTTTATAGAGTTTAAAGAGAATAAAACTTTTCGAAGGCTATGCCTTCGAAATAAATATGTTCTTCATAGGCATTGCCTATAAAGTAGATCTACAATAGAAAATCTATTTCTATTATTCCTTTTTCGAGTTTATAGTTGCTTGCACTGCTATATAAATAATGATGAGGTTCAGAAACATATCCTGCCAATACTGGATTATAATGTATATAGTTTATTTTCATTATTGCCATTTCCGAATTTAATAACTGTTCAGGGTGGCTATCTTGTATCCAAATTTGATAGTTCTCATTTCTTTTATGCCGACTAGCATAGTATTTAAATTGATGAAGCATCCAATGTCTTCTGCTTTCTACCTCTGACTCTATCACTTTAATCATTTGACGATGAGTATGGGCTTTAAAATCTCGGATAATATCACTTAATTTCATCCCTTCTTTAGCCCGTGCAATTAAATGCACATGATTACTCATAATCACATATGCATATAATATCAAACCCTTATTTGCTCTGCAATATGTAAAGCTCTCAAGTAAAATATCCTTATAAATTTTTCTCGTAAATAAATCAATCCAACCACAGATGGTAAATGTTAGGAAATGTATTTCGTTTTGATCTCTTATAACATAGCCGTTTCTAAAAGCTGTTGGATGATTCATTTGATTAGATTGTATTTATTACTATTTTTTTCATAGACTAAGTCTATTAAGAACATAAAACCTTTCGAAGGCACAACCTTCGAAGAGAATGTTCATTTGATTAGATTGTATTTATTACTATTTTTTTCATAGACTAAATCTATTAAGAACATAAAACCTTTCGAAGGCACAACCTTCGAAGAGGATGTTCATTTGATTAGATTGTATCTATTACTATTTTTTTTCATAGACTAAATATATTAAGAACACAAAGCCTTTCGAAGGCACAACCTTCGAAGAGAATGTTGGAATGCTTTAATTTAATTAATGAAGATTAATATCTATGCCCAGTCCAAAATAAAAGCCATCATTTTTCTTTGCCCATTTTATCCATGGATAATTGCTTCCATTAATACGCTCACTATGTAACCAATTATAGGTATTGTTGAAGGGAGAATAATAAAGTGTGCTAAAAGTGAATGATAATTTATGGGAAAGTTTATAATTAAATTCTGTGCCAATATTGTATCCAGTTTTTAATTTTTGTCCTTTATAATGTGTATTTGCTCCAGCAATATTGAGGGTATAAGCATTACTATCTCGACCAGTAGTAAGTGGATGAAACATAGTGAAACCAAGCCTTGGTCTTATTTCAAATTTTGGATGCACAATAATTCTCTTAAGTAAACTTAAACTCCAATCGAGATTAATAACAGTTACTGAAAAGCCATAACTGATTTGATTATAGCTACTTGGCAAATTGGGCACTTGAAAATATTCTTTAAATCCCCATAGTTTATATCTAAACTCAGCATTCAGAATCAATTGATGAGGTAAGTATTTTTTTATTCCGAGATGAATCGCTAAATAATTATTTATAGATTTAAAGGCTGGATCGCGATAGATGTTTGAATAATCAATTGTATCATTATTATAATATTGATTACTCTTTCGTTTAGTAACATCAAGCTTGAGACTTATTTCGAATTTATTTTTTTTATGAATGGTGATATCTTTTTGAGAATAAGCTTCCAAACTTATGAAGATGGTTATAAAGGCGATTAACTGTTTCATGATCTATATTTTTTTGTGAGGTTAAAATTTATTTCTTGATAAATAAATTGAAATAATTTGTAGTAGTCTCATATTCAAAGACTACTACAAATTATTTTACGAACTAATGTATCCAAGTATCATTAAGTGTTTTACCACCGTAAGTAATTGAAACGGTACTGATGAAATTATTGACTTGATGTTGCAGCGGACCTGCAATTAATGAAGGTTTATACGTTAGTACTATTTGATTTACATGTTGATTAGAAGTATTCTTATTATCTGATTTTATAAAATAATCCCAATCCCAATATGAACCGGAGCTGCTACTAAATTGAGTAAAATATCGAAACTTTGACGACGAGGTATTTGATGCATTTGAATGATCGATATTAACCCATCCAGCAAGAAGCGATTTTTTTTCCATCTTAATTTTACTGCCTGCACTACTATAAACCCCAAACCATGAGCACCATTTCGTATGGATGGCACGAACAGGTCGTCCATTAGATTTTGGCCAATCATTTGTTCCATTATATTTCTCGAAAAACTTAGAGACTGGAGGGAAGGAAGCCCATTGCTGGTCGCCACTATTACCAAGTTTCTTTGCGTACGGCAAAATTGTTTGACTACTCCAATTATATAACTCTATATTTTGGAGGTTTGAAATCGGCGCCGTTTGAAATCCTTCAGATCCATATTTATATATTGTTTGCTCAACAGCAAGCAAACCATTCTTATTTACCACACTTGCAAAATAATTATCTGGAATATGAGGAATCAATTTTAAATCAATTGCTTCTTGGGCTGATGAACTGATTCCATTTTCAGCTAATTCATCCATGATTTGATACTGTTTGTATAAACTTTTGAAATTGATATTGCTTTGATTATAATTATCAAGTTGCGATTCATTCATTTCTTTTAATTCTTGAATTTTTAAATTGAAATTCTCTAGCGTGCTAAATACCATGACGCCTTTTGTAAATAGGATACCTGAAGTATTTCCTCTTGAAGATTTTGTTGTTTTTATAGTTTCTGAATTTGTCATTGTTTTCTTCTCACAGCTTTGTAAAATGATGATGAATGACATAGAGAGAACTATGGAAATAATTCCCATTTTTATTTGTATCATAATATTGTAGTTATTTATTTTTATAGTTTCGCTACTCTTTTCTACAGGTTTTCGCATACCCCTGTTGAGATACAAAATCCATTTTTTGTATCGTATCGATACGTCCTTTCTTTTTCTTTGAGTGACTAAAGGATGAATTTCTCGCAATTCGGCGCATGAAAAATCTGGTTGATTTTTCGTGCTATTATGTTTGCAGAATGGAATCAGTTTACTTTAGGCTCTAGACTTAAATATCTTATACTTATCCTTCTTAAAATCATAAAGTAAGATTGGTTTACTAATATATATTTTTATCTGACTTCCATTTGAATAAGAGTAACTTGTTAGTGTTCTATTATAGTCATACATCGCGAAATCCTTTACCCCTTTCAATCGAAACCATCCTATATCAAGCAATAAATTAATCCTGAATCGCTCTCTATTCTTTTTCTGATTCATGATGGCATAACCTATAGCCAATGATGTGGTAGCACCCCATTTTCTAACTCTAAAATCACTTGTGTAACTACTATCACTAGTATAACCAAAACTATCTTGTGTTGATGAAATTAATTCAGTTCCACCAATTGGGAGTGTTGAAATTCCATTATTGGCCGCAAACATGCCCAATTGAAAATTCCATCTATTTAGATTATAAGCATAGGTTATTCCAAGTTTTCTATATAAACCCCCGAAAATCGTATATCCATTTCTATCACCTATTTTTAATGATATTCTATGTTCGGTCTTTCCCGACATTCTGCCAATTCCAATTGTATGCTTTGAGTTTATTTTGTACTCTAAAAAATAGCCAGTTTGAGGTTCAGCAAAAAAATTACTTAAACTTAGTTTAGATTGATATTGAACAGAAGTATTTCCCGAACTATTTTCTTCAGTATAATAGCCCTTTTCAAATAAGCCATAGCCCCAACCTAAAGAAGCTGTGAAATATAATTTTTGTGCATTCGAAAAATTGCTAATCGTTAATAGAATTAATAATATCTTTTTCATTTTAGTTTTTATTAAAACTGTGACACTTAAACTTATAAGTGTCACAAATTTTGTTTTAGTAAATTGCTGTTCGAGTTGCACCAACAGGAACCGATGCTGATGAACTCACCTTCGAACTTATAGATGTATAGCCTTGGGTCAATGCTCGAGAATTCCAATACATGATATTTTTATCGTTAGAAGCATTGCTGAAGCTGCGAGTATTTGATCCACTAAATGTATTTCCACATCGTCTTTTGCATGAATATGTTGTAACATAACTAAATGGAGCAGTTGCCAATGGATTACCAGCAGGTGTAACAACCACCCTTGAATTCAATTCAAAATAAATACCTGCAGGCCAATATTTTACACTTGTATTAATTTGTACTGGTAAGGTCACATTACCGCCTGGGGTATATTGAACGCTTGATAGACTAGTTTGTAAAGCTCCATCTTGAGGAAATTTTTCAAAGTATTGTTGCCAAAGGGCATTGCAAAATAATCCTCTGGTTCCATTAATTTTTAATTCTTCAATCACATCATCCATAATGGAGAACTTAATTACGCTAGCTACTAGACTTCCATTTTTAGCGCTTGTAATATCATTTGTGTTTCCATTTTTTTGAGCGTACACGAGTGAGTTCTCGAAGTCAATTAAAATCAAATAAGCATCAATTTTAATAAACCCATCTTTGTTTATAAGCTTCCCTATAAAATCAAATTGATCTTTTTCCTTTTCATTCACCTTATCATAATATGTTTTAATGCCATTTGATTTATAAACAGAATTAGCAAATTTTATTAACTCTTCTCTCTTGTCACTGTTTACAATATTTTCATACTTCTCAAATGTTTCAAAATTTAATATTCCATCGATAATATGATAATCAATACTATTAAATTGAATCGTTACAGTGTTTCTAGTGTTCTTTATACCTAAATTGGTTTCTTGTTTTAAATCAGTTTTTGTTTTGTTGCAGGCTAATGCTAAAATGCAAATAGAAGCAATCGCCAATATTATTTTTTTCATTTTTAGTAGGTCGCGCTCTAATTATTATAGAGGTAAGATTGCTTTTGTTTAAATCCCTCTGTGGGGGATATTTTTTTCATTTGTTTAATTTTATATGCAAAGGGTTATATGCATTTTGCATTTAATCGACTTGCCTTATTCTGTTTCGGTCTTAAGTCTGTTTAATGTTCTTTGCTTTTGAATTATGTTTTTAGGTCTGTTAAATCAAGTAGTTGAATTAAATGCATTTAAATTTCCTTCTTTCGAATAGCAAGTTAAAACATCTTGTTTTAATAAAAAGAGAAAAATGACAACTCGGGAATATTTTGTATAACTCGGGAAATTTGCACATGGATAGAATTATTTGGTGACAGGAAAGGGCTTCTCTTAAGGCTAGCTAAAGTCCAATTTCATTTATAAGGATTAGTCAAGCAAAATATTACAAAAAGTATTTTTATTAAAAGCCAAAATTGCCCCGAATTAGTTGGACTTCATTAACCAAGCCTAATCAAGGAAGACAATTTCAAAACTGTTCTTATACTGAGGAATCGAAATCAATCCTTAGTAAACTTGTTACTACACTTTTCAGTTTCTTACTCTACTTTACAAAACTAAAATACTTTTGAAAATTTTATATTGGGTATCTAAAACAGACAAATTAAATCCATGTGCAGTCTTAGGTAATAAATAATATTTCTTTTTTGGCGCTTTAATTTTATCGAAATATTTTTTCGATTCTTCTTTTGGTGTTAGAATATCTTCATTGCCTTGTATAATATAAATAGGAATTTGAAAATTTAAATTGGTATTGAATAAATCAATGTCACCGCTCATAGATTGCACACCTAATTTGTTGTCTCCAACAAAATTTACAAACGAATAGTCGTCTCCATCCATTCGATTCTGATTGTCTTGTTCATTCTCATATTCAGAAGAGGGAACAAACCAATTTTCAGGAGCTGGAGTTGAATTACCATTCTCATATTTTTTTAATATCCTAAATAACTGACCTACCTTTTTTGCCCTCTCATATGGAGGTTTGCCATTTGCATCTAATATATCTAAAGCATCTTTGTCATTTTTCTTCCTTGCAATCTTGTAAATTCTATTGTATAAATTGCTATCAATTGTTGGATTAACTATTTGTGAGTGCCCAACGTATGCATAATAAAGTTCTGGTCGCTTCGATGCCATCTTAACCCCAAGTGCAGAACCCCATGAAGTACCAAATAGTATGATTTTTTGTTTGTTTAAATGTTTTAAAAGATATTCAGATAATGCAATTCCATCGTTTGTCATACGTTCAAGTGATAAAGGATTTTCTTTCAAATATTCAGGTGTTAGCTCTTGAGGCGCATTTTTTCCAAAAGTTCTTCCTGTTCCTCTTTGATCCCATTGCACAATTATAAAATCTTTTTCGAAATCCTTATAAAGCTTATCCGAATATGGGCTTAATGGACTACCAGGACCACCATGGAGAAAAAGAATAATAGGCTTCGAACTTGCACCTCTTATAGTTACCCATTGTTCGATACCATTAATCAATATAAAGCTTTCTTCATTTATTCTCTCAGCTGGTTTTGAATCCTTAAGATTAATTTCTGACTGGGCATTTACAACTGATGGCAAAGCAAATGAAACTAAGAGGATAATGATGCTTACCCAAAGTATATTTTGTCTGTAAATATGATTCATATTCATTCTATTTTGATATTGCTGTTCTTAATCGACAATGTCTGCAAATAATGCCGAGAGTATAATAATGATAGATATAACCAATTCGACCATTCCTAATTCTTATTCGCAATTTTATTGCCAACACCTCTCGCCTATATCACCTCAACCTGATTCCTTAATAAATCATCTAAATCCTCACGCTTACGAATTAAATGCGCTTTGCCTTTTGCAAATAATACTTCAGCAGGACGCGCACGTGAATTAAAACTTGATGCCATCTCAAAACCATAAGCACCTGCATTTTTAAATACAACTAAATCACCTTCGCGAACTTCATTCAAAACTCGATCCCAACAAAAAGTATCTGTCTCACATAAATTGCCGACCACAGTATAAATTCGTTCAGTGGCTTTAGGATTTGAAATATTTATTATTTGATGATAGGAATCATAAAACATAGGGCGAATTAAATGATTAAATCCTGTATTAATTCCAACAAAAACGGTAGCAGGTGTTTGTTTAATTACATTTACTTTGGCCACAAAATATCCACTCTCACTAACCAAATATTTGCCTGGTTCAAACCATACTTCTAAATCTTTTCCAGTTTCATTTTTAAAAACAGAAAGCGCTTCCTTCAATTTGATACCTAACAAATCAACATCAGTTGCTTTTTCATCTGGTTTATAAGGCACTTTAAATCCACTACCTAAATCTAAATATTTTATTTCTGGAAAATGAGTGGCTAGGTCAAGCATCACATCAAGCGCTTGTAAAAAAACAGAGATATCTTTTATTTCACTACCAGTATGCATGTGCAAACCTTCAACATTTAACTGGGTTGTTTTTACAACTCGTTCGATATGTCGCAATTGATGAACCGAAATACCAAACTTACTATCAATATGTCCTGTTGAAATTTTTAAATTACCACCCGCCATAATATGCGGATTCAACCGAATCATAATGGGATACGAATTGCCATATTTATTTCCAAATTGTTCTAATATCGAAATTGTATCAATATTAATATGAACCCCTAAATCTTTAGCCTCTTCAATTTCGGAAAAGTTTACACAATTAGGTGTAAATAAAATCTGACTTGGTGCAAAACCCGCCTTCAAACCTAATCTTACTTCATTAATAGAAACTGTATCCAAACCAGCGCCCATTTTCTGTACAATTTTCAAGACATTAATATTTGACAATGCCTTACAAGCATAAAAGAATTTTGTTTTCGTTTCTTTAAATGCGGTTGTCAATTTTTTATATTGACCTTCAATTTTTTCACGTTGGTAAATATATAAGGGTGTGCCAAATTCATTGGCCATATCTATTAAATGTTCTCTACTAATCATAAGCTAGCAAAGATAGTTTTTAAACCTGTGAATAAAAATCTGAAAATCAAAACTATCTTTACCTTCATGAAAAATATGCTCTATGTATTTTTAGGTGGAGGTGTCGGTAGTGCACTTCGTTATCTTTTATTTATGCTCATTCCGCAGACTAGTTTCCCATATGCCACATTCATTGTGAATATAGTAGGTTCGTTTTTAATAGGCTTATTTTTATCCCTTTCCAATTCATCATCTGCCCTTAGTTCGTCATTATTTCTATTACTAACAACGGGTCTATGCGGCGGCTTTACAACATTTTCTACTTTTAGTAAAGAAGGGTTTTTAATGATACAACAACAACAGTGGACGCAATTTATTTTGTATACACTGAGCAGTATTGTATTTTGTTTATTGGCAACTGCTTTTGGTTTTTATATTGGGAAATAGAAGTCAAATTTTTAATTTAGTTGGCAATACTTTTTTGTAGCTATTCCCGCTATCCGCTTTTACTCCTCGCTTCGTCGTTCCTCCTTGCTGCGGGGTAACCGCTTCTATCGGGGCTAGGAAGTCGTTGCTAAAAATTCCATTCATTGAATATTTTTCTACGTTGCTACAAGCAACAAAATGAAACTTCGAAGCGAAGGACGCTTCGAAGAACAACATTGATTTAATCATTGTTGCGCTAGAGAATTTTTATAAACTATTTTTGGCACAGGTTACAAACCTGCGCCAGCCGTGCGATAAAAAACGCCATTAATCCTGAAGGGATTCAATGTCTATAGCAATCAATACGTCAATGAATTCGAACCTGAAAGGTTCGCATGTAATATCAATTTTAATTCTATCGGGGCTAGGAAGTCGTCACTATTAATTTCATTCATTGAATATTTTTTCAGTTGCCACAAGCAACAAAATAAAACTTCGAAGCGAAGGACGCTTCGAAGATCAACATTGATTTAATCATAGTTGCG
>ENA-UOWO01005094-UOWO01005094.1-activated-sludge-metagenome-genome-assembly--contig:-NODE-5094-length-14114-cov-12.258767_pt1 | contig 14114 bp, 16 predicted proteins | sample MGYA00238148_ERZ761564 | MGnify/ENA primary metagenome ERZ761564 (study PRJEB28885, sample SAMN05720194) | activated sludge metagenome | isolation source: Anaerobic digester | place: USA...
GCGCGCCGGTACGCAATTCCGCGGACAGGGGCTTGCGTGTGTCGAGCGGCGCCGGTTCGAGCGAATTCAGTGCCGCGAGCAGCAGGATCAGGCTCGCGCACAGCATCAGGGTGAAGCCGAACGTCTGGGTGAACAGCAGCGCGCTCATCAGCACGAATGCCGAAAAGCCGAGCCCCGCGCGCGCATCGCGAATCGTCTCGCTCTCGATCAGTTTCAGCATCAGCAGCCCGCAGGCCAGCGCGCTGCCCGGTTCGCGACCGAAGATGTTGCCGAATTGAAGGGTGATCGCCAGCAGCAGGGCGAACACCAGGGGAACGCGCAGCCACGCCGATATCCGCGCGCCACCACGACGTCGTTGCAGCATGCGCAACGGCGCGATCACCAACAGGCTCGTTGCCAGCCACCAAGGCAATCGCGCCAGATGGGCGGCGATGGCCATCAGGGCCGTCGCGCAAAGGAGATTGAACTGGCGATTGCTAAGGCGCATCGGGCAGCAAGGCCAGGGCGCGCAGGCACTGATCGCGGTGCTGGCTGCCCAGTCCGGCAGGCAGGACCTGATCGCCGAGATCGAGCGAATAGCTCTGCATTGCGTCCTCCGCGGCCAATACCCATGCGGTCAGGCGCGATATGCGCTGTTCGCGATCAAGCCCGTGCAGGGAGGCGAAGTCGAAATGAAGCTGATCATCGATCTGCCGCTCGCTTTCGCGCACCAGTAGCGAATCGTGACGCGCGGACGCTTTCCACGCGATCTGACGCTGTGGATCGCCGCTGCGGTAGTCGCGCAAACCCGAAAAATCCTCGCCATCGCCCGGGACATGCCGATTGCCGCGTCGACCTGCGCTGATTGGCCATGGCGGCGGTGAGGCTTCGGCCTGCGGATAGACCAGGAAGGCCAGGTTGGGGTTGAGCCAGCTCCAGATCACGAACAGGCCGAGTGGCTGCTCGGTCCAGAGCTTCAGGCGACCGGGCCGGTACCAGCCTCGCCGCGGCGCCGGTATCTGCAGCGTCACGTGACAGGCAATACCGCGCGGTAGCGAAAATTCAAGGCGTTGTTCGGCCCAGCGCGCGCGCAGGCTCGGCCGGGCGCGTGCGCTTGCCGCGAATCCCAACTGGATATCCAGTGCCGCACCCGCATGGGCATCGGCCGCGGTGATCGAGACGAGTTCAAGGTCCGCCAGGGCGCGGAATCCGGCAAACAGGCTCATCCATGCCGCGCCCGCGAGGACGCAGGTCAGCAACAGGGCCGGATTGTTGGAATAGTTGAGCGCGCCAAGCTGCATGATGACGAGCAGGGCAGCGAATCCGATTCCAAACAGCGAAGGCAGTACATAGATGCGTCTTCGATGCAGTTGGATCGGCAGGCTTTCAGCCTTGCGCAGCCGGGTCAGCGCCGGCAATCGCCGCTCCGCGATGGCCAGCAGCGGCTGGATCAGCTCGCCAGCGCTCCTGCTGCCGATCTTCATCGCACCGGCGTTGTTCCGATCAAGCCGGCAACAATCGCCGTTCTCGATGAGCGGGCGCTGGATCCGAGCGACAGCCGGTGCGCGGCGATATGCGGGAACACCGCCTGCACATCCTCGGGAATTGCATAGCCGCGTCCCGCCAGCAAGGCGTTTGCGCGCGCTGCGGCGATCACCGCGAGGCCTGCTCGCGGCGACAGACCCACGCGGATTTCGGCATGTTGCCGGCTTGCCTCGAGCAGGGCCTGCACATAGCCGATCAAGGCCGAACTGGCGACGACTTCTCGTGAGGCCATGCGCAAGGCGCGCACCTGGTTCGGCGCCAGGCAGGCGCCGAGCCGCTCGAGCAGGACGCGCCGATCGGTCGAGCCAAGCATCGCGCGCTCTGCGTCGGAATCCGGGTAGCCAAGGCTCATGCGCAGCATGAAGCGGTCGAGTTGCGAATCGGGTAACGGGTAGGTGCCGGCGAAGTCGACGGGATTCTGCGTCGCGACGACGAAGAACGGCGAAGGCAGCGCATGGCTGCGCCCGTCCACCGTAACCTGGCCTTCGGCCATCGCTTCAAGCAGGGCGCTTTGGGTCTTAGGGGTCGCCCGGTTGATCTCGTCGGCAAGCAGCAACTGCGTGAATACGGGTCCGTTGTGGAACCGGAAAGCGCCGGTCTCGCGCTCGTAGATGCTGACCCCGATGATGTCGGAGGGCAGCAGGTCGCTGGTGAACTGGACGCGCTGGAAGTCGAGCCCGAGGGTGATCGCCAGCGCGTGAGCCAACGTGGTCTTGCCGACCCCCGGCAAATCCTCGATCAGGAGATGGCCTCCCGCGAGCAGGCAGACGAACGCCAGATCCACCTCGCGTTTCTTGCCGAGCAGGATGCTGTTGACCTGGGCGATGCTGGATGCCAGTGCATCACGCAGTGCCTGGGGCAACAGCGTCGTAGCGGAGGAGGGTGTCGACGGGGAATCAGGCATGCTCATCCTGTCTGGTGACCGCGCATCGCTCGCATCGATTGCGTCGCAGCAGTGTAGCTGTCGTCGATTCGTGCAGGCGAGTCCTCCCGACCAACGGCGTCAGGGCAGGGGATGACCTGCCTCGCGCAGCAGGCGACAGGTGGCGATCAGGGGCAGCCCCACGAGTGCGGTCGGGTCATCGCATTCGACGCGCTCGAACAGGCTGATGCCGCGCTTCTCGATCTTGAAGCTGCCTGCGCAGTCGAATGGCTGGTCTGTTTCGAGATAGCGATCGATTTCGTCGTGGCCGATGTTGCGGAAGTGGACGATGGTCAGGTCGCAGGCTTCCCGGATGATACGACGGTCGCTGCGCAGGTCGACCAGGCAGACGGCGGTGTGGAACCGCAATGTCCGTCCCGCGAAGGCGTTCAGTTGGGATCGTGCGTTGTCCAGGGAGCCCGGCTTGCCGATCGCGCGGCCATCGAATTCGGCGACCTGATCCGAGCCGATGACGAAACCGCCGGATAGACTGGCCGCCACCGCGCAGGCTTTGCGGTGGGCAAGCCAGATCGCGGTCTGCATCGGGGATTCGTTGGCCAGGGCGGATTCGTCGACCTGCGGCGCCTGGCAGCTGAAATCGTCGAGAACGCGGCGCAGGAGTTCGGCACGATAGGCGGATGTCGAAGCGAGGACGACACCGGTTTTCCGCGCTGTCACGGGACCGGATCCCCGACGTCGTTTCCGGCACTGGCCAGCTCTTCACGGACCTTGCCGAGTCGATCCAACTGGCTGGAAAGCCTTTCCCGCGAATGGACGAGGGCGTCCCTGGCGCTCTGCAAGGCTTCCAGCGACGCGTCGGCGCCGTGCTGCTTGAGCCAAAGCCGATGCTGCAGCAGATCGTGAAGCGCCGCCTGGACTTCCGGTTCGGCGGTCAGCGTTGCGTGCGCTGAAAGGCTGATCGAAGGTGGCAGCCGGCTGACCAGGGCGGGAATTTCGCGCAGGCGCGCGCGACATTCCTGAAGCTCCCCCTCGAGCGCGTCCGCGTTGTCGAGTACCTCGCGCAGGGTGCGGGTGCGCGCGGCCATGCGCCGTTCGCGGAACCAGATCACGATTGGCAGCGGCGCGAGCAGCAGCGCGGCGATGAGGAGATATTCAGGCAAGGACGATCCTCCGGTTGAGGGGCAAGTCTGCCGATTGCGCGCAGCCGCAGCAATTCGGCCCCGTTTCAGGGCAAATTGCCGCTTGCTTCAATCGCTTGCGATGAAGCGCCATTTGACTTTGCGTGGGTGCGCACCTACCATCGCGCGCCCATGTCGAACACCCTGCCCGAAAGTGTGGACCCTTGGCGCATGGTGCAGACCCGGCGTGTGCTCGAGGGAATCCTGCCGCTGACCGAGTTGCCGAGACTGCTCGATCTGTTGGCGGAGCCGGTCGGCGAGGTTGGTTACCGGGTCGAATTCGGGCGTGATGAATACGATGTTCCGCATATCGACATCCATGCCGAGGCTGGATTGACCTTGATCTGCCAGCGCACGATGAGTCCTTTCGTGCAGCCGATCGGCGTTGACCAGAAGCTGGGGTTGATCAGGGACGAATCGGATGAAGCGGCGTTGCCGGACGGTTACGAAGCGCTGCTGGTGACCGATGGTCAGGTTTGCCTGAAGGATGTCATCGAGGATGAGTTGATCCTTGCATTGCCTTTGGTCGCGCTGAGTCCGGGCGCGCCAGTGGAACAGGTTCAGGTCACCGCTGGCCCTGAGCCGGAAGCCGAGCAGCCGTCGAATCCGTTCGCGGTGCTCGGGCAATTGAAGAATTTGCAGCGCTGAATTGTCCCTGGCGATGGCCAAGACGCCGCGCCGCGATATAATTTGTCCATTCACACACGCTTGCACGCAAGCCTAAGTTTCATCTGGAGAGTTGTCATGGCAGTCGCCAAGAGTCGTAAATCCCCGTCCAAGCGCGGCATGCGCCGTTCGCACGATGCACTTACTGCCAAGCAGTTGGCCACCGATCCGACCTCCGGAGAGGTGCATCTGCGTCATCACATCACCAAGGATGGCTACTATCGCGGCAAGAAAGTGATCGAAACCAAGGGATCAGTCGCCGACGCGGATTGATTCCGCGCGGCATAGCCCTGCGCGGTTGATTGGCCGAAACGGCGGATGCCAAGGTGTCCGCCGTTTCCTTTTGCCCGGAGAAACGACTCTGTTGTACTCACGCATCGCAGGCACCGGCAGCTATCTGCCGGAACAGGTCGTCACCAACAAGGATCTCGAGAAGTTCGTCGAGACCAGTGATGAGTGGATACGCACGCGTACCGGAATCCGCGAGCGACGCAAGGCCGCCGATGGGGAGACGACCGGCGATCTGGCCTTTCATGCCGCAACGCGCGCAATGGAGGCGGCGGGTGTGGAGGCTTCGGAAATCGACCTGATCGTTCTCGGCACGACCACGCCGGACATCATCTTTCCGTCCACGGCCTGCCTGCTGCAGCATCGCCTCGGTGCCAACGGCTGCGCTGCATTCGATGTCAACGCGGCCTGCTCGGGATTCGTCTATGGGCTCGGAGTGGCCAATGCGTTCATCCGCAGCGGGCAGTCGAAGAAGGCGCTGGTGGTTGGCGCCGAAACCCTGACCCGTATGCTCGACTGGAGCGACCGCGGTACCTGCGTCTTGTTCGGCGATGGGGCCGGCGCGGTTGTCCTCGAGGCAGCGGAAGAGCCCGGCATCTACACGACCAAGCTGCATGCCGATGGCGGTTACAAGCACCTGCTGTACAACCCGGTAGGTGTCTCGGCCGGTTTTCGCGATGGCGAACCCAATCACGGGATTCGCGTGATGATGACCGGCAACGAGGTGTTCAAGGTCGCCGTGAAGACCCTCGATCGCATCGTTGGCGAAACCCTGGAAGCGGCCGGCATGGATGAATCGCAGGTCGACTGGTTGATCCCGCATCAGGCCAACCTGCGCATCATCGAGGCCACGGCAAAGCGGCTGAAGCTGCCGATGGACCGCGTGGTCGTGACCGTGGACCGACATGGCAATACCTCGTCCGGCTCGGTTCCGCTCGCGCTCGACGAAGCCGTGCGCTCGGGCAAGGTGACGCGCGGCCAGAATGTGCTGCTCGAAGCCTTTGGTGGAGGTTTCACCTGGGCATCCGCGCTGCTGCGCTACTGAATCCGGAACCATCCAATGACGGCTATCGCATTTGTTTTTCCGGGGCAGGGCTCGCAGAGTGTCGGCATGCTCGCGTCCTTGTCGGACCAGCACGATATTGTTCGCGAAACCTTTGTCGAAGCCTCGGAGGGTGCGGGTACCGATCTGTGGGCGTTGAGCCAGGGCGGCCCCGAAGAAATGCTCAATCGCACCGAATACACGCAGCCGGCCCTGCTCGCGGCCGGCATTGCAGTATGGCGCGTGTGGCGTGCATCGGGCGGTGCGCTTCCGGCCCGGTTGGCTGGCCATAGCCTCGGTGAATACACGGCGCTCGTCGCTGCGGGTGCGCTTGACCTGAAGGATGCCGCGCACCTCGTGCGGATCCGCGGCCAGGCCATGCAGGCCTCGGCGCCTGCGGGCGTCGGTACGATGGCGGCCGTGATCGGTGCCGAGGATGCCCTCGTCGAGTCGGTCTGCAGGGAAGTATCTTCCGACCATGTCGTAGTGCCGGCGAACTACAACTCTCCGGGCCAGATCGTCATTGGCGGACATGTCGTCGCGGTCGACGCGGCGCTGGCCATGCTTGCCCAGCAGGGTGTGCGCAAGGCGGTGAAGCTCGCCGTCAGCGTTCCATCACATACGCCGCTGATGCGCGAAGCGGCCAATCGCCTCGATGAAGCGATGCGAGCCTACACGTGGCGCGACCCTTCGATTCCCGTCGTGCAGAATGTCGATGCGCGCAGCCACGATTCGATCGCACAGATTCGCGATGCGCTGGTTCGCCAGCTCTATCTGCCGGTGCGATGGACCGAATGCATGCAGGCGCTGATCACCGCGGGTTGCGGGCGTATTGCCGAATGCGGGCCTGGCAAGGTGCTCGCAAACCTGACGCGGCGCATCGACAAGAATGTCGACATGCGCGCGCTCGGCACACCGGCCGAACTTGGCGATGCCCGTACCGCCTGGGCCTGAATCGCAACCGATACTGCAACGAGCATGGAATTTCGATGAATGGATCGCTGAAAGGTGAGATCGCCCTGGTAACCGGAGCCAGTCGCGGCATTGGCGCTGCGATCGCAGATGCATTGGCAGCGCGTGGTGCCACCGTGATCGGCACGGCCACGAGCGCGGCAGGTGCCGAGGCCATCGCCGCGCGATTGGCGGCAAGCGGCGGAGCAGGACGTGTCCTCGATGTCAGCAATGCCGCCGATGTCGATGCACTGATTACCGGCATTTCCGGGGAATTCGGCGCAGTCTCTATCCTGGTCAACAACGCGGGTATCACGCGCGACCAGCTACTGCTGCGCATGAAGGAGGACGAGTGGCAGGCGATCATCGATACCAACCTCAGTTCGGTTTTCCGCACTTCGAAGGCGGTGTTGCGCGGAATGATGAAGGCGCGCAAGGGACGCATCATCAGCATCGCTTCCGTGATCGGCGCGACCGGCAATCCGGGCCAGTCGAACTACGCCGCGGCCAAGGCCGGGATCGTTGCATTCTCGAAGTCGCTCGCCCGCGAGGTCGGTTCGCGCGGAATCACCGTCAATGTCGTCGCGCCCGGATTCATCGACACCGACATGACGCGCGCGTTGCCAGAAGAGCAACGCACGGCCCTGCTTGGCCAGATTGCCTTGCAGCGCCTGGGTGAACCTTCCGACATCGCGGAAGCGGTCGCTTTCCTCGCGTCTCCCGCTGCGGCCTATATCACGGGCGAGACCATGCACGTGAATGGTGGCATGTACATGGCATGAAAACGCTGCGCGGGCGGCCAAACGATCGGCGCTAGCAGGTACCGGCACGTTCCACTACAATTCGCGGCGCCTTGCAGTAACCATTCTGCGCTGCGGCTGGCAGGAATCGCCTGCAGGCCGTCGGTGCGCAATCCGAATCACGAAACGAGATCCCCTCGGGAGACAGCAGACTCATGAGCACTATCGAAGAACGCGTCAAGAAAATCGTCGTCGAGCAGTTGGGCGTAAAGGAAGACGAGGTCACGCCGAATGCGTCGTTCGTTGACGATCTGGGCGCTGATTCGCTCGACACGGTCGAGTTGGTGATGGCTCTCGAAGAAGAATTCGAATGCGAAATCCCGGACGAAGATGCCGAGAAGATCACGACCGTCCAGCAGGCCGTCGATTACGTCAAGGCACATGTGAAGTCCTGATGTTTGCCGGCCGGCACCTGGTGTCGGCTGTGCGGACGTCATTGCAAGCGTGCTTTTTGTCGCCATCTGTTGCGTCAAGGCGTGCGTGATCTCAACAACCCGGTTTCGCCTAGCTGCGCCCTTGAGGCGCAGCTTTCATTTTGAGGCCAGGGAACACTACGCCAGCGTATGTTGATCGGCGGGTTTCCCGGCAATACGGAAACACAGCATGAGCAAGCGTCGCGTCGTCGTTACCGGTCTCGGTATCGTCAGCCCTGTCGGCAACGATCTGGCCACAGCCTGGGGAAATATCACCGCTGGCCGCAGCGGAATCGGACCGATCACCAATTTTGACGCGTCCGCGTTTCCGACGCGGATCGCGGGTGAAGTGCGCGATTTCGATCCAACAACGTGGATCGCGCCGAAAGACGTCAAGAAGATGGATTCCTTCATCCACTATGGCGTCGCCGCGGGCTTGATGGCAATGAAGGATGCCGGCCTAGAGATCGATGGGACGAATGCCGAACGGGCCGGAGCGCTGATCGGCTCGGGGATCGGGGGCATCGCCGGCATCGAGAAGACCACGGTCGCGTGGCATGAGGGTGGCCCGCGCAAGATTTCGCCGTTCTATGTGCCGTCGACGATCATCAACATGGTCTCCGGCCACCTCTCGATCATCGCGGGTATCAAGGGTCCGAACTTTTCAGCAGTGTCGGCCTGTGCAACATCGAACCACAGCATCGGCATGGCGATGCGCCTCATCCAGTACGGTGATGCCGACATCATGGTTGCCGGCGGTGCCGAATACGCGACCGTGCCGACCGCGGTTGGCGGATTCTGTTCGATGAAGGCGATGTCGACCCGCAACGATGATGCGCAACGCGCAAGCCGGCCGTGGGACAAGGACCGCGACGGTTTCGTGCTGGGTGACGGCGCCGGCATTCTCGTCCTCGAGGAATACGAATCGGCGAAAGCCCGCGGTGCGCGCATCTATTGCGAACTCGCCGGGAGCGGCAGCAGCAGTGATGCGTTCCACATGACTGCGCCCAGCGAGAATGGCGAAGGTCCGGCACGCTGCATGGTTGCGGCCATGAAGGATGCCGGCATCAATCCTGCCGAGGTCGAGTACCTCAACGCGCATGGCACGTCGACACCGCTCGGCGATGTCGCCGAGACACTCGCGCTCAAGCGGGCGCTGGGCGATCACGCCTACAAGACCATGATCAGCTCGACCAAGTCGATGACTGGCCATCTGCTCGGTGCGGCGGGGGGCGTGGAGGCGATCTTCACGATACTCGCGCTGCATTACGGCGTCATTCCGCCCACGATCAACCTTGACAGTCCCGGCGAAGGGTGTGATCTGGACTACGTTCCGAACACGGCACGTGAAAAGAAGATCTCGGTCGCCGTGTCGAACGGATTTGGGTTTGGCGGTACCAACGGCACGCTCGTGTTCCGTCGAATCTGATCGCCACGCGAGCCGGCGCAACAGCGTTGTCGCAGTCAAGCTGGATCAGCCGCACTTTCCCGGGACGGCGCGACCTCCTCGCGCTGGCGTCCTGCTTTCCGCCGCGCTATCCGGGCCTGCTCGAAAGCGCGGTGGATGGAACGCCGCATGCGCGTCACGATCTGCTGTTTGGATTTCCGCAGGAGTTCATCAGCCTGGATGCCGACCGGCGCGTGCGCGACCAGGCAGGGCGTGATCGTGGCTCTCATTTCCTTGAAGCGCTTGATGCGTCCTGGCGGGCCGCGCAAACCACACCGGACCCGGATCCGGATGCATTGCCGTTTCATGGCGGCTGGTTGCTCTATCTTGGCTACGAACTGGCTGCCGAGATCGAGCCCAGGCTGGAACTGCCGATGCGGTCGACATCAATGCCGGTGGCGCTGGCAATCCGTTGCCCGCTGGCGATCCTCGTCGATCATGTTGCCGATCGAACCACGGTCATCGTCGAGCACGCCTTTGCGCATCTGCTCGATCAGGCCCTGTCCGACCTCGATCTGGCCCAGCCATTGCCCTTGCCGGACATCATGAATGCGCGCGTCAGCGAGGACGACGCACAACGATTCCTCGACGGTGTCGCCCGAACCCATGACTATCTGCGCGCCGGAGACGTTTTCCAGGTCAATCTGTCCCGTCGCTGGCAGGTCTCGCTGCAGGATACCTTGCCGCCCGCACAGATCTATGCCGCCTTGCGACGCGCCAACCCGTCGCCGTTCGCGGGTCTCCTGCAGTGGTCGGACTGGGCCGTCGCAAGTTCGTCGCCCGAGCGCCTGGTCCAGGTGCGCGGGCGCTGTGCGCAGACCCGCCCGATTGCCGGAACCCGGCCTCGTCTGGCCGATGACGATGTCGACGAGAAGATCCGGGAGCTGATCGGCCATCCGAAGGAACGCGCCGAGCACGTGATGCTGATCGACCTGGAGCGCAACGACCTCGGCCGTGTCTGCGAACCCGGGAGCATCGAGGTCGACGAGCTGATGGTCGTCGAGAGCTACGCCCACGTGCACCATATCGTCTCGAACGTACGCGGCATGCTGCGCAGCGGCACGTCGCCCGGCCAGGTCATTCGCGCGGTGTTTCCAGGAGGAACCATCACAGGCTGCCCGAAGGTGCGTTGCATGCAGATCATTGCCGAACTTGAGCGGGTTGCCCGCGGCGCCTATACCGGCGCGTTCGGCTATCTGGATCGCAACGGCAATCTCGACCTGAACATCCTCATCCGGACCTTGTCGATCAGCGGCGCCGAAGTCGAGTTCCGCGCGGGTGCGGGCATCGTTGTCGATTCGGATGCATCGACCGAACTCGCCGAGACCCGGGCCAAGGCACGCGGGATGCTGCGTGCATTCGGGCTCGATGTCTGAGGTGGCAGTGTCCGACCTTGCCGGCAATCCTGATAGGCTCCGAGCTTGACCACCGGATCTTCCATGACCGACCGATTTCCCCATCACGCGCAAGGTCGCGTGCGATGGCCACTCACGATCGTGCTTCTGCTGTTTGCCGTCGCCGTCGTGGCCATGGCCTGGGTCCGGCAGGACTACCTGCGTTTCTCCGATGCGCCGCTGAATCTTGACGGTGTGCGCACGATCGAGTTCGCACGGGGCAGCGCGTTCAAGGAAGTCGTGCGTCAGTTGCGTCGCGAGCGGATCAGCCGTGGCTCACCGTTCTACTGGAAGCTGCTTGCACGTGAAATGCAGGTGGCTTCGCGGCTTCAGGCGGGCGAATACGCGCTTGAGCCGGGCTTGAGCCCTCGCGGGCTGATCCGGATGATGGCTGCCGGCAAGGTCATCCAGCATCGCTTCACGATAGTCGATGGCTGGACGTTCAGGCAGTTGCGCCTCGCCCTGGCGAACGAACCGGGATTGCAGCAGACCCTGCCGGGTATCGACAATGCCGCGCTGGCCGCCCGCCTGGAAATCGACGGCGGCAATCCGGAAGGCTGGTTTCTGCCCGAGACCTATGCCTGGGTGAAAGGCGACAGCGACTTCAACATCCTGCAGCGTGCGCGAGCATCCATGCGCGAGGCGCTCGATCGTTTATGGCCGGCGCGCGACCAGGCGGTGCCCTTGCAGAGTCCCTATGAGGCATTGATCCTGGCATCGATCATCGAAAAGGAAACCGGCATCAGCGAAGAGCGCGCCTCGATCGCCGGCGTGTTCAGCCGACGCCTCCAACTCGGCATGCGCCTGCAGACCGATCCGACCGTGGTCTATGGTCTTGGTGAGCAGTACAACGGCAATATCCGGCGCCGCGATCTGGAGGCCGATACGCCCTACAACACCTATACGCGTGGCGGATTGCCGCCAACCCCGATCGCCATGCCCGGCTTGGCCGCACTCGAGGCGGCGCTGCATCCGGCTGCGGGAAATGCCCTGTATTTCGTTGCACTCGGTGATGGCAGCGGACGCCACGAGTTCTCGAATACGCTGGCCGAACACAATCTCGCCGTGTCGCGCTTCCTGGTCCGGCGCAAGCAGCCATGACAACCGTGAAAGGCTGCCTGATCACGCTCGAAGGAGGCGAAGGCGCCGGCAAGAGCACGGTGCTCGCGGCCTTGCGTGACCACATGGTGGCGCAGGGTGTGCGCCTGCTGGTGACGCGCGAACCCGGCGGCACCCCGCTTGCCGAAGCGATTCGATCTATCGTGCTGGACAGCACGCTCGGCCCGGTGTGCGCCGAAAGCGAACTCTTGCTGATGTTCGCCGCGCGTGCCCAGCTGGTTCGCGAGCTGATCCTGCCGGCGCTCGATCGGGGCGACTGGGTCTTGAGTGACCGGTTCACGGATGCGAGCTATGCGTATCAGGGCGGTGGTCGTGGCCAGCCCAGCGCGCGCATCAATGACCTTGAGGCATGGGCCGCTGCCGGACTGCGACCCGAACTGACCTTGCTGCTCGATGTTCCAGTGACAATCGGCATGGCCCGTGTCGAAGGACGCAGCGCGCCCGACCGCATCGAGAACGAGAAGACGGATTTCTTCGAGCGCGTTCGACGGGCCTATCGCGAACGCGCCGCCGCCGACCCATCGCGTTTCCGCATCATCGATTCGAGCCTCGGAATCGAGGCCGTGCGCAAGTCGGCCTGCGCCGCTGTCGACGCGTTCATCGCGCGACGCAAGGGGGGTGCATGAAGCTGCAGCCCTGGCTGGCCGAGGCCTGGCGATCGCTGGCGAAGCGGCTTGAGCGCAGCGAATTGCCGCATGCGCTCCTGTTCAGTGGTGCAGCGGGCCTCGGCAAGCGTGATCTGGCCAACGCGCTTGCAGCGGCGGCGCTTTGCGAGAGTCGCGATCAGGACGGACATGCCTGCGGCACCTGCCGGGCTTGTCGGCTGGTCTCGGCGGGTTCGCATCCGGATCGGGCAATGGTCACGTTCGAGTTGCGCGACGACGGCAAGCCGCGCACCGAGATCGTCATCGAGCAGATCCGCAACCTGTCGCAGCGACTGTCGCTCTCGAGCCAGTTTGGCGGATTGCAGATCGCCCTGATCGATCCCGCCGACAAGATGAATGCCAGTACGGCGAATGCCTTGCTGAAAACGCTGGAGGAACCGTCATCGAACACGGTGATTCTCCTGATCAGCGACCAGCCGGCACGGCTGCCGGCGACGATCCGCAGTCGTTGCCAGCGCATCGAAGCCGGATTTCCGCACTTTGTGCAGGCTCGCGACTGGCTCATCAGCAAGGGTGTGGCTGCCGATCCGGCCGAACAGGCGCTCTCGGCCACGCTTGGAAACCCCGGACTGGCCCTCAAGGCATTGCAGGAAGGCGTCCTCGAACTGCGCAAGAGCTGCACGAAGGATCTCCTGGCGCTTTCGGCCCAGCGTGGCAGTGCATTGGAGATTGCGGAATCCTGGGCGGCGGACCGCCCTTCGGAACGCCTCTGGCACGCAGCTGTCGTCGTTCGCGACGAGGCCCGGAACCTCGCGCGAGGAGAACGCGGCATACTTGGCTTGACCGGTGCCGGCGAAATACCGAAGCTAACGGCCTGGTTTGCCGCAGCCAACCGTTCGCGCGACCTGCTTGCCACCCAGGTGCGCGCCGAACTGGTCCTGCTTGACCTGCTGCATACTTGGCAGACGCCACGGAGATCCTGAGATGTCCACACTCGCCAATGGAGGCATGCCACGACAGGGCATCCTGTCGCTCGCCATCAAGGACAAGGGCGCCTTGTTCAACGCCTACATGCCGTACGTCAAGGGCGGCGGACTTTTCGTGCCGACCAGCAAGCGCTACAACCCGGGCGATGAAGTCTTCATCCTGCTTTCACTGATGGACGAGAAGGACCGCTTGCCGGTCGCCGGCAAGGTGGTCTGGATCACGCCGCCCGGAGCCCAGGGCAACCGCACCGCCGGCATCGGCGTGCAGTTCAATGAATCCAGCGACGGTGACGCCGCGCGCACCAAGATCGAATCGATCCTTGCCGGGATTCTTGGTCAGGAACGTCCGACGCACACGATGTGATGCGCGTCCTTGTCCTCGGGGCGGGTGCGACAGGCGGCTACTACGGCGCCCGCATGATCCAGTCCGGCGCGGACGTGACGTTTCTCGTGCGAGCGGCCCGCGCGACAGCGCTGGATCGGAATGGCCTGCATGTACGCGCGATCCGGGACCCGGTGCATACGCGTGTCCGCGCGGTTTCGTCGATCGCGGGCGCCACGCCGTTCGATCTGGTCTTGTTGTCCTGCAAGGCCTACGACCTCGGTACGGCCATCGATGCGATTCGCCCGGCGATGGAAACCGGCGCATGCGTGCTGCCCCTGCTCAATGGGGTTCGTCACCTCGACACGCTCGACGCAGCATTCGGCAAGCAGAAAGTACTCGGCGGCCTTTGCCACATTTCCGTGACCCTGGATACGGACGGATCGATCCGCCAGGTAGGCACGATCGATCGGCTGACGTTTGGTCGTCGCTCGGG